>Ga0256841_1002751_pt1 | contig 13681 bp, 10 predicted proteins | sample 356308metaG_FD_185971 | JGI IMG/M metagenome (GOLD analysis project Ga0256841, IMG submission 185971) | Hydrothermal vent microbial communities from Mid Atlantic Ridge, Atlantic Ocean - 356-308 | ecosystem: Environmental > Aquatic > Marine > Hydrothermal vents | place: Atlantic Ocean: Mid...
GTACTGGGTGGCCCATTCGCTCCACTGCCAGGTCCCGCCGAGCCAGAAGACCACCTCACCACTGGTGATCCCGGTGTGCCATCCGGTCCAGTCGCCGTCGAGGCGCGTCGGCGACAGCACCCCGTTCTCCACCGCACTGCCGAGCATCTCGTACACCCGTCGGGTCGCGGCGACGTCGAAGGTGAGGGTGCTGCCCTCTCCGATCTCTCCTCCGGCGCCGTAGTAGAAGGCGAGGAAGTCGGGCCCGTTCTTGGGACGATGCCAGAAGCCGTTACCCTCCGGCACGACCCCGGCCGCCACCGCCTGACGGGCGGTCGCCATCATGTCCTCCCAGGTGAACTCACCCGAGGCCATCCGCTCACCCAGACCGTCGATGTCCTCCGGACTCCATCCGAGCTCGGCCAGGAGAGCCTTGTTGTAGTAGAGGGGACGCGCCTCGGTGTCCTGGGGGATGCCGTACCGCCGACCCTCGAACTCGGTGGACTTCCACAGCGACGGGATGATGTCGTCGAGCTCGGGATGGTCACCGATCATGTCGGTGAGATCGAGGATCAGGCCCGCAGGCGCCCAAGACCCGATGTCCTCATGGCCGGAGACGATGATGTCGGGAGCCTGGCCGGAGTCGGAGGCGAGCTCGAACTCGGTCCGGTAGTCGCCCCAGTCGGCGTTGTCCTGCACGGTCTCGACGACGACCCGTCGCGTGTCGCCAGCCGCCTCCAGCGCCTGGTTGGCGGCAGCGACCCCCCGAAGTAGGTTGTTACACCGGCCCGTCTCGGTGCTCCCCGCCTTGCAGCGAGCGGTCAAGGTGACGAGCTCGCCCCCGGTGGGGACCTCCACCGTCACGGTCACGGGTGGCTGGGTCGTTGCCACCGTCGGAGACGACGCCTCCGAGGTCGGTGGCGCCGAGTCGGTGGCACAGGCCGCCGCCACGAGCGCCAGTGCCGCTACCAACACCATCGTCTTCTTCGACATGAGCACCCTCCTCGGTCTCCCGTCGGTGTTCACATCGCACGCCGGGCCGACCGTCGACCCTGGACGACCCTGGATGTGAACGATCACACAGGAGCCTATAGTGAACGTTCACAGGCGTGGGACTGGAAACGAGAGAAAATTTTCGCGATCTTGTGGGGAGGACCCGATGGCCCGACGGAGCCTGACCGATCGGCCGACGATCCTGGACGTCGCCGCGCTGGCGGGCGTGTCGCGTCAGACGGTCTCTCGGGTGATCGCCGACCATCCCAACGTCGCCCCCGAGACCCGCCGCCGCGTCGAGGATGCCATCGAGCAGCTCGGGTACCGCCCCAACCGCATGGCCCGGGCGCTCGTCACCCGTCGCTCACGTACCTTCGGCATCGCTTCGGTGGATATGCGCAACCACCTCTTCTCCGAGACGTGCTCGGCCATGCAGCAGGCGGCCCGCACCCATGGCTACTCCCTCGTCGTCGCCGAGCTCGACCGGACCGACGACCGTGGCATGGGGACCTTGGAGACGCTGGTGAGCCTGGGCGTCGACGGGATCGCCGTCTTTCCTTCGATCCTCTCCGACGAGGACGTCGCCGCCTTCGCCGCCCGCTTCGGCGGACCTGTCGTGATGATCACCCGAGCCGCCCGCATCCCCAACGTCATCTCGATCGCCCTCGACGAACGGGCCGCCGCCGCCGAGGTGATCAGCCACCTCGTCGCACGGGGGCGTCGAGCCGTCGGCCTGCTGATGAACGAGATGTTCCCGGAGGTCGTCCACGAGCGGTACCTCGCCCTTCGAGCGGCGATCGAGGAGTTGACCGGAGTCCCCGAACCCCCGGTGGTCGCCGACCGCCCCACCATCGCCCGGGGCGAGGCGGCAGCGATAGCCCTGTTGGACCGACATCCCGAGACCGACGCGATCGTCGCCTTCAACGATTCGATGGCCATGGGCGCCGTGTTGGCGTGCCGCCGGCACGGACGCGCCGTCCCCGATGACATCGCCGTCGTCGGCTACGACGGCATCCCCTTCGGAGCCGTGATGGATCCTCCGCTGACGACGGTGCTGCAAGACGCCTTCGGCATGGCCCGGGAGGCCTACGAGGCCCTCTACGCGGGGATCCACGGGGAATGGCCCACCGACGGCGAGGTCCGCCTCTGGCGCCCAACCCTCGTGGTTCGTGGCTCGACCTGAACCGTCAACCCTCCCCGTCCAACGACCGCCACAGCGACCTGATCAGATCGGCTGCCGCCCGGTTGGCGGCCACCACCTCCTTGCTCCCCTCGAGCCGTCCGTCGGCCAGGAAGGGCGTGACCCAGCCCCCGGACGCCGTCACCAGCACCTCGCCGGCGAGGCAGTCCCACGCCCGGAGCGAGGCTTCGTAGAACCCCACCAGCCGTCCCGCGGCGACGTGGGCGAGCCCGAGGGCGGCCGATCCGGGGATCATCGGCGATCCCCCTTCCTCCATGAGGGCAGCGATGAACCCAAGCGTCCGGTGCACGTGTCCCGACTTCGGCGAGTACCCGACCCCCACCGGCCCGTCCTCCAGTCTTCGCGCCCTTGGCGTGACGATGGTGCCGTTCACCTCCAGTGCCCTGGCTGCCACCGCGGAGAAGGTCTCCCCCCGCAACGGATCGTGGACGACCCCCAGCAGCGGTCGACCGTCGGGGTCGAGGCAGGCGATCGAGACCGACCAGTCGGGGAGACCGGAGATGAACCGGGCGGTCCCGTCGATCGGATCGAACACCCAGCGATACCCCGTCTCGCCCCGCACCGACGATCCGCCCTCCTCGCCCAGCACGTCGTCTCCCCCGACCGTCTCGGCGAGCCGGCGCCGGATCAACTCCTCGACGGCGAGGTCGGCCTCGCTCACCCAGTCGCGGGGACCCTTGCGGGACACCTGAAGAGCCCGACTCCTGAAGTACTTCAGGGCCAGCTCCCCCGCCTCCCCGGCGATCGCCTGGGCCACCGCCAGCCGGCGGGTCCGCTCCACGGTCTGTGAACGTTCACACATCTCCTTCATCCTAGCTCCGACACCCCGGAGACATCCCTCCGAGAGGACGTCGGATCTCACACCACGGGCGTCGCAGCCCGCTCCACCGGTTCATGCCCCCGTCGTCGGTGGTACCGCTCCCAGAGCGCCAACAGCGACGGGAGGACCAACACGGCCCCGACCAGCGAGAGCCCGATGGCGTAGACCGTGACCTGCCCCATCTGCTGGAAGGGCTTGAGCGACGAGGTCATGAGGATCCCGAAGCCCGCCATCGTCGTGAACGCCGAACCCGCCAGGGCACCGCCGGTGTGGCGGGTCGTGGAGCGGAGGGCATCCTCGAGGTCGTCGAAGCGGACCCGATCCTCTTCGAACCGCCGGGCGATGTGGATCGTGAACGGAACGCCGATCCCCACCGCCAGGGCCGCCAAGGTGGCGGTCACCGGCCCGAAGGGGATCCCCGTCAGCCACATGAGCCCGAAGGTCCACAACACCACCAGCGCCACCGGGATCATCGTCAGCACCCCGAGGAAGGGCCGGCGGTTCTCGAACCAGAAGTTGATCATCAGCACCAGCGTGGCGACGAGGATCGTCACGAGCAGCGACGACACCTGCGAGCTGGAGAGGGCCTGCACGATCACCGCGGTGATGATGTTCTCCGACGTCGGTGTCACCGCCAGGCCTTCGTCGGCGAGGGGCTGGAACGCCACCAGCAGACCCTCACGGAGCTCGCCGGCGCCCCGCTCGCCCGCCTGGGTCTGGATGTCGAACAGTGCGGCGTCGAAGGTGCCGCCTTCGGTGCGGTGCAGCACGCGGGTCATCTGCTCGGGGGCCGCCTCGGCCGCCAACGACCAGAGGGCGGCGACGTCGGTGTCGGGAGCGACGGTCAGATCCTCACGGAGACCGAGGGCGACTGCCTTCTGGGCGAAGGCCGGATCGGGGGGAGCGCCGGTCGGTCCGGGGCGGAGGAGCTGGGCGATCACCGAGACCGGGGAGTCGGCCGAGGCCACCCGTCCGGTGGGCAGATCGAAGGTGACGACCGCGTCGACGTCCGCCGACCGGCGCCACGCCGACACGAGGGCGTTGTGGACCTCCGGCGTGGCCAGGTCGGTCCCGGTCGGGGCCTCGACCAGGACCTGCGTCGTCTCCCCGAACCCTCCCCCGAACTCCTCCTGGAGGATCCGGAGGGTCTGCACCGCCGGGGCGTCCTCGGGGAGGAAGTCGGTCACCGAGAACTCGGTCTCCAACTGGCTGAGACCGAAGGCCCCGACCACGCCCAACACCAGGGTCACGACCAAGGTGGGGACCGCCGCCCGCTCGGCCAGGATCGCCGCCTTCTCCATCACGGCGGGGAGGAGCCGCTCCCCGGTCTGGGCCATCCCATCGGTCGGCAGCCGTCCGGCCCGCTCGGCGCGACGGTCGGCCAGGAGTCGGACCGCAGGGACGAAGGTGAGCATCAGCACGAAGGCGACGAGGATGCCGACGGCGGCGAGGATCCCGAAGTCCTTGAGGGCGGGCACCGGGTTGAACACGTTGGTGAGGAACCCGACCACCGTGGTCACGGTCGCCAACGCCAGCGCCACGCCCACCGTTCCGATGGCTCGACGCACCCCTTCGGCGACGGTGCGACCCTCACCCACCTCCTCCCGGTAACGGGCGATCAGGTGGATGGCGTAGTCGACACCGAGCCCGATCAGCAGGATCGGGACGATCTGGGTGGGTGGGCTGAAGGCGTCGATGATCCCGGCCTGCAACAGGAGATACCCGATCCCCTGCATGAAGGTGATGGCGAGGAGGATCGTCACCATGGTGAGCCCCATGTCGGCCAGGGTCCGACGAATCGACGCCCCCCGACCGGTGTTCCCCCGCGGGTTCATCCAGAACACGAAGAGGAGGATCGCCACGATGATGAGGGCCGCCATGGCGAACAGGCGTCCGATCTCGGCGTTGAAATCGCCTCGGTCCTCGAAGAGGAGGGCGAAGGAGAAGGGGCGCAGCTCGACGCCCGGGACGTCGACCTCCCGCACCGCGTCGGCGATCCGCTTCTCCAACGCGAGCTGTGCCTCGAAGGGGTCGCCACCTCCGTTCTCGGTCTGGAGGAAGACGAGGATGAGCCCGCTCGGCGCCTCCGCCGCCTCCGGGTTCCCGCCTCGGCCGAGGAGCCCGGTGAGGAACCCGACCTGTTCCTGCGGGGCGCGGCTCAGCGCCATCGTGTAGGTCTGTTTCACCGCGGCGTCGTCGAGCTGGTCGGCGGGGATCCCCTGGAACGCCAGCGCTCGCTCCACCGGGGTCAGGTAGGAGACGATGGCCGGGCGCTCCGGCCGGGAGCTGAGGGCGTCTCCTGCCGCGTCCCGGATGGCCTCGGTCGCCAAGGTGACCGCCCGGAGCGCGTCGGCGGTGATCACGTCTCCCGTGCCGGACCGCACGATCACCTGCAGCACGCTCTCCGCCGAGTCCGCGCCGAACAGCTCCCCGATCCGTTCGGCGGCGGCGATCTCGGGGTTGTCGGGAGCGAATCCTTCATTGCCCTGGGCCACCTCGATGTTCCGGGCGAGGGAGCCGAACACCCCGAACAGCACGATCGTGACGAGGACGATCGGGATCGGGAAACGGTCGGTGGCGCGGGCGAGAAGACGGATGATGGCCTTCACGAAGAGTCCTCCGAGGTTCGAGGTGGCGCCCGACGGCATCCCGGACGGGCGGCCCCGAGGTTAGGGGCGTTCACCCACTAGCGGAAATCGACCGGCCGTCGTCAACGGTGGGCAAGCCGATCGAGCTCGGCGGCAAGCACCTCGAGGAATCGCCGGTTCTCCTCGTCCGAGCCCACCGTGACCCGGACCCACCCCTTCGACAGCCCACGGATCACCACCCCGTGCCCCAAGAAGGTGTCGGCCGTCAGGGCGGTGTCCGGGCCGGGACGGAAGAACACGAAGTTGGTCTGGCTCGGCACGTACGGCACGCCGAGCTCGGCCAGGCCCCGCTCCAGGAGCTCCCGCCCGGCGCGATTGAGCTCCCGCCGCTCCTCCACCCGCTCGGGATGCCGGAGCGCCTCCACCGCCGCGACCTGGGCGAGGGAGTTCACCGAGAACGGCGCCTGGGGGCGTCGCAACTCGGCGACCGTCTCCGCCTGTCCGACGACGTACCCGATTCGAAGGCCCGCCAACCCGTAGATCTTCGAGAGGGTCCGGGCGACCACCAGATTGGGGTGGTCACCCACCAGCCCGATCGCCGAGTGATGCCCCTCGGCGGTGACGTACTCGTGATAGGCCTCGTCGACCACGACCAGCACATCGGACGGCACCCGGTCGACGAAACGGGCCACCTGGTCGGGGGCGAGCAACGTCCCCGTCGGGTTGTTCGGATTGCACAGGTACACGATCGTCGTGTCGTCTCGCAGGGCCGCGAGCATCGCCTCGGTGTCGTGCACCATGGCGTCGTCGAGGGGAACCTCGATCGGCTCGGACATCGCCAGGGTCGTGGCCAGTCGGTAGATCACGAACGACGGCCACCCATAGAGAGCCGACGTTCCCGGGCCGCCCACGGCCAGGGCCATGATCCGAAGGAGCTCCGAGGAACCGGCCCCCACCCAGATCTGGTCCGGCTCCACACCGAGATGGGCGGCGATCGCCTCCCGGGCCTCCCGGGCGTCGTTGTCCGGGTACCGGTGGATCGTACCGGCGGCGGCGGCCACCGCTGCTTGAACCTCGGGGAACGGCGGCAGAGGGCATTCGTTCGACGCGAGCTTGATGACGTCGGAGACGTCGAGCCCCCACTCGCGGGCGACGTCGACGATCGACTTCCCGGGCCGGTAGGGGGGGATCTCTCGGAGGTCGGGCCGGATACGCATGGGACCCGAGAGGATACGCCTTCCGTCGGAGGTCAGGCTCCGAGGCCCCGAAACTCCCAGTGCCAGGTCTCGTTGGAGATCGGATACCAGCCGAACCGCCAGGCGTTGCGGTCGAGCCACTGCCATTCGGGGGATGACCGGCCGATGATCTGCCCGTTGGTGACGTCGACCGCCAGCCCGACGCCGTGCTCGCTCCGGCCGGGCGGCAGGACGTTGGCGCGCTTCTCGCCCGAAAGGTACGCCTGGTACGCCCGGTTCTGGGACTCCCACGACCGGTAGGCGTCGGTGACCCGCAGGTCGATGCCGTCGGCGGCGGCCGCCGCCCGCATCTGCTCCCATGCCTCGGCGGCCGGTGGGAGGAGGAGGGGCTGGCCGACCCATCCGCCGCTCACCTCGACGAGGATCCCCTCGCCCCCGAGGCGCCCGTTCCGCTCCCTGATCCCCTCGGCGGCGAGGTACTGCGTCAGCTCCGAGGCGGTCATCACCCCACGGGGGGCCGGCCCAAGGGCCACGAGCGACGACGAGAGAGGAGCGAACACGGGCGGCGCCGGACCCGCCGGCGTGCTCCCGAGCTTGGCGTCGAGGATCTCGGCGAAGCGTCCACCGGGTTCGGGCAGGCCGAGACGAGACCGGATCTCGGCGATCCGGCCCATCACCTGGGAGATGTGGTCGATGGCCACGGTCCTCCCGTCGGCCGATGCGGCTTCGGCTTGCGCGACCTCCCAGACGTCGCCCTCCGTGTGCCAAACTCGCAGCCATGAGCGAGACGCTGCAGATCCTCGACCCGCACGGCCGTCTCGTCGGAACCGACCCGGGTCTCGACACCGAGCAACTCCGCGAGATGTACCGGCTCATGGTCCTGGCCCGAACCTTCGACCGGCGGATGATGGCCCTCCAGCGCCAAGGTCGCATCGGAACCTATGCCCCCCTGGAAGGCCAAGAGGCCGTCCAGATCGGATCGGCCATGGCGCTGGCGCCCCACGACTTCTTCTTCCCTTCGTACCGTGAACACGGAACCCTGGTCGCCCGCGGCGTCCCGCTCTCGGTGCTGATCGCCTACTGGCGGGGCCTCCCCAACGCCGACTGGGACGTGGTCGGGTTCCGGGCGGGGATCACCACGATCCCCATCGCCAGCCAGCTCGCCCACGCGGTCGGATATTCGTATCTGTCGAAGCTGCGGGGCGACGGCGCCGTGACCATGGTCGCCTTCGGTGACGGGGCCACGTCGGAGACGGACTTCCATTCCGGCATGAACTTCGCCGGGGTGTGGCGCACCCCGACCGTGTTCCTCTGCGCCAACAACGGCTACGCCATCTCGGTCCCGTACCACCGCCAGACCGCGTCCGAGACGATCGCTCAGAAGGCGGCGGCCTACGGCTTCGAAGGGGTCAGGGTCGACGGGATGGATCCCCTGGCGGTCTTCGCCGCCACCGAGGCCGCCGCCGAACGCGCCCGCTCCGGAGAGGGACCGACCCTGATCGAGGCCATCACCTACCGATACGGGCCCCACGGGACCGCCGACGACCCCCATCGGTATCGGGGCGAGGACGAGGAACGGAGGTGGCGGGAGAAGGATCCGATCGCCCGACTGGCGTCGTTCCTGCGTGAGCGCGGGGAGCTCGACGACGAGACGGAGCAGCAGATCGCCGACGAGGCGAGCCGCCAGATCGACGAGGCCGTCGCCGAGGTGGAGGCCATCCCCTTGCCCGGCCGTGACGAGGTCGTCCGCCACGCGTTCGCCCGGATCCCCCGGATCGTCGTGGACCAACTCCACGCGTTCCAGCGGGCCGCCGGCGAGCCCGAGACCTCCTTCGGGCCCGACGAGGTGTGGGAGGTCGCCGACGACCCCACACCCGACGGCCCGACGGAGCGCTGGACGATGGCGGAGGCGATCAACGCCGCCCTCGACGAGGCGATGCGGGCGAATCCCGAGACGATCGTTCTCGGCGAGGACGTCGGCCTCTCCGGCGGCGTCTTCCGGATCACCGAGCACCTCCAGGAACGGTACGGAGCGGACCGGGTGATCGACACCCCGCTCAACGAGTCCGGGATCGTCGGCACCGCCATCGGCATGGCGATCGCCGGCGCCCGGCCGATCGCCGAGATCCAGTTCGACGGGTTCGTCTACCCGGCGTTCGACCAGATCGTGAGCCATCTCGGTCGGTATCGGTACCGGACCCGGGGCAACGTGTCGGTGCCGGTGGTGGTGCGGTTCCCCAATGGCGGCGGGATCGGCGCCCACGAGCACCACTGCGACTCTCCCGAGGCCTACTTCGTCCACGCCCCTGGGCTGGTCGTCATCTGCCCGTCGACCGCCTTCGACGCCAAGGGGCTCCTCGCCGCCGCCCTCGAGGGAGACGATCCGGTCATCTTCCTGGAGCCGAAGGTCCTCTACCGGGCCCAGCGGGAGGACGTCCCCGTCGGTCGGTACACGCTGCCGATCGGACGAGCCCGAATTCGGCGCCCGGGCGACGACGTCACCCTCGTCACCTACGGGGGGCTCGTACCGGTCTGCCTCGAAGCCGCCTCCGCCCTCGCCGAGGAAGGGGTCGCGGTCGAGGTGATCGACCTGCGGACCCTGTTCCCCTGGGACCGGGAGACGGTCTTGGGGTCCGTCGAACGGACCGGACGCCTGGTCCTGGTCCAAGAGCCCCCCGCCAGTGCCGGGATGGCCGCCGAGGTCGCGGCCACGGTCGCCTCGGAGGCGATGTTCTCCCTCGAATCCCCGATCGTCAGGGTGACGGGGATGGACGTCCCGTGGCCTCAGTTCGCCATCGAGCGGCACGCCCTCGTCGACGTCCCCCAGATCATCGCCGGAATCCGGCAGGCGTTGGAGTGAAGCGGATTCGGGCGACACGGTCCACGCTGTTCGGTCGTGAGTACGAGCTCACGGTCGACGACCGTCCCATCGGGTCGTTCCGGGCGATGACCCCGGCCGGACACGGAACGCTGCGGCTGGGGCGGCGGGTGTGGGCCGCCCGTCGCGAAGGGGTCTTCCGCGGGGCGTGGAACCTGTTCGCGGGTGACGATCAGCCGCCGGTGATGCGAGCCTGGCGGCCCTCCGCCTTCCGTAACGCCGTGGTGATCGCTGCCGACGGCACCGAATGGGAGATCCACCTCGGGTCCTTCGGGAACCGCATCACGGTCACCCAGGACGGGGAGGAAGTGGGGGGCGGCAGGACCACCTGGTCCTCTCGGTACCTGGAGCTGGAGGTCCCCGAGCGCTGGCCCGACCCGTGGGCGGCGTTCTCGTTGTGGATGACGGTCTGGCTGGCGCGGCGGCGGGGGGCGGCGGCGGTCGCCGGGGGAGGTCGGTGACGTGACGGTCGACCCCCGCTGTGAACCCTTCACGCTCCCCGGCACCAACGGCGAGACGATCGTGGCGATCCACGGCTTCACCGGCTGCCCCGCGCATTGGCGCCTGGTCGCGCCGGTGCTTCAGGAGGCCGGGTACACGGTCGTGGTCCCCCTCCTCGCCGGCCACGGCGGCACGCCCGCCGACCTGGAGGAGGTGACCGCGGACGACTGGGTGGCGTCCGTCGTCGACGCCGCCCGAGGTCATGAAGGGCCCGTCCACCTGGCCGGGCTCTCCCTGGGCGGCCTGCTGGCCGTCATGGCGGCACGACCCACCGCCGCCGCCACCCTGACGACGATCAACGCCCCGGTGAAGCTCCGAGACCGTCGGGCCCTGCTCCTTCCCCTCATCGCCCTCATCCGACCCGAGATCGACCACACCGACGAACCCCTTCCCGCGGTGGACGAGGCCGCCGCCGAGCTGTTCTTCACCTACCGGAGGTACCCGACCCGATCGGCGGTGCAGCTCCTCTCGCTCCGCCGCCGCGCGCTCCACGCCGCCCGCCGACTGCGGCGGCCCGCCACCGTGATCCAATCCCGGGCCGACGAGACCGTCGATCCCTCCTCCGGGAAGATCCTGGCCCGGGCGCTGGGACCGAGCACCCGGCTGGTATGGCTCGAACGGTCGATCCACAACGCTCTCCTCGGTTTGGAGCGGGATCGCGTCGCCCGGGCCATCCTCGAGCAGGTGACCGGGGAGTCGCACGACGGACACGAGCTCTAGGCTCACCGACCATGCCGAAGATCGTCGCCGTGTTCGGATCGTCGAAGGTCACCCCCGACGACCCCTGGTATCGGGAGGGCGAGAAGCTGGGTTGGCTCCTCGCCGAAGCAGGTCTGACCGTCGCCACCGGCGGGTACTCGGGGATGATGGAGGCGGTCTCCGCCGGCGCGGCGGCGGCCGGCGGCCACGTCCTCGGGGTCACCGCGCCCCCGGTGTTCCCCCATCGGGACCGAGCCAACCCCCACGTGGCCGAGGAGATCACCGCCGACACGATCAGCGAGCGGATCCACCGGCTCGTCACCGTCGCCGACGCCACCGTCACGATGCCGGGGAGCCTCGGCACCGTCACCGAGTTCCTCGTCGCCTGGAACACGAACTTCGTCGCCCCCTTCCGGGGCGCCGCCCCGCACCTCCAGGTCGCGGTCGGGTCGATGTGGCGCCGTCTCGTCGACCATCTCGTCGCCGAGTTCGGCGCCGACGACTCCTACGTCACCTGCGTCGACGACGCCGACACCGCCGCCCGGATCGTCATCGACCGCCTGACCGACCGGAGCTGGCATACTGACCGCCCATGAGCCAGCGCTCCGTAGGCCGTCGCGACCGTCGCCGGGCCCGGGCCCAGTGCCGAGAGAACCGGCATCGCTACGGCTCCGCAGCACCCATCGGCGCGGGGATCACCCGGAGGGTGTGCCTCGCCTGCAGCGCGGTCTCCATCGACCTCACCGGCGCCGAACCTCCCGCTCCGACCGACGTGACGGCCTCGCCCGGAAGTTTTCGCCGACGAGAAGGGCTGTCGTCGATCGTCCGCCGATGAAACCGATCCACGCCTCGGGAGGCCTGCTGTTCCGCCCCACCGACCGTGGTGTCGAGGTGCTGGTGGTCCATCGCCCCCGCTACGACGACTGGACCCTGCCGAAGGGCAAGGACGATCCCGGTGAGCAGCCCCGAGACGCAGCCCTGCGCGAAGTGGCGGAGGAGACCGGCTACCGGGCGCGGATCGTCGCCCCCCTCGGCGAGACGGAGTATCCGGGGCCGGACGGACGACCCAAGAAGGTCGCCTACTTCGCCATGCGCCCCGTCGACGGGGCGTTTCGGCCGAACCGCGAGGTCGACGAGGTCCGCTGGCTCCCCCCCGACGACGCCGCCCGACTCCTCACCTACCCGCACGATCGGCGCCTGGTCCGCGACGTCGATTACGACGCGCTCACCCGCACCGGGCGCCTCTTCCTGGTCCGTCACGCCGCCGCCGGAAGCCGTGCCCGATGGACCGACGACGACCGCCTCCGACCCCTCACCCCCAAGGGGAGGCGCCAGGCGGAACGGATCGCCCAGCGGCTGGCGGGTGAGGGCATCGAGCGGATCCTCACCAGCCCCTACGTCCGGTGCCGCCAGACCGTCGAACCCCTCGCCGCCGAACTGGACCTCCCGATCGAGGAGGTCGAAGCCCTCGCGGAGGGCTCCACCCGCGGTGAGTTGATGGAGCTCGTCGAACCCCTCATCGGCTGCAACGCGGTGCTCTGCGGGCACGGCGACACCATCCCCGCGATCCTCGACGGGTTGGAGGCCCGCGGCCTTCCTCTGCCGGTCCCCTACGAGGTGAAGAAAGGCTCGATCTGGGTGGTCGACATCGAAGGGGGCGTCCCCCGCCACGCCGAATACGAGCCCCCGCCCCCGGTGTGATCACCGCCCCCCGGCCCGGTCGTCACCCCTCCAACGCCCCCTCCACGAGGGCGCGCTGTTCGGCCAGGTGGCGCCGATACGAGCCGGTGGCCGGGCTCGCCGCCGCCGGGCGGCCCCGATAGAGGATGGGGCGCTCGAAGGCCTCACCGAGGAGGTCACGGACCTCGCGGTACGCACCCATGTTCTCCGGCTCCTCCTGACACCACACGATCTCGGCCTGCGGATGCCGAGCTGCGAGCACGGCGAGCTCCGAGTGGGGGAAGGGGTACAACTGCTCCACCCGGACCAGGGCGACGTCCCGGACCGCCACCTCCTCCCGATGCCGAGCCAGGTCGTAATAGACCTTGCCCGTGCACAGCACCAGCCTGCGGGCGTCGGCGAGCCGATCGGGATCCTCGATCACCGGCCGGAAGGACCCGGCCGACAGGTCGGAGGCCGAGGCGAAGGACGGCCGGTGACGGAGGAGCGACTTGGGGGTGAACACGATGAGGGGGCGACGGGGACGCAGCAGCGCCTGGCGCCGGAGGAGGTGGAAGTACTGGCCGGCGGTGGAGGGGACGACGACGAAGAGGTTGTCCTCGGCGCAGAGCTGAAGGAACCGCTCGATCCGAGCCGAGGAGTGCTCCGGACCCTGACCCTCGTACCCGTGGGGCAGCAGGAGGACGAGGCCGGAACGCTGCCCCCACTTCGCCTCCCCGGCGACGACGAACTGGTCGATGATCACCTGGGCGCCGTTGGCGAAGTCGCCGAACTGGGCCTCCCACAGCACGAGCGCCTCCGGCCAGCCGACCGAGTAGCCGTACTCGAACCCGACGGCGGCGAACTCGGACAACAGCGAGTCCACGATCCGCACCGGCGCCCCCTCCATCTCCTCCAACGGTGCCCAGGACTCCCCGGTCCGGAAATCCACCAGCTCCGCATGGCGCTGGGAGAACGTGCCCCGACGTGAATCCTCGCCCGCCAGCCGGATCGGGACGCCGTCGGTCCCCAGGCTGGCGAACGCCAGTGCTTCCGCCGTCGCCCAGTCGACCGCGTCGCGGTCGAGCGCCGACGCCCGTGCCTCCATCACCCGGACCAACTTCGGATGGAGCGTGAACCCCTCCGGCGGGGTCGTCAGCCGCTCCA
>Ga0256841_1002752_pt1 | contig 13673 bp, 10 predicted proteins | sample 356308metaG_FD_185971 | JGI IMG/M metagenome (GOLD analysis project Ga0256841, IMG submission 185971) | Hydrothermal vent microbial communities from Mid Atlantic Ridge, Atlantic Ocean - 356-308 | ecosystem: Environmental > Aquatic > Marine > Hydrothermal vents | place: Atlantic Ocean: Mid...
TATGGCTAACAATCGGTTAAAGGAAGCGGTACAAAAAGGACTAAAACATCTGTCATCCCGATCGGAACGAAGCGTAGGTACAGAATCAATCAGCCTTTATTCGGATGTCTGATCAAAGTCTACCCCTGACCGGATCAGGGAGAACGACATTGCGTGCAAATGACCCATGACTATTTAAGTAATTCTTCAGAGGTCACTTTAATCAATCGGCTTCCCGGCGTAAGTTTTTGCCAGATGAGGAGCCAGCGGTCGCAGATCTTTCCTGGCGTAAAGCTTTGCACAAGTTGGGCAAAGCACGTGGTGCTCTTTTTTATCCGGGTGTTTCTCTCCTTCAATCTCCTCAACTCGCTTGAGGAATTTTGTTGTAGCAAACCTGCGCCCGCAGATTTCGCATCTTTCTAGCGAGTGTCTCCCTATTATTTCATCCCTTATCTTTATAGTTCTTATATCTTCCTTGTCAATGCACTGGATGGCTCCGGTTGGACAGATGCTGACACAGGTTGCGCATCCGATACATTCCCCTGTCTCAGAAGGCACAACGTAGCTTATATCTTTTCTTTTTTCCATTTTCAGGGCTTTTGCCCCTATGATGTTTTTGCAAACTCTGATGCACAGGCGACATCGAATACAGCCATCAGGCATTATGCCGGTAGCAAGGCTGAATTCTTGGGCAACACGATGAATGATTTCTGCCTGTGGTGCCATTTTGAGGAGATTACCTATAGCCTCGGTCCTGAGCTTGTAAATCATGGCGCTCTCGGTAACGATGTCCATGCCCTTTTTGACCTTCAAGGCACACGCATACCTTATCCTTGGGGGTTTATCGTCCTCCCTGACTTCTACAACGCACAACTTGCACGAAACGGCAGGAGTAAGCGCATGATGAAAACATATGTGAGGAATCTTGATTCCCAGTTTTTCCAGTACCGGGATCAATCTTTTCCCTTCTTCTACTTCATATTCCTGGGCATTTATCTTAATTTTTACGAGTTCCGACATTCTGACCTCCCACCCCTCAAATACGAGGGTACGGAAATGGCTTTTGTATTCATAAGTGTTTGGCTAAAAACGCCAGCTTACACCTACAAACCGGTGCTAAAAACCGAAGGGCATTTTACCAACCGGAAATTCGGGTGCAGGTACGGGACGTTCAACTTTCCTTGCGCAATCAGGGCAAATGATCTCAACCAGTTGCAGGCCGCGAGGTTTGTATGCCTTTTTAGCCATGTGTTCCAGGTATTTCTTGGGAGCAAACGGTTTTCCACATTTTTCGCATTTTTCAAGTTTCAACCGTGCAAGGATTTGTCCCCACTTGTATATGATTCGTTCATTTCCCCGGTCTTCCATTTTCAGTGCGCCTGTAGGGCAAACCTGCACACATGATCCACAACCGATGCAGTACTCGGAGATCCTGTCGAAATCGGTGGTGACGGTTCGCTGATAGCCGCGATTCACCCAGCAAAGAGCATAAGCACCTATCTGATCTCTACAAACTCGCACACACCTTCCGCACCTTACGCAATCATCAAATTCTTCAGACTGGAACCTGCTCGTAACGACTCCAATTTTTCTTGCGAGGTCGAGAAGTTCCTTGCTATAAGGCGTGCGAGCAAGGAGAAGTTCCATCAAGACTCTTCGGTTTCTTTTTATTCTTTCGGTATCGGTTTCTACTATCAGCCCCTCCTTGACTTCCTGTATGCACGATACTCGTATTGAATGTCGAAGCGATCCACTGACCTCTACAATACAAAGCCTGCAAGTACCCTCGGGCTCAAGAGCGTCCAGGTAGCAAAGGGATGGTATAAAAATTCCTTCCTTTTTCGCTACTTCCAGTATGGTCATACCCTCGGGGGCTTGAATTTCCCTACCGTTTATTATTATATTGACCGTTGAAGCCATCAGAAATCTCCTACATTTTTAGTACAGCACCGAATTTACAGTGTTCATAACACATTCTACACTTGATACACTTGCTCTGGTCTATAAGATGGGGTTCTTTCTTTTCCCCTGTTATTGCCCCGACAGGACAATTTCTTGCGCACATTGTACAACCGGTACACTTCTTCTCATCTATAACAAATGTTGTCAGCTCACGGCAAACACCCGCCGGACACTTCTTGTCGAATATGTGAGCTTCATACTCGTCTCTAAAATATCGCAGGGTGGAAAGAACCGGATTGGGAGCAGTTTTACCAAGGCCGCAAAGAGAAGTGTCAATAATAACCTCGGAGAGTTCTTCTAGAAGTTTTATGTGCTCTTCGGTCCCACGGCCCTCAGTTATATCCGTGAGTAATTTTACCATGTGATAAAGGCCTTCACGGCACGGGGTACACTGGCCACATCCTTCATCAACGCAAAATTGCACGAAGTATTTGGCTACGTCCACCATGCAGGTGTCCTCATCCATGACTATCATGCCTCCGGAACCCATGATCGATCCGGCCTTCGAGAGATTTTCAAAGTCAACGGGCAGATCAAGTAAGCTTGCTGGGATGCAGCCGCCTGATGGTCCACCTGTCTGAACTGCCTTGAATTTCTTTTTCTTAGGAATCCCTCCGCCAATGTCAAAAATAATTTCCTTCAGAGGGATCCCCATTGGGACTTCAACCAGGCCGGTGTTCTTTATCTTGCCAACGAGAGAGAATATCTTTGTTCCTTTGCTCTGTTCGCTTCCGATGCTCGCGTACCAGTCTGCCCCTCTGTCGATTATAAGAGGCACATTGGCCCATGTTTCCACGTTATTTAAGTTACTGGGCCTTCCCCAGAGACCTTTATCCGTGGTATGAACATACTTGGGGCGTGGAAGTCCGGGCTTGTCCTCAATGGAGGTCATAAGAGCCGTTGATTCTCCGCACACAAAGGCTCCCGCACCAAGCTTTATTTCGATGTCAAAGTCAAAATCTGATCCGAAGATATTCTTACCAAGGAAATTGCGCTCACGGGCCTGGTCCAAGGCAAGGCGTAAACGGTCAACCGCCAGGGGGTACTCTGCTCGGATGTAGACGAACCCTTCATGGGAACCTATCGCATAGGCGCCAATGATCATACCTTCAATTACAGCATGAGGATTCCCTTCGATGATAGATCGATCCATAAATGCCCCGGGGTCTCCTTCATCCGCATTACAAAGTACATACTTAATTGTACCGGCGGCACGTCGACAACTTTCCCACTTGATACCGGTTGGAAAGCCTCCTCCGCCGCGCCCCCTCAACCCCGAATTCTTGATTTCTTGAATGATTTCTTCGGGTTCCATCTCAAAAATCGCTTTCCTGGCCGCCTTGTATCCACCCGTAGCTATGTATTCATCAATGGATTCAGGATCAATACGTCCGCAATTATGCAACACTACCCGCTGTTGCTTGGTATGGAAGGCATGGTAATCATCTTTTACTAGCCATTTCTTAACGGGTTCTCCACCGACCAGGTGTTTTTCAACAATGGCCTTTGCCTTTTCAGGGGTGACAAATTCGTATGTCACCACATCCTCACCCACTGCAACGTCCACAAGAACGTCTTTTGCGCAGAAACCTCTACACCCTACTTTGTGGGTCCTGGATTTGAATTTGGCCTTAAGACCGTGTTCTTCAAGGGCTTCCTCAAATGCATCAATTACCTTGAAAGCTCCAGCGGCAATTCCTCCAGTTCCCGTGCAAACACTTATCACTATTTCTTTATCATTTGTTGAACCCATATCTCAAAACCTTAGAGTTGGATTGTTAATAGGTAAGTTACAAGGTTCGACCTCTTACATAAAAAGATGATTCTATTTGTACTTTGCCAAGATTGACGCCATTTCTTTTGGTGTTACTTTTCCGTATGTTGTGTCATCTACAACCACGGCTGGAGCAAGACTGCACGCTCCAATGCATCTAACCTCTTCCAAAGTATATTTCATGTCATCGGTGGTTTCACCCACGTCGATGTTTAACTTCATCTTGACTTCGTTAATGACTTTTTCCGCACCTTTCACGTGACATGCTGTGCCCAGACAAACACAGATAACGTGCTTGCCTTTTGGCTTGAGACTGAACCGATTGTAGAAATTTACAATACTGTAAATCTGGGTAATCGGCACCCCCGTTCTCTTGGAAATATAGCGAAGTTCTTCTTCTGGAAGATAACGGTAGTGGTTTTGAACCTCGTGGAGAATTGCAATAAGATTGCCCTTGGGTTGCGGAAATTTAGCAAGAATTGAATCAATGGTTTCTACGTCTAGCATCGCCCACTCCTGATATATTTGAAGGCGTATATACTGTTGCGTTAGATGGTCAGTGCTTGATGCAAGCACTGACCATGTCTAAATATTGTCATGGGAGCAAATACCACCTAAATTGGTTCCGCAGTGATGAGTCGTTTTTATTCCAATATCGCTGCGCCCTTGGTTGATGCCATGGCAGTTGCATAACGGACGCGTTTCACTGCTGGTATCTTCTCTGTAACGTTGAATGTCAAGCAGTGGGTTGTACATATCGTCACGCATGCCGGTTTCAATCCCTGGTCGATGCGGTCCATACAATAGTCACACTTGACAACTTTCCCCATGTCAGGGTTCCACTGGGGAGCACCCCACGGACATGCAGCAATACATGTTTTACAACCAACACAAAGATCATGGTCTACGAAAACAATGCCGTCTTTTGACCTTCTTTGCATTGCTCCAGTGGGACATGCAGCTACGCACCACGGATTTTCACAGTGAAAACAGGGCATAAATATAAAAGACGCTCTTGGTCTTTCATTAAAAAATTTAGGTCCTATGGTAATAACCTGACATGGGCGTGCCCCCGGGGGTAGCCCCTTGTTGACCTTGCATACAATCTCGCACGAGTGACACCCAATACATTTTTGTTGATCCTGCAACATAAAATATTTGCTCATTGCTCTCCTCCGGATATATTTGAAACAAAACTGTTTTTGCTAACCATACGCGTCACAGATTAACCTAACAATTATCCTTTTACACGGGTCTCTTAACAGTTACAAATGTGTCATGGAGCGCAGGACTTCCTCCCACTTTATCGGTAATGTTTTCCTGAAGGACTGCGTCACTAAGTCCCTTTCTGTAAGACCTGCTGGCAAGTTCAGCTTCATGGCCAAACCCGTGAAGCATAAAGGCTGCTTCAGGATGGATTAGGTCACTTACCTTGACCGTGATCTTTCCGGATCCGACCCTTGAACTAACCTCGACAAGATCCCCGTCTTTTATCCCGAGTTCCTGGGCACGCTTATCATTAATCCAGAGAACATTCTCAGGACAGAGCTCGTTAAGATAGGGGTTATTTTGAGTAGAAACGTGAGTATGAAGAGCTACGCGGCCAACTACAAGCCTGAATTGGTCTTCCGAAGGACTCGGTACCGGTTCATAAGCAGGGAACGATTCAAAGCCGGCGTCTTCGAGCAACGAAGATTTAAACTCGATTTTACCTGACGGAGTCTTAAACTTGATCCCGTCTTTACGATCCCAGAGAATTTGCTTGTCTGTATATGCTACAAATCCCTTGCTCTCAAAACTCCCTATGGAGAAACCGGTGCCTTCAAGCTGCCACTTGACGAGATCTTCCATGGTCTCGTATGGAAAGTATTCTCCGATCCCCAATCGTTCTGCAATCTGTTTTAAGATAATGGCCCCTTCCCTGGTGTCGTATCGAGGTGGTACCGCCTGGCGCCTGAGGAACATCTGGGGTTTTAAGCCGTTTGCCTGCTGTACGCAATCGGTTCTTTCAAAGTACGTTGACTCGGGTAAAATCACATCTGAATACCAGGCTATGTCGCTGTAGTTGATGTCTATTGCAACTACCAGGTCGAGTTTCTCCAATGCCTTTTTCATTAAGTTCGTATCTGGAATTGACATGAGAGGATCAAAACGAAATGCGATTAATGCCTTGATTGGATAAGGATCCTCGTTCAGAATGGCGTGGGGCAACATCTGGCCAACGCCATGATTTGGGTCTGGTAGCGGAAAATCAGGAGTGCCAACTTTATCGAATCGAGGGACGGTAATTTCAGGGAATTTTTGCTCGGTTAACTTCCTTGCAGGTTTCCTTCCTACTTCACCGGGTCCCTTCTTAAAAAAGAGACCGCCCTTAGATTCAACACTTCCCATCAGCGAGTTTAAGATCAAAATTGATCTGCGGACATAAATTTCGTTGGCATGGCTTGCACACCGGTAACCGTAATGGAAAATTACGGAAGGCTTGTCCATGCTCATTTCTCTGGCAAGCTCTACAATCTCGTTTGCAGGAATTCCGGTTTCTTTTTCGGCCCATTCAGGGGTGTAAGGATTTACAAAATCCTGCAATTCCTGCAATCCTACAACCCACCTGTCAACGTATTCCGTGTCGTACAATCTTTCCTTCAAAATAACGTGGATTAGAGCATAGTTAAGGGCTAGGTCGGTTCCAGGGCGAATCATCCAGTAACGGTGAGCCTTTGTAGCGGTAACAGTGACCCTTGGGTCAATGTATGTTAATTTTGCACCATGTTCCAGTGCATACATAAGGTTGTTTACCTCTTTTACTGATACCGCCTCAAAAATATTTCGCCCATACAGAACGATGTGCTTGGTATTCTTGTAATCAATTCCCATCTGGCCATCGGTATAACCAAACATTGATCGACATGCGGTATTCATCGATCCTTTACATAGGGCATCATGAGTAAAGTGATTCGGCGAACCTATTGCTTTCAAGAATGTTTTGCTTACATGAGTTGCCAGATTGGTACGTTCCCCTAAAACTACGCTCTGCCCGCCGTATTCGTCGATAATAGCTTTAAGTTTCTCCGCAACATAATCCAATGCCTTGTCCCAACTTACTTTCTTCCAGTGTCCTGCCCCTCTTTCGCCGACTCGCATCATGGGTCCCTTGACCCTTTCATCGTCATAAAGAAGAGCCACTCCGGCTGACCCTCGAGGACACAAACTCCCCTCCATCCCTGGCACATGAGGATTACCTTCCACCCACTTGACCAGGCCTTCTTTCACTAATATCCTGATCGGGCATCGAATCGAGCACATAAAACACAAGCTGTATACTTCTTTCTCCATGTTTGCCTCCCTATAAATGATTTCTTTAATTTAAAAACTCCGGAAACTAACCAAGGCGAAGCCCTACTCCCGTACCTGATCAATAAGCTTTTCAACAAAATTGAACATACTACATCGTGTTGAAATGCTCAAGCCCCTAGATGGATACCTGCTACAAAAAGAGGGTTTAAACTCGAACATGTATAGTAAAAGTCTCCTTTTTTGGCTTTTGGAACCGATTCGAGTTTTGGGAAGGCTCTGTTGTAAGCCATGCGTGATATCCCACACAATTACAAGCAAATATCATGCCCTAGATTTCATGTGATACGAAAGCGCTGGCTCCCTTTGGCAAGTGTTCGTATAACATCTTATATTTACACGCCAAAATGAGATTTTGCTTGAAAGTTCTGAATCTTTGTGTCTTTCTTGACATAGATTTGAAAGGTTTTTTGCTTCTTACGATTGCTTGAAATGAACCGGAATGCTGCAAAAAAATGTTGCACCAGGGCAAGGGATGCTTAGAGAGAAACAGGAAGTACTATCACTTCATTATGGATTGTTTAGAATTTTAACATGCAACAAATTTTTGCACAATTGCGAAAGCTTGTTCTTGAATGGATTAACTGCTAACATTAGAAAGAAAAGAATAAGTCCCTAAGGCAGAGAAGCCGCAACCAAAACTCAGGACAAAGATTGATGGTTTCGTAAAAAGTCCTAAAACCGGTCATTGCGATCCCGCACCTACTTCAAATACAACTATTTGCCATTGCTCCTACAATTCGCAAGAAGTGGGTGCGGGATCGCAATGACAAAAGAGGAGATTTTTTGCGATACTGTCAGGATTAAGACACGCTAAAGCGTTACATGTTTATAGGGAAGTATTCTAACATAAATCCTGAATCTGTGACGAAACTTTATGACGGATCCGTCTAACATGTCTACCATGCTGATTATAGGCGAGGTAGGGTGGATTATTCTTTACGTTATCAAGCAATCTTTTTCCGCCCTGCGGGTCGTCCATCTGCACCGCATTTGCGGCGCAAGTGAACGATCTCGGATTCAGGATAATGTTATCGAACCTATAATTTCACCGAGAGGTATTATTGTCAAGGAATGCTCCAGTAGCGGAAATAGCCGTTTTTTTACCTCTAAATAGCTCACTTCACTACCTTATACCGGAGTCACTCCAGGGGAAGGTGAAGCCTGGGCAGAGGGTCATAGTGCCCGTAGGTAAACGTGATCTTGTTGGGGGTTTGATATTATCAACCCCACCTGATATTCCAGAGGGGGCAGAAATTAGTCCCGAGCGGCTTCGACCTATTACCGCACTTATTGATGAAGTGCCTATCCTCCCAGAAAGCATGATCCCTTTTATTAGGTGGATTTCTTCGTACTATTTTTATCCCATAGGAGAAACCGTAAATACTGTTCTACCTTCAGGCTTGAGGGTGGTGACTTCCATAAAACTTACCATCACCGAAAGTGGCTTAGAAGCCCTGAGCGAAGGAAAGTTATCTGACATGGATGAAAAGGTGGTGCGAGCAATCCTTGCTCTTAACAATCCCACTGTTACGCGGTTGGTAAGGCACCTTGATATTCCAGAGTGTTTTAAGATTTTGACCCGCTTGAGACGAAAGGGGCTGGTGACCACCCTAGAGTCGCTGAGAAAGGAAACCAGGGGAGATAAAACGGTTAAATACGTGGTTCCAAAGGTTAAACGACTGCCTCCCTTGAAAAGTAAATCTGAGAAACTCAAGGAGCTATGGAACTTAATAAAAAACTCCCCAGAAGGTATCAGACTTTCAGAACTCGGCAAAAATGTAAAGAATTCCTATTACTGGATCAAGAAGCTTGAAAAAACGGGCGCTGTTTATATTGAAGAAAGAAGAGTCTCTTATGACATAATTGACGAAAAGGACTTGGAGAAAGACACGGTTCTTATCCCTACGGCTGCACAAGAAAAGATCATTCGAAGGGTTTCAAGATACATTTCAGATGGAACGTACGGTGTGTTTCTGCTCCACGGTGTGACAGGAAGTGGGAAAACAGAAGTTTACATTAACCTTATCAAAGCAACCCTGAACCGGGGGTTGCAAGCCATGGTGCTAGTGCCTGAAATCGCTCTTAGTACCCACCTTGAAAGGATCCTCTTTAGCAGGTTTGGAGAGATAGTTGCGGTTCTCCACAGTAGGCTTTCTCCCAGGGAAAGGTTTAACCAATGGAAGGGTATCCTGGAAGGGAAGTACAAAGTTGTCGTTGGAGCAAGGTCTGGGGTATTTGCGCCTCTCGGCAAGCTTGGACTGATTATCATTGACGAAGAACAGGATTCGTCGTTTAAGCAAGACAGCGGTTTGAGGTACCATGGTAGAGACACAGCAATAATGAGAGCGAAGCTGGAAAACATTCCCGTAGTTCTCGGTTCAGCAACACCAAGCCTGGAATCTTACCATAATGCTCTCACCGAAAAGTACCATCTTCTGGAATTGCCGGAACGAATCCATAAGCGTGAGTTGCCTCTGGTGGAAATTGTTGATATGCGCCGCGAGGGGAGGAAAACAACCATTTTTTCAAGGCAACTTCTAGACGAAGTTAATCGTACAATTAATAAAAGAGGGCAGGTACTCCTTTTTTTAAATAGGCGTGGTTTTGCCAGTTTTCTTATCTGCGTCGTTTGCGGAGAAGTTATAAAATGTGAAAGATGTGCGATTAGTCTCACGTATCATAAGAAAACCAGTGAACTTAGGTGCCATTACTGCGGCTTTGTGCGGCCAGTGGTCACCAAGTGCCTGAAATGCGGGAATCCCACTATTAAGATGTATGGTTTCGGCACTGAAAGAGTAGAAGCCGAGTTCAAGAAACTTTTCCCTCGTACCACGACAAGGCGCCTTGATAGTGATTCCGTTCGAACCAGAAGACTTTACCGCCAAATATTTAAGGCAGTTAGAAGCAGAAAGGTCGACTCGCTGATAGGAACACAGATGCTAGCTAAGGGACATGACTTTCCTGGTATTACCCTTGTAGGTGTTGTCTCTGCAGATACAACACTTCAACTCCCTGACTTCAGGGCAAGTGAAATAACCTTCCAGCTCATTACCCAGGTTGCCGGTAGAGCCGGCAGGGGAGATTCCCCTGGGAAAGTGCTTATCCAGACCTATAATCCTCACCATTACGTTTTTCATCACGCCAAAAATCATGACTTTAAGAGTTTTGCCGCAGAGGAGCTCAAGTTACGGGAACAGCTAAATTATCCTCCGTTTACTAGACTAATAAGGATTCTTGTCACGGGTTCAAAAGAAGAGAGAGTGAAGGAAACTGTAACGAAAATAGCATCGAGGGGCGCTAAACTATTAAAAGAATCCTCACAATTCTCAAGAGTTAGCATTCTAGGTCCTGCCGCGGCTCCCCTGCACTATATGAAAAGACAGTTCCGGTGGCATTTCTTTGTAAGAGGCCCAACCGCCGGCGAGGTTCAGAATTTTACGCACACGCTCATGTCCAATTTGTCACAAAAACGGGCTGTTCGAGGTGTTAAAGTAATTGTTGATGCTGACCCCATAAACGTGATGTAGAAAAATAGGGATTGAATCTTAATTAGGAGTTGCTTAAAATTAGTTAACGAGAGATCTGAGTAGAGAATTTATTTTGCTAGCAAAAGAAGGAAGCAGCACGATGGCCATTTTGAAAGTTAAGACCTATCCTGACAGCGTACTAAGGTGCCATGCTAAACCAGTAGAAGGTGTTAACAGGGAGATTTGGAAGCTTATAGATGACATGGCTGAAACGATGTATGATGCACCGGGAATAGGTCTGGCAGCGAACCAGGTTGGAGAACTTAAAAGGGTTGTAGTGATTGATATTCAGAAAGAAGGAGAATCCACTGGCCTCATTGCACTTGTAAACCCGGAGATTGTTGAGAAAAAGGGAAACATAGCAGTTGAGGAAGGATGTTTAAGTGTCCCTGAATTTTTCTCCGAAGTAAAAAGGGCCGAAGAAGTCAGGGTGCGCGCACTTGATCTGGACGGCAAGGAGATAGAAATTGATGCCAAGGGACTCCTTGCCGTTGTGCTTCAGCACGAGATAGATCACCTTGATGGAAAGCTTTTCATAGATAGGCTCAACCCCATAAAGCGGGAAATATTCAAGCGCAAATGGAAAAAGAAGAAAAAGAAGGGATAATTTGAAGCAAGAACTTCCAGGGATCATATTTTTCGGAACTCCCGAATTTGCTATTCCTTCCCTCCGCGCTCTGGTTAAAGGAGGAGTTCCTGTAAAAATCGTTGTAACCAAGCCTGACCGGAAGAAGGGAAGGGGGCAAAGGTTAAGTGCACCTCCTGTCAAAGAACTTGCCCTGGAGTTTGGGCTTGAGTGTTACCAGCCAGAAAGCCTTAAAGAAGCGGAGGTCTTGGAAAAACTGGGGAACTTAAAAGCAGATTGCCTTGTTGTTGTTGCTTATGGTGAGATTATTCCGAAGGAACTCATCGAACTAACTCCTATGGGGGCAATAAACGTCCATCCTTCTCTTTTACCGAAGTACCGGGGAGCTGCGCCAATACAGAGAGCAATTATGGCAGGTGAGAACGAAACCGGGGTCACCATCATGTTGCTGGACGAAGGGATGGACTCGGGGCCAATTCTGAACCAAAAGAAAATAAAAATTGAACCATATCACAACTTAGGGGTTTTGCACGATGAACTAGCGAAGCTGGGTGCAGAACTACTTGTGGATACACTGGAAAAGTACTATCGCGGAGAACTGAAACCGGTTCCCCAGGACCACGACAGGGCCACGTTTGCACCGCCCATCAGGAAGGAAGAGTGTGAAATAGACTGGGAAAGGACATCACGAGAAATTTGCAACCTGATTAGAGCCGTGGATCCGATCCCGGGGGCTTACACGTACTGGGATAATACCTTGCTCAAATTATACAGCCCGAGGGTTGAAAATATTAGTCTTTCGGGGAAACCAGGGGAAGTAGCGGAATCTGCTCCTCACGGATTATTGGTAACCACAGGAGATAGGTGTGGTGTAAGGATAAGAGAAGTTCAACTTGCCGGCCAAAGACGCATGACATTTGCTGAGTTTGCAAGGGGAAAGGGGAAAAAACTTGTGCCTGGAGTTGTTTTGGGAGGAAGATAGATGTTTTATGCTGAGAAGTGTGACCTGTGCGGAGAATGTCTCTCTAGCTGTCAGTATTTGAATTACGACCTGGAGCGAGCCAAAAGAGAAATGGAAGAGCTTGTAAACGGCGGATGTCCGCCGGTGGTGGAAAGTTGTGTTACCTGTGTTGCCTGTAACCAGGTTTGCCCAAAAGGGGCAAATCCGTTCGACCTGATAAATGAACGCCAGGAAGAAACAGGAGCCCTTGGTATTCCCGAAGAATCCTTCGAAAAGTTTGCCCAGCTACACAACCTTCCCACGATGGTATTTGAAGGGGATGCGGACAAGCCTGCTATGAACTTGTGTATTGTTGGCAGCATGGTAAGAGAGCAGTTAGAAGGTAGCTTCTTTAATGGACTTACCATGGTGGAAGGAGCAGATTATTTCTGCACTCTGGGATACGTTCATCTCGGGCGTCCTGGCCTGGTAAAGGAAAACATGGCCAGATTTGTCAAAAACCTTACTGCCCTGGAAAAAGATGAGATCATCTGTTTTCACGATGACTGTTATGCGGCGTTGAAGGTAAAAACGAAAGAGTACGGCATTGATGTTCCTTTCAAGGTAACTCACCTGTTTGAATACATTGCCAATCAGTTGAAAATGAGAAAAGACGAGATCAAACCTGTTCGAATAAAAGTAGCTTACCAGGCTCCCTGTGCTTCAAGATATTGCCCAGAAAAAGATCGTTTCCTTGAAGAAATTTTTGATCTGCTGGGTGTTACCAGGGTGCATAGAAAATATGACGGTGAAAATGGGCTTTGCTGTGGAGCTCCCCTCATGGCAAGGGACAGGGCGAGGGCACTGGAAATAAAATTGAAAAACGTGGAAGACGCGGTCGAACATGGAGCTGAAGCGATGATATTTCTTTGTCCAATGTGTTTTTTGAACCTGAGGAAGCTCTGCAGGGAACGAAACGTAAGGCCCGTTTTTATTTCTGAGCTCTGTTACCACGCTCTTGGGGAAAAAGATTATTGATAGTTAAAAAATAATGATTAAAATTATTGACGAGGCTTTAGTCATGTGTTAAAAAACCAAGCTCGATTGTTTTTAAAGGGCCGTTAACTCAGCTGGTAGAGTATCTGCCTTTTAAGCAGAGAGTCGCTGGTTCGAATCCAGCACGGCCCATGAAAATAGCGTCCCCATCGTCTAGCCAGGTCCAGGACACCGGCCTTTCACGCCGGCAACACCGGTTCAAATCCGGTTGGGGACGCCAAATCTTTGATAGTAGTTTTTGAATAGCGCCTGGTTGACGATAAAATACCAGCCAGGCGTTTTTTTTAGCATCAAATCCGTGTGTGGGATCCCATCTAATTGAGCTATTTATCTGACGACTTGGAAAACTACCCCAAAGATTTTTTTCTTCCGAATTAGAATACTTCCCTATAAACATGTAGCGTTTTATCGTGTCATAATTCGTATACTACCAGTGTCCGTCATAAATGAACCGCCCGCTTCGCTTAAGGCGTGAAGAAGGAAAATATTGCGGCC
>Ga0256841_1002753_pt1 | contig 13672 bp, 9 predicted proteins | sample 356308metaG_FD_185971 | JGI IMG/M metagenome (GOLD analysis project Ga0256841, IMG submission 185971) | Hydrothermal vent microbial communities from Mid Atlantic Ridge, Atlantic Ocean - 356-308 | ecosystem: Environmental > Aquatic > Marine > Hydrothermal vents | place: Atlantic Ocean: Mid...
ACTACATGGGCCAGGAGCCGGATCTGCGGGAACGGGTGATGAAGTACGCCTGGCTGGATCGGGCGCCCCTGCCCTGGCAGATCAAGGCCATCTGGGCCCATCACCGCTACCTCTTGGGCCGGGTGACAGGGTGAGAAAGGGAACCGGCCGCCGGAAAGATCCCGCTCTGACCTCCCCCGGGGTATAATGGGGAACATGTCCGGGAACCTGTTCCATCGCCTGCGCCGCCTCTATCGCCGCCATGAGATCTTCGCGCTGATCCTGCTCCTCTTCGTGAGCTTCCGGGTGCTGGCCATCCTGCTCTTCCGGCCCGGCGGTTTCGTCACCGACTTCTCGGACTTCGACTACTACTACGCCTGGGGCGAGCTGGAGGCCATGGGCCACCGCACCTGGGTGGATCTCTGGAGCGTCTACCCGCCCCTTTTCCCCGCTCTCATGCTCTGGGCCTTCCGCCTGGCCGCGGCCCTGCCCCGCTGGGTGGAGCCCCGGCTCTTCTTCCACGCGATCCTCTCCGGCGCCCTGCTCCTCTTCGACGCGGGCAATCTGGTGCTGCTCTACCGCCTGGCCCGGAAACTGGGCCAGGACGCGCCCCTGGATCCGCCGGTCCGTGAGGGGCCATCCCTGCCCATCGGCCTGCGAGCGCCCCTTCTCTACGCCCTCTTCTTCGCCCCGGTCTACATCCTGCTGGGCTGGTTCGAGGTCATGCCCCTCTTCTTTCTCCTCCTGGGCATGGACCTGCTCCTGGGCCCGGCTCCCTGGGGATGGCTGGGGAGCGCCGTGGCCGCCGGCCTGGGCTTCCTGACCAAGCTGACCCCGGCCCTGCTGGTCCCGGTGGCCATCCGCTGGCTGGGGGCCCGCCTGAGCTGGGAGGCGGCCCGACACCAGTGGTTCCGGCCCGGTTCCTCGGGGAGCCTGCTCCGACCTGGCCTCTACGTCGCGCTCTTTTTGACCACCGTCCTCCTGGGCGCTGCCCCCTTCGTCCGCCAGAACCCCTCCTTGGCCCTGGCCGTCTTCCGCATCCAGGCCATCCGCCCGCCCTGGCAGAGCCTCTGGGCCCTGCTGGACGGCTACACCAGCTTCGGTTGGGTGCCACTGGACCTGCGCAACCTCCAGGGGTTGGAGGGCCTCCTCTGGCAGAGCCGCCTGCCCTGGGGTTGGATCACCCTGGCCTTCGCCCTCCTCTACCTCTGGCTCTACACCCGCCCCTTCGCCTGGGAGCGGCCCCGGACGGTGGTGGCCTTCACCGGTCTCAGCCTGGCCTGGCTCTTTCTCTACAGCAAGGGCTGGAGCCCCCAGTTCGCGGTCTGGCTCCTGGCCTTCATCGCCCTGCTTCTGCCCAACCTGCGGGGGGTGCTGGTGGCCGTCGCTTTGATGGCCCTCAACTTCGTGGAGGCGGACGTCTATCTCATCCTGCTGCCGGACGAGACCTGGCTGCTCTGGGCCACGGTGCTGATCCGCACCGGCCTCCTGCTCCTCCTGGCCGGGGAGTTCCTGGGGCAGATCTGGCCCCAGCCCCTGACCAGGGCTCGCCTGGCCCGGATCAGCGCCCTGGCCACCTGGATCCTCCTGGGGGTGACCCTCCTGGGCGGGATCCTGGCCGCTCCTCGCCTGGCTCAGGCCTACAGCCAGCGCCGCTTGGCCGAGCACCCCTGCCCCGGCGCGGTGACCTTCCTGACGCAGGAGGCGGAATGGCCCAATCGCCTCGTCGTCGCGGAACAGATCCAGGTCTGGCATGCGTTCTACCCCTGGCTGCGCCGGGAGTACGCCTTCCGGATCCTGGACCGCTACGGCGTGGACCAGGATCCGGCCCAGGTGGTGGCCCAAGGCCTGGCCCCCCTGGCGAGGCAGGACGAGTTCTGGTGGATCCAGATGGACGATCCCGACGGCGGGCCCCTCTATGCCCCGGAGCTCTTCCCGGATTTGCGGATCCGCCTGATCCAGGAGCAGTCCTTCGGCGCCTGCACAGTGGCTCGGGCCGTGCCCTTGCCGGCCCAGCCCCTGGCCACTGTTGACGTGGCTGGCGGGCCCATCCTCCTCCTGAAAGCGGCCCTGGACCAACCCTCCCCGGGGGAGGCCCTGCGCCTGGTCCTCTACTGGCAGGCCCAGGCCCCGGTCCAGGAAAGCTACACGGTCTTCACCCAGCTGCTGGACGAACAGGGGCGGCTGGTGGCCCAGCAGGACAACCTGCCCGTCACCGGCCTGGCCCCCACGGACACCTGGCAGCCGGGCCTGCCCATCCGGGATCCCTATCGTCTGGCCATTCCGCCGGACACATCCCCTGGGCGCTATCGGCTCCTGGTGGGCCTCTACACCCAGGAAGGGCGTCGTCCACTCCTCCTGACCGACGGACGGCAACGGGAGTTTGTGGAAATCCCCCTCACTCTGGAATAATGGCACCATGCGCCCACCCTCTTCCCGGCCTCGCGCCCCTGTGCGGGACATCACCACCCAGGATCGCAGCATCGCGTTTCTCATCGCTGCGTTCCTCCTGGCCTGCTACCTGATCACCTACACCGGGGTGATCCAGAGCAGCGACGGCCTGGCCATGTTCGCCACCACGGAGAGCATGGTGCGCCGGGGGCAAGTCGACGCCAACCAACTCCTCTGGATGGGGCTGCAGCAGGGCAGTTTCGGCCCGGATGGCAACCTCTACAGCCGCAAAGGGCTGGGCATGCCCCTCCTGGCCTGGCCCCTGGTCTGGCTGGCCCACAGCTGGGCGGCCCTGGGGCTGGTCCAGACAGCCCTGCTCCTGAACCCCCTGCTCACCGCCTGGACCGGCGGCCTTCTCTACCGGGCGGGGATGCGCCTGGGCTGGCCTCGGGCAGTGGCCGGGCTGGTGGCCCTGGTCTTCGGGCTGGCCACCCTGGCCTGGCCCTACAGCCAGACCTTCTTCAGCGATCCGGTGGCGGGCTGGGGTCTCTTCGGCGCCCTCTACGGCCTGCTGGCCTTCTCCCAGACCCGGCGCAAGCGCTACCTTTTCCTGACTGGCCTGGCTTGGGGCCTGGCCTACCTGGCCCGTTCGGTGAACCTGGTCACCTTGCCCTTCTACGCCCTGGCCCTGGCCGCCATCCTCTGGGAGCGGGATCGGGCCACCCGGGATCCTCAGGGCCCCTGGTTGTCTCGATTCTCGACCTTGGTCACCCTGCGCTGGCGGGTCTGGGTGGCCTTTGGCCTGCCCGTGCTGGCCGCGGGTCTGACCTCCCTCTGGTGGAACTGGCTGCGCTACGGCAGCCTGTGGGAGACGGGCTACCTGGCCGAGGAGAGCTTCAGCGGGCCCTGGGCGTTCGGCGTCTTCGGCCTGCTCCTGGGGCCAGCTCGGGGGCTGCTCTGGTACAGCCCGGTGCTGCTCCTGGCTATCCCTGGGGCCAGGGCGCTCTGGCGTCGCCAGCGGTGGCTGGTGGGGCTGATCCTGGGGGTGAGCGTGGTCTACGTCCTGCTCTACGGCAAATGGTTCATGTGGCACGGCGGCTTCAGCTGGGGGCCTCGCTTCCTGGTGGCCCTGATGCCCATGCTGGCCCTGCTCACCGGACCGGCCTGGTTGGCCCTCTTCCAGGAAGGGCGCTGGAACCGGGCGGCCCGGCTGTTGACCGGCCTGCTCCTGATGCTCTCCCTGGCCGTCCAGTGGCTGGGGACGGCTGTCCCCTTCGGCCTGGTCCAGGAGCGGTTGGCGGCCCAGGTGACTCCCCTCTTCGCACCGGAGACGTTCACCCGCATCGGCTACTCGCCCCTGCTGCTCCAGTTCCGCTTTCTCCGCCCCCAGCAGCTGATCTTCGCCTGGTGGCGGGCCGGGGATAGGGGGCCAGACTGGTTCAGCTTCGGCCTGATCCTGGCGGCGGTGGTCACCGGCGGCATGTTGATCCTCCGCCAGATCCGTCTGCCTGTCCAGGAGGAGGTGCGCCCCGGGGATCGCCTGGCCAACGGGCTCTTCGGCCTGGCCTTCCTCCTCATCGGGGCCACTCTGCTGGCCCGGTACCAGCCTCCCCTGAGCGGCCCCACCAACCTGGCCCTGGCCCGGCGGATCGCCCAGATGGAGGAGCCTGGAGACGGGATCCTGCACCTGCGCCCCGGGGAGACCCAGCAGTTCGCCAACGCCTACCACGGCGACCTGGCCACCTTCGGCCTGCCCCCTCGGGAGAAGCTTTCCCCGGAAGAGGAGGCCCTGCTGACCCGTCTCCAGGAGAAGCATCGCCGCCTCTGGTTCATCCCGGACTCCAGTCCGCCAGACCAGTCCGGTTGGGAACGGGCCCTGCGCCAGACCAGCTTTCTCCTCTTCGAGGAGCCCATGGGGCCGGACGGACGGCTGGCCCTGTTCGCATCGGCCCAGGCCCAGCCCTTGACCGAGACCGGCCTGGGCGCCATCTTCGGCTTGCCGGAGCAGGCTGGGCAGCCCATCGACGAGGCGAGCGGCTGGGTGCGGCTGAATGGCTACGGCTTCACCCGGGAGACCGGTCCGGGGAGGGAGCTGCTGGTGGCTCTGGAGTGGCAGAGCCTGCGTCCTGTGGACCGGGACTTCCAGGTCTTCGTCCACCTGTTGAACGAGCAGGGCGAGAAGCTGGCCCAGCGGGACGGCCAGCCGGTGCTCTGGCTGCGGCCCACCAGCACCTGGCAGCCCGGTGAGCGCATTGTGGATCGCTACGGCCTGCTCCTTCCCCAGGACCTGCCCCCGGGAGAGTACCGGATCGCCGTGGGGCTCTACGATGCGGCCAGCGGCCAGCGCCTGCCGGTGAGCGCTGGGCCGGGGGATTTCGCCATCGAGCTGGGGCCCATCCGGGTGGCCCCCCGCTGATTCACGGAAGGAGGAACGTTCCCGTGCGCGTCATCGCTGGCAAAGCCAAGGGGCACAAGCTCCAGTCTGTCCCCGGGGAAGGCACCCGGCCCATCACGGACCGGGCCAAAGAGGCCCTCTTCAGCATCCTGGGCGATTGGATCGAGGGGGCTCGGGTGCTGGACCTCTTCGCGGGGACGGGGGCGGTGGGCATCGAGGCCCTGAGCCGGGGCGCGGCCTTCGCCCACTTCATCGACCGCAGCGGCCTGGCCGTCAAGACCATCAAGGCCAACCTGGCCCACACCAAGCTGGCGGACCGGGCCCTGGTGGAGCGCCGGGACAGCTTCGTCTTCCTGCGAGAGTACCAGGGGGAGCCTTTCCACCTCATCTACATCGCCCCGCCCCAGTATCGGGGACTCTGGGCCAAGGCCCTCTGCATGGTGGATCAGCGGCCGGAGTTGTTGGCTCCTTTCGGGGCGGTTGTCGTGCAGATCCATCCCCGGGAGGAAAAGGACGAGCTGCCCTGCGTCTTGGAAACGCTGGAGGAGTACGACCGGCGGCGCTACGGTGGGGTGCTGCTGAAGTTCTACGCTCGCCGAGAGGATCTGGCGGAGGACGAGGAGGCGTGACCGGCGACACCGGGGCACCGGGGTGATTTCGGCGCTTCGCTAGAAGGGTAGCCGGAGCCAAAAAGAGAAGGGGACGAAGCCCTGGCTTCGTCCCCTTCTGCTCGTTCGATTGAGATGCTTGGGTCACAGCCCGATGGGCTACTCCCCGGCCTGGGAGCGGACGGGGAAGTAGACGATCTGCCCTTCCTCGCCGTCCTCGGGCACGGTGATCTCCACCTGGTCGCTGCTGGCCAGCTGGAAGCCCAGGTCCTCTTCCACCGTCAGGGTGTAGACGCCCGGCTCCAGCTCCTGGAAGGCCGCGCCGTCGTTGTTGCTCACCTTGCTGGCCACCACCTGGCCCTCCGCGTCCGTCAGGGCCACGGCCAGGCCCACCAGGCTGGCCTCGTCCTCGTCCTTCACGCCGTTTTCGTTGGCGTCGGCGAAGAAGTAGACCTGCACTGTGTTCGCGGGCACGTCCGGGCTGGTGACGATGGTGGGAGGCGTAGCGGCCATCACGGCGGCCTCCACATCGGCCACGGTCTCCTCCACGCTGCGAGCCTCGCTGGTGGATTCCTCGCTGGCGCTCTCCGCGGTGGCGCTCTCCGGGGCAGCACTCTCTGCAGCAGCGCTCTCCCCGGTGGCGGCTTCCTCGGGGGTGGACTCCGCGGCGGCGGCTTCCGCAGCCGGGGCCTCAGCCTTAGTCTCCGGGCCGGCCTCCGTCGTGGACATGGGCTCGGCCGGGGCCGCGCTGCCCTCATCCGTGGCCGGGGCCTGCTCCGCTGGGGCCTGCTCTGCCGGGGCTGCCTTCTCCGGGGCCGCACTGCTGGGAGCCTCGGCCGGAGCCTGCTCTGTCGGGACCTCAGCGGGGGCTTCCTCTGCCGGAGCGGGCACCACGCCCATCTCGGTCAGGGCCTCGGCCAGCGCGGACGTGAACAGGTTGAACTGCTGCCGGGTCACGTCCAGGGTGGCCACCGCCTCATCCAGCTCGCTCAGGTGCATCTCCTGGGAGGCCAGGGTCTGGTCCACCTCGGCCAGGGAGGCCTGGACCTGGTCCAGGTTCTCCTGGAGCTGCGGGATGGCGCTGGCCTGGCTCTCCAGGCTCTCCAGCCGCTGGGAGAGGACGGTCACGTTGTGGTTGACTGCCGCCACGTTCTCGTCCACGCCGTTGAGGCTGGCCTCCAGGGCCGTCAGCCGCTCCCGGTCCATGAACTGGATGGTGCCACCGTTGAGGATGGCCAGCACCAGCAAGGTGAGCAGTGTGCCCAGCACGGCTCCGCCGATGGCGGCCCAGTAGGCGGTCAGGGAATCGTCCCCACTGGCGTGGTACTCCAGGGAGGGCTGCTCTGCCTGCTCTTCACCGGACTGGCCCATCTTCAACTGCTCTTGATGTACGCTCATAGGACTCCTTTCGTGTTCGTTCTAATCACAGGCAAAGAGAGAACGCCAGAGGCGTTGCAAACGTGGTTGCCGAGCGTGCGCCTCCCAGACGTGGGGCTCCCAGGATCGTCAGGGCAACGGTTGAGAAGATGGGAAAAACGGGGCGGTCCGTTAGGCGCTACATCCCCTTTTCCATTCTCGAAGCGGAACGTTACGCCTGGGATTACACTGGTCTGAGCTGCACCAGTCTGGACTGCACCGGTCCTCTGCGGTTTCGCTGCACAGGCCGGGCCGCCATCCAGGGCGAATCGGTCTGTTGGATCCTGGGACTGTCTGGGAGTCTGTCGGTGAGGCTGGTGAAAGCTGTCACAAACTCAATAAACCACAACGTATCTTATTCTGCCAATAGGAGTTGAGTCAAGTTTGCCCCGGCTACAATTCGCCTACGTTTTGCCATCTCTCCCCAGGGATGGGCCCCTCTGTCGCGCAGATCCACAAAGGGTGTCGCTTTTCCGCTGCCCCGTGCCTCCTGCCCGCCGGATCGTTTTGGTCTCGGCTCCGAGCCGGGCTATAATCCCAGCATGGATGACTCAGGAAAGGCCGGGGCTTTCTCCCCTCAACAGGTGACCTTTCTGCTCTCGGCCCGAGGACGAGAGGCCCTGGCTCAGGTGGCTTCGCCGGAGCTGGCCCAGGCGGACCCGGTAACCCAGGTGAGCCGGCTGCGGCGCTCCTTTTCGCCGGCGGAAACCAGCGCCCTCCTGACCCTGGCCCGGCTGCGAGAGCGGGCGGCTCGGAAGTTCCCTCAGGCCCACCGCCTCTTCTTCACGCCAGAGGCCCTGGAGCAGGCCACTGCTTTCCCGGTTGCCCTGCATCGGGCCCAGGAGATCCACCGGCGCAGCCCGCCTGGCCCGGTGCTGGATCTGGGCTGCGGCATCGGCGGGGATACCCTGGCCCTGGCCCGTTTCCGCCCGGTCATTGCCTACGAGCGGGACCCTGTGCGCCTGGCCCTGGCCCAGGCCAACGTCCAGGCCCTGGGCCTGGCGGACCAGGTCGCGTTCCGCCAGGCGGACTGGGTGGCCGAGCTGGACGCAGGCCGCCTTCCCCGAGCCGCAGCCGCCTTCGGGGATCCGTCCCGGCGACGGGCAGGGCGACGGCTCTTCCGCCTGCACCAGATGGAGCCACCGCTGGAGGCCTTCCTGGCCCTGGCGGAGCGGGTTCCCCTCCTGGCCGTCAAGGTGGCCCCGGGCGTGTCGGAGAGCGAGCTGCCTCGCCAGTGTCGGGTGGAATTTGTGGGCCACCAAGGGGTCTGCAAAGAGGCGGTCCTCTGGTTCGGGCTGGACGCGCTGGTGGACGCGGGGCCGCGCTGGGCTTCGGTCCACACCGGGAGGGGCTGGGAGCGCATCTCGGGCGACCGGGAACCGCCTCCCCTGGGCGAACTGGCCCCGGGCATGGCGCTCCACGAGCCCCACCCTGCAGTCATCCGGGCTGGCGCCTTCCGGGAGCTCTGCCGTCGCCTGGAGGCCCATCTCTTCGACCCCCAGATCGCCTACCTGGTCAGCCCGGTGGCTCGGCGGGATCCCCTGGTGCACTCCTTCCGGATCCGGGAGATCCATCCCTTCAGCCTGAGGCGGCTCAACCGGCGCATCCAGGTCCTGGGGCTGGGGGCTTTGGAGTTGAAGAAACGGGGCTCGGCCGTGGAGCCGGAGAGCCTGCGTCGCCGCCTGAAGCCTGTTCCGGGTGGCCGACCCGGCGTGATCTTCTTCACCCGCCAGGGGGATCGACGCCTGATGCTCATCGGGGAGCGGCTGGCGGAGGAGTAGATCCTGTCACCTGTTTTCCATCCCACCCACTTCCACCCTACCCATTTCCATCCCACCCGTTTCCATCCAACCCATTTCCAGAGGAGAAAGCCATGGACCTGGACGTGGATCCGAAAGAGCTTTTCGAACCCAAGCAAGAGACAGAGCTGGCGCCTCTGTCCGCGGAAATGGGCCACGCCATGCGCCGGGCGGGCCTGACCTGCGCCCTGGCCGAGAGCTGCACCGGCGGCCTGGTGGGGCACCTGATCACCGAGGTGCCGGGCAGCTCCTCCTATTTCTCCGGCTCCGCGGTGGTCTACAGCTACGCGGCCAAGGAGCAGGTCCTGGGCGTGGACCACGAGACCCTCATGTCCGTGGGGGCGGTGAGCTACGAGGTGGCCCGGCAGATGGCCCAGGGCGCGCTCACCCTCTACGATGCGGACGTGGCTGTGGCCATCACCGGCATCGCCGGGCCGGAGGGGGGCACGCCGGACAAGCCGGTGGGCACGGTCCATTTCCACCTGAGCGGCGTGGACGGTGTCGAGTGGCAGCAGCGGGTGGTCTGGTCTGCGGACCGGCGGGGGAACAAGCTGCTGAGCGCGGAGTTCGCGCTGCGGCTGCTCCTGGCCTACGCAGAGAAACAACGATAGAGCGGGCCGGATGGTTCCGGTCCGTGCTGTTCAGCAGGGGAATCCCAAGGAGGCGAGGTATGGCTGTGGAAGTGGTGGTGGACGAGCCGGTGCAGGTGCTGGTGCGCCTCCTGCCGGGCGGGGAGATCGCTCCCACGTCCTTTGTGTGGCGGGACAAGACCCGCTACGTGGCGGACGTGGGCCGGCGCTGGGAGGAGCGGGTGGGGGGCAGGAGCCTGCGCTGTTTCCTGGTCAAGGCGGTGGACGATGCCGTCTACGAGCTGCGCTGGGATCCTGGCAGTGACGAATGGCGGCTGCATCGGGCCTGGCTCCAGAACCTGGTGTGAAGGGAGCCGATCCCTGACCTGGGTGCATGTCTGGAGAGGGATGACAGCACGGTCAAAAGGTCAAAAAGAAAAAACCCCTTGCGCCAAACGTCTTGTGGCGGCAAAGGGTTCCGGGCGCCGTGTACGGCACTCTGGCGCCCCCTCCAGGAGTCGAACCTGGGACCAAAGGTTTAGGAAACCTCTGCTCTATCCTCTGAGCTAAGGGGGCGTATCCACGCTCCATCTCCGGTGTAAAATAGCACAAATCCCTGCCTTCCGTCAAAGAAAAGCGTCTGACGGCGAGGCGGGGATTCGTGTTTTTGTCCCTGGCCACCGGCCTGGATCCACTCCTGTCTTTGCTTCTGTCCATCGCTTCTGTTCCTCTCTTCCGTCTCTCTCTGTAAGTTGGTCTACGCGCTGGCCGTCTCGTGGAGGGCGATCACCTTCTGGGCGGCCTGGTCGTCGGTGATCAGCACGTTGACGTGTCCCCCTCGCAAGGCGCCGTAGATGGCCTGCCCCTTCCGCGAGCTGCCGGCCACCCCCATGACCACGTCGATCTTCGAGAGGGTGTCGAAATCGATCCCCACGGCCCGCCTGTTGATCTCGATGTCCAGCCACTGGCCGGTGAGGGAGTAGTGCTGGGCGCAGACGTCGCCTACGGCCCCGCTGGCTCGGATCTCTTGGGCCTCCTCCTCGGTGACGTAGCCGGCCCGGAGGAGGCTGTAGAGGTCTGAGCGGGTGGAGCCGATGCCCACCAGGGCCACGTCTGCGTGCCGGGCTCGGCGCAACACCTCTCGGATGCTCCGTTCCTGGAGCAGGGCGTCCCGGCCAGCTTCGCTGTCCACGATGAGGGGGGCGTGGAGATGCCAGCAACGGCAGCCCAGCCGCTCCGTCAGCAGGTGGGCCAGGATGGGGCCGTTGGTGGGCAGGTTCTCGGAACCGGTGGCGCCGATGAGCTGGACCACCTCCGCATTGGGCAGGTGACGGGGTCGCATGGTCTTGATCATCTGGTAGAGGGCCGTGCCCCAGGAGATGCCGATGATCATCCCGTCGTGCAGGATCCCCTCCAGGTACTGGGCAGCCAGCACTCCGAGCCCCTGGAGCATCTCCTCGTAGCTCTTGGGGCCGCGCACCAACACCCGGGCCGCCTTGAGCTGGAAACGGTCCATGAGCGCCTTCTCCAGCTCCGGTGACGTGCGCCAAGGGTAGTGCACGATGATCTCCACCACGCCTTTTTCGCGCGCCTCGGTCAACAGGCGCGAGATGGCGGAGCGGGTGACACCGATCTCCTGGGCGATCTCCTGTTGGGTTTTGCCGTGGTCGTAGTAGAGGGAGGCGACTCGCGCCAGATAGTCGAGCCGTGCACTGTCGTGGTCCATCAACGGGCCCCTTATCACATGTGATGTTTGGTCACATTTGTGCCTGTGTACAGTATAAGGTATCTGGCGTGTTTGTCAACAGCAACATTTTTTACCATATCCTGGCCAGATCCACAAAGGCTGGTGGCCTGGCTGCAGGGGCGAGGGCGAGATTTTCGGGCCTGGGACGGAGGCGGAGGGCTGCTTGTGGAGGGCTGGGAGGGGCTGGTTTTCGTCGGGTGTCTGGGGTGCGCGGCGTGGATCCGCGATGGGGTTGACAAACGGGAGGAGCTGTACTATTCTTATCACCAAGGTGATATTGTATCACGTTTGTGAACTCCCCCGCTGTCTCTTCGCTTTCTCTCTTCGTTCTTCGCTCATCCAGCCAGGGACGCCGTTCCGGCTGCGCCCGCCCTCCCCGACCGGGCGCCCTGCACGCTGAAGAGGCCTAGTTGACCACTTGCGGATCCCTTCTCGTTCAGCTCGACGGAGCTTCTCCATGGAGAAGAGCGCCGACACATCTGCGCAAGCTGAAACATCGCCAACCGACAGCGCCAGGCCCTTGATCGCCCTGCGGAACATCTGGAAGGTGTTCGATGGCGTCCCGGTGCTCTGGGGCATCGACCTGGACTTGAAGCCAGGGGAGATCCACGCGCTTCTGGGGGGCAACGGCTCGGGCAAGTCCACCACCATGAAGATCCTCGCCGGCGTCTACACCCCGGAGGAGGGAACCATCGAGCTGGATGGGCGTCGGGTGACCATCGATAGCCCCAGCCTGGCCCACGAGCTCGGGATCTACATGGTGCCCCAGGAACCCCACATCTTCCCCCACCTGACCATCGAAGAGAACCTCTTGCTGGGCACGGAAATGGAGCGGCAGGAAGCCCGAGCCCGGATCCAGCGGCTGGCCGAGGAGATGGGCTTCGACAGCCCTCTCTCTGCCCTGGCCGGCTCCCTGAGCATCGCCAACCAGCAGCTCCTGGAGATCCTCCGGGGGCTGTTGCGCAACGCCAAGGTCCTGATCCTGGACGAACCCACCTCGGCCCTGACCTTCCGAGAGGTGGAGCATCTCTTCGAGCGCATGCGTCGTCTGGCGGCTCGGGGCATGGGCATCTTCTTCATCTCCCACCGCCTGAACGAGGTGCTGGCCATCTCCCATCGCATCAGCGTCCTGCGGGACGGGGTGTTCGTGCTCAGCGCCCCCACGGAGAGCCTCACCTCCCGGGATCTGGTGCGGGCCATGTTGCCCGAGAGCTCCTCGGGGCTCCGCCTGCAGGAGAACGGGCGGGATCGTCCCGGGGGGGGCGCCGCGGATCGACCCTGCCTGGAGGTGCGTCGGCTCAGCGGGGAGCTCTTCCAGGACGTGAGCCTGCGGGTGAAGCCTGGCGAGGTGGTGGGCTTGGCTGGGCTGGTGGGTGCAGGGCGGACGGAACTGGCCCGGGCCATCGTGGGCATCGATCCCAGCGTCCAGGGACAGGTCTTCATCCAGGGGGCGCTGGTGGAGGAGCCCAGCCCCCGCCGCTGCCAGGAGCTGGGCCTGGTCTACGTCCCCGAGGACCGGCACGCCCACGGCATTTTCCTGGATCTGCCCAACCTCTACACCATCAGCGCCTCCATCCTGCCCCGCCTGGGGCGTTACCTCATCTCGTTTCAGCAGGAGCAAGCCATCGCCAACCGCTACGTGGAGAGACTGGCCATCAAGATCTCCAGCCTCTTCCAGCCGGCTCGCACCCTCTCTGGCGGCAACCAGCAGAAGGTGGTCCTGGCCAAGGCCCTGGCCAGCGAGCCCCGGATCATCATCCTGGATGAACCGACCCGGGGCGTGGACGCCCAGGCCCGCCAGGATGTCTACCAGCTCATCCACTCTCTGACGGGCCAAGGGGTGGGCGTTCTGCTCATCTCATCCGAGCTGGAAGAGGTGATGGAGCTCAGCGACCGGATCCTGGTCATGTATCAGGGTCGGATCATGGCGGAATTCGCCTGCTCCGAGTGCACTGTGGAGCAGGTGATGGCCGCCTCCTTCGGTTTGCAAGGTGATCTACAGACATGAACCGCATTCTGCGCAGCCGAGAAGCCCTCGTCCTGATCCTGCTCTTTGCCCTGGTGGGCCTCATTGGGGCCATCAACCCCAACTTTCTGCGGGCTCGCACCCTGCTGAACGTGGTGAACAGCAGCCTGATCCTGGTGCTCATCGCCATCGGCGAGATGTTCGTGGTGGTCACCGGGGGCATCGACGTCTCTGTGGGGGCCATCACCGGCCTCAGCGCGGTGATCCTGGGGACCAGCCTCAACGCCGGCGTGCCTTTGCCCCTGGCCATCCTCCTGACCCTGCTCACGGGGCTGGTGGCTGGCTCCGTCAACTCGGTGGGGATCACCTTCTTCCGGGTGCCGCCCATCATCATGACCCTGGGCACCCTGGGCGTCTACCGGGGGCTGATGCTGATCATCACCGGGGGCAGCTGGATCGAGACCATTCCCCCCAACATCAAGGCCATGGCCGGCTGGTCCTTGCTGGGGGTGCGGGTCTTCGCCTGGGCTGTGCTGCTCATCGCCATTCTGGTCACCCTGCTGGTGCGTCGTCTCCGCCAGGCCCGCTATCTCTACGCGGTGGGGGACAACAAAGATGGGGCCTACCTGCTGGGCATCCCCGTGAAGGCCACCCTCTTCGCGGCCTACGCCCTGGCGGGCCTCTTTGCAGGGGCCGCCGCGGTGATCTTCGTGGCCCAGATCGGCTTCGTCCCCATGCAGACGGGCAACGGCCAGGAGCTCAAGGCCATCGCTGCGGTGGTGCTGGGGGGCGTCAACCTGAC
>Ga0256841_1002754_pt1 | contig 13670 bp, 12 predicted proteins | sample 356308metaG_FD_185971 | JGI IMG/M metagenome (GOLD analysis project Ga0256841, IMG submission 185971) | Hydrothermal vent microbial communities from Mid Atlantic Ridge, Atlantic Ocean - 356-308 | ecosystem: Environmental > Aquatic > Marine > Hydrothermal vents | place: Atlantic Ocean: Mid...
AGATGCTCCAGATTACAGCTTTGAACTTAGATTTCCATACAAAATTTAAAGGTTTACTAAATCAACATGATAAATATAGTTGTAATAATAACGTTAATTATATTTAGCTTTTCTTTTGGCAAGTCTTCTTTTTATAACAAAAAAGAACTTTCAATAGGTTTTTACTCAGGAGAAGTACAGGGAATAAGGAGTATTATTCTTAGACCGAACTACTTCTTCAGTGTTGATATAAAAGATAATATAAAAAAATCCTTAAGATATGAGTTTTTTCTTAGAACTCTTTATGGTGATGCAAGAACTGGAGATGGGAATATAGATAACCAGTTTTTACAGACAGATATATATGCAAAGCTTTATTTTTCTTTAAAGGATACTCAAAACTTTAAAATCTATTGGGGATTATTCTCAGAAATTTATATACCTTTAAAAAACTTTAAACCATTTATTGATAAAGTTGAGGAAGAATATGGAGCTGGAGAAGATAAGGTTCCTACAGATAAACCTTTTAATTTTGGATTAAATATAAGATTTGATGGTATTTATAACAAGTTTTTTTCAAGTATGGAAATAGCTTATTACATCTATGGACATAGAGTAGCACCAAATATAGCTCCTATGGCTCCTTTGTTTGGTATATTCTGGGAAAATAGAGTTTTTATAATAGGAAATTTTGATAGACCAGTATTCACATTTTTCATAAATTCAGGGTTTATTATGCAAAAAAAATATGACGGAAGTAAAATTTTTACAAAACACGACTTTTTTGCTGGAACAAAGAGAGAATTTGATATAGAAATGGGAATAGATTATCTGTTTAAAACTCATTATCATCTATTTTTTGTATTTTACGGATACAATAATCTAAATAGAGGATGGAGTAGAACAAATCCTTCTGCTTTTAGAGATGGATTTTATACAGGTGTTGGATTTTTATTTTAATGGAGTCGGCGGGATTCGAACCCGCGACCTTTGCCATGCCGAGGCAACGCTCTCCCAGCTGAGCTACGACCCCTAACTATCTAAAATAATATATAATAACGCTATTTTTGTTTCAATTACCGATAGTTTATCTGTATTCTTTTGTAAGGTCTTGCAAATCTGGTACTTATCCATTTTGGGTCTAACCATTCAATAGGATGAACTTCCAGTCCCTGTATTAATACTCCAAAGTGAAGGTGGTCTCCTTTCGCAAGGCCTGTCGTATCTGTTCTTGCTATAACTGTTTTTTTATCAACTTTATCTCCCTCTTTAACATATATCTCACTTAAGTGAGAATAAAGAGTAAATATGCCCATTCCATGCTCAATAATAACTGAATTACCATATATCCCTAAAAATCCTGTAAAAACCACTACACCATTATTTGCAGCATGAACAGGAGCGTTTTTTATTGAAGCAAAATCCATACCTTTATGATATGCATCTGCACCTTTTATTATTCTCCCTTTATATCTATATTTTCTATAATCTGCAAAACCACCAAGCATTGAGGAATTTTTCAACTGTTGAAATGCTCCTTTAAATAGAGGTTCAACAATGGAAACATTTTTTGTTATATTGTGTATCTGTTCCTCATCTCTTTTTCTTATTTCAACATTAACATATCTAAAAAGCTGTGCCGGGTCTTTTATATCCTTGTCAGATAATGGTCTTACTTTAGATTCTATAAAGTTATCATCTATATTTATTATAGGTCTTCTGTATTTAACCCTTTTAAAATAATAGTTTATAGAATTTGTAACTCTATTCCCTGCTTTATCTTCTGCATAAACAACTATAGCCTTTTTCCTTTTCCAGTAGTATGGATAAGGAAAAGCACATCCATATATTCTATTATCTGTAAAAATTCCATTAAAACATTTAAAAGAAAGATTACCTACCATAATTCCTGTTTTAACTACATCAGGTGAAACTCGATAAAATACAAATCCAGCTCCTCCATTAATTATAGAACCTGGAGAAGAAAGTATGCTAAGAGCTGGAGGACTAAGGTCTACTTCTACCTGTTTTTCTATAGTTTTTTCATTACTTAAAAATGACGAATCTTTTGCCACAAATACTAACTTGGCTTTTCCTTCCTTTAAGCCAAGTCTTCTTGAAGGAATTTCTATTTGATATTCTTTTTCCTTTATACCTTTTTTTATATCTTTATCTTCTAAAAGAGTTATATCTTTATCATACTGGATTACATAAACTTTAACTTCTTTTAACCCTGGTTTATCATCTTTTACTTTAAAAGTGATTTTACTCTTTGTTCCTATATACTTAGGTTCCTCATCAAACACAAATTCTGGTGGAGAGAAGTTTAAAATACCTCTAAAGTATGCATATCCTGCTCCTAAAAGAAAAATCAACAATAAAAAAAGGAATATTTTTCCTTTATAGCTTTTCCTTTCATAACCATACCCACCATATCCATTCATTTACGGCTCTCCTTTATATTCCTTCTGATATTTTTCTTTCTAATACTGTTTTTCTTGCTAAAAATCTGTTGTAAGCATCTATATAAGCTTTTATACTTGCTTCTATTATATCTGTTGATGTACCTTTTCCTGAAGTAGTTGAACCTTCAAAATCAACTACAACTCTAACTTCTCCCATAGCATCTTTTCCATAAGTTAATGACCTTATTGAAAAATCTTTTAACCTGCCTTTTATACCTATCGCTTTTTCTACAGCTTTTAGTGCACTGTCAATTGGTCCATCACCATATGCAGTTTTTACTATTTCTTCTCCTTCTTTATAAACTTTCACAGTAGCAGTTGGTATGAGTTTATCTCCACTTGTAACATGGAAATATTTTAGTTCTACAGGAGATTCTATATTTGATATCTCTTCAAATATTAGTGCTTCTATATCTTCATCAAATACCTCTTTTTTCTTATCTGCAAGAGATTTAAATTTCACAAAAAGTCTGTCTATTTCTTGTTCTGAAAGATTTGTATATCCAAGTTCATGTAATCTTGTTTTAAATGCATGTCTTCCAGAATGTTTTCCAAGCACTATTTTTGATTCTGGTACTCCTACATCTTCTGCTCTCATTATTTCATATGTTTCTCTATGAGATAATACTCCGTGTTGGTGAATTCCTGCTTCATGGGCAAAAGCATTGTCTCCAACAATAGCTTTATTTGGTTGTACAAAGCTACCAGTAATTCTACATAACAGTCTACTTGTTTTATATATTTCTTTTGTATTTATCTGAGTATATACATCTTTAAAGTAATCTTTTCTAACTTTTATAGCCATTACAACTTCTTCTAAAGCTGCATTTCCTGCTCTTTCTCCTATACCATTGATAGTTGCATGAACCTGTCTTGCTCCATTTTTTACTGCAGCTAATGAATTTGCTACTGCAAGTCCTAAATCATTATGACAGTGAACACTTATAATTGCTTTGTCTATATTAGGTACGTTATTTTTTATATCAGCTATGAGTTTTCCAAACTCTTCAGGAATAGCATATCCTACTGTGTCAGGAACATTTATAGTTTTTGCACCTGCTTCAATGACAGCTTCAAATACTCTATAAAGAAACTCTCTATCTGACCTAAAAGCATCTTCTGCAGAAAATTCAACGTCATCAGTAAAATTTAATGCAAATCTAACAGCATCTACTGCTCTATCTAATACCTGTTCTGGAGTCATTTTTAGTTTATATTTCATATGTATAGGAGAGGTAGCTATAAATGTATGAATTCTTTTTCTTTCTGCTGGCTCTAATGCTTCGGCTGCTTTTTCTATATCTGAATGTAAAGCTCTTGCAAGGGAACATACAGTGGAATTTTTTATCTCTTCTGATACAGATTTAACAGCTTCAAAATCACCTTCTGATGCTGCAGCAAATCCTGCTTCTATTACATCTACTCCTAATTTTTCTAACTGTTTTGCCATAGTAACCTTTTCTTCAACAGTCATAGAAAAACCAGGTGCCTGCTCACCATCTCTTAAAGTTGTATCAAAGATTATAATCTTATCCATAACTTCCTCCTACTAATAACGATTACTATTAAGATAAATAATATATCGACTTTTTATGCTAACAACTAATGGAAATATTTTAACATTTAAGTATATACGTTGATATAATAGTTTTTACTAATTTCTATTTAATATTAACGATTAATTATGAAGATAAAAGTAAATTTCAAAGATGTTGATACTGGAAAAAGAAGATGCCGTATATGTGGATATATATATGACCCAGAAAAGGGAGACCCTCTAAGAAATATATCTCCTGGGATACCTTTTGAAGAACTTCCTGACAATTGGAGATGTCCAGTATGTAAATATCAAAAATGGCAGTTTTCTATAATTTTACAAGAGCCTGTAATTCCTGAAGAAAAAGAATTACTTTTTGATGAAAATTAAATCAATTGATTTATATTAATTTCATATAACTAAAACAATGGAGGTTATAACAAAATGGCATGTATGAGTATGGCTGCGATTAGAGCTCAAAGGGCAATGATGGCTACTTTACTTATAGTTGCATTACTTCTAATGCATTTAGGATATAGTTGGGGAGAGTATATAATATGGTTCATCATATTCATGCTAATCTTTTCAGCTATAACAGGTATATGTCCTTCTGATGCAGTATTTTCAAGGCTATTTCCTTATAAAGGAGAACAGAAGACTGCATGAAGTTTCTTCATATTACTGATACCCATTTAGGTTATCACCAGTATGGGCTCGAAGAAAGAGCCCAGGATTTTTATGATGTTTTTGATGAAGCTGTAGAAATAGCTATTGAAAATAAAGTAGATTTTGTAATTCACACAGGAGATTTTTTTCATACTTCAAGACCTTCAAATGCTGTTATTCTACAGGGAATTCAACTTGTAAACAGGCTAAAAAGTGCTTCAATTCCACTCTTTTTAATACCAGGGAATCATGATAGAGGAAATAGAGTAAAAGATGTATCGCCTCTTCATATACTAAAAGATTTTGGAGCAAATCTTATAGAACATGAAACACTAGAATACGAAGGTATTTTTATATCTGGGATAAAGTATCTATCAAAGATTGCAATAAAAAAAATAGGTAGTATAAGACCTATATTAGAAAAATTTTTAGAACAAAATAAAAACGGTAGTTTTCATATACTTATGCTTCATCAGGAATTTGTTCCTCACTTTCCTAATGGCCTTTATCTTTCTAAGGAAGTACCAGATGGGTTTAATTACATTGGAATAGGTCATTTACACGAAATGATTAAGCCATTTAAGCACGAAAATTGTACAGTTGTCTATCCTGGTTCTACAGAGTTTACAGCTTTTTCTAAAAATGAAGAAAATGTTCCTAAAGGTGTTTACTTAATTAAAGAAAATAATGGTAATATTGAATACGAGTTCATTCAGTTAAAAAAGAGAAGACCTTTTATATCTTTTGAGTTTCAGGAAGAAAATTTTGAAGAAATTGTCAAAAATATAAAACAGGAGATAGAAAAAGTAAGAGAAACAAGCCATAAAGCTGTTGTGGTTACCTTAAAAGGACATATAGAAAAACTGTCTTTAAAAGACCTTCATATAATTTTGTCTAAAAATGGAATTGTTCAAAATAGTGATAATGTGCTTCATATAAACTTTCTGCTTAAAAAGAAAGAAGAGGCTCAAAAACAAAAGGATATTTTTTCTTTAACATCAAAAGAGATAGATATAGAAAAAGAGCTAAAAAATCTTATAGGTGATGAATATCTTTTAAATCATGTGTATGAGGTAATATCGACAGCAAAGTCTATGGAAAGTATAGATGATTTTAAAAATTTACTAAAAGAAAACCCAAAATATTTAGAAATCTAAAATATAACATCTATACACAGCTTTTCCATATCTTCAACTATTTCTTTTAAAGAAGTTTCTGAGAACATTTTATATATAGCTCTTCTTTTATCAGCCCACTTATGATGTATAGCACATGGGTGTTCATCAGAACATTCTTTAAATCCTAAAAGACATGTTTCAAAGAATTCAAGACCATCTATAGCCTGTACAATATCAATAAGCTTTATATCTTCAGGTTTTTTAGCAAGTTTCACACCACCTTTGGGACCTTTATACGAAAAGAGTAATCCAGCTTTTACTAATTTTTGTACATTTTTTGCAAGAAAATAGAACGACGTATCCAATTTTTCTGCTACATCTTTAACTGGAATAATCTTTCTTTCTCCACCAGCATGAGTTATATATATCATAGCTCTTATGCTTTCTTTACATGCTGCTGACAGCATTTTTTTACCTCTATATTTAAGAATTACTTATATAAATATCGTATATTCGTATATCATTATAAATGATATTTGTCAATATCATAATCATATTTATGAATAAATATTCAACTATATAAAAATATATTGACATATAAAAAAATATTCTTTATATTTAAGAATAAAGAGTCTTAATTCTTAAATTTTTAAAACAAGGGGGTCTGCCATGATTTGCTGTCCAGACTGCGGTTCTTCCCAATGCATAAAAGACGGCAAAGTAAACAACAAACAAACCTACCTGTGTAAAGAATGTTATAGGAGGTTTATTGTAAATCCAGCCAAAAGACACCATACACCAAAAGAGAAAAAAATGGCTATACTCCTTTATAAAGAAGGAAACTCTATCCGGGCGATATCTTCTATCCTTGGAATACCATTTACTACAGTAGCTTACTGGATAAAAAAGTATCACTGAATATGTTCTTCTTCCCACTGGTAATAGTCCTCTGTAAAGTATTTTAGTCTAACTTTTTTAAACTCCTTTGTAGAGTAGAGTATATAAAAATCATCTACGTTCGTTTCCTCTTTCATGCTTCTAACAACATTTTCTACTTCCTGTTTGGTTTTTCCGTGAACCATAGAAAATAGATTGTACTTCCAGTACTGATTGGTAGTCCTCAAATAACAGTGTGTTACTGCTTTATAGGAAGCAAGTATTTTCCCAACTTCATCTACTTTTTCCTCTGGTACCTTCCATACCACCATACCATTTGCTTTAAACCCTGCTCTCCTATGATTTAAAATACCAGCGAATCTCCTCATAAACCCTTCTTCTTTTAGCTGATTTAATTTGTTCACCAGCTCTTGCTGTGTAATTCCTATTTTTTGTGCATAATGTTTGAATGGGTATCTTTCTAAAGGAATATCAAATTGAGTTTCTTTTACTATAAGTTTTTCTCTTTGTGTAAGTTTTCTCTTTGCTGTTATTTTTTCTTTATAACTTTCTTTTGAGGTGTCTGTACCCTTTGGATTTAGTTTTACACCTATTTTAAAGAACTTTAATGTTCTTAAAATAACAAATTTTTTTACTTTTGTTTTTTCTGCCAATATTTCTACTGTCTTTTCAAGTCCAAGTTTACTATCTGGTGGAACAGCTATAGTAAACCAGAGATTAAATTCGTTGTTTCTCTCATAATTATGACTTACTCCTGGATGCTGATTAATAATATTTGCTACCTGTAAAAGCCTATCTTTATCTACACTAAAAGCTACTAAAGAACTGTCATATCCAAGGGACTTTGTATCATATATAGGTGATATCTGTCTTATTATTTTTTTCTCTTTTAAATCCTGTAATATTGATAAAAGCTCGTCTTCTGTTATTGATAGATTTTCTGCAAGTTTTTCAAATGGTCTTATATCTATAGGTAATCCTTCCTGTATTTTGTTTAATACTTCAATAGTTTTTTCTTCTGTTTTTGTAATCATACTATTTCCTCCTGTAGCTTTAATAACATTTCTGGTTTAAACCACTGAATAAGGTTTCTAAGTTTTACTACTTTTCCTACTACCATTACAGCTGGTGGTTTTATATCTATATTTTCTGTTAATATTTTTTCCAACGTTGTTTCTATAACTGATTGATACTTTGTTGTACCTTTATATATAAAGGCAACTGGTTCTTTTGGGTCTCTTCCTATATGGATAAGTTTTTTAGCTATAAATTTTCTATTACTTACGCACATTAAAAAAATAAGTGTATCTATACCTTTTAAAGACTCCCAGTTTATAGAAGTTCTTTTTTTCTCTGGTGTCTCATGACCGGTTATGACAGCAAACGAAGATGATAAACCTCTATGGGTTATAGGAATACCTGCATAAGCTGGAACACTTACCGCTGATGTTATTCCTGGAACTATTTCAAAAGGTATTTTGTATTTTCTAAGAAAAATAGCTTCCTCTCCTCCTCTACCAAATACAAAAGGGTCTCCTCCTTTTAACCTAACAACAGTGTGATAATGTCTTGCGTAAAAAAGAAGTAAATCGTTTATTTCTTCCTGTGTCTTTGTATGTTTTCCATCTTCTTTTCCTACATAAACCAATCTACAATCTGGCTTGGCTATATCTAAAATCTGCGGATTTATCAGTCTATCGTAAAGTATCACATCAGCATTTTTTAAGATTTTATATGCTTTAACTGTTAAAAGTTCTGGGTCTCCTGGTCCAGCTCCAACTAAATAAACTTTTCCAGCCATAACTATCTACCTCCAATTATCGTTTTATAAAAATCCCTGATGGAGATGGGATAGGTATTTCCTTTATAACTGTCCAGTTTGCTGTATTAAAAATTTTGATTTTGTTTTCAAAATAAGATGAAAGATATAATCTTTGTCCATCTTTTGAAAATCTAAAGTGCATAACCCTTTCCCCTGCTTTTATATTTTTTATAACCTTGTTGTTTTTTAGACTAATTACAGATATGTAGTTTTCTTTATTGCCACTATAGTTAACAACTATATAATTCCCAATTGGTGATACTGAAACAAATACAGGAAAGCCAATTAACTCTATGAAACCTTTATAAGAAAAGTTTTGTAAGTCTATCATATGAATTTTGTTATCACCAACAGCTGGAATATAAGCTTTTGTACCGTATATTCCCCATGTACCAAAATGTGGAATTTTTAGAGGAATTCCTTCTTTTAACTCTTTTAGTTTTTGTTTTGTATAAAGAAAATTTTTGAGATTTAAAATTCCTATACTGCTTTCTTTAAAAAATCCAACGATGTAAGTTTCCCCTTTTAAAAGGGCATCAAAAGGCATACTGCCAACATCTTCAAATTTTTTTACAGGTCTAAAGCCTTCATTTTTATCTAAAATCCATATCTGGTTTTTATCCATAAGTGAAAAGACTATATATCTACCATCTGTTTTAATTCCTACATTTCGCGAATCTGTATAAACTTTTTTCTGTGGAGTTAAATCTTTTTCAAGAATTACAACAATTTTAGGGTCATAATGAGCAACAGCAATGTAGTTTTTTAAGATAGTAAAACCAATACCGCTGTTTCCTGTTTTTTTCTTTTTTACAAGAGTATCATCTTTTGTATTAAGTAAAGATATATACCCATCTCTACTTATTATGTATGCTTTATTAGCACTATATGGGTCAAACTTCAAAACAGCATGGTTTAGGTTACCTAAACCACATATCTCTTTTTTTAATTCAAATCTGTCTATTACAGACACACACCCATTTTCTCTTTCAATAACATAAACCTTTTCATATGCAAAAGCTGTAGAAAAAAATAATACTAATAAAATTAGATATAACATGCTGGATCCTCTGATTTGTAATTTCCATAAGTAAAAAATGCTCTTGGACGTGAGCTTCCATTACAGATTTCTATATATCTACATTTTGAACACTTTCCATCTAAAACTCGTGGATAATGATTGAGCATTTTTATAAGCTTGCTTTCTTCAAGTATTTGTTTTAATGGTTTTTCTCTTATATTACCTACACTGTGATGATAAAATGTATCTGGTTTTACATTACCCTGATAATCTATGTTTAGAATTTTATCTCCAGAACGATTACCACCCCATCTTTTTAGTCTGTCATAAAACTCTTGTGCTTTTGTTGGATATCTCTCTTTAAATTTTTGATAAAGGTAAACAGCATCAGCTTCATTATTTCCTGTAACTACATCTATAGGGATTTTATTTTCAACATAGAAAAATGATTTTTCTATAATCAGGTCTACAGCTTTTTTATAAAAATCTTTCAAAAGCTCAGAAAGGTTCTGACCTCTACCTGAATATACAAGGTGAGAGATATATATTTTTGGGATATTTTCCTGCTCAGTTAGGTGAAAAATAAATTTTAAGCTACTATAGGTATCAGGAGTTAGAGTAAACCTTAGACCAACTTTTAGCTTATGTTCTAAGCATAATCTTATTGCAGATAAAGATTTTTCATAAGCACCTTTTTTTCCTCTAAAAAAATCATGAATCTCTTTTTTTCCATCAATACTTATACCTACATAGTTAAAATTTTCTTTTATTTTGCCTATGTTTTGATGATTTATCAAAAGGCCGTTAGTTGATAGATAAGTAATAATCCCTTCTTCTTTTATACGATATGCAATGTCAAATAGGTCTTTACGAAGTAAAGGTTCTCCACCAGAAAGTATAACTATCTTTATATTATTTTGCTTTAACTGCGGTATAAAATTAATAATCTCATCATACGTTAGTTCTCCATCTACAAACTGATTTGCAGAAGAATAACAATGTTGACAGTTTAGATTACATCTATTTGTAAGGTTCCATATAAGAACTCTTCCGTTAAAGGTTCTTGCTTTTTTTCCTTCTAAAACCTCTCTTATATACTCAGTTATTCTAAGCATCAGTTTTCCTCTTTAAATGTTTTTATGAAGGAAACTATTGCTTCTAACTCTTCTTTAGAAAAGTTAAATCTTGGCATATAGTTTTCCTTATATCCTAAAAGTTTGTATGTACCACCGGGATTTAAAATCTGAGCCATTATAAGACTGTCATCTCTTGTGGAAGCTATTTTTTTGAAAGATGGTGCAAATGCCTCTTCTAGTGGATGATGACAGCCCCAGCATTTTTGTATATAAATCTGTTTTCCTAAAAGCTGTGGAAGAAATTTTCTGGTTTTATTTACATAGTTATATTTCCCAACTGGTAAAGATGCAGGAAATTTTTTTATCTGTTTTAATGTTTTTGAATTTAATAAAACCAAATAACCATCTTTATCATAGATAGAAAGATAAGCTATATTTCCATCTCCAGAAAATTCTGTATGAAGATACCTTTTTCCTGAAACTATAGTAATTTCTTTATGATGTAAATTTCTTTTATTAATAAGTGCCACTTTATCTGAAGAAACATCTGTCCATAAATAAGGTGTATCTGGGTGAGTTCTTACAAAAAAACCAGCTCCTGAAAGTTTTATCTGTTTTTCTAATTTCCAGTTATACATTCTCCATATAGATAAAACAGGACTTTTTATATGCCTTGTTGCAAAATAAAAATTTCCATTTTGATACCAGACAGCTACAGAAAAAAGATGAGGCATAGATGGAATAGAACTTTCAAACACCAAATTTCCATCTTTTAAGCTATAAACCTGTAGTTTTTTTTCTTTTTTTGAGCTTCCAATTATATATCTGTCGAATGGGTCTATAAAAAAACCTGTTATTGGACTTTTTGTAGGAAAACTTTTTATATTAAAATCTTTTAGATTAAGTATATATATCCCTTGTTTATCTCTAAAAGTAAAAACTGCCTGTGATTTTTTGTACAAAGAGTATATAGCAGATATTTTCCCATCTAACTTTAAAACTTTTACAGGCTTTAGACTAATTTTGTCTAAAATTACAATACTTTCAGGAAGCCAACAGGATGCTAAAACATACTTTCCATCTGCAGAAACATCAATATTCCTTAGATATATACAGGGTCTTATCTTCCTTTTAAATTTTGCATCCTTTAAATCAACCTTTGACACCCATCCATCTCTAGATGGTATAAATACCTGACTTTTTGAAAACTTTATTCCTCCATGAACATTACTTACATTAAACTTGCCTAAAATCTTTTCATTTTCTAAAACCCATATAGAACTTTTTCCTCTTTCTACTAAAAGAGTTATGTTTCTCAAATCAGTAAAAGGCTTAATATCTATACTTTGATTTAAGACCTGCAGACTATCTAAGATATTTTTTTGTTTCCAGATAACTTTTTTTGGTGTTTTTAAAAAATTATAAAGTTGCTCTATCTGCTGTTTAGAAAAAGAAGGAAATGAAGGCATAGATGTTGCAGGAATTCCATTTTTAATAATATTTTCAAACTTTTCTAAAGAGATATTTTTCATAAAAATAGGTAGTAATGGAGGTGCTAATTTCCCTAATCTATTTTCTCCATGACACTTTGCACAGTACTTTTTGTATAAAACATCTTCCCCTCCCAGACAATAGGAGGGGATAAAAAGCAGCAGCAAAGCTACTAGATTTATCATTTTAATAAACATCTCTCATAGTGTTATATACGTTAAATTTACCTGTTGGTGTTCTTACCCAATCTCCTGTTATAGCCTTTTTGAGCTTTAGAGTATGAGCATCATATACCAGTATAGCTGTTGGTTCTGTTTTCTTTCCCCATACAGATACCCACACCTCTTTACCGTATTTATCAAAATCAAAATGAACCACTCTTCCTTTGTATTTTTTAGGGATTTCTATTGTTTTAACTACTTTTAGTGTCTTTTTATCAATTACATGAAAACTTCTTTGTAAGTGAGGGTCTGGATTTAAAGGTCTGTCTGCAAAAATATAAGGAACTTTTGGATGTGTTTTTACAAAGAGATTTCCTCCACCTTCTCCAGGGAGCTTTATTCTTGCTACAACCTTCCATGCATATTCAGGGAAGTTTCTTTTATCAACGCCTATACATACTACAGAAGGCTCTCCAATATGACCTGTACACCATATAGGACCATATTTATCATGGTAAACATTTGCTCCTCTTCCTGGATGTGGTTTTGTTCCTGTGTCAACTATAGCTTCTAACTCTTTTTCTACAGTATCAATAACTACCACTTTATTTCTCATATTTGCTGCAACAAGGAAGTATCTTTTTGAAAAGTCCCAACCACCATCATGTAAAAATCTTTCAGCGTCTATCATCGCAACTTTTAGGTTATGTATGTCAGAGTAATCAACAAGCCACACTTTACCTGTTTCTTTCATATTTACAACCCATTCTGGTTCTTCATGAGAAGCTACAATAGAAGCTACTCTGGTTTCTCTCATAAACTCATTTGTATCGTAGGTATAATCACTTGTACCTACAATTTTTAAAGGCTCTAATGTCTGACCGTCCATTATTACAAAAGATGGAGGCCAATAACATCCAACAATAGCAAGTTTATCTTTATAATTTCCAAACTTTCCTGAATACTTACTAACATCAACAGAACGAGCGTCATAACATGCTTTAACTTCTGCTACTTTATCAGGTTTTGGAAGCCAAAGGTCTATAAGGGTAACCTTTCCATCTCTTCCAATAGAATAAAAGTATCTACCAGAAGCCGAAGCCCTGAGTATATGTACTGCAAAACCTGTATCTACAATATTAACAAGTTCCTTTCTTGTACCATCTATAATAGCGACTTTACCTACATCTCTTAAAATCACTCCAAAGAAGTTTTGCCAGTCTCTATCGTGAGCAGGAGATGTAGGTCTTTCGTCAACAGGAACAAACACCTTCCATGTAGCTTTTATCTGTTCTAAAGACCTTTCTGGAGGTTCAGGAGGAGGATTAAAAAGATACTTTGCAAGAAGTTTTATTTCATCTTTAGTCAAAACACCTTGTTTTCCCCAATCTGGCATACCTCCGGGAGTTCCATAGTAGATAAAAGCTTCAACAGCTT
>Ga0256841_1002755_pt1 | contig 13663 bp, 8 predicted proteins | sample 356308metaG_FD_185971 | JGI IMG/M metagenome (GOLD analysis project Ga0256841, IMG submission 185971) | Hydrothermal vent microbial communities from Mid Atlantic Ridge, Atlantic Ocean - 356-308 | ecosystem: Environmental > Aquatic > Marine > Hydrothermal vents | place: Atlantic Ocean: Mid...
CCCCAGATCCTGGATCATGCGCTGAAAGCGTTCACGGTCTTCGGCCAGGTCGATCGAATCGGGGCTGGTGCCAAGAATGGGGGCGCCGGCAGCTTCCAGATCCCGGGCCAGTTTCAACGGTGTCTGCCCGCCATACTGGACGATCAGTCCGTGCGGATTCTCTACCGCGATGATCTCCAACACATCTTCCAGCGTCAGCGGTTCGAAGTACAACCGATCGGAGGTATCGTAGTCGGTCGAAACCGTTTCGGGATTGCAATTGACCATGATGGTCTCGTAGCCATCCTCATGCAGCGCCAGCGCGGCATGCACGCAGCAGTAATCGAATTCGATGCCCTGACCGATACGATTGGGCCCACCGCCGAGCACCATGATTTTCTTGCGCTCGGTGGGTTCGGCTTCGCATTCTTCCTCGTAGGTCGAATACAGATAGGCGGTACGGGTCGAGAATTCGGCCGCGCAGGTATCGACGCGTTTGAAAACCGGGCGAATACCCTGCTCGTGACGCGCCTTCCGAACCCGCGCCTCGGTCTCTCCAAGCAGGGCCGCCAGGCGCCGATCGGAAAAACCCTGGCGTTTGAGCGCCCGCAAACGCGCCGCATCGAGCCCCGACAGCGACTTGTCCGCCAGCGCCTGCTCCGATGCGATGATGTCGCCGATCTGCGCCAGAAACCAGCGATCGATTCGGGTCAATGCAAAGATTTCATCGAGGCTCATGCCGGCACGAAACGCATCACCGAGATACCAGAGCCGGCGCGGTCCGGCCTTGACCAGTTCATGCCGTAGTGCTTGCATATCGACCTGTCCGGATTCGAACTGGGGTTCGAAACCATCCGAGTCCACTTCCAGTCCGCGCATGGCCTTTTGCAGCGACTCCTGGAAGGTTCGCCCGATCGCCATGACCTCGCCCACCGATTTCATCTGGGTGCCGAGCCGGGCCTCCGCCTGGGGGAATTTCTCGAACGTAAAACGTGGAATCTTGGTCACGATATAGTCGATGGCGGGCTCGAACGACGCCGGCGTGGCTCCGCCAGTGATATCGTTGCGCAGTTCGTCCAGTGTCAGTCCAACGGCGAGTTTGGCCGCGACCTTGGCAATCGGAAATCCGGTAGCCTTCGATGCCAGTGCCGAGGAGCGCGACACGCGGGGATTCATTTCGATGATGACCAGCCGGCCGTTTTCGGGATTGAGTGCGAACTGGACGTTGGAGCCGCCGGTATCGACGCCGATCTTGCGGAGCACGGCAATCGAGGCATCTCGCAGAATCTGATATTCCTTGTCGGTCAGCGTCTGGGCCGGCGCAATGGTGATGGAGTCGCCGGTGTGGATGCCCATCGGATCGAGGTTCTCGATCGAGCAGACGATGATGCAGTTGTCCTTGCTGTCGCGAACAACCTCCATTTCGTATTCCTTCCAGCCGAGCAAGGACTCTTCCAGCAGTACTTCGGTGGTCGGAGAAAGATCGAGTCCGCGACCGACGATATCGATGAACTCTTCCCGGTTGTAGGCAATGCCGCCACCACTGCCACCAAGCGTGAACGACGGGCGGATGACGGTCGGATAACCGAGTGATTCTTGCGCCTCGAGCGCTTCCTCCAGTGAGTGGGCGATGGCGGCGCGGGCAGATTCCAGCCCGATCTCTTCCATGGCCTGACGGAAACGTTCCCGGTCTTCGGCCATGTCGATCGCATCCGCGCTGGCACCAATCAATTCCACGCCATATTTGTCGAGCACACCGTTGCGCACCAGGTCCAGCGCGCAGTTGAGTCCGGTTTGTCCACCCATCGTCGGCAGCAGCGCGTCCGGCTTTTCACGGGCGATGATCTTCTCCACCACATCCGGCGTCACCGGCTCGATGTATACGGCATCGGCTGTGTCGGGATCGGTCATGATCGTGGCCGGATTGGAGTTGACCAGGATCACCCGGTAGCCCTCCTCGCGCAGGGCCTTGCAGGCTTGGGCGCCGGAATAATCGAATTCGCAGGCCTGTCCGATGACGATCGGCCCGGCGCCAACGATCAGGATGCTGTTGATATCGGTTCGTTTTGGCATATCGGTTACGCCGCGTGGGCCTTGATCAGGTCGATGAAATGGTCGAACAGTGGCGCGACATCGTGCGGCCCGGGACTCGCTTCCGGGTGGCCCTGGAAGCTGAAGGCCGGTCGGTCGGTTCGCGCAATCCCCTGCAACGACTGATCGAACAATGAGACATGCGTCACCCTCAGGTTGTCCGGCAGATGCTCGCGCGAAACAGCGAAACCATGGTTCTGGCTAGTGATCATCACTCGCCCGGAATCGAGATCCTGAACCGGATGATTGGCACCGTGATGACCGAATTTCATCTTTTCGGTGCGTGCGCCACTGGCCAGCGCGAGTAGCTGGTGACCGAGACAGATACCAAAAGTCGGCAGGCCGGAATCGACCAGATCGGTGATGGTCTCGATGGCATAGTCACAAGGTTCCGGGTCACCGGGGCCATTCGACAGGAAGACGCCGTCCGGATCGAGTGACCGGATTTCCGCCGCCGTCGTGGTCGCCGGAACGACAGTGAGTCGGCAACCCCGAGCCGCCAACATCCTCAGAATATTGTGCTTGATGCCGAAATCCAGCGCCACGACGTGAAAAGGCAACGCATCGGCAGCGAACGTCTCGAAGCCGGCACGGATCGACCAGACGCCCTCGGTCCAGTCGTAAGGCGCGGACACGGTGACTTCACTCGCCAGATCCATGCCTTTGATACCGGGAAAATCGCGAGCCCGCTCGACAGCCCAGGATGCGTCAGGCGAGTCACTGGCGACGATGCAACCGTTCTGGGCGCCTTTCTCACGCAGCAGGCGCGTCAACTGGCGGGTATCGATCTCGGCGATGGCGACGATGCCATGCTGCTGCAGATAGTCCGGTAGCGAGGACTCACTGCGCCAGTTACTGAGCAATACGGGCAAATTGCGAATGACCAATCCCGCCGCATGCACACTAGTAGACTCCTGATCCTCGCTGTTGACACCGGTATTGCCGATATGGGGATGTGTCAGGGTCACGATCTGGCGCCGGTAGGACGGGTCCGTGAGAATTTCCTGATACCCGGTCATCGCGGTGTTGAAAACGACCTCTCCGACGGTGGAACCCGTCGCACCAATCGAAACACCATGAAATACCGAACCATCCTCGAGCGCGAGTAACGCGGGTGTGCTCAAGACAACCTCCTGATTGCGCATGCAAAAAGCGGGATAGCTGCCTATCCCGCCCGATCTCTCGAATATGTGAGCGATTCTACAAAACTGGTGTGTCGCGGTCTATGTTGCAAATCCGATTCGACTGCGTTTCCGCTACCAGACCATGCATACGCCGCCGGTGGTTACTGGTTCAGCTTGTCGAGCAGCGACTGCTTCGGTTTCTGGGCTGACTTGAGATCGTAAACCTGGTCTTCACCACCCGACAACTCATTTTCCTTGTACTTCAGCATGTAACGGCCAATTTCTATGACATCGCCATCACTGAGTTCCCAGGTTTTGACCGGGCTGCCATTGACGAGCGTGCCATTGGTGCTGCCAAGATCCTGAACCACATAGCCTTTCTGCCCCAGCACCAGCTGGAAATGCTTGCCGCTGACCGATTTCTGGTCGATCTTGATATCGCTCAGATGGCTGCGTCCAACCAATATCTTGTCCTTGGTGAGATTCTCGACCGAAATGGTCACCCCATCCTTGAGCACATAGAGCTTGTATTTGGCGATCGCTGGTGTGCTGCTGCTCTGCCGATAGCTCGTACGCTCGTTGTAGGGAATCCATTGCAGCTCTTCGATAGCCGCATCCAGGTCGTCGGCATCGACCCGGCGCTTGTCACGGGCATAGGCAGTCAACAGCGCCGTGTCACAGAGTGTATTGATCAACCGGGGAATCCCGCCGGTGTATTTCAGGATCGTGCCGATCAGCTCGTCCGGAAACAGCGAGGTGGGCAAATCCAGCGGCTCGGTCGAAGGCTGGAATTCCACCAGCTTGCGGGTAGCCGGCAAGGGGTAGAAACGTTTCTCCGATGCAATCGCCAAACGATGCCGGATATACGACCGAACCTCATCGAACCCCAGCCCCTCGAGATGAAAGCGCAGCCGGATACGCTGGAACAGCTGCTCCATCTGCGGAGAGAACAGGGTATCGCGCAACTCGGACTGGCCGACCAGAAAGATATTCAGCAACTTTTCCCGGTTGGAATCGAAGCCCGACAGCAAGCGGATCTCCTCGAGCACGCGTGGCTTGAGATTCTGCGCTTCGTCGATGATCACGACGACCGTTTCACCCTCTTCGTACTTGCGCTGCAAAAACCCGTTCAACATGCTCAGCAATTCGACTTTGGAATCCGTTTGAAACGGGTTGATGCCAAACTGATCCAGTAAAGCCTGAATGAACTCGATTTCATTCAGCTGGGTCTGATGAATCTTCGCCACGGTGATCTTGGGGCCAGCGTCTTCGAGCATCTTCTGGATCAGCGTGGTCTTGCCGGTGCCGATATCGCCTGTGATCACCACGAAGCTGTCACGGCTCCAGAGGACATAGTTCATGTACTCCTTGGCGGTTGCATGCGACAGGCTCGGATAGAAGAACTTGGCATCCGGCGACAACCGGAACGGGTCCGTTTCAAGATTGAAATGTTCGAGATACATAGCTTATTCCCGTTGCTGGGATTCTCCTTGATATTGCAGGCTCATGAACACGATATCGTCGGTAAAGCGGCGCTGCACACTGTTGCTCTTTTCCTGATCTCTGCGCACGCCCGCGGCGAATGTCAGGTTTTGCCACACCTGCCAATTGATCCCGGCAGCCACATTGCGGCCATCGACGTGTACCGGCTCACCGGCTCCCAGACCGTTACCCACTTCGATATTGACGAAATCCGACCGGGAAGCCAAAGCACTGGCCCAGACGTTCACATTCTCGCTCAAGGCAAGCCCGGCGTTGATGCCGGCCCCCTTGTCCAACTGAGACTGTTGAAGATCGACCGGCCGATCCAGATCCTGATAATAGCCAAACAACTTGATACCGTAGAGATCACCATAGTGCTCGAAAGCCACCTCGCCGCGACGCTCGCGCGAGGCACCGGTACCGGCTTTCTCGTTCGTATCGACCACACCGACACCTTGTACGTTGAAAAGCCGGGTATAGGCCGGATCGAAAACATCAAGCGCCGGATCGGAAAACTTCTGGGAAGCGGTAAAAGTCAGGCTGTTGGCGCTCCCTTCCTTGCCACCCACCACCAGTGAGCCCTGAATGACCGGTGCCTCGTCACTGACGCCATTCTCGAAATCGATGAGATTGTAGCCACCCTCGAGGCCAATCGAGCCCCACGGAGTTTCCCGGTCATATCGCGTCAACAATGAGACGATATCGTAATCGACCTGAAAATCCTGCTGGAAACGGATCAGGGATGCCGAAGCATTGAGTCCGACCGTCGATACTTCAGAGACGGGACGGCGTAACGCCACTGAACCGATGAGCCGATTGTTGTCAGCCAACTGATCCGAGTAGTGCACATCGCCAATTCGTCCCTTGACGATGATCTCATTGACGCCGCGAGTGAAGAACAGATCCGGACCGGTGGTGAAGACGTTGAAAGTCTGCAGGTTGTCAGGCGTCGCAGGATCCTGAAGAATGATGCGCCGTGTGCTGGCCGAATCTTCGGTTGCCCAGATGAATCGTCCAGGCACCACTTCATAGTCCAGAAAGCCATCGATGGACAAAAAATTCTGGTCATCGAACGAGCCTTCGGTATAGACCTGTCGTTCCAGCCGGAAAGCCATTTCCGCGTTGACCTTATCGACTGTCTCACTGAAATTGAGGCCGATATAAGGCGTAACGATGGTATCGGAACGCTTGGGCAAGGGAGATTGGCTGTTACCCCGTGTCGCATTGGAATGCGATTCGACATTGACGCCAAACACCGGAACGAATTCTTTTGCCGAGACTATACCCGGCAAGGCCATGGACAGCACACAGGCGATGCCCGCCTTCAGAAACAATCGGGCAGATCCACCGCTTGCGGGACGGACTGTTCTCTTTGATCCAGCAGACATTTTAAGATTCATAGGTTGTTCTTGGTCATCGCCCGCTCCCCCTTCTCGAGGCACCAACGGGACTATTTCGCCAGACGTTCGAAAAATCCCTTCAGGCGCGGTGCGCCACACAAAACGGTACCCATCAACTTGTCACGCTCGAGCTTCCCCAATCCTTTCCGGATCTCAGATATCGACACTTTGCCATAGGGCAGGCAGACGATGATCTGATCGGCATATTCATTCAGCAACGCAACATCCAGTACACGGTCGATGGGAGGCGCATCGATAATGACAAAACGGTCACGAGGACATCGTCGCGTTACATCCTTGATCAGAATTCTCAACCGGATAGCACGCAGATATTCATCATTGACAAAACTGACCCCACCGAATGGGACGGTTCGCATCCGTCGGATTCCGGTAGGTGCGATCACATCACCGACCGACAAGTCATCACTGTCGATAAATTCGGACAGGCCGGGCGTGCGGTGTTCATCATCCGTCAAACGCGAATCGTTATCCCATAGTTCCAGCAACAATGAGGTGTGATTCTCATCAGCCGCCAGCACGGCCGCCAGGTTGCGGGCAAGCACGGACGATTGTTCGGCCGCCCCCACCGAAGTCACCAGCACCGTAGCCCCCAGCCCCGGGTGACTTTGCGTAATCTGGTTGCGCAGTTCTTTCAACAGCGCCGACACTTCGGCATTGCCATCTCCTTCGTGGACGAGATGACGGGCATCCATCTCCTCGTTGGTGAACACGAATGGCTGATGCATTCGCCGGATTTGTTCCCGCGCCTCGACACTGCGACTGACGACACCATCTTCGTAGTCGAACCGGCGTTGCCGTTGCGGATGATTCTGTTCGCCGTTGCCATCCCGCAACGCGGTGTCCGCATGAATCTTTTCGAGAACGCGACCGATATTGGATCTGGACATAATTGGATTTCCTCGTTGCGGTTCCTCGCCAGGCAACAGCCTCTAGTCAACCCGCAATAATTTCAGTACGCCGATGATGGCAATTCCCGCAAACGTCAAATACACCAGAGAATGACGAAGACGCTCGCGCCTGGCCAGACGCTTCGTCTCAGCCTGGTTGCACACTTCCGGCACCATTCCAAGTGCGGGCACCTTCAATTTTCGCTGGATCGCATCCGGTGACTTCACCGAAGAATCCAGTAACTGATAGATGTAGATCAAGATGATGGGCAACAGAACCCCCAGCACCAATCCCAGCAGAACATAGTGAATGAACTGCAGGCCGGAAGGCAGACGAGGCAAGAAGGCCGGCTCGTAGATCTTGACATTCAACCCCTTGTGCTGTTCATCGACCGCCTTGGACAGCCGTGCCGCTTCCCGTCGCTTGAGCAAGTCCTCATAGAGCTTCTTGTTCACTTCGTAGTCGCGGGTCAGCTCGGCAAGCTGTGCATCGCTGGAATGAACCACACCGCCTTTTTGCCGCTCCTCTTCGATATTCTTTTCCGTTTCCGCTATCCGGGTGTTGAGCGTGGCAATCTGGGTTCGAACCCGTGACAGCTTCAGTTTCAGATCCTGGTAGACCGGGTTGGTCTTGAAACCATCCTCGGCACTCGCGATATTGTCGGATCCGGCATGTTCTTCGGCGATCTGCCGCTCAAGGTCTTCGATCTGATACTTGATCGCCTGGATATCGGGATACTCCTCATGGTAGACGAGCCGCAGTTCAGCCAGCTTGTCTCTGAGCGCCTGCAAGCGCTTCATGTATTTCGACTGAGTGGTCAGGTTGATCGTGGAACGCACCTCGCCACTGAGCTGACGTTCGAGCGATTCCTTTTCGATCATGGCTTCGTGCAACTCCAGTTTTGCCTGATCCAGCCTTTCCTGCAGCCGGTCGAGTCTTCGGGATACTTCCTTTTCGGAGCTGGCGCCGGTTTTCAGGCGTGAAGTCTTGAACTCCTTGAGCTTTTCTTCCGAGTCCGCCAGTTTCTTGTGATAGGCCTTCACCTGGCTGTCGAGAAACTCGAACGCTTCTTCGCTTTCGTTGGTGTGATAGCCATGGATACCCGCAATGAATATTCGGGTCAGTTCCGTCGCCACCCGTTTTGCGACAGCTGGGTCTTCATCGGAATAACCGATCTGGAGGTATTTGTCATTGCCCGTCAGATCGACCGAGATGTTCGCCTTGATCCGTTTCAGCAGGATTTCATCTTTCTGGGTTTTGATGGCGCCATCGATATACCCCAGATTTTTCATCAGCTGTTCGATCGTCTTGCGGCTGTAGAGAATCTCCTCGGCAACCTCCGACCAGTCCGTCTGGTTTCCTCCTCCCGGTACGGCGCCACCCTGAAGTATGGGTTCGAGCACTGTTTCCCCGCCCATGATCAAGGTGGATGAAGAGGTATAGGTCTTGGGGACGAAGAACCCGATGGCTGCCAACGTCAGCGCAATCACGGAAAACATCACGGTGGCGAACCAGCGGTACTGAACCAGGTTCCGCACCAGTAACTTGTAATCGGTTTCTACTGAATACCGCATATATCCTTCTTGGTCATTTCCTCAAACGTATCGTGGCGAACTTCGCCAGCATGCATTGTCCCGGATCGCCTGATCAGGCAACCGCGCTCAGAAAAAGCGTTCCGGCACGGTAATGACATCGCCGGGCGCCAACGGATAGTTGGTGCTCAAGTCTCCCTTCTTGAGTATCCGCTTCAACTTGACTGGCAACACGGTGCCCCCTTCATCCGAGCCTGAAGCATCCCGTTTATGTCGGTACAACTTGGTCGAATCCGCCGCGGCGAACTTGGTCACACCACCAGCTTCCAGTACCGCATCGAGAACAGTCATCCCTGGCCGGTAGGGCAACGAAACCGGCTTCTCAACCGCGCCCGTGACGCGTACGCGAGAGAGAAACGCATGACTCCGAAGATCGGACAGAATCACCGTCACCTTGGGATCCCGAAGATATTTTCGCAATTTGCCGGCAATGACTTCGGCCACATGCGCGGGCGTATCACCGCCGACATGGACATCACCGATCAGAGGCACGGAAATCTTTCCATCGGGGCGCACCGGCACCTGGACCGACAGATCTTCATTCTTCCAGACACTGACGTTGACGATGTCATCGACCCCGATACGGTAGTCCTTGACGGCATCCTGATTGACGAAAACCTGGCTTTCCTGCTCGGCAACCGCACCCGGACTGCTGTGCTTGATCCCAGTCCTGCCTGCACACCCAACCAGCCAAAGCGCGACGACCATGAGAAATGTTGTTCTGATGACTGAATTCATCTTGTTTCTGACCTCGTATCTAGGATATTGATGCTTTGCGCTCCATATACCATCCGGATCGAAGGAATCTCGCTCCCTGCCGCCCGTCTCAATAGTATAGAAGATAAAATCTCCCGGCAATTCATAACTTTAATGCCCAACTCGCAGAGTTTGACGAGATAGAGCCTCCAACCTTCTGTATTGAAAGTCGGTTTGTATAGTCAAAACCACGACTGCTCTTCCCGGAGCACCGGCGAAAATCCGGCCCAGTGTACCCGGATTCGTCACTCCCACAGGGGAAGCACGACACGTTTTGACCGCTGCGATTCAGAAACCCGTCGCATCCACACGCAGATAACTGCCTGGCAGGTCTTGCAATATGTCGCGATAGCGACGGGCGACGACCGGCCAGTCGAAACGTGACAGCACGCTGCGCCGGGCCCGTTCCCCCATGCAGCGGGCCTCCACGGGTTCCGCCAGCAGCTTCATGACGCGTCCAGCCAGCGCCGTGTAATCCTTCGCATCGACGATCCAGCCTGTCACACCATCACCAACCAACTCATGCACCGAAGGTATGTCACCGACAACAACCGGGCAACCACAACCCATGGCTTCGATCACCGCCAGACCCAGACCTTCATGGCCGGTAAAAGGCAACACGACCACTGCCGATGCCTGCAACAGCCGCGCCAATGTGGCATGGGGCACACTGCCTTGGAGCGAGATTCCCCTGCCAGTGTCGTCGTCAGAGATCCTGGCCGCAACCTCGGCCTGTCTTGGACCATCGCCGACAATCAGAAGTTTCGCCTCTGGGAAAGATTTCCGTACCATGGGCCAGGCAGACAGTAACGCTTCCAGACCTTTGCCTGCCACCAGCCTGCCGACGAACAGAACTTGTCGAGACCTCAGTGCTGACGACCCTGAAGGGACAAAGGTATGCGTCAGGTCGACCCCCATCGGCGCCACCTTTGGTGTGACATCCGACGCAATGGCCTGGACATCACGCGCCATCGCCTCGCTGACCACAGCCAACTGATCCACCGACCGCCAGACATATCGTTTGACCCGGCGCCCAATCGCCCCGTTGAACCCGTACAAATCGCTACCATGCGCCGTGCATACCAGGCGAAAAGGTTGTTGCGAGAAAGGACGGGCCAATACGGCAACCAGTCCTTGAGGTATGCTCCAATGAGCGTGTACCGCGACATACCGACCTGTCCGTAGCATTCTGACCAGCACCAGCCACTGGGCTGCCAGCATCACCGGAACCAATAGCCAGTAGGCGGGGAAACGTTTCAGTTTCGAGGGCATGCCACCCTCATAGGCCAGTCGCTCGAATGGCTGCGGAGCATAGCGAAAACGCCTCACCAGCAATCCTTCTGCCATCGATTCCTTCCGCTGAGCACCAGCACAGTGGGGCGCCAGCACCGTCACATCGAAATACTGCGCCAGGTGCCGGCACAGATCGTAGACGAATCTCGGCCCTGTATCCCCGGACCAACGAGGGAACGTTGAGGTCAGCACCAGCAAGCGGGGCTTGTCAGTATTCGATCCGTTCATACCGTCCCTGAGTGATCTGCTCCGACACCAGCCCCAGCAGAAATATCATCACCGAGGTGGAAAGCAGCAATGCCGACATATTGGTGAAACGCCCGTACTCGACGAAGGTATACAGGTAATAGCTGACGCCGGTGGCGAAAAACAGGGCGCTGACCGGCAGGAAGACCCGTAACGGTGAATACAGCGTTGCAATCCTCAGAATCAACAGCAGGAAACGGATACCGTCCTGAACGATCCGGATCTTGCTCTTGCCCACTCTTCGAGGCGCATCGATGGGCACGTATCTCAAGGTCAACCCGCTACGCAGGTAAGCCAGCGTACTGGTGGTCGGATAAGAGAAGGTATTCGGAAACAGATACAGAAAATGCATCACCGTCGCGCGCCGGAATACGCGAAAACCGGAGGTGAGGTCCTCGATGGGGAAACGTGTCACATAGCGGGCCAACCAATTGTAGATACGATTGGCGAGCCCTCTCGCCATCGAGGCCTGGCTACCGGCGCGACGTGCGCCAACCACCAGATCGTACTGCTTCCGCCAGGCCAGCAAGCGGGCGATATCCCCCGGCTGGTGCTGACCATCGCCATCCATCAACACGACATACTCGCCCCGCGCCTGACGAATGCCATTCTTGACCGCCGCGCCATTGCCGATATTGTACGGATGACGATAGATACGCGCGCCCGCCTGCGCTGCGACCTGCGCAGTATCGTCGCTGCTGCCATCATCGACCACCAGCACCTCGAAATCCGGGTGCAACGCCCGGATCTCCGCTACCGTGCGACCGATCACCGCCGCTTCATTGTACGCCGGGATCACCACAGTGACCTCGGTCATTGCGGACCCCGCCAGCTACCGGGCACATAGCGATCAGCGGATACCCGAATGATCTGAAAAGCCGGCGACTGATCCGTCACCACCTCGAGATAGCGTTGCTGCCCGGTCTGACCATAGGTGAACAGCTTGTTGAATACCGACCTGGAGAAATAGCCGTCACTCACCACCAGCATCCGTTTCTCAGAACCATAATCCACGTTCACGCCCCCGGGATGCCCGAAATCCCGCGAGTCAAGTTCGTCCGAATCCGAATGGAAGGAACGAATCGGCAATGAATGCCCATCGAGCAGCACGGTTCCCGCCTCCAGGTCGACCGTAACCGCCGGCGACTTCAGGCCGCCTTGCTTCGCTTCAACGTCCAGAAAGACATGATGATACGGATGTATCCCCTGACGCTCGGCATTGTCCCAGGAACCGAGCCAGTACCACCAGTAACTGATCCGTGTCAGCCGCCAGTCGAGAAACAGATAGATTGGGCGAGTCTGTTGCGGAAACAGAAAACGCAGCCAGCGGTCGATATCTTTCAATCCTGCGCTGGCGAGTAAATGACCCGCCTCCAGGGGTGTGCTGTGCAAGGCGCGCAGCAACAATTCGTAGCCTTTCACCGGGCCACCGGCAACATCATAGAATGCATGTACACCCGATAAGCCATGCGCCACGTAGAAACGCATGAAATTGGCCGCCAACCGCCCGCTCGAAGTCACCAAGGGCAAGGCATTGTAGACCGAGCGCTCACCCCCATGGACCTGGCCATCATTGACCGTTGCCCGACGTGCCCAGTAGTTGAGCGGATAACCGTGATCCCACCAGGCCCAGATGACGGCATCGGGCTCGACATCCTGATTGATCCGATCCATCCCAGCCACCACCGCCGGCGATTCATGCGGAAACCGCGGCACTGTCAGCATTTGCAGATAGCCGGGAATCGACGCAGCGACCACCAGTGCGGGCGCCACCAAGACCATCAGCGGCCGCCCACCGCCACCCAGGTACCAGATCCGTGAGGCAAGGTAGCCGATACCCAGACCCACCACTGGCGCCACGTAGATCAGGAAACGACCGGCGAACACCAGACCCAGACCCGACAGACCGAGCAGTACCAACAGCAACGCACTATCTTTAGGACGGCTGATAAAAAGCCAGATCAGCCCTATCACCGCCAGCAACAAAATCAGCGGAGTGCCCAGCGTCTGACGGACGATATCCAACCACGGCAGCCGGGCCTGCTCCGCCACGCTGACACCAATATTGGGAAAATCACCCTGCGTCTGTTTGGAGATGTAGCCGAACTGCATCACCACCTGATGCGCGATATCCAGCGGAAACCGCCACCCCAGCCAGTTCATCAGGATGAGCAGATACAGCCCCAGAATTCCCCCCAGCCAGCGCCATTCCGAACCAGCCGGTCGCTCGTACAACAGCAACGCAACCAGCAGCGGCGACAGTGTCACCAACAGTGCGATTTGAGGTGTTTGATCCCACCACCAAACCGTCGCCAGCGAGGTTGCCAACCCGGCTGCAAGATACAGGAAACGTTGCCGGCCGCTCACCACCGCGAATTTGAGAAAGCACCAGGTCGCCGTCGTTACCAGCGTCACCAACAGACAATCCGTATCGAACCACCCCAAGCCGCTGCGCTGAATGTAATAAGGCGACACCATCGAAACCAGCGCCGCCGACAAGCCCATGAATGTACCGCCAAAATGCTTGCCCAGACCGTACATCGGAAAAGCCAGTAACACACCCAGAAACGCCGGCAACAACACACCGGTCCAGTTGAGACTGAGCGGCGTCAGCGCCGTGACCACAGCCGCCAGCACCGACAACAACGGTGGTGGAAACGGCATGGGCGGAAACTGCGGCACCGCACGCAGGGTATCCACTGCGCCATAACTGCCTTCCAGCAAATCTCTCGCCAGCCGCAGATAGTAATAACCATCGAAGGTATTGAGCAGCGGCTCGCCTTGGAAGAAT
>Ga0256841_1002756_pt1 | contig 13658 bp, 7 predicted proteins | sample 356308metaG_FD_185971 | JGI IMG/M metagenome (GOLD analysis project Ga0256841, IMG submission 185971) | Hydrothermal vent microbial communities from Mid Atlantic Ridge, Atlantic Ocean - 356-308 | ecosystem: Environmental > Aquatic > Marine > Hydrothermal vents | place: Atlantic Ocean: Mid...
CGTGCGAGCGAAACCACGCACCAATTCGCGCGTTTCCGTCAGGTCGTCTTCCAGCGGCAACGCCGGCTCGGTCGGGCCGTCGGCCGGCCGGGCCACCAGCAGGATGTACTGGTCGTCGTAGTCCAGCTCCAACTCGAGCAGGTCGAACCCGCTCGCGCGGAACAGGCGGGCCAGCGAACCAGGTGTGAAATACGAACAGTGCTCGTAGTAAATGTCCCAGAACGCGCCTTCCCGCAAAATGCGCAACGTTTCCGGCAGCTCGAAGAATACGATCGTATCCGTGCGGTCACCGATCGTTCGCCGCACGTCGCGCACGAATGCCCCGGTCGGTGCGATGTGTTCGAGCGTGTGTCGGCAACAGACGAAGTCCGCGGTCAGGTGGGCGTACTTTTCCCCGTAGAAATCGCGGATGAACTCGATCCGCTCGGCCGCGGGACTTTGGGTGCGTTCGGGTCGATAACTCGGATCGATGCCGATGCCGCTGTTCGGCCCCAGCTCGCACAGGCTGATCAGGAACTCCCCCTTGCCGCAGCCGATCTCCAGCACGCGCTTGTCGCGCAGGTCGTAACGCTCGACGAGTCGCGCGGCGAGCCCGCGGGCGAACCGGTTGAACGTCGGCGAGAATCCCTGCGTCTCCTCGTACTGGGCCGAGTAGTTGTGTACCGCCGGGTCGAACAGCGTATTGGTGATGAAGCCGCACGCCGGACAGAAACCAAGGTGCAGGTCACGCGTCGGGAACGCCAGCGCGCCGGCCCGGTCGCCGACGAGCAGACAACTGTGTACCGGGATACGCTCCACGCGGTAGAACAGCTCGAGCCCCGCGCCCCCACAGTTCGGACACGTCGCGCCCGCGTCGTTGGCACGCGCCAGCGAAACGCCCGCAAGGGGCGTCATGATTCGGGATTCGACCGATGCCATCGGAAAACTCCGGTTGGGGTGGCCTTCTGTGGGTGTAGTGTGATGCACGTTCGCAAACGCTTCGGGACACGATGCCCCCGGTCGCACCTCAGCACGACTGCCCGAACGCCGACAGCAGGATCGAGAGATCCGCCAGGTCTACGTCGCCGTCACCGTCGAGATCGCCGTCCTCGTACACCGCCCCGCTCACCGTCCCGTAGTACGCCAGCAGGATCGACACGTCGCCGAGGTCGACCTGGCCATCGTGGTTCACATCGCCCGGACAATCGCTCGCGACGAATACCGCTACGATGCTCTTGTCGGCGTCCATGACCAGCGTCGCGGGGTTGTCGCTGCCGGCCAGGTCGCCTTCCCAGTGGTCGAATTGCCAGCCGGCGCCGGCGACGGCGTCCAGCGTCACCGCGCTCCCCGCCGTGTACGTCGCCTGGTTCGGATCGGCCACGACATCTCCACTACCCGTGACCGCAACCGTAAGCGTGTACTGCGGCGGCAACGTATCGAACGTCGCGTCCGCCGTGCTGCTGGCGTTGTCGGCCGCGTCGGTGGCCGTGATCCGGTAGTGAACCGTCGTCGCCGGCGCCAGCCCCGTTAGCGTAACGCTGTGGTGCGTCGCGAAGTTCGGGTCATCGAGCGTGCCCGATTCGTAGACGCTGGTCGGCCCCCACGACACCGCCGCCCGGGCCGGCTCGTCGGTGTCCCACGAAATTACGGCGAAATCGACGTCGGGCGACACCTGCACGTTGCTGATCGCCGGCGGCGTCGTATCCGCCGGCACGAAGACCGCCGTGATCGACAGGTTCTGGAGCATCGTCACCGTCAGCGGGTTGTCGGTCGCCGTCACGTCGCCGGTCCACGAATCGAACACCCAGCCGCTCGCCGCCTGCGCGCTCAGGTCCACGTTCTGACCTTGTGAATACTGCTCCTGATCGGGCGTGACCGTCACCGTCCCGCCGCCACTGCCGCTTACCGCCAGTGCGTAGCCGTCTTCCGGCGTGACCGGGCTGGCCGTGTTGAAGAAGTAGTCCACGACCGCGGTATGCGCGGGGGGCGTCTCGCCGGGATCCGCGGAATTGGCCGCGTAGATGCCCACGCCACTCACGACCAGCGGCTCGACGAACGTGCCGGCGGTCTGCCAGCTCTGCCCGTCGAACGAGTAGCTCTGCGTCCACGTATCACCCGACCGGCGCAGACGCATGTACGACTGCGGCCCGCCGGGGACCGCCTGGTTCACGTGGATCGTCGGCGTCCCGTCCGCCAGCCGCGCCGCGAACACCCACGTAGTCCCGCCGTCGCTGTAGAACTCCAGCCGCAGGAAGTTGTTGGGATCCTGCTCGACGACGAGTCCCTGTTGCTGGTAGCGCAGGTTCACGGGCGACTCGAACTTGACTTCGACTTCAAAGTTCTCGTCGGCACACGCTTGCATCACGCGGGCCGCATGGTTGCCGCCGGTCCAGATGCCGTGTTCCACCCCGACGGGCACCGTCAACTCGAGCTGCGTGCCGCTCATCGCGTAGCTGGCATCGCCGACCGGATCGACGAACGTCCAGATGTTCGGGTCGAGCGTATCGCTGAAAAAGTCGTCCGAGCGAATCCCCGAGAGATCCGCGCCACTGGTGGTGAACACGTCGTCGGCCGTCGTCGCGCCGTTGCCTGCCGCGTCGGTCGAGCCGACCTGGAAGTGATACGCCGTCCATTCGCTCAAACCCCCGAGGGTGACGCTGTGCTGCGTTGTCAAGGTCGGATCGGAAACCGTACCGAGCTCGTAGCCGACCGTGGTTCCGAACGCCACCGCACTGTCCGCCGGTTCGTCGGTCAGCCAGGTGACCTCCGCCGAATCGGGACCGACCGCCACCTCGACGTTGCTGATCGCCGGCGGCGTGGTGTCCACGGTCGAAGTGAACGTCGCCGTGACGAGCAGGTCGTCGGCCACGGTGATCGTCAGCGGGTTGTCGTTGCTGACCATGTCCCCCGTCCAGCCGGCGAACGCCGCATCCGTGCCGGGGGTCGCCGTCAGGGTCACCACGTCTCCCGGGTTGTATCCCGCCTGGTTCGGGTCGCGCATGACGCTGCCGTCGCCACTGGTGAGCGCGGTCACGGAAACCAGCCCGTCATCCTCCGGGTCGATGACCGAAGCCGTGTTGAAGAAGTAGTCGATGACCGCGGTCTGGGCCGGAGCGGGTTCCTCGGCCGAGTCCGAATCGTTGCCGGCGTAGACCCCCACCGCCGTCACCGCCAGCGGAACCTCGAAGCTGCTCAGGTTCACCCACGAGAGAGCGGCCCCGTTGGTCGAGTAGGACACGGTCCAGTCGTTCGACGCGCGGTGGACGCGCATGTACAGCGGCGGCCCGTTGGGAACACTCTGGTATTTCTGCGTCGTCGGCACGCCGTCGGCGAAACTGGCCACGTAGAGCTTCACGCCGGTGCCGTCCGAGTGAAACTCGACCCGCAGGTAGTTGTTCGGATCCTGCTCGACGATCATCCCTTCGAGCTGGTAGCGCTCGGTCAGCGGCGTCTCGAACTTCGCCTCGATCTCGAAGTCCACGTCGGCCGCCGGCTGCATCAGCCGGGCCGCGCCGTTGCCGTCGATCCACGGGGCGTGCGTCGCGCCGGCCGGCACCGAAAGCACTACCTGCGTTCCACTCATCGCCAGTGTCGCATCGCCCGCGGGGTCGACCAGCGTCCACACGTCCGTATGCAACGCCGGGCCGTGAAAATCATCCGACACGATGCCCGACAGGTCGGGCGCCCGCGTGCGAAACCCGTCCTCGTGCTGGGCGTCGTTCTGGTCCGCGTCGGTCGCGTCGATGCGAATGTAGTATTGCGTGTTGGGTACCAACCCGTTGAGCGTGACACTGTGCTGCGTCGTGAGGTTGGGGTCGCTGAGCGATCCCGCATCGTAGGCGGTCGTCAAACCCCACGCGATCCGCGTATCCGCCGGCGTGGTCGTCTCCCACGCGATCGTCGCCCACGTCTGCCCCGTTTCGGTCTGCACGTTCGTAATCGCCAGCGGCGACGGGTCGGGCAGCGGCGTGACGGTCACCGTCCCGAAGGTGGCGTCGACATGATGCGCCACCAGCAACATCGAACCGTCCGGCAGATCGCTCGGGCCGTCCATCCCGCTGAAGTCCCAGTCCACCGGCTCCGAGTCGGACGCCGCCCAGACCTTCGCACTGTAGAGCGTCCCCTCTCCCGGATGGGTCTCCGCCCGAATCTTGAAGATGTACGGCACATCGAAATCGAGCTTGCGACCGCTCTGGTCCGCGATGCTGAGCCCATCGTCGCCGAACAGCTTGAGCCGCCCGCCGTTGTCGCCCCAGTCGTACCAGATCGTTCCGCCTTCGGGCAGGTAGCCGATGTTGGGTTGCCACGTGCCCCACACGCTGTGCCCCTTCCACCGCAGGAGCACGCCGAGCCCCGGCGCCACGCTCGGCCAGTTGAACCCGTTGGGATCGATGCCGTGGATCGTGATCGGAACCGTGACTTCGTAGTTGTCCCAGGTGATGTCGCCGATGCCGATAAGCCGGTCATACCCCAGCTCGACCGGCCGCACACCGTCCGCCTCGACCGTCCACTTGCCGTCCACGACCTGGGCCACGTCTTCGATCCGCGTCACGCCCGTCCAATCCACGGTCGCCGCCTCGGGCCATACCGCGGCATCGTCGAACGTGACCGTGACGGTCGTTTCGGTGCGGTTGCCCAGCGAGTCGGTCAGCGCGATGACCACCGTGTTGTCACCCGCCACGAGGTCGGCCCGGTCGATTTCGACGTTGAAATCCCCCGCACGCTGGAGCCGGCGCGTGTCCGGACCAACACCCAACGACTGCTCCGCACCGCCGTTGAGCGTGTACGTCAGCGAGTCGATGCCGTCCGGGTCGCTGGCGTTGCCCAGGATGTTGACCCAGCGCTGCACGTTGCCGAGATGGCCGAACCGCTGCACGGGGCCATACCATACGTCGATCACTCCGTCGTCCGGGCCGGCCGGCGCAGACGCCGCCACCCCCACGGCCAGCAGCACCAGTCGTGCCGCCCGCCGCCACCAGCAACCCCTCCGTGACAGTTTGTTCCGATTACTCGGCATGATGATTGCCCGTCTGTCCCCGGATCCCCGAACGATAACGCCCCTCCCGAAAACACCAGACCTGCGCACAAAAGACCATCCCCGCGCAAGTCCGCATCAGTCTTCCTATCGGCGGCCGGTAGCCAACGGTTCGATCCTCTCGAAGAAACACGCCAGAAACGTCCCCCCGGCCACGTCCGCCAGAATCGGCCAATCGGTCGTACCGTCGCGCCGTTCCATCTGCGATCGGTGGCAGGCCAGCGCCCGCCGCTTGCTCTCGATCACGTCGCTGATATCCAGGCCTTCCGTGAAATCCCGCCCCAACGCCCGCCACCAGAGCCACGCGTCCTTCGCGTTCCGCAGGACGCGCCGCACCCCCCGGCCACGCGACAACGACCACGGCCACCGGCGCCAGAACCACACCGGGTATTCGTACAACCCCACGTCGCCACCGGCCCGCTCGATCGCCTCCCGGGCGGCCGCGTGTACCACCACGTGGTCATCGGTCGTATCGAATCGGTAGGGGGCGAACACCTGCGTCACACCCCCGCGCGCGATCAGCTCGACCAGACGATCCACGATCGTCGCCTGCACCGTTCGCAACCGACCATCGGGTAGCCCCAGAAACACCAGCCGATCCGCCGGCACCCCGAGCACGGCACCCGCCGCCCGGGCCTCCTCCCGCCGAAGCTCGCGAAGCGTCTGCTCCTCGATCCGGCCCGCGTGCGACGCCGTCCCGTCGCTGACGAACACGATGGTCACGTCCGCGCCGGCTCGGCGTTTCAGCGCGATCGTCCCGCCACAGCCCAGCGTCTCGTCATCGGGGTGCGGCGCCACGACCAACGCCGGCCGCCGAAGCGCCCCATCGCTCCACCTCTCCGCCCGGCGCATCAGCCGGCGTTCGAACATCCGCCGCAACCATTCGCGAACCACGAAACCTTCCGCAAACACCGGCACCCCGCCGGCACGCTCGAGTGAACAGGACGGCACCTACCCGGCACGCGCCCTTCGCTACTGCCCGCCGTATACCTCCAACACCCGCTCCGTCACGTGCTCCCAGGTATACCGCTGCTCGACCACCTCACGCCCGCGAGCCCCCATCGCCGCCGCCCCCGCCGAATCCTCCACCAGCCGCCCGATCGCATCGGCCAGAGCCACCTCGTCGCCCGGCGGCACGAGCACCCCCGTCACCCCGTCCTCGACGATTTCCGGCATCCCGCCCACCCGCGTGGCGATCACCGCCCGACCGGCCGCCATCGCTTCGACCAGGCTCATGCCGAACGCCTCCGACAACGAAGGATTGACCAGTACGTCCGCCCGGCGATAGGCCGCCGGAATGGTTTCGTGCGGTCGCGGACCCGCCAGCTCCGCGCCGCAACACGCCGCCCGGCGGCGCAGGTCGGCGATGTAGTCCCCGTCGTAACACGGCTCCAACGCCGCGGCGACTTCCGGCTCGCATAGCCCCGCGATGAACTCACGCGGCGCCGGCACCAGCGGCCCGACAATTTCCAGCGAACAGCCCGACCGCTGCGCTACGACCCGCTCGAACGCCCCCAGCAACGTGTGCACGCCCTTCTCGGGCGATACCCGCCCCACGAACAACACCCGGCGACAACCCCGACGCTTCCTCCCCGCACCGTTGCTCGCAAACCGCGCCGGATCCACACCGTTGGGCACCGTGTGGCACTTGTCGGCGTACTCCGGAAACCGCCGACGAATACGCTCGACCACGTAATCGCTGCAACCCGCCAGGGCGTCGGTCTGGGCCAGACGCGGAGCCAGCATCCCCCGGTCGAGCTGCGATAACCACTCGCAGTGCATGTGCAACACGATCCGGGCACGCGGGTTGTACCGCCGCAGGACCGGCACGAAATTCGAAAAGTTCTGCACGTGGATCACGTCGCAGCCCAGGCGCCCAGCCGCCCGCGCGATCTTCCACGCGTAGGCGGCGTGGTACAGCCGGTGGGCGAACCGCGGTCGGCGACCGTCACGCGACGCCGGCACCGCTCGCAAGAGACGCAACAACGGGCGGTCGTGCTCCACCCGGACCCCGTGAAACGCGATGCCCCCCGCGACCCGCTCGGCCACAGCTCCATCCGGGCGACGCCCGAACACGTGTACCTCGTGTCGCTGCGCCAGCCGCCGGCCCACTTCCCACGTCCAGATCGCCAGCGAACCGTCCCGGCGGTCGGGATCCGCGTCGTCCCAGGGCTGATGTACCAGCGCGATCCGCATCAGGAACCTTGCCGCCCCCCCCGACCTTACGCCCCCGCCACGATCTCAGGCTGGGGAATCGGCACGATGAACCGCCCGCCCGCGTCCGCGTACGCCGCTTGCTGGCGCATGATTTCATCCTTGAAGTTCCACGCGAGAATCAGCGTGTAGTCCGGTCGGCGTTCGAGCAACGCCTCCGTCGGCGCGATGGGGATCCGCACGCCCGGCACGTACTTGCCCTGCTTGTGCACGTTGCGATCCACGACGAACTCGATCGTGTCGGCATCCACCCCGATGTAGTTCAGCATGATCGTGCCTTTGGCCGCGGCGCCGTACGCCGCCAGGCGCGCCCCACGCTCTTTCAGGTCCGCCAGCAACGCCCGCATCTGGCCGCGAAACGTCTCGACCCGCCGCGCGAAACCGCGGTAATACGCCGGCTGATCGAGCCCGTCACGCCGCTCCGCCGCGAGCATCTCGCGAACCCGCTCGCCCACCCGCTCGACCCGCTCGACGTAGAGCCGCAGCGACCCGCCGTGAATGCTCAGCCGGCGAACGTCGTTGAGGAACAGCCCGTTACGCCGGAACAGGTGGTCGAGCGCGGTGACCGAAAAGTAGCACAGATGTTCGTGGTAGATCGTGTCGAACTCGCCGTGGTCGATCAGGTCGCGCACGTACGGCACTTCGATCACCGCGACGCCGTCGTCGGCCAGCAGTGTGCGGATACCCTGCACGAAACCGTTGGTGTCGGCCACGTGGGCGAGAACGTTGTTCGCCAAGAGCACGTCCGCCGGGCCACGCTCCTCACGCAAACTCCGGGCCAGCTCCTTGCCGAAAAACGCACAGGTCGTCGGTACGCCCCGCGAACGTGCGGCACGGGCCGGCCCCTCGGCGGGGTCGATGCCGAGCACCTCAATCCCCCGCTCCACGAAGTTCCTCAGCAAGTACCCGTCGTTGCTGGCCACCTCGACCACGAAGCTGTCACGCCCCAGACCTCGCCCCTCGATCAGCTCCAACGCATTCTCCCGCGAGTGCGCCAGCAACGTGTCGGAGAACGACGAGTAATACGGGTAGTCTTCGCAGAACAGCTTCTCGGGCGGCACCGTTTCGAGAATCTGCATCAGCCCGCACGCCGGGCAGAACGCGACGTCGAGCGCGAACCGTTCGTCCGGCTCGGCAAGCCTCTCAGCCGGTACGAACCCGTCGGAGAGCGGCATCATCCCCAGATCCAGCACCGGCTCGAGCCCCGCCTGTCCACAACTGCGGCACGACGCGGTGCGGCACTTGTCCGCGAAGTCGGCTACGCCGGGATTCGGCTCGGCCGGTGCCGCCGGGCTGCCGCCTTCCCCGGACGGGTCGCACGTGCGGGTCCACTCACTCATGACGCTCCTTTGCCAGACACAGCGCCCCGGGCTCGCCCGGGGAGAGAAACAAGGCCGCGGATGGCTGGCGGCTCGGGCGACGCGTTGACACGCGAGAGGTGCCTAACCAGCCACCGCGGCTTTTCCATCGCGGATACGCAGATCCGAGTCCACGATCCCTTTCTCGATCAACATCCGAATATGAGCGATCCGTTGGAAACGCTGACCCTCGAACTCCTCCAGCGTCAGACCGATTCGCTTGTACGTCTCGTAAAGCTCCTGCGCCCCGCGGCGAGCCGTCCACTGCGGGCGAAACTCCGGCAGCTCCTGCTGGATCCGGTCGCAGTTGACCCGGTAGTTGCGCTTGTCCGGACCGGCGTTTTCGGCAAAAGCCAACTCGCAGTCCGGAACCGTCTCCGCCACGATCTGAGCGATCTCCCGCACGCGAAAATTCTCCTCGGTCCGCCCCACGTTGAACGCCGCGTTGTGGATCGCCTCGCGCGGCGACTTCAGTACCGCCACGAACGCCCGCGAGATATCTTCGATGTGCACGATCGGGCGCCACGGGCTCCCGTCGCTCTTGAGCATGATCTTCCCGGTCGTAAAAGCCCACGCCACCAGGTTGTTGAGCACCAGATCGAACCGAATCCGCGGCGACACCCCGTAGGCCGTCGCGTTCCGCAGGAACGTCGGCGAAAAACGGTCGTTGGCCAACGCCGCCACGTCACGCTCGGTGAGCACCTTCGACTCGCCGTAAGGCGTGACCGGGTTGAACGCGGAATCCTCGTCGAGAAAATCCTCGCCCGCCGCACCATAGTTGCTGCACGAAGACGAAAAGACGAACCGCTGCGCACCGGCCTGGCGAGCCAGCTCCGCGAGTCGCACCGACGCCTTGTAGTTGATCTCGTACGTCAACTCCGGATTCAAGTTGCCCAGCGGGTCATTGGATAACCCCGCCAGGTGGAGCACCGCGTCGATTCCCCGCAGGTCATCGAACGTGACGTCGCGCACGTCCTTGTAAATCGTCGGTACGTCTACGATCCCCCCCCCGAAGGTGCATCGGCGGTACAAATCGCTGTCGAGTCCGACGACCTCGTACCCTTCCCGCAACAGCATGGGCGTGAGGATCGTTCCGATGTAGCCGAGATGGCCGGTTACCAGTACGCGCACGTTCGTTTACTCCCATGTTTTCCACGGGGCGTGGCCCGCTTCCCACAGATCCTGAAGCAGCCGCTTGTCCCGCAAGGTATCCATGCACTGCCAAAACCCGTCGTGTCGGTACGCGACGAGCTGGCCGTCCGCCGCGAGCCGCTCCATCGGCTCACGCTCCCACTGTGTCTCATCACCGTCGATGTAGTCGAAAATGCCCGGCTCGAGCACGAAAAACGCCCCGTTGATCCAACCTTCCGCCGTCTGGGGCTTCTCCGAAAACTCCCGTACCAGGTCACCGTCGAAAACCATGTGCCCGAACCGGGCCGGCGGCCGCACCGCCGTCACCGTCGCCAACTTGCCGTGGGCCTTGTGAAACTCGATCAGCTTGTGGATGTTCACGTCCGATACCCCGTCGCCCCAGGTCAGCATGAACGTGCTGTTCCCCAGGTACGGCGCCAAACGCTTGATCCGCCCACCCGTCAGCGTGTCGATCCCCGTGTCGATCAGGTCGACCTTCCAGTCCGGCGACCCATTCGCATGCCGGAGCACATCGCCCGTACGCACGTGAACCGTCAGGTTGCTCTCCAGCGAGCAATACTCCACCATGTACTTCTTGATGTAATTGCCTTTGTAACCCAGCGCGATCACGAACTCGTTGAACCCGTAACCCGCGTAGTGCTTCATGATGTGCCACAGAATCGGCCGTCCGCCGATTTCCACCATCGGCTTCGGACGAATGTCGGTTTCTTCAGCCAGGCGTGTTCCCACGCCCCCGGCCAGAATCGCGACCTTCATACGTTGGCACCTCGCCTTTGCGACCACCCCCAACCCCTCGCCACAAACCCTGCTCGGCATGTCCACGCCCCCTCCGTGTCGCCGCGATAGCCGTAACCCATGGCCTGCACGCCGGTTATGCGCCGTCTGGGCAGACTCCGTCCCCGTCGGCGGCGCTGGGCGCGTTCGCGCAACCGATTGGGGCATAAATGGTTACAGCATTTTTCGCGACCGCGAGAAACGATTGGCCGCGACAAGACGATCAGGGCCCAGACGGCACGCAGCGCACAGCGCAACGTCGCCGCTCTACTCTCATCGTCCAGTTCACGCACGCAAGTTACGCGCACCGTTCGGGTTGTTACGAAATTGGGAGTTCAGCAGCTCTGGCAAAACATCCCGCTGGCCGACGCGTGGGGATCAGCGCCGCCAGCTACGCGCCTCTCCGAGTCGCCCGAACACGGAAAGACGCACATACACGCAACCCGAACGTCTGCACCAGACCACCGGCCCTCATGAGGTCCGAGCGGTCCCGGACGGCGCAATAACGCTACGCGTGCGTGCGATAACTCAACTGGCCCCAGTATCTGGGACGCAGGGGTGCTACAGGTTCTTCGATGCGACTCCGAAGAAACATCGCGGCGATCAACAGGCCGCCGCCCGCCGACAACATCGCCAGTGCCTCACCCCCCGATCTCACGACAAAAGCGGCGAGGACTTCCGATATCAGCCCGAGCGTGGCCATCCCAGAGGCCAGACCGAGCCGCGAGGCGTGCCGCCGCCGCCGCAGAACCGCCTCGTGATCCGCCCGGTTAGCGCAAGACAGACAATACGCCCGGATGTCCGGCGTCTCGCCGTCGTAGCCGTGGAGAATGCGCACCTGCGCCGGCGCTCCACAACTACAGCATCGCTGCATGTCGAGTTCAGCCATGATTCCAATTCCCCTTCACGTCGTGAGATCACAGAAATAACCTGTAATAAAACGAAGCGACCCGCCAACCGCTACGCGGATCCTTATTGACGCGACGATCCCCGGGCAAAAGCTGCAAGAGCAGGAATCCGATAGTATGAGGACTGCGCCCGTGAAAACCGCCGTGTGCTGACGACATACATATGCGGCGTCCGCGCGACAATAACGCACACCACGCCGGAAAAAACCTCCTGATCCCCCTCTCGCCGGGCATCGCGTTCGGAAAGAAACACCCCTTCGCAAGGGTGTTGCCCGTTCCGCTTCGGGCGATGCCCCCCCAACCACCGGGACACCCACCATGCGAGCATCCACAAACGCCCCGAGCCTGACGTTGCACGCCACCAGCTCAGCGCACAGCACCTGCCTCAGATGCCGTGAATCCGTTTGTCATGGGATTGGTGTCGAACCCGGCAGCGCAACCGCGCTGCATCCGGCACACTCAATCCCCCGGTTCTCGCCCGAACCGATGGAAGCTTACAACCATGTAGGTGGGAAATCAAGTTTATAGAACGAAAAAGCCCCCCTTTAGCCCCACCAACAGCTGTCCGGAGCACACGCGGCTCCTGTCAATGTTAATCTAGGGAGAACACCGAGCCCAACAGGAGCTTAGCTATCCTCCAACAGGCAAAACGCCCCGGATTTCCACGCCCGACTGCCTGCCGCCGCGGCAAACCACCTGCGCCCGCCCCAGCCCATCGATGTTCGCTCGAATGCCCGGACGTTTGCGACAAGACGGTTTGCCAGGCTTCCCAAATGCGCACGCCGTAAACGCCGCTTTCGCCCACCACGCGGGCCGAAAAACCGCATGTATGCCCTCCCAAGCTGGAAATTGGGCAAACGCGAATTTTTTTTGAGTTGTTTTTCGCGACAAAGGCGCACTTCTCTCGAACGGCGCGCAGAAGAGATGCCCCGGGCGACACGCGGAAGACCGGCGCCGGGCGGCAGTACACGGAACAGACGCTGAACATCGCACCGGGGGCGGAACTCCCCGCGGCTGCGCACGGAGTGGACACCGGGCGAGACGCGGAGAGCGGACGCCGGGCGGCGGCGGGAAAGAAAAGCGCCGGGGACGCGGGGCACGTGGCCCGGCGTTCCCGGCGCGGGTGCTGCAAGCTCTGGTGTGTCCGGTCGCTTGCGCGAGCCGGATCAGTGCGTCGGGCAGCTTTGCCCGTACACGGCCAGCAGGACCGACAGGTCGGAAAGGTCCACGTCGCCGTCGCCGTCGAAGTCGCCGTCGGCGGCGGTCATGCCGGTCTGGTTGTAGTTGGCCAGCAGGATCGACAGGTCGCCCAGCCCGATCGAGCCGTCGCCGTCGAGATCCTCGGGGCAGTTGTTCCCGCCGGCGTTGACCGTCAGCGTGGCGGCGTCGGACGTGACCGAGCACTGCCCGCCGAGCTGGTAGGTGATCACGCAATCGAACTGCGCCCCGTCGTCGCCGAGCTCGGTCGGGTTGACCAGCAGCGTGGCCGACTGCGTGCCCGAGAACCGCCCGCCGTCGCTCAGGTCGCTGCCGTTCATCCGCCACTGGTAGTCGTACAGCGTGTTGTTCTCGACCGTGACCGAAAAGACCGCCGGATCACCCTCCGTGACCGTCTGGTCCTGCGGCTGGCTGAGGATGTTGGCGACATCCGTATCGACCAGGAGCTCCGCGTTGTTCGAGGTACTCGTGCAACTGGTGAGCGGGTCGGTGATGACGCAGTTATAGTTGCTGGCCTCATCGGCGGCGGTAACGCCCACGATGGACAGCGTGGCGGTGGTCGCGCCGAAGATGTGGGAACCGTCATCGACCAGGCTGGTCGTGCCGATGCGCCACTGGTAATCGGGCAGGGTGGCGTCGGTGGCGACAGTGAGCTGGACGAAGTCACCTTCGCAGACGGACTGGGAAGGCTCGGGCTGCTGGGTGATGGTGGGGCCGCTCTGCGAGAGGCAGCCACGGGTGTCGCGGTAGCTCGTGATCGAACCGATGGAGCGCGAGCCGAAGCGGGTCACGTCGCCGGCACAACCACCAAGCGCCGAGCACATGATGTAGCAGTCGCCGTCACCATCGCAATGATCGGCATTCCAGTTGTGTCCGACCTCGTGAGCGGTCAGGCCGACGCGGTTGGTCATGTTGCTGGTGAAACGCGACTGTGACAGCCCGTAGCCGTTGCTGCTGTTGCAAATCACCGCGAGCCAGGCCACGCCGATCACGGAACCGTCGAGGTTCTTGCCGGTCATG
>Ga0256841_1002757_pt1 | contig 13657 bp, 10 predicted proteins | sample 356308metaG_FD_185971 | JGI IMG/M metagenome (GOLD analysis project Ga0256841, IMG submission 185971) | Hydrothermal vent microbial communities from Mid Atlantic Ridge, Atlantic Ocean - 356-308 | ecosystem: Environmental > Aquatic > Marine > Hydrothermal vents | place: Atlantic Ocean: Mid...
TCATAGCCCCAGTACCCCATGTGCAAACCCGGCGGCCAGCATGACCACCACAGCCGCAAGCAACCCTGCTATCACGTCGTCCAGCATGACGCCCAATGCGCTGTGTTTGCGGTCAGCCCAGCCTACCGGCCCCGGCTTCCATATGTCAAAAACCCGGAACATCACAAATGCCGTTACCCAGCCCGGCCAGGGAAAAACCCAGGCATCAACCCCCGCGTGCCATAGCCCGGCCGAAACCGGCAAGAGGGCGATCCATTGGCCGACAACTTCGTCAATGACGATCTCGGACGGATCATGATCTGCCTGACCGTCGGTCGCGCTGGCAGTGGCCCACCAGCCAATAAAGAACACGGCAACCGTCGCCAGAAGAAACACCGGAAAACCGAAAACAGCGTGCAGCAGATAGCCCAGAGGAACCGCTGCCGCCGACCCCCAGGTGCCCGGTGCCGGGCGCAGCAGGCCAATACCAAAGACGGTGGCCAGCAGCCGGCTCATGATTTCACCAGCGTGACAGTCGCCATGGCGGCAATGCCCTCGCCGCGCCCGGTAAAGCCCAGCTTTTCCGTGGTCGTCGCCTTGACGCTGATCCGATCCATATCAACCTCCATGATACCGGCGAGTGCCGCGCGCATTTCCCCGGCATGCGGCCCGATCTTTGGTGCTTCGCAGATCAGCGTGACATCCGCATTCCCAAACCGATAGCCCCTTGCTTGCACGCGCGCTACCGCATGGCCGAGAAACAGATCACTGGCGGCATTTTTCCATCTGGCCTCGGATGGCGGAAAATGCTGGCCAATATCGCCTTCGGCAAGGGCGCCAAAAATCGCATCGGTCAGCGCATGCATTCCAACATCCGCGTCTGAATGGCCCAGAAGGCCATGGCTGAAGGGCAGGGTGACTCCGCATAATGTCACGGAATTTCCTTCGCAAAAGGCATGAACGTCGAAACCGTTGCCACAGCGTATATCCATTGAATGCCCCAGTATCCGTTCCGCGCGCTGAAAGTCAGACGCATAGGTGATTTTCAGGTTCGTCTCTTCGCCTTCAATGATGGCGACGTCAAGCCCTGCGGCAAGGGCAACCTCGACATCATCCGAGGCGCCTCCGATGTGGGCGGCATGCGCGGCCATTATCGTTTCGCGCTGAAACCCTTGCGGTGTCTGGGCCCGATACAGCCCGTCACGCGGAACACAGGCGACCACCCTGTCATCGGCCCCTTGCCACAAGGCATCCGAGACCGCCAGGGCCGGAGCGGCGCCGCTGTGGGTCTCGAGGGCTTTGACAACCTTCGAAATCAAGTCCTGTGTCACCAGCGGGCGTGCCGCATCATGGATCAGCACCTTTTGCGCGCCTTCTGCCGCCGCGATTCCGGCAAAGACGGAATCGGCGCGGGTTTCCCCGCCGCTGACACAATGCACCGCATCGCCGCAATGTGGTTTGATCCGTTGCGCAAACAGCGCCAGATCGTCACTGTTGACGACAACAATGATCTTGCCGATCTGCGGATGTCTGGCGAAGACTTCGATAGACCGCGCCAGCACAGGAATGCCGGCCAGTTGCTGATACTGTTTCGGCAACGGCCCCGCCGCGCGGCGCCCGCGCCCGGCGGCAACAATGATCGCGGCAATAGTCATCTGTCATCTGCCTCTTTCAGCAACCTTTCCTGTTTAGGCTTTTTGTCATTGCGCTGGCAATGGCCAGAACGCCACGGGACCAGCACAGCAGAAACCTGCCCGCCCCAAGGGAATTGCATTTCATCGCGACTGGCTTTAGCAAAGAAAAGTTGCACAAGGATTAGGCATGTGACCATTAAACTGGCAGATATAAGGCTGGCCCCTCCGGTTTTCCTGTCTCCATTGGCCGGAATCACCGATTTGCCGTTCAGGCGGCTGGTTGCCCGTTTCGGGGCCGGGCTGGTGATCAGCGAGATGGTGGCGAGTCAGGAAATGGTGCAGGCCAAACCCGGTGTGCGCGAACGGGCCGCCTTGGGGCTGGGGGAGGATGATAGCACCGCTGTTACCGCTGTGCAGCTTGCCGGGCGAGAGGCACACTGGATGGCCGAGGCGGCGCGGATGGTCGAGGCAAATGGGGCGCGTCTGATCGATATCAACATGGGGTGTCCTGCCAAACGCGTGGTCAACGGCGCCTCCGGCTCGGCGCTGATGCGCGATCTGGACCATGCGATCGAACTGATCAGCGCTGTTGTCGGTGCGGTTGAAATCCCCGTTAGCCTGAAAACCCGCCTGGGGTGGGATGTGAACTCGCAGAACGCTGCGCAACTGGCACGCCGGGCGCAGGACGCGGGGGTGCGGATGATCACGGTGCACGGGCGGACGCGGTGCCAGTTCTATAAGGGGCGTGCAGACTGGGCGGCGCTGCGACATGTGAAGAACAGCATCAAGGTCCCGCTGATTGCAAATGGAGATATTGTCTGTACCGACACGGCCAGACAGGCGCTTTCCCGCTCCGGGGCTGATGGTGTCATGGTCGGGCGCGGGGCGCAGGGCGCGCCCTGGCTGCTGGCCGAGATTGCCGCCGATGTTTACCAGACGCCTGCCCCGAAGGTGCCGTATGGGCGCGATTTCGCGGATATGGTGATCGGGCATTATCAGGATATGCTGTCCTTCTACGGAAAAAGCCTGGGCCGGCGGGTCGCGCGCAAGCACCTTGGCTGGTATATGGACCGGGCCGGGACGCCAGCGCCGTTGCGCAAATCAATCCTGACGGAAACAGCTCCCTGCCGTGTGATTCAGCGGCTGCCCGATGCCCTGATCTGCGGGCCAAACCAGAGAGAGGCGGCATGACGGGCCTGTCGGCGATGGAACGGCCCCTGTGGGCTGCATTGCCTGTCCCGGCTTTTCTGCTTGATGCACAGGACAGGTTCGTTGCGATCAACCCGGCCGCAGAAGGTTTTTTGAACCGTTCGGCAAAATCGGTAATTGGCAGACAGCTTCATACCCAGTTGCAGATTGATGCGCCCTTGCGCGAAAGCCTTGCACGCGTGCGCAAAGGCCATGCAACGCTGTTCATCAATGATGTGGCGGTTGCGACACAATTTCAGATGCTGGCATCCTGCAATATCCAGATTTCATCGTATTCTGCGGATAACGGCCCTGCCGGGCAATTGCTGGTGCTGATGTCTCCACAGGAGGGAGTGGACATCAAGAATGCAGGACAATCCTCTAAAAAGGCAGCGAAAACTGCAATTGGTATGGCGGAAATCCTGTCGCATGAAATCAAAAATCCCTTGGCAGGGATAACGGGCGCGGCACAACTCCTTGCCATGAATCTCAACAAGCGGGACCAGGAAATGACGGATCTGATCGTCAGCGAATGCCGCCGGATTGTCACGCTGCTGGATCGCGTTGATCAGTTTGGCAATCTGCGCCCCCCGGATTGCAGGGCGGTCAATCTGCACGATGCCCTGGACCGGGCCCGTAAATCGGCGCAGATGGGGCGGGCCGCCCATATGCGGTTTGTCGAGGATTATGACCCATCGCTACCGCACACCTGGGCGGATGCCGACCAGCTTCAGCAGGTATTCCTGAATCTGATCACCAATGCGGCACAGGCCGCCGGTTCCAGGGGGGGCACCATCACCCTGCGCAGTTTCTATGAACATTCATTGCGCCTGCGCCGGCGGGACGGGCAGGGCGATGCGCTGCCGCTGCATGTGGAGATTGCCGACGACGGCCCCGGCCTGCCCGATGACATCGCGGAAGACGTTTTTGAGCCCTTTGTTTCGGGGCAGGAGAACGGAACCGGCCTGGGGCTGGCGCTGGTCTCAAAGATCATTGCGGATCACGGGGGGTGGATAACGGTAACATCCAACCCCGGAAAAACGGTTTTCCGCCTTTCCTTTCCGGTTGCTCCGAAACAGGCGGCCGATGAAAATTCCGGAGATTGAACATGGATGGCACGGTTCTGGTTGCTGACGATGATCGCACGATCCGCACGGTTCTGACACAGGCGCTGACACGGGCCGGTTGCAAGGTGCATGCGACATCCTCGATGGTGACTCTGCTGCGGTGGGTCGATGAAGGCAAAGGCGATCTGATCATTTCAGATGTCATCATGCCTGACGGCAATGGCCTGCAATCCCTGCCGGAAATCGCTGAGCGCCGGCCGGGGTTGCCGGTGATTGTAATCTCGGCGCAAAACACGATCATGACGGCCATTCAGGCGGCCGAGGCCGAGGCTTACGATTATCTGCCGAAACCCTTTGATCTGCCGGACCTGATGAAGCGCGTTGCACGGGCGCTGCAGATGAAAAGACGAAAACCGGCCGCCCGTGCGGATATGCCGGATGTTGCCGATGATCTGCCCCTGGTTGGGCGGACTGCGGGCATGCAAGCCTTGTACCGGCTTGTTGCCCGGATCATGAACGCCGATCTTCCGGTGCTCATCTCCGGGGCCAGTGGCACTGGCAAGTCGCTGATAACACGGGCTATTCACGATTTCAGTGACCGGCGGAGCAGGCCCTTTGTCGTTGCTGGCCCGCCTGACCTGGCCGATGTTGACGGCCCGGACAAGGTCTTGGCCCGAGCCCGGGGCGGCTCGATCGTACTGGAGGAAGTTGGCGACCTCAGCCAGAAAACCCAGAGCCAAATCGTCCGTTTGATTGATTCCATTGATGAGGCGGGGCCGCGGATCATGGCAACGACGCAACAGGATCTGGCAAAGGACATGGAAGACGGAAAGTTCCGCGCGGATCTCTATTACCGGCTTGTCGGGGTCACAATCAAAGTTCCCTGTCTGCGTGACCGGGTCGAAGACATCCCGCTTCTGGCCAGCTTTTTCCTTGAAAAGGCGGAACGCGAAGGCGCTGTGCCGCGCCAGTTCAGCGACAATGCCATGGCATTGATGCGCCGTTACAGCTGGCCGGGAAATGTACGCCAGTTGGAGAATGCGGTTCGCCGGCTTGTGGCGACAGGTTCCGAACCGGAAATCCGCCAGAGCGAGGTGGAACAGGTCTTGAACGCCCAGCCGGAAGACGAAACCATACGCGCCAGCAGCAAGACCCAGCATTTGTCCACTTCGGTTGAACGGCATCTGCGCCGTTATTTTGACCTGCATGCCGGTGATGAACCTCCGCCGGGATTGTACCAGCGGATCCTGCGTGAGATTGAGCGCCCGCTGATAGAGCTGTCGCTGGAGGCAACCGGCGGCAATCAGGCACGTTGCGCGGATCTGCTGGGAATTAACCGAAATACGTTGCGGAAAAAGATAACTGAACTGGAAATTCCCGTAACACGCCGGCGAAAGTTGATGTAAAAGCGCAACATTTGCGTGGCCTTCTGGTGCCAGATGGTATAATCATCAAAGCTGAAGGCGCTGTATATGGTGGTTTGGCGTGTGAGCGACACTAGAAACACTGGAAAACAAATAGCGATGCCAAAGCGCACGGCCGCTTGGGAAAAGTTCAACCGCTTGCGGCGACAACGGCGGGTGCAGAACATCGCGACATTGGGGCTGGTGCTGCTGGGGCCGGTGATGGCCCTGTTGACCTATCTGGTTCTCGGCCCGCTTGATCAGGGGGCATCTGCCCCGGCCCTGCGGCTGGTTCTGCTGGCGGATCTTGTCTATGTGCTCCTGGTGGCGGCGCTGGTTTTGCAACGTGTTGCACGAATGGTTGCCGCGCGGCGTGCGCGGTCTGCCGGATCACGGCTGCATCTGCGTCTGACCGGGGTGTTTGCCCTGATCGCGCTGATCCCCACGGTCCTGGTGGCGGTTTTCGCCGTCCTGACGGTGAATGTTGGTCTGGAAGGCTGGTTTTCCGACCGGGTGCGCCAAGTGGTCGGCAATTCTCTGGAGGCGGCTCAGGCCTATGAAAACGAGCACCGCCGCGATCTGGTCAAGGATGCCGAGGCGCTGGCGGCCTATTTGAATGTCGCGCGGCAATCGACGTTCTTTCTGTCTGACAGCGATTTGCGCAAACTCCTGACACAGGGGCAGACGCAAATTCAGCGCGGTCTGAAAGAAGCCTATGTGATCGACGGATCCGGCACGATCCGCGCCCGGGGAGAGCGCTCTTATCTGTTTGACTACGAACAGCCGTCCAAGGCGGAGCTTGCGCAGGCAGCCAACGGGGAAACTGTTGTTATAAAAGACTGGGATAACAACGAGTTCCGCGCCCTTATTCACCTAAAACCTTTTACGGACAGATACCTGTACGTGTCGCGCACGGTGGATGGGAAAATCCTTAGCCTGCTGGATGAAACCCAGCAGACCGTTGCCCTGTATCACCAGCTTGAAAAAGACCGCGGAAAGCTGGTTTTCGAGTTTGGTCTTTTGTACCTCGGCTTTGCGGTGATCCTGATTCTGGCGGCGATATGGCTCGGCCTCTGGTTTGCCGAACGCCTGTCACGTCCGGTCGGGCGCCTTACAGGGGCCGCCCAGCAGGTGGGGGCCGGTGATCTTGACGTACAGGTGATCGAGGACAAGGGCGAAGATGAAATTGCCATGCTCGGGCGCTATTTCAATCAGATGACCCGCCAATTGAAGGCACAGCGTGAAGCCCTGCTGGAAAACACCAACCAGATCGAGCAGCGCCGCCGCCTGTTTGACTCGGTGCTGGGCTCTGTCACTTCGGGTGTGATCGGGTTGAACCGCGAGGCGGAAATAGAATTCGTCAACCGCTCGGCCGAGCGTCTGTTGCGCTTGCCCGGAAATGAAAACGGGCAGGGCAGAAAGATTTCCCAGATTGTCCCCGAATTTTCCGCCTTGTTCGACCGCTTGCAGAACAGCAAGGCGGAAGTGGTGCAGGAAGAGATGAAGCTGGCCCGCGGCGGCAAGCTTGAAAACCTTCTTGTCCGCATCTCCACCCGTTGGAACACGCAGGGACAGCGCGAAGGCTATGTGGTTGCATTTGACGATGTAACCGATCTTGTCTCGGCACAGCGTATGGCGGCCTGGGGGGATGTGGCGCGGCGAATCGCACATGAGATCAAGAACCCGCTGACGCCAATCCAGTTGTCCGCGGAACGGCTGAAGCGCAAGTTCCGGCCGCTTGTCGGGGAGGAGGTCGATGCGCTGGAGCAATATACGGATGTGATTATCCGCCAGACGGGAGACCTGCGGCGCATCGTGGACGAGTTTTCAAAATTCGCGCGTATGCCCGAGCCGGAAAGACGCAGCCACGATCTGAGCCGGATATTGCGCGATGCGGTGGTCTTGCAGGAAAATGCCTTGCCGGGCGTTACCGTCAAAACGGAAATACCCGACCATGAGGTCATGGCCGAGCTTGATGCGACAATGATATCTCAGGCGCTGATAAATCTGATCAAGAATGCATCGGAAGCAATTGAAACCCTTAAGGAAAATGGCGTCCCGGAAAACTATGCCCCGGAAATTCGGGTGCATATGCAGGAATGGGATGACAGGGTTGAAATCCGTATTTGCGATAACGGAATCGGATTGCCGGAAGACCGTGCAAAACTGTTTGAGCCTTATGTCACCACCCGGGAAAAAGGCACGGGTCTGGGCCTGCCCATCGTCAAGAAAATCATTGAAGAACATGGCGGAACGCTGGAACTGGTGGACGCGGAAATTTTCAAAGGTGCGTCACATGCGGGGGCATGTGCCGTGATAAGACTGCCCAGGTTTGAAATCGCGGGCAAACGCAACAACAGAAGAGCAGCGGAATGAGGTGAGTACACAATGGGTGATATTCTGATTGTCGATGATGAACGTGATATTCGTGAACTGATAGGCGACATACTGAAGGACGAGGGGTTTTCCACGCGTCTGGCGGCCAACTCTGATGAATGTATGAACGAAATCAACGCCGATCCTCCGGCGCTGATGATTTTGGACATCTGGCTGAAAGACAGCCGTATGGATGGCATTGACATCCTGAAAACCGTCAAGCGCGATAACCCGGACATTCCCATCGTCATCATTTCCGGGCATGGCAACATTGAAATTGCGGTGGCGGCGATAAAACAGGGCGCATATGATTTTATTGAAAAGCCTTTCAATATTGATCAGTTGATGGTGGTCATACGCCGCGCGATGGAGGCCTCCAAACTGCGGCGGGAAAATGCGGATTTGCGCCGCAGGGATGTCACTTCGGCGGAAATGATTGGTTCAAGTCCTGCCTTCAAGGCTTTGAAAGCACAGCTGGATAAAGTCACAAAATCGAATGGGCGGGTAATGCTGAGCGGTCCTGCCGGTTGTGGCAAGGAAGTTGCGGCGCGCTATATCCATGCCAACTCGGACCGTGCGGCCGGGCCGTTCGTTTCGGTCAATTCTGCGTCGATCGAGCCCGACAGAATGGAAGAAGTCCTGTTTGGCCGTCAAAGCGGTGAACGGGGTGTTGAGCCGGGGCTGCTGGATGAAGCCCACGGCGGCATTCTGTATTTTGATGAAATCGCCGACATGCCGCTTGGCACGCAATCGAAAATCCTGCGGGTCCTGGTGGAACAGCAGTTTCAGCGGGTGGGCGGGGCCGATAAGGTGCGTGTGGATATTCGGGTCATTTCAAGCACAACCAAAGACCTGCAAGAGGAAATGCGGCGGGGGAACCTGCGCGAAGAGCTGTTTCACCGGTTGAATGTGGTCCCGATAGAGGTGCTTCCCTTGTCGGACCGCCGCGAGGATATCCCGGAACTGGCAAACCATTTCATCGCCGAACTGAACCGGACACAAGGCCTGCCGCTGCGGCCGCTGAGCGACGAGGCTGTTGCCCTCTTGCAGACCATGGTTTGGCCCGGCAATGTTCGCCAGTTGAAGAACGTTATTGAACGCGTCCTTATCCTGGGGCCGGAAAGCGGTGCCATCGAGGCAAAGGAATTGCCGGCGGGAGAGGATGATCAGGAAGGCGAGGGGCATGTGGCGCTGTCGCCGGGTCTGGCGACCTTGCCCCTGCGCGAGGCGCGCGAAATGTTTGAGCGCGAATACCTGATCACCCAGATCAACCGGTTCGGTGGCAATATCAGCCGAACGGCAAATTTTGTCGGCATGGAACGCTCTGCATTGCATCGCAAACTCAAATCGCTTGGTATTTCAACGGCCAACCGGTCCGGCGCAAGGGTTGCACAGGTGAACGAAGACGTGGTTAACAAGGTCTGAAGCGGTCTGTCTTCGGTTTGGCCGGACCGCACGAGCGGGTCTGATCGGGGATCTGCGACATCGGGAAATTGCCAGCAGCAAGGATAGCAGGAATGAAAGTCATCATATGCGGCGCCGGCCAGGTCGGGTGGCAGATTGCGCGCCATCTGTCTGGTGAACGCAACGACGTAACCGTGGTGGACAAGAATCCGGACCTTGTGCGCCGGGCAACCGACACGCTGGATGTTCAGGGCGTGGTCGGCTTTGCCAGCTATCCGGATGTGCTGGAAACTGCGGGTGCACGCGACGCGGATATGGTGATTGCCGCCACCCATTCGGACGAGGTCAACATGGTCACCTGCCAGGTGGCGCATTCGATTTTCAGTGTGCCCCGCAAGATTGCGCGGCTTCGGGCGCAAAGTTATCTGACGGCGATCTATTCGGATTTGTACCAGCGCGAACATATGCCCATAGATGTGGTCATCAGCCCGGAACGCGAGGTGGCCGAGGCGGCTTTGCAACGTCTGGCGGCCCCCACCGCCTTTGATACCGAGAGTTTTCTCGGCGGAAAGTCCCAGATGCTCGGCATCCTGCTGGAAGAGGACTGCCCGGTTCTGGATACGCCCCTGCGCCAGTTGACCGATTTGTTTTCAACCCTCACGGCCATAGTTGTCGGCGTGCGCCGCAAGGGCACTCTCTTTACCCCGGAGCCGAATGATCAGTTGTTTGCTGGTGACGAAATTTATATTTTCACCAATGCCGAAGACATGGCCAGAACATTGGAAGTCTTCGGGAAAACGACGAAGAAACAGGATCGCATCGTCATCATCGGCGGCGGGAATGTCGGCCTGGCGGTGGCCCAGGCGCTGGAAGCCAGGGCGCATCGGGTGCGGGCCAAAGTCATCGAGAAAGACCGCAACCGTGCCGAGATTGCGGCAGAAGCGCTCGAACGCACGATTGTGCTGAACGGAGACGGGCTGAGCATCGACCTGCTGAACGAGGCCAACATACAACATGCCGATGCCATTCTGGCCGTTACCGATGACGACAAGACAAACCTGCTGGCGTCGGTGCGGGCAAAGACCGAAGGTGTGCCTCTGGCCATTTCACTGGTCAATGATCCGTCCATGGTATCGTTGATGAATCCCCTGCATATTGACGCCTATATCAACCCGCGTGCGACAACAGTGAGTTCGATCCTGCGCCATATTCGCCACGGCCGGGTGCGCAGTGTCTACTCGATCGGGGATGCAGAGGCCGAGATCATCGAGGCGCAGGTCTTGTCCACATCACCCATGGCGGGCCATGAGATCAGCGACATAGATTTTCCGGAAGGCGTTCGGGTCGGGGCGATCCAGAAGGGCGACAAGGTTATCCGGCCCCGTGGCAGTACCCGGATCGAAGAAGGTGACGTGGTGGTTATCTTTGCCCTGGCAGACACGGTGCCCGAGGTCGAGCACCTGCTGCAGGTCTCGGTCGACTTTTTCTAAACATGCGCAGGATTCGTGATCTTCCGTTTCTGGTCATCCTGATGGGGATAGGGGCATTGGCCATGTATGTGCCGGCCGCCTATGCCTTTGGCCAGCGCGACATGCATGTTGCACGGGTCTTTTTTTACAGCGCCACCCTGTTCCTGATCCTGACGGGCATGATCGGTCTGGCGACCTCCGCCAATCCGAACCGGTTTCCGACACGCAGCCATCTGCTGGCGCTTGTTGGCGCGTTCCTGCTGTTGCCCGTGATGCTGGCGGTTCCGTTTCACCAGGCCGTCGGAAACACAAGTTTTCTGAATGCCTATTTTGAAATGGTGTCCAGCCTTACAACAACCGGGGCAACGCTGTTTGACCCGCCGGACCGATTGCATGAGGCGGTTCACCTGTGGCGCGCGCTGGTCGGCTGGTTGGGTGGTTTTCTGGTCTGGGTGATTGCCATAGCCATTCTGGCACCGCTGAACCTGGGCGGGTTCGAGTTGACCTCGACCGGTGCGGTTGTCGGACGATCCCGGGTTTCCCAGATCAGCCGTGTTGTCGGTTCTGCGGATCGTTTGCTGCGCTATACGCGTCAGTTGTTTCCGATCTATGCGGGGCTTACGCTGGTTCTGTGGGTTGGGCTGACAATGGCGGGCGAGCGGGCCTTTGTGGCGGCGAGCCATGCCATGGCAACGCTGGCAACAAGTGGTATCTCTCCGATTCACGGGGTGGCAGACGGTGACAGCGGCCTGACGGGTGAAATACTGATTTTTGCGTTTCTGTTTTTCGCCGTGTCCCGGCATATGTTTCTGTTTGATCAGGGGAAAAACCAGGGACGGATTCTGTTTGCCGACCCGGAGTTCCGGATGAGCCTTCTGGCGGTTTTTGTTCTGCCCGCGCTGTTGTTTCTGCGCCATTGGCTGGGCGCCTATGAGGTGGATGAAGAACAAAATGTCATGGCGGCGCTGCATGCGTTCTGGGGCAGCGTGTTTACCGTACTGTCATTTCTGACGACAACCGGGTTTGAATCCTATGACTGGGGAAATGTCCGCGGCTGGTCCGGGCTGGAAACGCCGGGGTTGCTGCTGGTGGGGTTGGCATTGGTTGGCGGCGGGGTCGGCACCACGGCGGGTGGCATTCGCCTGCTGCGGGTTTTTGCGCTGTATCGGCATGGGGTTCGCGAAATTGAACGCCTCGTGCATCCCTCATCCGTAAGTGGCAATCACGGCGGGGAAAGGTACATCCGGCGCGATGCATCCTATATCGCCTGGGTTGTCTTTTCGGTTTTTGCCCTTTCGATCGCGGTTTTCATGATCCTGCTGTCCCTGACGGGCCTGGATTTTCAATCCTCAAGCGTGTTTGCCATTTCGGCGGTGACAACAACGGGGCCGCTGGCGCGCGTGGCGGCAGACGCACCGCTGAGCTATGGCGATCTTGGCAGCGGAGCCAAGATTATCCTGGTTTTTGCCATGGTTCTGGGGCGCCTTGGCACATTGTCAATCATCGCGCTTTTGAACCCGGACTTGTGGCGTCGTTAGCAATTGCAGCGTGGCAAAGGTAGCAATGCCATTGTTTTAGGGCTGGAAACTCTGGCCGAGGCAATACATACTTTGTCAAGAAGTGAGAAACCGCCTGCCGGATTATGGGCAGCTAACAAAGAAAAAGGGTGTAAAGCCAATGGCTTCCGACAAACAAAATCTGCAAGATGCATTTCTGAATCATGTTCGCAAAACAAAGATTCCCGTAACAATTTTTCTGATCAACGGTGTAAAACTGCAGGGTGTGATCACGTGGTTCGATAATTTTTGTGTCCTGTTGCGCCGGGACGGGCAATCGCAACTGGTTTACAAGCATGCCATTTCCACCATCATGCCGGGCCAGCCGATCAGCCTTTATGACGGCGAAGAATAGCCTGTGAACCACGAAGTTCAGGCGCCGGTCACCCGCGCCTGGGTCTTGCACCCGGATATCAGAAACGACCGCTCCCGCCGAAACGCGGATGACGCGCTGCAAGAGGCCGTGGCCCTGGCAAGCGCCCTGCCGGATCTGGAGGTTGTTGGCAGCGAAACGGTCGGCCTGCAAAAGATCCGTCCCGGTTTGTTGTTTGGCAGTGGCAAGATACATGAATTGGGCGAACGCTTTGCCGAAAATGAGGTTGATCTTGTTCTGATTGACGGGCCGGTGACACCGGTTCAGCAGCGAAACCTGGAAAAGGCATGGGGGGTGAAGATCCTTGATCGGACCGGGCTGATTCTGGAAATATTTTCCGACCGGGCGCAAACCCGCGAAGGTGTCTTGCAGGTGGAAATGGCTGCGCTCTCTTACCAGCGCACCCGGCTTGTGCGGGCCTGGACCCACCTTGAGCGTCAGCGCGGCGGATTGGGGTTTGTTGGCGGTCCGGGGGAAACGCAGATCGAGGCGGACAGGCGCGCGATTGACGAGGCCATCAACCGCATACGCCGCCAGTTGGCCAAGGTGGTCAAAACCCGCGATCTGCATCGCGCGTCCCGCAAGAAGGTTCCCTTTCCCGTCGTTGCGCTCGTTGGCTATACCAACGCCGGAAAATCCACATTGTTCAATCGCCTGACCGGGGCGGATGTTCTGGTCAGGGATATGCTTTTCGCCACGCTGGACCCGACCATGCGGGGTCTGGAACTGCCAAACGGGCAAGAGATCATCCTGTCCGATACCGTCGGGTTCATTTCCGATCTGCCAACCCAGCTCGTCGCGGCATTCAGGGCTACTCTGGAAGAGGTGCTCGATGCCGATCTCATCCTGCATGTCCGGGACATTTCACATCCGAATGCGGCCGAGCAGGCCGAAAACGTGATGACCATTCTCGAACAGCTTGGCGTTGCCAAAGACGCGCCGATGATCGATGTGTGGAACAAACTGGATGCATTGGCCCCGGATGAACGGCAAGCCGCGCTGGAAAAGGCGCGCAGGCAAGAACATACCGTTGCCATTTCCGCGCTGTCGGGCCAGGGCGTTGATGCTCTGCTGGACGCGGTCGCTGCTGCCCTGAACACGCCGAAATCAGAAACAGAACTGGTGATCCCTTTCAGCGAAGGGCGCAAACGTGCCTGGTTGTTTCAGGAAGGGGTCGTTGAGAAGGAAACCCAGAGCGAAGAGGGTTT
>Ga0256841_1002758_pt1 | contig 13654 bp, 13 predicted proteins | sample 356308metaG_FD_185971 | JGI IMG/M metagenome (GOLD analysis project Ga0256841, IMG submission 185971) | Hydrothermal vent microbial communities from Mid Atlantic Ridge, Atlantic Ocean - 356-308 | ecosystem: Environmental > Aquatic > Marine > Hydrothermal vents | place: Atlantic Ocean: Mid...
GGGATTAAGACTGGCCATCCTTTTCTTTTTGTAGAGCAAGCATTTGTAGGAAAAGTAGACCTGATTAAGAAGGGATTAAGACGACTCGTCCGGAAGCGTGAATGCATCGCCCGCATAGTAGGAAAAGTAGACCTGATTAAGAAGGGATTAAGACGTGGCTTGCTTTATACAAGCCACCCGCGCAGTCCGTAGGAAAAGTAGACCTGATTAAGAAGGGATTAAGACGCTTTTCAATATTTTCTTTTCTTAAACCTATCCATGTAGGAAAAGTAGACCTGATTAAGAAGGGATTAAGACAAAGTTTAACTAATAAAATCGTGAATTTTATTTAGTAGGAAAAGTAGACCTGATTAAGAAGGGATTAAGACGCCAATAAATCATTGGCTCCGGATCTCCACCCTCAGTAGGAAAAGTAGACCTGATTAAGAAGGGATTAAGACCCCATTCTTCAACCTGGCGATCAAGACGCCCTACAACGTAGGAAAAGTAGACCTGATTAAGAAGGGATTAAGACTTTACAATTGCCTCCTTAACAGCTTCTGCGTCTTCCGTAGGAAAAGTAGACCTGATTAAGAAGGGATTAAGACGAGAATGTGTTGGTGTTGATTCAATAGATAAGTAGGAAAAGTAGACCTGATTAAGAAGGGATTAAGACATCAACTTGATGGCAGATGAATTTTCCGCCCTTGGTAGGAAAAGTAGACCTGATTAAGAAGGGATTAAGACACGTTAGGTCTCCTTTTTAACCGCGGAATCAAGTAGGAAAAGTAGACCTGATTAAGAAGGGATTAAGACATCATTAAAATTTTTAGCCCGCCCATTTCATGTGTAGGAAAAGTAGACCTGATTAAGAAGGGATTAAGACTCTTTCTAGCGCACTTTCTTTGATTATTACGGCCGTAGGAAAAGTAGACCTGATTAAGAAGGGATTAAGACATACCTCATATCTTCAATCTCAGCGCACGAAATAGTAGGAAAAGTAGACCTGATTAAGAAGGGATTAAGACATAAAGAAATTCATTCTCATGACGATTTGCACCCAGGTAGGAAAAGTAGACCTGATTAAGAAGGGATTAAGACGTTTAAAAAAAGGTAAGCACTTACTAACAATAATGTAGGAAAAGTAGACCTGATTAAGAAGGGATTAAGACAACTCTTCTTTCCAAGTTTTAATGCTCATAATAGTGTAGGAAAAGTAGACCTGATTAAGAAGGGATTAAGACGAGCAGCTTTATACTTATTTTCATAGAGATACGTCGTAGGAAAAGTAGACCTGATTAAGAAGGGATTAAGACAACCCTTCCAGTAATTCATTACGTGGGTGCCTGTCTGTAGGAAAAGTAGACCTGATTAAGAAGGGATTAAGACAATTTAAAAGTATTTCAGTTTGTCTTGCAAAATCAGTAGGAAAAGTAGACCTGATTAAGAAGGGATTAAGACTGAACCCATCTCCATCCTTTTTGATTTCTTCGGAAGGTAGGAAAAGTAGACCTGATTAAGAAGGGATTAAGACTTTGATATTCTGATTCTAGTAATTCTTCAGGTGTTTTGTAGGAAAAGTAGACCTGATTAAGAAGGGATTAAGACACTAAAGCTACTTTATAGCCTTCATTATAGAGAGTAGGAAAAGTAGACCTGATTAAGAAGGGATTAAGACATACACAAAGGACAATTCTTGCAAGGATAATCATGTAGGAAAAGTAGACCTGATTAAGAAGGGATTAAGACGTATTCATAAGAATCAATATATTTTTGATCTCTCTGTAGGAAAAGTAGACCTGATTAAGAAGGGATTAAGACACTTTTTCTTTAATAGCCTCTGCATCCTGCTTCGGGTAGGAAAAGTAGACCTGATTAAGAAGGGATTAAGACACCCCTTTATGATGTGCTTTTATGCCATCAGGCGTAGGAAAAGTAGACCTGATTAAGAAGGGATTAAGACCAAGAGTTTTTGGTAACTTTTCAAATCTTTCTTTGTAGGAAAAGTAGACCTGATTAAGAAGGGATTAAGACCGCTGGATTGAGCTCCCAGTCATAGCGGACTGGGGTAGGAAAAGTAGACCTGATTAAGAAGGGATTAAGACTCAATTTCTTTTGCCTCAAGACGACTCAATTTTGTAGGAAAAGTAGACCTGATTAAGAAGGGATTAAGACTCAGAAGGGATTTTCATTTTCCATCTACCCTTTGGTAGGAAAAGTAGACCTGATTAAGAAGGGATTAAGACGACAAACAGAAGAATAAAGAAAAGAAAAGATGAGGTAGGAAAAGTAGACCTGATTAAGAAGGGATTAAGACTCAACAACGATCGTGTAGTTAGAAAAGAACTGTCGTAGGAAAAGTAGACCTGATTAAGAAGGGATTAAGACAAGCTTAATTTTAATGTAGATTACAAGGCGAATGATGTAGGAAAAGTAGACCTGATTAAGAAGGGATTAAGACCCACAATCTCCCTTGTGGATTGATTCCTTTCATATTGTAGGAAAAGTAGACCTGATTAAGAAGGGATTAAGACTCTTCATCCAGTCCTCTTTCTGTTTATGAATTTCGTAGGAAAAGTAGACCTGATTAAGAAGGGATTAAGACTTAAGTCCTTCGTCAAGAGAATCTATATAACAGCCATCGGCTTTGTTCTTGTCTGGGTTACCAGAGCCCGAACGATTTCGAGAAAAACGGCCAACTGCCCAATGTGGCTTAACGGGGGCGTCCGTCAGGATTTGACCACGCCAACGTCTTGCCTGGATATAGAAACGGGGATATCACCACACACTATTCGGTTCTAAATTAGAGGAACTGATCGATGCCGCCAGCCTGATTTGCCAGGATGAGTCCGGCAAAACTCCGGCACTGGTTATTTTGAAATTAATCAGGTTTCTTATTTTCGTGGTTAACTTTTTGATAAAGAAAGAGATAAATGGCGCGCCCTGAGAGATTCGAACTCCCGACCACCTGGTTCGAAGCCAGGTACTCTATCCAGCTGAGCTAAGGGCGCGTTTTCGGATGCGGTGTGAAATATACATGACTCCGGGATTATTGTCACCTCTCCAAATGGGGGGCAATTCAGGAAAATATCACAGGATTTAAGGGGGTGGTTACCTGTCAAATTGAGGTGATACGGGAAATTATTTTCCTGAAAATGTACACTTGTTACCAAGAACACTACAAGAGGTTGTCATGATGCGCAGCATATTCCAGTTGATCATTACGTTTCTTTTTATAATGTCAGTAAACACGGCTGTTGCAGCCGATGTTCTCAATGTGAAGATTGCCTGTTTCTGTGATGAGTCAGGAATGGCGGCAATGGGTGCAAAACAGGGGCTGGATGAGGCCAATTTACAGGGTGACTTTCTGGGGCAAAAATATTCACTCGAGTTTCTTGATCCTGAAACACCAAAAAAGGTTTCAGATGTGACTGCCATTCTCGCGACGATGGATGAATCGGGGTTGAAGGAGCTGGCAAAATTGAACCCGGATGTACCTGTGATCAATCTCACCAATGAAGCAGACTCTCTGCGCGAGAAGTGTATTTCAAATCTGTTTCATACCATTCCCAGTGAAAGAATGCGAGCAGATGCAGTTGCCCAGTGGAAACAGAAACACCCGGAATCGAAGGCAGTGGCCGCCAACTGGAACAGTGATTTCAGAAAATATGCTGCCAGCCAGGTGAATAAACGATTTAAGGATTTGCATGAGGGTACTCCGATGGATGATCAGTCCTATTCTGGCTGGATCGCCGTGAAAATACTCTCAGATGCTGTCGTACGAACCGGATCGAATGATGGGAAGACGTTGATCCCTTTTTTTAAAACCGATCTGGTAGTGGATGGTGCGAAGGGTTTGAAGATGACCTTCAGAGAAACCGGGCAGTTGCGGCAAATGCTTTTACTGGTGGAAGACGGCAAGGTAGTCGGTGAGGCGCCCGTTAGAGGAGTGGTCGATACCACCAATCTGGATAGCCTTGGGATACTCGAGTGTTCAGGTTGCAAGGAGAAATAGTTGGAACAAAGACTAAAAGACAAAAAAGCCGTAGTGACCGGTGCCAGCACCGGTATTGGAAGGGAAACAGCGCGAACATTGGCCCGTCACGGTGCCCATGTGATCGTCAATTATAATCGATCCAGAGACAAGGCTGAGGAAACAGTCGCAATGATCAGGGAAGAGGGTGGTAAGGCTGAGGCCGTGCAGGGGAATGTCGCTGTCGAGTCCGAAGTTGAACGGCTGGTTGATGATTCCCTGAAGATACTGGGTAAGATCGATATCTGGGCCAATGTGGCAGGTGCCGATATTCTGACCGGTGAAGGTTCTAAGCTCAGTGATCTGGACAAGCTCGAGAGTCTGATCTCCGTCGATTTGAAGGGAACCATGTTGTGCAGCTGGCGGATCGCGGACATTATGAAAGCTGCCGGCTCTGGGGTTATTATCAATATCTCTTGGGATCTGGCGCTGCACGGCATGGAAGGCAGGAATCCCGAGATGTTTGCCGCGATCAAGGGAGGTATTATCGGTTTTTCCAAATGTCTGGCGCGATCGTACGCTCCCGAAGTACGTGTCAATGATGTGGCTCCGGGCTGGATAAAGACCTCGTTTGCCGATGAAGTGATGCGTGAAGAGTATTACAACATGGTGATTGAAAATACACCACTTTGCCGTTTTGGTCTGCCGGAAGATGTGGCTAATGCAGTGCTTTTTCTGGCCTCCGATGAGGCAGCATTCATTACTGGACAAACACTGAAAGTGAATGGCGGTGTTGTTTAATTGATTGCCTGGTTACGGGTATTTATTCGGTCAATCTGAGAAATATACTTTTGCAAACGGCGCTCTGAACGCTGATCCATGTTGATGAACCGGGCTCCGAGGCGGGGGCGTGAATGGTAGCGTTTGTCTTCGCAATATCTAACTTCGAGTTGTGTTTCGATAGGTTCCTGACCGCCAAGATAAAGCAGGCATTTCGGGATGATATCGCCATGGTGAACTTTGTCGGCTGTTTCACGGTTTAAGATCGCACCAAATCCACCAGCAGACAGATCCACCAGTTCACCCGTAACCAGATCGTGTAGATCGGTATGCAGATGGACTGGTAGATATTTTCCACGCGGTGGCACGATGCGCAGGTGCTTACGCCGCAATTGGTGATCAAGATTCTCTGGGAACGGGATCTTGTAATAGAAGATTCCGTTGTGTTCGCCTACCGCAGCCAGCTCGCACTGAAATTTTATTTCGCGATCCTCCAGACGGGTACTGATCTCAAGTTCTTTCAGCAAACACAATGCACGGTGACCGCTCTTTGAATTGAGCTCGTCCAGTACCAGATAACCTTCATCTTCGTTGACTTCCAAAAGGGCGCTGAGATATATCTCAGCGGAATTGGCAACTCTGATGGTCAGCATGGCGCGGGAATTCTTGATCCGGCGCATGAGGTTTGCCGTTTCAGGCGATGGAGGATTTTTTTCCGGTGCTTCAGTTTCTGCATCCTGTCCAGGTTCCTGGATCAGGCGTGATCGGATTTGATTGAAATGATCGCGTAATTTCCCGAACATTAGCAGGTCTTAGGCTTCTGCAAGCGTAACAATGTCGTAATTGTCCTGCATTTTCCCGGCTTTTCCATAAACCGGTTTGTTATTACCGCGCAACATGTCGATGATGCGATCGATCGTGGCTCTGTTCATCTCTATAGCGCGGCCGTTGACAGTATTCTTGTTCTGACAGCTCTCCAGCCGATCACAGAAATCGGTCCAGATATCTCCCAGCTCAAAGGCGAGGGCGCCTTTTTTGAGACCTATATGTTCATCGAAATAACCATGTTTGACCATCAGTCCAGCTAATGAATTGCTTGCAATTTCAATGGACTGCAAAAGGTTGATCTTTGAGTCTGTGACAGAGGTAAGCAGCTCGGTATCCCGCTTGCGGATGGCCTGGTTTTCGCGATCAAGCTCATGATCCAGATCGGAGAGCAGATTACCCAACTGTTCCAGTACCTGGGTGATTTCTTTTAATTTCGCCGGTGTTTTGTTCATTTCGTTTTAACTCGATTTGGGTAACGCTGTATCCAAGTCGATCAGTTTGCTCGCAGTCTGTTCGGAATCGACCTTATAAGTGCCTTCCAGGATGGACTTTCGGATCGCATCGACTTTCTGTTGATCGACGACAGGGGCAGCTTCAACCGCTTTTTCGAGTGAATGTAACTGGCTGGCCGCCTGGGTCAGGTTGACGTTGGAAGAAGCAACCGGTGTGGATGTTTCCGTTTTTTTATTCGCATCATCGGTCTTTTGGGTGTCGACCTGAGCGTTACGGGTATCCGCACTCTGGATGATTCCTGAAATTGGGCCTTTAATTTCTGATACCATAATATTCTTCTCCTGCGGGTTTACTCTTTGTCACCTCTATCGGCAGAGATCCATAATTCTTTAAGATCAATTTGTCCTTATTATGCCACTATCGGTGACCAGTCCTTCAACAACCCGGTTGGAACTGAGATTCTTCACCTTTACTCTTTCCCCTGCGGCGCCGTTGGACATGGCCTTTCCAGCCATTTTAACGGTTATCCCGCTAAGTTCGGCAACCAGAACCACTTTCTGGCCACGTTTTACCAGTAAGGGGGATTCTACATAGACCGGGCTCAGGGCCAGGCCACTACCGACAGAACGTTTCAATTTTTTACCAATCACTTCTTTCGGATTGGTAAAATAACCGGAGTGCATACGGTTGATATCCCGTTTTTCGACACGTACATCAGAACGTCGAATGATCCGGTTGCGCTGTACGGAATGTGCCAGGACAACAACATTCTGCATGACTTTTACCTGCACAGGGACATAGATTGACCAAGGTTTGATTCCATTACAGCGGATATTGACCGTAAGGCTGCCACCTCTTGATGAGCTTGCTGAATATTCAGCATCCAGATCCTGATCACATTTGGGCATCCGGAGACGGGGATCGAGTTTTCCGGGGACAATCTCGACCTCTCCCTTTTCATCTCCGTACTGGGCCGCAACAAATGCTCTGGCCACCTCTCGGATATGCTGCAAAGGCTCGATTTCAGCCGCATCGATCATGGCGGGTATGAGTCCTGCGAGGAAGAGAAATAACAATCGAATCATGGCTCTCTGTTTCATTCTGATTGCAGGGAAAAATGCAATTATCGTGCCCGAATTTATTACCCCTGCGTTTTTTTAGTCAGGTTTTCCAGGGTAAAGGACCACAAACATTTGCCGCTACAGAGGGGAAGATACTGACAAGGACGCAGGAGTAAACCCGATGGCAAGCATATTGGATACGGTCGATGAACGCACCCAACTGGTGGGGCAGAACCGGCTTGAGCTGTTGATGTTCCGTCTTGGTACGGAACAACGTTTCGGTATCAACGTTTTTAAGGTCAGGGAGGTGATTCAATGTCCTCATCTAACGCAGGTACCCAAATCTCATCCAGTTGTATGCGGAGTTGCCAATATTCGTGGCCTGACCATGACGGTGATGGATCTGGCCGCTGCTGTTGGTTGCCCTTCCATTGAAGACCCGATGATGGGATGGGTCATAGTGACGGAATACAATCGTAGTGTTCAGGGTTTTCTGGTCTCGGGTGTTGATCGTATCGTCAATATCAACTGGAGCGAGATCGAACCGCCACCCAAAGGATTAGGACGGGGAAATTATCTCACTGCAGTGACCAATGTGGAAGGCGAGCTGGTTGAAGTGATCGATGTGGAGCAGGTGATGGCAGATATCATGAACATTCAAGTAGATGTTTCCACAGATCTCCGGACCTCGCTCGAAACGAATCTGCTTCATAGCCACCACGCACTGGTTATTGATGATTCCCAGGTTGCCCGAAGGCAGATTACCGGCGTTCTGGATCAACTGGGAGTCACTTATGATATTGCTGAAAATGGGCAAAGGGGGCTTGATTTGCTGAATGAGATGTTGAGCCGGGGTGAGTCACCAGTCAAAAAATTCTCTCTCGTACTGACCGATGTAGAAATGCCCGCCATGGACGGTTATTCCTTCACCAAGGCGGTGAAGGCTCATCCAGAACTTGGAAAACTTCATGTCTGTCTGCACACTTCCGTTAGTGGAACTTTCAACAACGCTATGGCCGAAAAGGTGGGTGCAGACAGGCTGATCGCCAAATTTGATCCCGATGAGTTGGCAGCATCCGTAATTGAGAGATTGAAGGAAGTAGAAAAGGAACGGGAGGTGGCGTTAGCCTGATCAGACCAATGGCATTCAATTCAGGAATCAACACAGGGACACTGGCCTCCGCCAGTCCTCTCGATCAGGAGAGCCGGCCTATCAGTGCAATAGATTATGAACGTTTCTGTCGCTTTCTTGAGAAGAGGTCAGGTATCGTCCTTGGGGCGAACAAGGAGTATCTGGTCAAAAACCGGCTACGCAGTCTGCTTGAGGAAACCCGTGAGAAGAGTTTTTCCGAGCTGCTGGATGTACTGGAAAGTGGTACCCAGAGAGCACTGGAGGCTCGGGTGATCGATGCCATGACGACCAATGAAACCCTTTGGTTTCGAGATGTTCATCCTTTCGAGATCCTGTCTGATCGGATTTTGCCGGAACTGGCAGAAAATAGCAGAGAGAGGTTCCGACCGATCCGAATCTGGTCCGCCGCAAGCTCCACTGGTCAGGAAGCCTATTCCATCAGTATTACCATCCATGAATTTCAGAAGCGCCACCCGGGCACTTTGCCACAGGGGGTGGAAATCGTGGCGACTGATATTTCACAATCGGCAATCCAGCAGGCGCGTGAGGCAGTCTATGGTGAGTATGAGATCATCCGTGGTTTGAGTGACGAGTATCAACGGCAATATTTCATTGATGAAGGACATCAGCGCAGGGTCATTCCCGAAATCAGGAACCGTGTGCGCTTTCAGGAAATGAATCTGCTCCAGAGTTACTCTTTACTCGGCCAGTTTGAAGTAATTTTCTGTCGAAATGTACTGATCTACTTCTCCAACGATGTCAAGGCCGACATCCTTTCACGCATGGCCAAAGCATTGAAGCCTGGAGGATACCTGTTTCTTGGCGGATCTGAACCCATTGCAAACTACTCCGATGAATTCGAAATGATCCGTGGCAAACAGGGCGTAGTGTACAAGCTTAAACAACTCGTTTGACTCTTCAATGTTAACCCGATCATACTGATCGAGCAGTAATTCGATCAGATTTTTCAGTCCGTTTTTCCGAGACAGTTTCCCGGTGCCCAAAAGGTTTCCATGCGGGTGAGATCACATTCGGCATTTTAGAGCGGTCAAGCAGGCGCGCCGGTGTAAGGGTAAACTCGCCATACCGTTGATTGATCTCATCCATGACTTTATGGACGGGATGGGGTGTGTGGTTTTCTGCAAAGAGATCCCGTTGCAGATTGGCTGGTGCCGGATCCAGAGCCGTGATCTGAACCTGAAACACCCCCTGACCCCACCAGTTTTGTTCGAGGAACTCATGGCATAGTGTCATGATGACCTGACCTCTGCTGGTAGGCAGGGTTGCCGATCGTTTCTCTGCCAGCCAGCCATTTCGTGTGCGCAGGGCGATATAAAATTTCCGGGCCTGCATATGATGTCGTCGCAGACGTGCTGCGACTTTTTCACTCATGTGCAGCAGATACATCACAATGACATCCTCTGATTGTGTATTGGGCGGCATGATCTTGCCATGACCGATAGATTTGGGTGCCGGTACATCAAGATGCAGGGGTTCCGGATCCTTGCCCTGGCACATGTACCAGATCCGGCGACCAGGGTTTCCGAAGCGCTGTGCCAGTACACTGATTGGCAGTTTTTTCATGTCACCACAGACTCGCACACCATGACGTTTCAGAAAATCGCCGATACCGTTGGCGATTCCACAGAGTTCCGTGACCGGGACCTCTTTCAGGGTGTTTTCCGCTTCCCATGGTGGGATCACGGTGAGACCATCGGGTTTGTTGAGCTTGGCAGCGTATTTGGCGGTGGTTTTGTCACCGCTGACACCAATAGAGCAGGGCAGCCCGGTGACTTCCCGTATGGTTTCCTTTGTCTGCCGGGCAATGCTTTCCGGTGGTCCCAGCAAGCGCTGGCAACGGCTGACATCAAGAAAGGCCTCATCGACAGAAAACACCTCGATATCGGGTGAAATCCGCTCTGCCAGGGCGGTCATTATGGTAGTGGAAACCTGTGCATAGCGTTCAGGACGGGAGGGACAGCGAACCAGCTCTGGACAGAGCCGGCGTGCCTCCTTCAGGCGCATGCCGGTGTGGATACCATACGCTCTGGCCTCATAGGAGCAGGTGATGATACACGTGCCATCAAGGCCATTGGTGACCGCCACCGGACGTGATCGGAGCTCAGGTCGATCCTGCTGCTCGATCGAGGCAAAAAAGGCGTTCATATCCGCCAGTATGATCGCTCGGGGCCAATGGGACTTTGTGTTCATGGGAGAGGTTTATGGTAATCCTCTGGAGCAGAACTTCAACCGATCATCTGCTGAAATTCATCATGGTTTTCGATTTCCCCCAATCTTTGGTATGTTAGTCGCTCAGGCACAATAAAATCCAGGGATGGGAGTCCAAAAGGAGGTCATTCCATGAAGAGATACCTGACAATAATAATATCAGCCTTGTTCTATTTCTATTCCGGTGTCGTCCTGGCACAGGATAGCATTGAAATCGAGCTGAACAAGCTCGAAGATAGAGACGACAGTTGCCGGGCTTATCTGGTCTTCAAAAACCATACCGGTTCGTATTTCAAGGAATTCAAACTGGACCTGGTGATGTTCGGGCCGGATGGCGTGATCAGCCGACGGTTGGCAGTGGATTCATCACCTCTGAGGGCCAGGAAGACCAGCGTCAAACTGTTCGATATCGAGGGTTTGAGTTGCCAGGAGATCAGCTTGATCCTGATCAACGACGTTCTCAGTTGCAGGGATGAGGCTGAACGCGATGATTGTGTCGATCTGATCGAGGCGTCTTCGAAAAGCCATGTCTCTTTTGTCAAATAACCGGTACGGAGCAAATCCATGAATGCCATACTGGAACGAGCTGCATTTTTACTGGACGCTGGCGGGCCGGTGCTGATCATCCTACTGATCCTGTCCGTGATCGCATTTGCAATTATCCTCATAAAATACTGGCAATTCAGGCAACTGAGGCTGGATGAAGACAGTTTTATCCAGCATGTGCTGGATTACTGGCGGGCTGGTCAAGTTAATGCCAGTATGGTTGAGCTTTATCGTACTCCTCATCCGGCAGCACGAGTGCTCGAAATCGCCATCCGCGGTATTGCCGAGCGGCGTGTCGGTGAAGAAACCATCCGCGAAGAAGTCATGCGCGAAGGCGTCGAACAGGTAGAGGAAATGCGTATTCACTTGCGTAGCCTGGAAGTCATCGCCAGTATCAGTCCCCTGCTGGGTCTGCTCGGCACAGTGATGGGTATGATCGATGCCTTTCAGCAGATGGAAGCCGCCGGAACCCAGGTCAGTCCTGCCATTCTTTCAGGTGGTGTGTGGGAGGCGTTGCTGACTACAGCGGTGGGTCTTGCGATCGCGATTCCAGTGGTGATTGCGCTCAACTGGTTCGAGAGCAAGGTGGAGAGGGCGAGGCATGTGATGGAAGATGCCGCAACCCGGATATTTACCATCCAGATGACTGCACTGCCAGACAATGTCCCAGCCACGGCGCAGGAATAGCCCGATCATGCAGTTCGGAGTGCCATCCGCACCGCAGGTTCGCCGGCGCAGCTTGATTGGATTGACACCCTTGATCGATGTAGTTTTTATTCTTTTGTTGTTCTTTCTGCTCGCATCAAGTTTCCTCGAATGGCATACCGTTCACCTTACAACACCGGCGACACAGGGCGTGGTTGTCAACCAATCTGGTGGTGCTGTCCTGATCCGCATCGGTGCCAATGGAGCGTTGGATCTGAATGGTCAGCCACTACTGATCGATGAATTATCCAGCCGATTGCAGAAATTTCTGGAAAAACGGCCAGATCAGAAGATCCTTGTTCGACCGGCCAAAGGCGTGCCATTACAACCTGTGGTTCATGTACTGGATGCGATCAGGGAAGCAGGCGGTCGTAATGTCGCATTGACGAGGTGAGTTCATGAGATTCCCAAGGTCTGAACCCAAACGCCAGTTGCTCGACCCGATCCTGCCGTTGATCAATATCGTTTTTTTGTTATTGGTTTTTGTAATGATGATGTCCCGTGTTGAGGGCATGGACAGTTACGATATCTCTCCCCCCGTTTCCAGCAGTGAGGCACCGGCGGGTGAGCGGGAAAAACTGTTGCTGCTGACAAGAGAGGGTATCGTATTCCTCGGTGACAAGGAGATGGACGATGCAGCCCTATTGCACTATGCACGTGAGCGTAAACAGCCAGATGAGATAATTAAAATCAAGGCCGATGCAAAGGTGGATGCAACCCGCCTGATCGCGCTGATGGAAACGCTACGTTTGGGCGGCGTCGAAAATCTTGTTTTACTGACAGAGAAAAGGAATTAGGTTTAATAACGACAGATGTCCCGCTCAATGGCCGTACGTTTCAACAGACAACCCTGGGAGGAAAATCCTCGTCTGTGGCTGGCCGCGATCCTGTTTTCACTGATCGTTCATACGGGCCTGGTTTTCTGGTTTTCCTCGCTGACACCGGAGATGCCAGAAGCAACTTCTGATGATTTCAGAGTAGGTCTTGTCGCAACTGAAGGGACGGGTGAAACGCTTGAGGCCAGTTTGCCCGATATTGTTGCCGTTTCCGAGGTGGAGAGTGAGGAGACGGGCATTGTTACCGAAAGTGAGGAGGTTCGGGAGACAACTGAAGAACAGATGCTCAAGGTTTCTGAGCAGCTTCCACCATTGGAACAGGAGGCTGAAGAAAATATCGAATTGGCGGCAGTGGTTACTCCGGAAACCAGTACGGCACCCGATGTTTCTCCCCCTGCGATCAGCCCGATCGAACAAGCCCCAGAGACAGTGATTGAAGAGTCACGACCCGTCGAGGCTGTCGAAACTACAATGCCTTCAGCGGCTTCTCTGGAAGCAGAAGTGCCTGAAACCACGGGCGTATCTACGGATATCCTCGAAAGCAAACCAGTCAATGATTTCTTCAAGCCGGCTCAAGTGCAGGTCGAGGAAGAACCCATGTCGGCAATGCCTATCGAGCAGTTGAATGAAGTTGCCGCACCCGAAGCCATCAAGCCTGATAATAATCCTGAATTGGCAAAAGTCGATGTCGAGATATTGGAGATCAAGGCCCATGAAGTACGGATCCAGCGTAAATCGGTATCAAGACCTACCACACCTGTACACCAGACGACACCCCCTGTGGCCTCAGTCGAGGATGAACCACTACATCCGGATCAGGGCGGTACCGTAGGGGGGCGACCAGGTACAGGAGAACCCTCGGAATCTACGGAGAGCAAAAAGAAAGCAACACCGGTGGTCATTCCAAAATCCTATGTATTGGAACTGAAGTCATTGCTGGGTAAATTTAAAAATTATCCAGTACAGGCAAGACACCAGAAGCAGGAAGGTGTCGTCATTATCAGCCTCGTGATAGAGCGCAGTGGCCGTATCGTTTCATATGAAATAAGACGTAGTTCCGGGCATCAGTTACTTGACCAGGAAGTGAAGAAAATGATCCAGCAGGCAGGCAAACTGCCTGCTCTGCCTGACA
>Ga0256841_1002759_pt1 | contig 13651 bp, 11 predicted proteins | sample 356308metaG_FD_185971 | JGI IMG/M metagenome (GOLD analysis project Ga0256841, IMG submission 185971) | Hydrothermal vent microbial communities from Mid Atlantic Ridge, Atlantic Ocean - 356-308 | ecosystem: Environmental > Aquatic > Marine > Hydrothermal vents | place: Atlantic Ocean: Mid...
AAAAGGGAAAGATACAATTACAGTTGAAGTAAGCACAATGGGTTTGGAGGAAAATACTTATTCTGATACTATTAAAATAACATCAAACGATCCTATTGATTCTGTTAAAATTATTCCGGTAGTATTAAACGTAGCAAAGGCTTCCACAAGTTTGCAAATTTCTTCCGATAGCATTTGGATAGGATTAAATAAAGATGATGAAATTACCAAAAGCTTTTATATAACAAACCAAGGTGATACTCAAGTAAACTGGTCATTATCATCTGATCAAATGTCTTGGATGACTGTACAAAAAAGTAGTGGCTCTTTGTCTGCTTCCGAAGTAGATACGGTCAATATTTTATTTAATACTGCTAGTTTACAAAACGGAACTTATCCTAATCTTTTAGGAATTTATTCTAGTGATCAAAATAGTCCGGATTACTCAATAAAAGTTTTAATGGAAGTTAATGATTTCCCAAGTATAAACATATCCGAAGATACATTGAAATTTTTATTAACACCAAATGAAGAAAAAACGCTTCCGCTTACAATAAAAAATAAAGGAAAGTTAAATCTGGTATGGAATGTAAATTGGACTTTTTATTCTCCATGGATAAAACCGTTGACCCAAAATGGAACTATAGCTCCAAATAGTGAATACAATTTAAATATAAAAGTAAAAGCTAGTGATTTGGATAGTTCATACGGAGAAGGAGTTTTAATTATACATTCAAACGATCCTAATTCTGATCCTATAATGGTTCCGGTTATTGTAAAAATTGGGAATGTTACCGGTTTGGATAATATAACAGAAAATTTACCAACTGAATACGGACTAAAACAAAACTATCCGAATCCGTTTAACCCGAGTACAACAATATCTTATCAACTTCCTAAAACCAGTAATGTAAAATTAACTATTTATGATATTCTCGGGAAAAAAATAAAAACTATTGTAGATGAAAAACAAGCAGCCGGAAATTATAACGTATTTTTCAATGCTGGCAAATTACCAAGTGGAATATATATCTACACAATTAACGCCGATGAGTTTTTTAGCAGTAAGAAATTTATTTTGTTGAAGTAGGAAATTACAAAATCTCCGAAGTTTAACTGATACATGTTTAATTAAGTATGAATTTCACAAAAATTAAAATTCAGGTATCTTAAAAACATTAAAAACTTCGGAGCTCTCTTAATTATTTATATCCGATTCCAGCTCCCTTTTGGGAGAACAAATCGTTCTTTGTATATTAAAAATATTCTATTTGAATCTATTTCTCTATAACACTCTTAATAAAAATCCCATCATAATACCTGCTGCTACTGCGGAGCCAATAACACCGGCTACGTTAGGAGCCATTGCGTGCATCAATAAGTAATTACTTGGGTCTTCTGTTTGTCCTAATGTATGAACAACTCTTGCACTATCCGGTACGGCAGAAACGCCGGCTGCTCCAATCATTGGGTTTAGTTTATCTTCTTTCTTTAAAAACAGATTCATAAATTTGGCAAATAAAACACCGCCGGCAGTAGCTATCATAAAAGAAATTGCTCCAAGTATGAAAATTAAAATTGATTCTTTTGTTAAAAATTGTGTTGCTTGTGTGGAAGCTCCAACTGTTAATCCAAGAAGAATTGTAACAATATCAATTAATGGTTTTGCTGCGGTATCAGCCAAACGTTTGGTAACGCCGGATTCTTTTAATAAGTTACCAAAGAAAAGCATTCCCAACAAAGGTAAGGCTCCCGGTGAAATAAATGTTGTAAGTAAAAGCCCAACAATTGGAAAAGACATTTTTTCCAGTTTGGTTACGGCTTTAGGCGGCTTCATTTTAATTAGTCGTTCTTCTTTGCTTGTAAGCAATTTTATAATTGGCGGTTGAATAACCGGAACAAGAGCCATGTAAGAATATGCAGCAATTGCAATGGCACCCAATAATTCCGGTGCTAACTTAGATGAAAGGAAAATAGCGGTTGGTCCATCGGCTCCGCCAATAATACCAATAGCTGCGGCTTGGTTAACATCAAAGCCAAGGGCTAAAGCTGCCATAAATGTTAAGAAAATTCCTATTTGTGCGGCAGCACCAAGTAACATTAATTTCGGATTTGATAACAATGCGGAAAAATCCGTCATTGCACCAATACCAAGAAATATTAATGGTGGATAAATACCTTTAAGAACTCCAAAATATAAATAGTTTAGTACGGAACCGTTTTCATAAAGTCCGATTTGCAATCCCACATTTTCAACAAAAGGTATGTTTCCTAAAATAATTCCAAAACCAATAGGAACTAATAGCAGAGGTTCATATTCTTTTTTTATTGCAAGATAGATGAATAAGATACCAATCAGAATCATTACAGCATGACCAATTGTAATATTGGCAAAACCTGTAAAGCGGATAAATTGATTTATTCCTTCCATTAATTATTCTCCTATCTCAACTAAAACATCACCTTCCATAACCGAATCTCCGATATTAAATTTAATTGAAGCAATCACTCCTGTTTTATCGGACTTAATTTCATTTTCCATTTTCATTGCTTCCATAATTAGTAAAGTATCTCCAACTTTTACTTTATCTCCGGTTTTTATTTTTATTTCTAAAATTGTTCCCGGTAATGGAGCTTTGATAGAACCAACACCTTTGGCTTCCGTAGGTTTGTTTGTTCTTGCTCTTTCACTTCCACCGGTAGGAATAATTTTAGGGCGTACTAATTTAGGAGTTTTAGTTTCTTTAACAGCTTTTTCAATTTCTACTTGGTAAGTGGAACCGTTAACTTCTATTTCGGCAATGTTATCTTCTAAAGAAAGAATTTCTACATTGTAATCGTTTCCACGAATATTGAACTTAAATTTTTTCATTTTTATAACCTTATTTTTTAATTCTTCTTATAGACATAAATATTTATTTGGAAACAGTGATTACTTTCTGGGATAATCTCTTAAACCGTAAAACTTGGAACTCCAAGGCGAATATGGTCTTTGAATTCTTTTAATTGTTAATACTGTATTTTCCAAATCATGCTTTTCTTGAAAATGAAGAAAAAGTGCTGTAGAAATAGCAGCACTAACTTCTCCGGAAATTGACAAGTCATCTGAATCTGCTGCTCTATGTCCGGTCTCTTTTAATTTTTTTCTTTGTTTTAGTTGTAAAACTTTTTGGAAGTAAGAAATTATAATTGTTAATAGAAACAAAGCAATAAAAACAACAATATAACCAACAACTGAAATTAAAATTCCGTTATTATTCCAAATATTCGATAAGCTAAATTGTTCAAACATGATAACTCCTTTTATAACGGAAGATTTGAATGTTTCTTCGGTGGATTATGATCTTTTTTAGTAGCTAACATTTGTAAAGCTCTGATAATTCTAAACCGGGTATTACGCGGTTCAATAACATCATCAATATATCCGTATTTAGCAGCTACATACGGATTTGCAAATTTTTCTTTATATTCATCTTCTTTCTCTTTGATAAAACGTGCTTTTTCTTCTTCATCTTTAATAGCTTTTAATTCTTTAGAAAACAGAACTTCAACAGCACCTTTGGGTCCCATCACTGCAATTTCGGCACCTGGCCAAGCATAGTTGATATCACCGCGTAAATGTTTGGAACTCATTACATCATAAGCTCCGCCATAGGCTTTTCTTAAAATTATTGTAATTTTAGGAACGGTTGCTTCACCATAAGCAAATAAAAGTTTTGCTCCGTGTGTAATAATTCCGCCGTATTCTTGTTTTGTTCCCGGCAGAAATCCCGGAACATCAACAAGTGTAATTAGTGGAATATTAAAAGCATCGCAAAAGCGAACAAATCTTGCTGCCTTTCTCGATGCATTTATATCAAGCACACCGGCAAGATAATTAGGCTGGTTTGCAACAATGCCTACGGAGTTACCGTTAAATGTGGCAAATCCGCAAACTATGTTTGGCGCATACTGTCTTTGTACTTCCAGAAATTCTTCATTATCAACAATGGCTGCAATTACATCCTTTACGTCGTATGGTTTAGTTGGGTTATCCGGAATAATTGAATTAAGCGAATCTTCCAATCTGTCAATAGGATCGTTACAAATTTTTACCGGCGGGTCTTCCAAATTATTTTGAGGTAAATAACTTAACAGTTTCCTAATTAATAATAATGCTTCTTCTTCATCTTCTGCTGCAAAATGTGTAACACCGGATTTGGTAGCATGAACTTGTGCACCACCAAGTTCCTCGGTAGTTACAGTTTCGCCGGTTACTGTTTTTACTACTTTTGGTCCGGTAACAAACATGTAGCTTGTTTTTTTTGCCATAATTGTAAAATCAGTTAGAGCAGGTGAATAAACGGCACCGCCGGCACATGGACCTAAAATTGCGGATATTTGAGGAATAACACCGGAAGCTAAAATATTTTGTTGGAAAACATCTGCATATCCACCAAGACTTTTTACACCTTCTTGAATACGTGCACCGCCGCTATCATTAATTCCGATTACCGGGGCACCGACTTTCATAGCCTTTTCCATAATCTTTACAATTTTTTGGGCGTACATTTCCGAAAGGGAGCCGCCGAAAACAGTAAAATCTTGAGAAAAAACATAAACCAATCTTCCGTCAATTGTTCCATATCCGGTAACAACTCCGTCTGAAAGATATTGTTGTTTTTCCAAGCCGAAACCAACAGTTCTATGGTGAACAAACATATCAAACTCTTCAAAGCTGCCTTCGTCTAATAAAAGTTGTAATCTTTCGCGAGCTATCATTTTGCCTTTGCCGTGTTGGGCTTCAATTCTTTTTTCGCCTCCGCCTAAACGTGCTTCTTCTCGCTTTTTTAATAGTTCTTCAATTTTACTTTCTATTCCCATTTCGTCTCCGTTTAAATGTGAATTTTTAATTTCACATTTTGTTTATAATTATTTTGAACAAATTTCAGTTAAAACTCCGTTTGTAGATTTAGGATGTAAAAATGCGATCTGCAATCCTTCCGCTCCTTTTCTTGGAGTTTCATCTATCAATCTTATACCTTCATTTTTTATTTCATTTAAAGCTTCTTCAATTTTATCGGTTTCAAATGCAATATGATGAATTCCTTCACCGCGTTTTTCTATAAATTTGGCTATCGGACTTTCGCTACTTGTAGCTTCCAATAGTTCCAATTTCGTTTCTCCGATTTTTAAAAAAGCTGTTTTAACTTTTTGGTCTTGAACTTCTTCAATTGCATAACATTTTAGTCCGAGAATGTTCTCATAATATTTTAAAGCTTCTTCTATGCTTTTAACTGCAATACCGATATGCTCAATTTTGTTTAATTTCATTTTATTGTTCCTTGTTTTTTCAGAGGTTGTTGCTGTCAAATTATATGCCTAATATTTTCCTTTTGTTTTAATTGATAATAGAATGAACTATTGATTAAGCTCACTTCTTTTTTTTATTAATAAGATTTCATTCTCAAAAGTTGGAAATATTTTATAATTATCAAATTATTATTATGGTGGAAATATACTAATCAAAAAATCAAGAATTATGATATCCGATAAAAAATTATGAAAAAATAGTTATAACCCAAAATTTGTATTAAGATTTTTATTTTTTCTCAATGTGTTCTAACAATGTATTTGTTTTCCGTAAGGGAAGGGTAATAGGATTTGTTTATTTTTATAACTCACCCCACCAAAAGAAACCGTGTGCAGGTTATATCTTATTTTTTGCAAAGAGAGGTTTAATTGAAAATCGAATTCAAAATCATTTGGGGAAACTAATTTTATCCGGTTCTTAAAATTTAAGTCCATACCAAACTATGTTAGGATAAATTTTTACGGTTGGTGCCGGAAGATGATATTTCCCTAATATTTCAAAAAGAGAATTAAGAAAATCCGATTTAGTTTGAATTGATGTTAAATCCCAATCAAGACCTATATAAAACTCGTGATTTGCTTGCGGTAAATTATCCAATCCGTTTACACTATGTCCGATTGCAATATTTATAAACGAAGGGAAGTATTTCCTCCATTCCGGCGGAAGTAGTTTATCAATATCAATACTTAACCAGTGGTATGTACTTTCATAATCATCCATAATATAAGCATTGGAGCCGTTCTTAAATCTATTGGAAGGGAAGTAACTAATTTTCAAATTAAAATTTTTTAGTGCCGGATAATTATTTTGTAAATATGGATACATTGCTCCGAATGAATTAGCTGCAAAATCTCCCCAGCTAAAACCATATTGTTTGGAAAAGCCATCTCTGATTTCTAAAAAAGTTTGGTAACTTAATGTAAAAAGTCCGGCATACAAATAACTGTGTTGCGGAGTAAAGCCAATCCAGCGGAAAGCGTTTTTATAAATTGTTGAAACCAAACTACCAAAGAAAAAATGTCCTAATTTATCGGAACCTAAAGCATAAGTCCAATCTTTTTGCCAGTTAGTGTGGAACTTTGCCGGCTCGCCTTTCCACCACATATTGTTTTGAACACCATAAGCGTAAACAAATGTTCCGGCAGAAATGCCGCTTACCAATAATAATTTGTTAGTGTTAACGGAATCTTTGGTTGTAGTTTGTCCGGAAGCAATTTGAAAATAAAAAAAGAATAACGAAAAAAAGATTATTTTCATTTAAAATTTATCAAGTGATTATTTTGATATATACTATTGTAAAGTTAACTGTATTTTGTCGGCAAGTGAACCCTCACCCCAACCCTCTCCCAAAGGGCGAGGGAGCAGTCCCTCTCTTTTTAAGAGAGGGGGTGTCCAAAGGACTCCTTTGGAGGGGTGAGTTTTTAGATTACCGTTATTTATAAATTAACATAACACTATATTAGTTTACAATTTTTAACTTTTCATTTTTATAATTTAACTTCAAAAGAAAAATTCTAAAAGGCTGTGGATATCCCAATTCTATGTAAAGCACCAATAACACCCATAGAAGAAAAAGCATAATCAACATTATAGTTTTTAACAAGAATGCCAACTCCAAAATTAAATCCTGCTAATCCGGCAGTATCACTAACTTTCAATTCTTTTCTTTTTTCATTGTCATAACCGAAACGAAGCTTAATAACCTTACTCATTTTGAATTCTCCGCCAACGGTAAATTGTTTTAACCTATCGCTGAATTTATTATAGCTTTCATTTAATTTGTTTAGCGAGGCAAAAAAAGTAAAAGGAACGTGGGCAAGTGTTTTTGAAAAACCAATTCTTACATCTAAAGGTAAACTTTCTTTTGTGCTGTAATATTGTGTTATTTGAGAACCTAAATTTAATATGGAAAAACCGAAGTTCCATCTTTGTTCCGGAATACTGTAATGCAAGCCTAAGTCTGTAGCAAATGCAATAGAAGAACGTTTTTCGATACTTGAAAAAATAAATTTTAAATTAACTCCGTAATAAAAATTCTTATCAAGCTGATTGCCATAACCAATGATTGCCGCTAATTCTCCTGCACCGAATTTTGTGGTTTTTGCTCCGAACTCATCAGCTCCTTGAAAAGAACCGTAATTAATATATTGAATACCGGCAGCAAACCTGCCTATATCTTTTAGAACTTGGGAATAAGCAATGCTTGCCGAATTTATGTCTAATAAATGTTTTACAAAAGAAAATGAAACAGGACGTTTAGTTAAATAATTAATACCTGCAGGATTATAAAACATCACATTCGGGTCATCATTGTTGGCTACAAAACTACCGGCTAAAGCAGCAGCACGCGGACTTTGATCTAAACGTAAAAAATTAAATGTGGTCTGAGCTGTTAAATTACTTAAAAGCACCGGCAATAAAATGAATACCAAAATTTTTTTCATAAACTCCTCTATTTTCATAACTGATTTTAAAAATAAAATAAGTTAAAGGCAATATATTACATTTTTTTGACCTATTAAAATCCGTTGTTTAATTATTTATTATCGAAATAATAGGAACAATAAGTAAATGCAAATGTAAAAATACGATAAACGGATTTAATAAAAGGATTGTTTTATTTTTGCTTTATATTTAGCTATTTTTTCTTATTAAAAATAATATAGTTAGGATAGTGAAAAAAAGCAAAAGATATACCGGGTTTTTAATTATTGTTTTTAGTGTTTTTATAAATTTGAATTATTTTGCTCAGACAAAAACCAATTTGGAAATGATTGAAGGTTTGGTTGGTAAATCCGCAGAAGTAATTAAACTGGATACAAGCAGTAATAATTACGGCAAGCTGGTTCTTAAATTTGTTGCAGCAAATGATTATGAAATTTTACAAACAAAATTAATTTCCGAGTTGCAAAAAAATAATTTCAAATTATTAAATAAAAAAGAAACATCAAATTTACCAAAGCTTATATATACTTTGGATAATGCGAAAGTATATTATAAAAATATTTTTAAGGATGGAATTTTAGGAACTTATTTGGTTGAAAGAGAATCAACTTTGGATGGTTCTTATTTTTTTGAGAACAATAATAAGATCGGAAAAGTAAAAAAATTTAATTTTACGGTATTAGATACCGTAATGTATGATGATGTGAAAAAACTGGAAAATATTGCATATCAATTTTCAGCAGCGGATTTACCAAATGAACCTTTTTTTTCCAGCTTATTAGAACCTGCAATTGCTATTAGCACGGCAGCTATTGCAATATATCTCTTTTTCAGTTTAAGAAGCAATTGATTTAATTAAAATAGTTTCTGCAAAAATTAATAAAGTGGAACTTATCAATAGAATATTCCTTAAGCTTCCGGAGAAAATAAAAAATTTAGTTAGATAGTTTTTAACAGAAAATTAAATCAATAAAGAATCTGTTTAATAGTTAAATTATTAGTTACTTTTACAAACTTAAAATTCATTATATGGAAAAAAATAAATTTATGATTATTAAAAAATATTTTTTCGTTCTATTACTGCTTGGCTTGCTTTCTGCTTGTTCCTCAACAGTTGATACAACCGGATTTACAGCCGAACAACATTTACAATATGCACAAAAACTTTTAACCGATGGAGATTATGAAGAAGCAGTTCGCGAATATCAATCAATATTATTACAATATTCGGGAACGGCTATTAACGATGATGCACAATATTTTTTAGGAATGACCTATTTTAAACGCGAGCAATATATATTAGCCGCTTATGAGTTTAGCAAATTAATTAGAGATATTCCAACCAGTACTTTTGTTCAAGATGCTCAATTTATGTTGGCAGAATCTTATTACAAGTTATCTCCTAATTATCAATTAGACCAAAGCTATACAAAAAAAGCAATTGAAGAATTTCAAGCATTTATAGAATTTTTTCCAACGCATCCTAAAGTTAAGGAAGCCGAAAAAAAGATAAATGAATTAAATTTAAAATTAGCTCATAAAGAATTTCACAGTGCCCAAATTTATGAAAGAATGGAATACTATAATGCGGCAATGCAATATTATACAAAAGTTTATGAAACTTACCACGATACAAAATATGCTCCTGAAGCGTTGTATAATAAAATAAAAATTTTGGTCGATCAAAAACATTATGTTGATAAAGCACTTAGAAATATTGCTACTTTTTTAGATAAATATCCCAATGACAAAAGAGCCGAAGAGTTAAAAAAGTTAAAAGAAAGTTTACTTAAAGGTGAATAATGGCAAAGCAACAAGCTAAAACAAAAATTAGAACTGTGCAAGATTCCATTATTACAATGACCGAATTGGTTTTACCCCAGCATACAAATCAGCTTGGTAATTTACTTGGCGGGCAACTAATGCATTGGATTGATATTTGTGCTGCGTTGGCTGCTGCAAAACATTCAAGAAGAGTTTGTGTAACCGCATCGGTGGATAATATTGATTTTCATTTGCCTATAAAACTTGGAGATGTTGTTACACTTAAAGCTTCCGTTAACCGTGCGTTTAATACTTCTATGGAAGTTGGGGTTAAGGTCTTTGCAGAAAATTTTTCCAAACATAAAGATTTCCATACAAATTCTGCTTATCTTACATTTGTTAGTGTAGGCGAAAATGGCAAACCGATTAAAACATTTAAAATTACACCGGAAACAGATGATGAAAAAAGAAGGTATAAAGATGCTCTTGAAAGACGAAGAGTGCGCCTGCTTTCCAGAAAAAAAACTTAAGTTCATTTTTGGGTTCTTTCTTCTTATTTCCATCAATATATCTGCTCAAGTAATTCTTAATAACTTTGGCAGATTAGAATCTATTAAAACATATTCCGGCTATAAAAAAATTGTTCTTCTTGATTTTAATAATGACGGATATCAAGATATTTTTCTTTGCGGAAATAATCGCAAGAACTTTGTGCTCCATAAAAATTTATCCGATTCAACATATTCCGAACCTATCCGCAAGTTTTTTTTGTTTCCTATTGATGATATTAAATGGTTAACCAAAACAAAAACCGGAATTGATTATTATCTTTTTATTTCCCGTAACAAACGTTTGGTTGGTTTAGCTTCTTTTACAAAGCAGAATACTTTACAATTATTAAACACAATAGAATTTAATTCATATCCTTCTGCAATAAAAATTGTTGATCTTAATAATGATGGTGAAAATGAAGCCTTGATTTACGGGAATAATTTTGACGGACTATCTGTTGTAAAAAATATTAAATATAAATTATCTGCAAACAAGCTAATAAACCAAATGGTAGTAAAAGATTTGGAGATGATTGATTTTAATCAGGATGGTTTTAAAGATATTGTACTTATTGATATGCTGAATAATTCTTTGAAATTTTATGAAAATTATGCCAGTGGCAAAATTAATTTTAATAGGGAATTGGAATTTACAGAATCTCTTTCCGGAATAAAAAAAAGTAATTATAATTCCGATGATTTTGATGATTTAGTACTAACCCGAGAACATAGTCTGGAAATTTTAATTGGCGATTCGGTTTACTCATTTAATGACCACAAGGTTTTTAACTATGAGTTTACACCCGATAATGTTTTGTTTACCGATGTTACTTCCGATTCTTTGAATGAAAAAATTCTTTTAGATAAAACAAATAATCGTACAGTTATAGAATTTCCCGATTCTTTAGAAAATAAATATGAAAATAAATATTTATTTGATGAGCTTTCCGATGTGGTAATAAAAACGGATTCATCAAAAAAAAGTTTACTGCTTTTAAGTAGCTTGGGCAAAATTAATATTTTGTCTAACAGCAATAACAGCAAAAAGAATTTTAATTTTTCAATAGGAGGAAAACCTTCAATAATAAGATTAAAAAATAATAAAAAAGATAAAACAACCGCTATAGTAACTTATGAAACGGTTAATAATGATATAAGAATTTTTGCAATGGATTCTCTATCCAATGTAAATAAATTAAAAAAATTCCATTTGTTTAATAAGATTTCCGATTTTGTACTTTATAAAAAATCTCAAATTATCGGTTATCAAAAAAATAGCAGATTGTTGGAAGTATTAAAAATAGGAGAAATTGCAAAAGCTAATAACCATATTTTTATTTATTCAGCTAAACCTATTCAAAAAATCAAATTTAAAAATAATTTGTCCTTTACGGTTTTGGAAAGTGAGAATAAAATTTTATTTAAACAGAAATTCAATTTTAAAAAGAATAAATATGTCCCCGGTAAATTAGAACAAATTGATACTTCGGTAATTAGCTCGGCATTTGGAAATTTTGATGAAATTTTTTATTGGAAACAAACCAAAGGAAAAATTAGTTTATATAAATATTTTAATAATTCATCACATCCTTTGTTAAGTTTTAAGGTAAGTGATACGTTAAATGTTAAGGCTAAATTTATTAAAAACAGCAATAACCGGTTGACACATACTATTATTCAATATGATGGAAAAACATTTTTATATTCATTAACAAAGAAAAAGATTGAGCAATACGAAATTAATACGGAAGAAATACTTTCTAATATGGAACGTGAAAAAATTCAATATTTTTACTATGCAAAAACAAACTCAAAAAATCTGCTCTATTTTAACAGAAAAAAAAATAAACTTATTATTCTAACATTAAACGGGAAAAAAAATAAATTTGAAAAAGTAAAAGAAATATTTGTAAAAAATGTCAATGATTTTTATGTAGATATAATATTTAACAAACTGTATTTTGTTTATTCAAATTATAAAAATTATTGTATATCTTTTAAAGAAATCGAATGAAAAAAATTATTCTAATTTTGTTTGTTATTTTGCAATCATCAGTACTTTCGCAAAATTTAGATTCATTATATAATGCTCTTCTACAATTAAAACCGGAAAGAAATATTAAAGACCAAACCGGACAAACAATTCAAACAATTAAGAACCGACCAATTAAATGTGGGTTTGGACTTGCGGCAGATGTTAAAAGACATTTTAACGAATTTAGTATAGAACAGCAGCAAACAATTAACAAAATTCTTTCAAGACCAACATTGCAAAAAAGTATTGTTTCCAAATCCGGATTTTTTAGAATTCATTATGATACTACCGGCTATAACAAACCGGGATATTTACCGGGACAAAGCATTAGCGATAATATAGCTGCTATTTCCGCCGCATTAGATTCTTCATATAATTACGAAATAAATATTCTTGGTTATCCGCCGCCGCCGGAAGATAATATGCATGGAGGAGATAATAAAACGGATATTTATATTCAAGATATGAGTGGAGGCAACTATGCTTTAACAAATACGGATAGCTCGCTCGGAGATAATAAATATACAAGCTACATCCAAATAGATAATGATTTTAAGCAAAGTGAAGGTTACAATACTTTTGGTATAGAAGCGGCTAAAGCAACAGTTGCACACGAGTTTCATCATACAATACAAATGGGAAATTACGGACTTTATTTGGATGATAGATATTACCACGAACTTACTTCAACGGCAATGGAAGAAACTGTTTTTGATGAAGTAAACGATTATTATTCTTATATCCATTCTTTTTTCGATGATACGGAAAAATCGTTTATCAAACATAACGGTTATGATTTAGCTATTTGGAATATTTTTTTACGTGAAAGATTCGGCAAAGAAGTTCCCAATACAGGTGATGCAATTATAAAAAGAAGTTGGGAACTTATGGCTAAACCTTATAGTAATAGAGCTATTGTTGCCATAGCAAAAGCCATTAGTGAGTTTGGGTATTCATTTAAAGAAGAGTTTAAAAAATTTGCCGAATGGATTTATTTTACGAAAAATCATACAAAAAAAAATAAATATTTTGAAGAAGCCGAATATTATCCTTCCATAAAATTATATTATAAATATGATTTTACCTCACCGAAACAAACATTAGATTTAAAAAACATTGAACCTGTATCAATTAGATATATTCGTTTTTTAGATAATTCGCAGGATTTACCGGATACGGTTATATCAATATTCAGTGATTCCGATGCAATTACAGCAGCTACAAATCCAAGTAACTATAATCAAATAACTTTTACACTTGCAAGTAATTCATTTGATGGTGCAAGCAAAATAAACGGATATTATTATTATAAAGTTGAAGGCAGTTCGTTACAAAACATAAGCGAAGTATATATTATAAATAATGAACCTGCCAATAGCAATACAGATAGAAATGAATTAGAATATGTGTATCCGCAACCATATACTTATGACTCAAATTCTTTAATATTTATTCCTACACACTCGGATATTTCAGGTGAAGCGGAACTAAATATTTATTCCTCCGATATGAATTTGATTTATT
>Ga0256841_1002760_pt1 | contig 13649 bp, 12 predicted proteins | sample 356308metaG_FD_185971 | JGI IMG/M metagenome (GOLD analysis project Ga0256841, IMG submission 185971) | Hydrothermal vent microbial communities from Mid Atlantic Ridge, Atlantic Ocean - 356-308 | ecosystem: Environmental > Aquatic > Marine > Hydrothermal vents | place: Atlantic Ocean: Mid...
TTACCGTGTCATTTAAAGCCATTTTTTCGCTTATAGATATAGGTTGAATATCACTGCTCCATTGTTCAAAATATTTTTGCAACATATCAATAGAATCATTTTCAAATGCGCTGCATAAATAAGTATCCTCCTTCGGTGTTAACCTAACACTTGAACAACCAATAAAACAAAAGCATGTTAAACTTAAAATATAAATTATTTGAATAATAGCTTTTTGCATTATTTAATTATCCGCTGATGTCATGTTATCTATACGGCTCACCTCAACAACATCATTTTTTTGTTTTGTACCAAGCTGTTTACCCGTAATGTATAAAAATAAATTCCGCTTGGCAAATTACTAGCATCAAATATTACGGAATAATTACCGGGAGATTGTTGTTTGTTAACCAAAGTTGATACTTCTTTACCAAGTACATCATAAATTTTTAATTGCACTAGTTGAGACGTTGCATGCAACGTTTTTACGGCAACCGGTATTGTATATTTAATTGTGGTTGTCGGGTTAAAAGGATTGGGATAGTTTTGGTTTAAGACTATTTTTGCGGGAAGAATATTATTATTTTTTACACCGGTTACACTCAGTTCATTAAGCGAAATAGAAGCAGATTGAAAAACTTTTTTTGTGGAAGAACTTTGAATAAATACAATAATTTTAATATTGTCTTTATTCCATAATTTATTAAAATTTACTGTTGCGGAAAGTTCTTTTGTTTCGTTTAGATTTATATCAAAAGCATCGCCGGTAGGATTAACAATTTTACGCATAACATTATTATGTACAGAAATTCCGTTTCTACCGGCATAATTTATATTATCTTCAACAACAACGTAGTTAATTGTTAAATCGTTTTCCGAAATATCGGCTGTTTTTGTTACCATTACTTTTATAGTAAAAGAACTGTCATTATAACTTCCGGAAAGGGATAAATCTATTTTACTTTGTTCCGCCGTAAGCACGTCAAGTTCCGAAGCCCATCCGTCATAGTTATTTGATTTATGTATGCCGTTAAAAAAAGCTTGAGGCGTTGAAGAAAAAGAACCATAAAAAGTATTTTTGTCTTGTGAATCCGAGGTGTTATGTTTATAAAGTTCATCGGAACTATACGGGAAAGCCATGTGGTAATAAATATATTCTATCTTATTACCGTTCGCAGTTTGAAGATATTTATTTATTGCCGAATGTGCCGGTGGACAAAGCGGACAGTGAGAATTTGTAAAAATTTCCACCAGTACTTTTTTATTACCTGCGAAAGCTATTGTTGTTAACAGTAAAAAAAATATTAAAATTTTATATGTTAATTTCATAATCGTTTCTCCTTTGTTATATATTTGTTTGAAATGAAAATCTGAAACCTTTAAAAGGTAAAGTATAACGACAAATTCCGTTTGAGCAAATTTGTCCGCCTCTTTCTCTTCCATAAGAAAGGGCTATTAAATTTGAGCCGGATAGCCTGTAGCCAACTTCTCCAAGCAACCAATCTTTTCTGCCAGATAAATCGAAATTATTTGTTGTATGTTCGTATCTAAACGATATTGTAAGTTTGTTATAAACTGAAGCAACTATGCTGAAAAAATGATTATTAAAAGATTCTTCTCCCACATTAAAATTATCGTCAACTTTTTCAAACTCGTATTGAAAAATAGCTGACAAATATTTAGTAAAAGGATATTGAAATTGTGTGGGGATAACTAATGATTTAATCGTATGACTTCCTCTTGTTCCCGTAATATCGTTATAAAAAGATTTTTCTCTTTTGGCTATTCCTAAACGTAAAACGGTGTTTATGTTAAAATAATATTCTCCTTCCAAAAACATTTCGTAATAAGGAGAAAAATTAATTTTTGCGGAAGGGAAGAATTCATTCGATTCATCAAGCATAAAAGTAAAATCGGTTTTGTTATAAACATACGATTGAAGATAACTTGCCAAACTCATATTCAAATTCAAATTGAATTTTTCATTCACATTATAAATTGCGTCCAATTGAAAACCGACCTCGTTGTTAAAATCAACAACATGCATTGCTCTGCTTAACAAAGTATAACTATGTTCTTTCATAACAATCGGGGGGTTTTGAAACGGCAAAAACTTTGTTGTTCTTGTTACATCGTTTTTTAAAAACGGATTTTGTAAATCGAATTTGTAATTTTTGTAATCGACGGTAATTCCCAATTTTTTACCCGCATAAGAAAAAGAAGAATAAAATCCGTTGCCTTGCGAAGAACTTTTATCTGCAGGTGTATAAACCCATTTATGCGCCCAGCCGAAATAAAAGTTTATTTTTTTGTAATTAAAATCCATATAAAAACCGGGTAATTCCGCTTTGGCAACTTTGCTGATATTCGATTGCGGAATTATAGCTTCCGAACCGATAAATGAAGCACCCAGTTTTCCCAATCCTTTTATTTTGTATTCAATATTTCCGCCTCGTAGCTTATATTTTTCATATCTTACAATATTAACAGAATCTCTATAATTAATTGTACCGGCAATAAGTGAAAATTTGAATTTATAGTATTTGTAATGTGCCTTTATTCCGTCTAACCAAGTATCGTAAGCAAGACCCCTGTTCTCAAAAAGATTTAAAACCAAACCTCTGCCGTAAAGTTCCGATGAATTTCCAATTCTTAAATACAGTCCTTTATTTTTGTACTCTATAAACCTTCTGCTAATACCTTTGAATTTATCACCGACTTCAGGTGGATTGTCGTATAAAAACCTAAATCCCAAAGTAATTTTTTTGGGTAAGGAAATTCTCACATCCGTTAGGTTTTCAAAATATTCAAATTGTTTGCTGTTATTCGGTTCAATATTTTGGAAACCATTACCATAACGAAGTAAATTTGATACCGAAGGTGAAATTTGAGCAAAATTAATTATTGAACTGAAAAGAATAAATAATATTACAAAGTTAATTTTCATTCTTTACATCCAATAATTGTTTTATTTCTTTTTCCAACTTAATTTCGTCACCCGGTAAATAACCTATATGTTGCGAATGTATAAATCCGTTTTTATCAATTAAAATGGTTAATGGAATTGATTGACCGTTGAACTGTTGAAATAATTCTTGGTCTAAATCCGTAACTACCGGGAAGGTAAAACCGTGTGATGAAATATAAGATTTTACCTTAGCCACACTACGCGGTGAATCTTGGTTTATTGCCAAAACGGAAAAACCTTGTTCATTATATTTTTGATAAATATTTTGTATATGTTTTAATTCCGCTCTGCACGGTTTGCACCATAAAGCCCAAAAGGAAATTAAAACGGGTCCTTTTTTGTTTATTTCCTTAAAGTGTATCTCTTCTCCATTAATTTTTTCGGCTGTAAAATCAATTTTGTTTTGAGAGAGTAAAACGGAAAAATTAACCGATACAAACAAAACAAAAATTATTAGTGATAAATTTTTCATATATAGCTCATTTATTTTTTTTAATACAAGTCTTAATTTGAATATTACAATAATATTTTATAAATAGCAAAGAATAGAAAAGTTTGTTTATTATTTTCAATACTAAATATTAAACAAACTTTAAAATGACGTACGGAAGACATTTTTACATTATTTATTTGTTTACAATAAGCGTAAAAACATTTGGAACAAAACCAACGGGAAAGTAACTTTCCGGAGTGAAAATAATACGATAAATCCAACTATTCTATTATTTATCTTTTATCATATCCAAACTATCGTAAAACTTTGACTTGAAGTTAATAATTCCGATTGTAAATATGAAAGATATATAGAATAATTTAAGCATTTATAATTAAAAATAATTTGCCTAAATTTCTTGTGAAACTTTATTAAAAATTTATCATCTAATATAAAAACAATAAATTTTAATAGAATATGAAGAAAAAATATATTTTAAGAACATTGCCTGTTTTAATAGGTGCGGCAATCGGCTATGGTTATTATTATTTTATAGGATGTCAATCCGGAACGTGTCCGATTACAAGTAATCCGTATATAACAACAGCATACGGAGCTTTTACAGGATTGATATTTGCAATACCGAATAAAAAGAAAACAAGAAGAAAGAATGGTTGAAATGAGTAAAACAAAAATAACAAAAGATATCGAAATTGAAGATCTTGTGAAACTAATTCCCGATTCCGTTGTTTATTTGATGGAACAAGGGATACGATGTTTAAGATGCGGAGAACCGATTTGGGGAACATTGGAAAGTGCCGCAAAAGAAAAAGGTTTTAACGATAAAGACATAAAAAAATTTGTTAACGACTTAAATAAAATGAAATAGTTAACCGTTTATCGTAGTAATTTTAAATTAACATTTAAAAATAATTCTCACTGGGAGATAGAATGAATAAAGAAACAAAACAAAAAGAAAATAAAGCGGGGTTTTTAAGTGATCCGAAAAACAGAAGTCGTTTATATACGGCATTGTTTATAGTTGCAGCGGTTGTGTTTTTTATTGTGAATAACTTAAACGGTAAATCCGGCGAAGGACCTTTACCGCCTAACTATAATAAAATTCCTGCACGAATGATAAATCTTAGCGATTACAAAGGTAAAGTGGTTATATTGGATTTTTGGGCAACTTGGTGCCCGCCTTGTAGGAAAGGCATTCCCGATTTAATAGAAATAAAAAAAGAAATGAAAGGTAAAGATTTTGAAATAATCGGAATATCTTTGGATTCTTTTACCCGTGGCGGTGCAACCAAAGATGATGTTGTTCCTTTTATTAAATCTCACGGTATAAATTACCCGATTGTTTTAGGAGATCCAAGCATTGCTCAAAGATACGGAGGTATTCGTTCCATTCCTACCTCTTTTGTTATTGATAAAGAAGGTTATATTTTATCTTATTATCAAGGTTTGGTTCCTAAACAAAGATTTTTGGATGATATAAAAAAAGCAATTGCCAAAAATTATAAATCGAATAAAAAATATTTGGCACCGGATTTTTCATTACCATTAGTTCAATAAAAATTATGAAAATAAAATTATTCTATTATATAATTATCGTCTTTTTGCTAACATTTTCCGCATGCAATTCCGAAAAAAAAATTGAGCAAAATACAACTATAGACTATCATAAAGAATTTAAAAAATATGCGGCGGATTATTTACTGGCTTTAAAAGCCGTACTCGTAAGAAATTTAAAAAACGGTGGACCCCTAAAAGCCGTAACCGTTTGTTCCGATACGGCACAAGCTTTAACAAAAATGTTTTCCGATGCAATAGGACTTAAAGTTAAAAGGGTAAGTTTTAAAAATCGTAATCCTAACGATGCACCGGATGTAGTGGAAGCCGAAATTTTAAAAAAATATGAAAAGATGCATAAAAATAATAAGCTAACCAGCGATACGGAAACATTCGGCAAATATACTGTGAACGGGAAAAAAATTATAAGATATATGAAACCGATTATTGTAGAAAAAAAATGTTTGATTTGTCACGGTAATATAAATACAAAAATAAAAAAGAACATTAAAGAATTTTTGAAAAAAAAATATCCGCATGATAAAGCCGTAAATTATTCCGCAGGCGATTTACGAGGAGCAATATCAATAACAAAAGAGATGTAAGAAATTATATTCCGAATTTATAAAGCTGCCGTTATTAAAGCAGATTTATTTTTTTATGGGTTTCCGTCTTTTAAGTTTTGTTTTAATTCCAAAAATTCAGCCAGTCTTTCCAAAACTTCCCAAGAATAAATTCCGGCACTCTCTCCGTCTTTCCAAATAATATTAATTGCATAATTTCCCACGGGTTTAATATCGGCAATTTCATATTTGCCGGGTTTATCCGGACCTTTAGGCGGAGGCGGAATATGTTTCCAGAGAATAGTTTCTCCTTTGTTACCAGCATCGGGTGATTCGTCTCTTAAAAATTTTAACGGAAATATGGTGGTTTTTCCGTTATTCCATGTAACACTTAAAGATTCTTGATTGTTAAGTTTAATTTTAATTGGTTTTGCCATTTATTTAATTTGCACCTCCCAATATTAAAGGTAAACCGTCTTTCCCGGAACCAATTACAATTACTTTGGTGTTGGAAGAATTAGCTAATTTTTCCGTTGCTTCAATACCTTTCCATTTTAATATATTTTGATTGATACCTTGCGAAACAATTTCTTGGAAATCCTTAATACCTTTTGCTTCAATTCTTTTTCTTTCGGCTTCTTGAGATTCTTTTTGAAGTATAAAAGACATACGTTGACTTTCTTGTTCGGCTTGCAATTTTTCTTCGATTGAACGCGTTAAACCTGTTGGCAATACAATTTGTCTTAAAGGAGCGTTTTCCACAATTATACCGCGCTTGTTAACAATCTGTTCTAAATTTTTAGTTATTTGTTGTGCAAGAAGTTCCCGTTCCCCCGTATATAAGGCTTTAGCTTCGTATTTGGCCGTAACTCCTCTAACAACCGATCTGAATTGCGGAATTAAAATAACATTTAAATAATCACCTGCTTCAACCGATTTATAAATATCGTTTGCCATTGCCGGATCAACGCGGAATAAAAGACTTATTTCCAATTGTACGGGTAAACCCTCTTTTGAAGGAACGGTCATTGTTTCTTTTATTTCTTGGGTTTTGAAACTATATTTAATTATTTTAGCTAAAGGATTAACAATATTTACTCCGGGTTTTAATGTAGTGTCGCTAACTTTTCCCAAAAAATCAACAACACCAACAGTACCGGCAGGTATAATTGTAAATGTTCTTGAAAGAGCAAAAAGTAATGCGGCAATTGACATTACCAATGTTAGGGAACTTTCCTGTTTTCGCCCCGTTTGTTTCATGTTGCGGGATACAAAAAAAAGTATTATTGCCGCAACAATTGCAAAAATAAAAATCATATTACCTCCTTGAACATTATGTTTATATGGAATTATTTAATAATCAATTTGATTAGTTTAACACTTTTGGTTTTTTTATCGGATAATTTTATTGAACTTGAAATCATGTTTTTTGATAAATCGATTTTATCTTTTCGGTTTGTAAAAAGCTCTGCAATTACATCTCCCTTTTTTATTTTTGAACCTATTTTCGGATAGAAGATAATGCCAGCCGAAAAATCAATTTTATCTTCTTTTGTTTTTCTACCCGCACCCAATTCAAGCGAAGCCATACCTATTTTGTAATTATCCAATTTAGATATGTAACCGGATTTATCGGCTTTAATAATTTCTTTATATTTTGTTTTGGGATATTTTTTTAAATTTCGAATGTATGAAATATTACCGTTTTGCAGTTTAACAATTTCAGAAAATTTATCGAAAGCTTTTCCCGTTTTAATTATCTCTTTCGAAATTTCAATTCCTTCATTTATGCTTTGGGCTTTCCCGCCAAGATAAATCATTGCACCGGAAAGATGCAGTGTTACATCAAGCAAATCCTTTACATTTTTTCCTTGTAATACTTGTACGGATTCGTAAACTTCCAACCAGTTACCGATATAATTACCAAGAGGTTGATTCATATCGGTAATAAAAGAAATAACTTTTTTGTTAAAAGATTTTGCCGTTGACATTAAAGAATAAGCAAGAGCTTTGGCTTCGGTAAGTTTTTTCATAAAAGCACCGCTACCGGTTTTAACATCCAAAACTAGTCCGTCAATACCTTCGGCAAGTTTTTTGCTCATTATACTTGCCGTTATCAAAGGAATGGATTCTACCGTTGCCGTAACATCTCTGAGAGAATAAATTAACTTATCTGCAGGAGCAATATTTTTTGTTTGACCTATTAAAACCGCTTTACATTTTTTTATAACGTTTTTATATTGCTTTAAACTTAAATTGGTTTTAAAACCGGGGATGCTTTCAAGCTTATCCAATGTTCCTCCGCTGTGTCCAAGCCCTCTTCCGGAAATCATCGGAACATTTATTCCTGCAGCAGCAACTATAGGAGCAAGAATTAATGATGTTTTATCTCCAACACCACCTGTTGAATGTTTATCAATCTTTTTACCGGGAATATCCGAAAGATCAATAATCTTTCCGCTGTAAAGCATGGATTTTGTTAGAGCGGCCGTTTCTTTTTTATTCATACCGTTAATATAACTTGCCATTAAAAAAGCGGAAAACTGATAATCGGGTATTTCCTTTTGGCTATAAGAATTTATCAGAAAGTCGATTTCTTTTTTTGTAAGACTTTTTCCGTCTCTTTTCTTTTTTATAATTGTTACGGTGTTCATGATTTTTATTTTTTTATTAAATGGAATATTAAAATATAGTTAATTGGTTTTAAAAAAATAAGACCTTTATATATTGAATTTAAGCGGTAATTTGAATATAATATATTTATAAATCTATTTATTGTAAACAAATATTGAGGTTCATAATGTTTGACGATAGTTATACTTTTACGTGTGTTGAAAGATTTTTAAAATATGTAAAATACGATACACAATCGGACGAAGAATCCGAAACTTTTCCAAGCGATCCCAAGCAACTTGAGTTATCTAAAGATTTGGTAACGGAGTTAAAAGAAATTGGATTAACCGATGCGCACATGGACGAAAACGGTTATGTTTTGGCTACTTTACCAAGTAACAGCAATAAAAATGTTCCGGTAATAGGTTTTATTTCTCATGTAGATACTTCACCGGCGGTAACGGGTAAAAACGTAAAGCCGAAAATCTTTAAAAATTATCAAGGCGGTAATATTGTTTTGGAAAACGGGAAGGTGATTGCCGCAGATGAAAATCCGGAATTAAAAGATATGATTGGGTTCGATATTATTACAACGGACGGAACAACTTTACTTGGTGCAGACGATAAAGCCGGAATAGCCGAAATAATGGATGCAATGAATTATTTGGTTAAACATCCCGAAGTAAAACACGGAACAATAAAAATATGTTTTACCCCCGATGAAGAAGTTGGACGCGGAACCGAAAAGTTTGATGTTGAAAAATTCGGTGCAAAATATGCTTATACTATTGACGGCGGAACAAGAGGAGAAATTGAAACGGAAACCTTTAGTGCCGATGCAGTTAATATTACATTTATAGGTAAAAATGTTCATCCCGGTTATGCCAAAGGTAAAATGATCAACTCGGTTAAAATGGCTTCTTATTTTATGGAACTGTTACCTAAGGATAGACTTTCTCCGGAAACAACCGAAGGAAGAGAAGGATATGTTCATTGTACTCAAATAAGCGGTAACGAAGAGAAAACAATATTAAAATTTATTATTAGAGATTTTGTTGATGAAAAACTTAAAGAATATGAAAATTTCTTAAAAGAATTAGTGGATAAAACTGTAGAAAATTTTCCGGGCTCCAATTCCGAATTTGAAATAATTGAACAATATAGAAATATGAAAAATGTTTTGGTTCAACATCCGGAAGTAGAAAATAATGCTTTGGAAGCTTTAAAAAGATTGAAAATAACACCAATACAATCTGCTATTCGTGGCGGAACGGACGGCTCCAAACTGAGTTTTATGGGATTGCCCACTCCGAATTTATTTGCCGGCGGTCATAATTTCCATGCTGTTACTGAATATGTTGCAATTCAAGATATGGAAATGGCAACAAAAACAATTGTTGAACTTTGTAAAATATGGGAAGAAAAAGCCTAGCTTCAAAACCTCTGAGATTAAATTACGATTTTTATTTATTGTTTATAATATTAAAAATAAAATAATTTAATCTTTGAGGTTCGTTTTTAATGTGGTATTGCAATTTAATTTCCCTTGATGTTTTTTAACTGTTCGAAATATTTGCGTATTAGTTCTTGATAATCTTTCGAGTAACCTTCTTTAACGGCTCGAAGTAATTCATCGCGCAATTTATCTTTAATTTTTGTATCGGATAAATTTAATTGAACCGGAGATTTTATATTAAAATTTTTACCTTTTTCCGATTCTCTTTTCTTTTCAAAATCTCTTTCGTTTATTGAACGTTGTGCATCCAAAAGTTTTGTTAATATTTTTTCTTGTTTATGTATTAACTTGTCATTTATTTTTTTACTGTTAAAATCCGAAATAACTTCTTGCATATCCTCCAAAATTTTATCCAAGTCTGAAGCTATTTTTTTTGATTGTCCCGATTGTTTTGCTTCTTTGTTTAATTGTTCCAATGATTTTTGAATTTGACTTTGTTTTTCTGCAAGACGTTGCATAGAAGAGAGTTGTTGAAATGAAAGTTGACCTTGTTTTAATTGTTGTGTTAGTTTGTTTAAGCCCAATTGTTGTTGAGAAAGATTTTGTAGTTGCTGCATTAAAGACATCATTCCGCTTCCGTTTCCGCCGCCTTGCATCATCTGTTTTAACGAATTTTGCATAAGCAATGCAGCTTGATTTAAATTTTTCATTGATTCATTTTGTTTGTATGATGCTTGATTTCCGTTTCCGTTTTGTAACCCCGCAATTGCTTGCTTCATCGATTGTTTTGCTTCTCCGAGATATTTTCCCATTTCCGGAGTAATGGCAAAAGTTTTTTGAGATAGTTTATTTAACCGTTTTAATATATTATTTAAGTTTTCCGAAACATTCATTTGAGCTTCTGCGGTTTTGGGTAATTCCGAAGAACGCATTTTATTTTTTTCCGTTTCTTGTTGCAATTTCTCTTCTTCTTTAGATAGAGATATTAAGTCGTTTATTGTTTTCATCATATTTTGCATTACCATTTGTTGATTTTGCATTTGCATTTGTTGTTTTAATTGTTGCATTCGGTTCATTGTTGTTTTTATGTTTTTATCCAATTGCCGCATATTTTGTAATGCTTTTTGCAAATTGTTTTTTTGTAATTGCTCCAATGTTTGCTTTGATATTTCTTGGTTGTTTTGTTTTTCAAATTCTTTTTTTATCTCTTCTGTTTTATCTTTCGGCATATCGTTTATTTCTTTCATTTTGTCATTAAGTTTGCTTATTTCTTTTTGTAAATTTTTCAATTGTTCGTCTATGTTTTTTTGTTTGTCTGTTAAATCTTTATTCGATTTATTCCGTTCTGTTTTTTCCGAAAGGTTTTTAATGTCTTTTGTCAGCTTTTCTGTTCGTTTAATTATTTCATCTATTTTTTGTTCAATTTGAATTTGTTTTAACAAATTCAATGTTCGTTCAATACTTTTTTTAAATGCTTCTTCATTTGCCGCAAAATTTTCCAAATTATTTTGTACTTTATTTCTGTTTAAACTTTCCAAAGCTTTTTGCATTTTATTCAATGCTTTTTGTAAATCTTTGCTATTAAGTTCATTCATTAAATTTTGTAATTCGTTATATTTTTTCATTGTTTCTTCGGATATCAAATTATTTTTCATCATTTCTTGTTTAAGTTTGTTTATGCCGGTTCTTATGTCGTTGTTTTTTTCGGAAAGCCGTTTAAAATTCTCAAGTGTTTTTTGAAGCTTTTCTTTTTCGTTCCAATCTATTTTTTTTTGTTTTTGTTTAAGTTTGTTAGAAAGTTCTTTTATGTTTTTACCCAATTCTTCGGATTCTTTTAAAGTTTCTTTTAACTTTTTTATTGAATTGTTTTGTGATATTTCCGCTTGTGTAAATAGTTCGTCTAACGAAGGAACGCGTATTTTAAACATTTCGCTTTTTGTTGATTTTGGTCCGTTAATATCATCATTATCAAAAATTTCCAAATAAAATGAAATGAAGTTTTTTTCTCTTACTCCAAGTTTTAATAAATTCCATTCGTAAAAAAAGTTTTGTTCCGGTTGAGTTTGCTTTATCGGAATATTTACGGAAGTAAATTTATCGGAGGTATCGGCCACCGTTTTTGTAATTTTATAATTCAACATCAGTTTTGAAAAACCGAAGTCGTCTTTAATTGTTCCTTTGATATTAACCAAATCGTTTTGCGGTAATAAAAAATTTTTTTCGGGAGAAGTAATATTGATAAAAGGAAAATTATCCGTTAAAATTTTAATATTATAATTAACGGGGTTTTCATTTTTATTGCCGTCAATATCTCTAAGTGAAATAAAATAATTAAAGTCTTTCAAAACGGTAATTTTCCTTTTGGCTGTGTTTCCGTTTATTTTGAAATTAATTTTTTGTTTGTTGTTTTTTACAAGATTAGCAGCAGATAATTTTTTAGTGCTTTTAATTTTAAATAAAATTTTTGTACCGGATAAAACACTAACATTACCATTATCGTCTTGACTAAAAGAGTGTATGTGTGAATATCGCGGTGGAAAAATATCCAAATGTAAATAATTAACAATCGGAGGATTTAGCACCTTAACCGAAAAGGTAATTGTTTTTATATTTTTACTAAGTGCAAAATAGGTAAAAGAATTTTGAACGTTATTTAAGTTAAGAGTAAATACATTATTGGAATCCGGCGTAACTTTGTGTTCCGAAAATTCGGTTTCGAACTTTGTTTTTGTTAAAATTGAAACTTGTTCTGGAATTTTCCCTATTGCTTTAACTTTTATGGTAACGTTTTTCCCTTTTTTTGTTTTAACGTTACCGGTAAGAACTTTTAAAATAAATTCGGAAGGTTTGCTATATTGAGTATTAAAGTGAATTAAACGTAATGTGGCAGAACGCATTTGAGGAAAAACCAAAAGTGAAAAAAAAGCAATGGAAAATACGGCGAAAAAAATTCGGAACATTTTTTTTACTTTTGAGTAATCTATAATATTAAGAAAATCAAGGTTTTCAATGGTTTTGTAAACCGTTTCAAAAGCGGCTTCGGTTAACTTAAGCGAAGATGCATTTCTATCTTCCAAAAGTTGTAAGGAATTTACCAATTTATCTTTTATACCGTTAAAGTGGTTTCCTATTTTAATTGCGGCTTTTTGATAATTATCGAAGGAATTTTTTTTAAATAGTTTTATTACGGGTATTAAAATCCAAATTATAAAGAAAACTATAACTGTTACGGAAAATAAAATAAAAAAGATAAATTTTATCGAAGTTCCGAAATAGTTAAAATTTTCAAAAAAAGATAAAACACCGAAAATAAGTAAACACCATATAAACAATTTTAAAATACCTATTTTCAAAACGTTGAGTTTTTCTTTGTAGATGAATCCGGAAAGTTTTGCTAAAACAATGTTTTTTTTATGTAAAATATTATTCATAAGGTAAAAATATTTCAGTTAGAAAGAGCATAAATAACCAAATTGGTTCCGAACTCAAGAGCTTCTTTTCTTTTTTCGGGCGGATCGTTATGAACGTTGGCATCTGCCCAACCGTCGCTCGGATTGCTTTCGTATGTATAATAAATGACCAATCTTTTATTTAAAAAAATACCGAAACCTTGCGGCGGTTTATTATTGTGTTTATGTATTTTGGGCGGTCCTTTTTCAAAATCGTAAAATGCATGGTATATTTCGTGATTAAAAGGAAGTTCAACAAGTGCATTTTTAGGAAACACTTTTTTTATTTCTCTTCGGAAAGCTTTATCCAAACCGTAATCATCATCAACATACATAAAACCGCCGTTTTCAAAATATGTTCTTAAGTTTTTTACATCGCTTTCTGAAAAAACTATGTTGCCGTGTCCGGTTAAAAAAAGAAACGGAAAATTAAAAATTTCATCTTTGGATAAATCGGCAAATGTATATTCCGCATTAACTTTTATATTGGTGTTATTTTTTATAAAATTCAACAAATTAACTTCACACGATGGATCGTTGTACCAATCTCCGCCCCCCTTATATTTTAATCTTGCAATTTGAAACCCCAAATCTGATTGAGAGAAAATTATAC
>Ga0256841_1002761_pt1 | contig 13648 bp, 10 predicted proteins | sample 356308metaG_FD_185971 | JGI IMG/M metagenome (GOLD analysis project Ga0256841, IMG submission 185971) | Hydrothermal vent microbial communities from Mid Atlantic Ridge, Atlantic Ocean - 356-308 | ecosystem: Environmental > Aquatic > Marine > Hydrothermal vents | place: Atlantic Ocean: Mid...
GTGGGGGCCGGGGGTTCGGCGGGACCGGGGGGGAGCGGGTCGATTCCCCGGGAGGTCCGCCGTTCATCGGGGTGGTGCTGGCCGGGGGGGCGTCGACCCGGATGGGGAGGGACAAGGCCTTCATCGAGGTGGGGGGAGTTCCCATGGTCGCGAGGGTGGCCCGGACCATGACCGATGCCGGGGCGTCGAGGGTTCTGGTGGCGGGGGGCGACGCCCCACGACTCTCACACCTGGGACTGAGTGTCGTCCCCGACCACGAGCGGGGACTCGGGCCCCTGTCGGGGTTGCTGGCGGCCATGGACGCGATCGCCGATGCCTCCCCACCGACCCCGGAGGGAGGGGAGGGTCCGCTCATGGTGAGCGCCCCCTGTGACACCCCATTGCTGTCGCCGGAACTGATCAGCGCCCTCATCGGGACCCTGACCGCCGACACCGACTCGGAGGTGGCCGTCACCGAGGGACCGACGGGTCTCGAACCATTGTTGGCGGCGTGGCGGGTGACCCGATGCCGGGACACCGTGTCGGAGCGGCTGGCTTCGGGATCGGGTGCGGTGAGGGGGCTTTTCGGGACCCTGGACACCATCGTCGTGAGGTGGGCGAGCCCCGTCGAGTTGACCAACGTGAACACCCCCGAGGACCTCAGGGCCCTCGAACCCCGGACGCCACCGGGAGGGTCGAAGTCGATCCCATAGTCTCCGTGGTGCCCGATCGGGGGTAGCCTCTGACATCAGCAGCGACGGAGGTTGACCTCAACCGTGCACGTACCGGAGATAGCGGCAGCCGACCTGGGCCCCGAGATCGAGCGGGGTGTTCCCGTGGTCGACGTGAGGCGCCCCGAGGAGTGGGTCGGCGGTCGAATCGGAGGCGCCCTGTTGATACCGATGGGGGAGATCTCCGACCACGTGCCGGAACTGGAGGTCAGGGCCGATGGCGGCCCCCTGCACGTCATCTGCCGGAGTGGAGTCCGCAGTCTCCAGGTGGCGGGTTTCCTGAGGGCCCAGGGCATAGACGCCCGCAATGTCGCCGGTGGAATGCTGGCGTGGACCGCGACCGGTAACGAGGTCGAGACCGGCCCCACCAAATGAGCGGCGCATCCAACGAGCAGATCCCCCACCGGTGGGTCGACACCCAGGCCGCCCTCGATGAGTTGGTGGGGGAGCTGGTGGCGGCCGACGAGTTCGCCCTCGACACCGAGTTCCACCGTGAGCGCACCTACTACCCGAGGCTGGCCCTGATCCAGGTGGCCTGGAGTCCGGAGGACGCCGGCGGGGGACCACTGGAGGTGGCGCTCATCGATCCCGTGGCCGTCGATCCCCGGCCCCTGGGTGACGCCCTGGAGAAGGTCCGCCAGGTGATCATGCACGCCCCCCAGCAGGACTACGAGGTCCTGGAACGGGCCTGCGGGGTGGTACCGGCCCGGGTGTTCGACACCCAGGTGGCGGCGGGTTTCCTGGGTCTCTCCTCACCCTCGCTCTCGACCCTGGTGGAGAGGTTCCTCGGCACCCGTCTGGCCAAGGGAGACCGCCTGACCGACTGGTTCCAGCGTCCCCTGGGCGAGGCCCAGAGGCGCTACGCGGCCTCCGACGTGGTTCACCTGGCCGAGCTGATGGCCCTCATAGCCGGCAACCTGGATCGGAGGGGTCGGGTGGACTGGGCCTTCGACGAGTCCGAGAGGATGAGGACCCGCGCCACCCGGGTGATGGACCCCGAAGAGGCCTGGATGAAGATCAAGGAGGCCCGTCACCTTCGGGGCCGGGCCCTGGTCGTGGCCCAGGAACTGGCGGCGTGGAGGGAGCGTACGGCCCAGCGAACCGATCAGCCGGTCAGGTTCGTGCTCTCCGACCTGGCCCTGGTCGGCGTGGCCCAGAAGGCGCCGACCCGGGTCGAGCAGCTCAAGTCCATTCGTGGCCTGGACGGACGTCATCTGCGCGACGGCGCCGGCCGTGAGATCCTGGCCGCCGTCCAGCGGGGACTGGACCGCCCACCCGACTCGGTGCAGAGGGTCAGGGACGACGGGGGAGCCACCCTCGAACGCCGACTGCGGCCGGCGGTGACCCTCATCTCGGCCTGGATATCCCAACTGGCCCGCGACGAGGACCTCGATCCCGCCTTGTTGGCCACCCGGGCCGACATCGTCAGTTTCCTGCGTGGGGAGGAGGACTCCCGACTCCAGACCGGGTGGCGCAACGATCTGGTCGGAAACCGAATCCGCAGTCTGGTCGAGGGCCGGTCCGCCCTGTTCTTCGATGACGGCAGATTGGTACTGGAGCCGCGTGAAGCGCCCTGAGACCGCCCTCTCGAGTCCCCGCCGGGTATGAACCGTGCTCTGGTATGGGGCTCTGACGTGGTTCGGTGGTGGGTCGGGGATACACTGCATGCGACCTGCGCGCACATGAGTCGGGTAATCAGAGAAAACGTCAGCAGCGAGGAGCCCCCGGGGTGAAAAAGGGCCGACACCGTCGATATGAAGAGGCACGTCGCTTCCAGCGGGACGCAGCCTCGAGTTTCAGCGTCGAGGACTTCGACCTCGACGCCCCCGACCCGTGGGCCCTTCCCAAAACCTCCGCCGATGACGATGAGGACGACCCCTACGCCGATCTGGCCGCCAAGTACGGGGCCGACACCGAGGACGAGCCGGAGCCCGACGAGGGTTGAGGTCGTAGGGGGAGTTTTCCTGCCCCGGTCGGGACTCCCTGCCCCAGTCGGGACTCAGCGGGCCCCGACGGCGGGCATGGTGGTCGTGACCGAGGCCCCCGAGCTACGGGGTACGACGACGTCGTAGACGGCCTCGGTCATCTCCGTCATACGGCGTTCGTGGTCGATCTGATTGGCGAGACCATTGGTCAGGTAGACCATGGTGAGACGTTCCACCGGATCGTGGATGGCCCGACCGGTGAGACCGCCGTGCCCGAAGGTCCGATGCCCCATCGACCCGCCGAAGGATCCCGCCACCTGGAAGCCGAGCCCCCACGGCACCTGGGCCCCGTTGAACGTGCGGTCTCGCACCCCCACACGGTGGGCCGAGGTCAGCAGATCCAGGGTCAGGGACGACCGGAACAGTGATCCCGGATCGGCGGCCAGGGAGTCGTAGAAAAGGGCCAGGTCCGAGGCGGGCCCGATGACGCTCATGGCGGGCTCGAACCGTGACTGGTGCCAGGCAGTGTTGTGGATGACGTCGCGGTGGTGGGGAACCTCGATGGGCTCACCCTCGGCGTCGGTGCTGGGTACGGTGTAGCCGGACCAGTGAACCGGGGAGAGGTTCACCTCCCGGCGGCGGGCCCGTTCGTCGCCGAGGTGGAGCATCGTCTCCCTCATGCGGAGGGGCCGCAGCACCTGCCGATGGAGGATCCGGTCCAGGCGACCCCGTTCGACGGTCTCCACCACCGCTCCCAGGATGCGCCAACCCGAGGAGGGATGGAATCCGGCCCGGGTGCCGGGTCGGTACTCGGCCCGGTAGGCGGTGATCAGGGAGATGGCGTCCTCATCGGAGATGTCACGGTCGGCCAGTTCGGCTCCGGCGAACCCCCCCATGTGGGTGAGCAGATGCCGAATGGTGACCTCGTTCTTGCCCCCGGCCTCCAATGACCATTCGGGCAGATGGCGCCCGACGGGATCATCCAGGTTCAGCTTCCCCCGCTCGAGGAGCCGACCGACCTCGACGGTGAGCAGGGGCATGGCGGCCTGGTACCACCTCATCATGTGGGAGACGGTGAGGATCTCCCCGGGCCGGGCCTCCCCGTCGGCGAAGGAGGCGATGGTCTGTCCCCGCAGGGAGATGAAGAGCTGGGAGCCCAGTTGCAGCTCCTGATGGCGGTGTTCGGCCATGAGGTCCGTGAGGTCAGATATCCGGCTCATGTCGGATTCGTCGACCGGGGGGCGGCACGGATGAGGACCCCTGGGGGCGGACGGGGAGCCGTGCCGGTTCCCGGTGGGTCAGCGGCGTCCGATACGGGAGTCCAACATCTCGACCAGCCAGCGGTGAACGGTGGAGCCGGTGATCTCCACCAATTCGTGTTCCAGGGCCCGGTAGACGGGAACCTCCCCGACCTGGGCCTCGGGGGCGTCGACACACCACCAGGCCATGTCGGCCCCGCCCTCGGCCCAGTCCTCCCTCAACCAGGCCCGGACCATGGTGTAGACGTGCCCCGTCTCCGTGACGTGGTCCTCCCGCCGGATCGGTACCTGGCGGCAGACCTCGGGCTTGAGGGAACCGGCGGGGAGCCCTCGGTTGGTCGCCGCGATGTGGAAGGCGCAGCCCGGCCCTCCCCGATGGTCCGCATCATTGAGGAAGACACACGCCCCGTCCACGGTCCGGGTTCGCCACGAGCCCGGTTCGGCCTCGACCAGACCCGTGACCGGACTCCCGGTGGTTCCGCCCCGCTGCCACTCCGAGGCCGAGAGGGACGCCGCCGCTCTCTCGACGGCGGTCCGGTCCTCCTCATCGCTCAGCCAGGCCCCCTGGGAGCAGCAGCCGGTATGGCTGTTCCGCTCGGCCTCGGGGCCGATGCCCAGGCACCCCCGACCCCAGATGCAGGTCCAGCGCCCGGTGAGGAAGGTAACGTCGAACAGCCAGGTGCGGGCCTCGTGGGGATCCTCGATCGACACCCACTCCCGACGCTCGGTGGGCGGGATGGGCCCCCGACGGGGCGGATCGATCGGGATCGTTGGGGGATCCTCGGCCATGGCCGACCAACGCTAGCCCCGTCGTCCGCGGGTCAGACCCGAATGCCGTGCGGGATCTGTCGGGCAATGAGCGCTAGCCCCGTCGTCCGCGGGTCAGACGGGTACCGGCCGGACGGGATGAGGTCCGAGGGGGAACCGCCGGTGTCCCAGGGACCACCGAGGCGGTCGGGGCGGGGTAGTTTCGGGGTCCGGGAAAGGAACGTGGTTTGGCCGAGTGGACGGATGCCGAGAATCGGGCGTTGACGGACGATCTCACGAACGCGCTCGGAGCCCGGCAGGTGCGCACCGACGGTCTCGAGAGGGCCCTGTACGGGCGTGACTCCTCAACCATGGAGGCCGAGCCCTCGCTGGTGGTCCTACCCCGCGACGCGTCCGAGGTGGCCGCCGCCGTGCGCATCACGACCGGGCACGGACGTCCGTTCGTGGCCCGGGGCTCGGGAACGGGCCTGGCCGGTGGAGCCGTTCCCCTCGATGGGGCGGTGGTCATAGCCACCAGCCGGATGAACCGGCTCCTCGAGGTGGATGTGACCGGACGTCTGGCCTGGGTGGAGCCAGGCATCCTCAACCTCGATCTCAGCCACCAGGTGGCCGCCCACGGTCTGCACTTCGCCCCCGATCCCTCCAGCCAGCAGGTGTGTTCCCTCGGGGGCAACGTGGCCAACAACTCCGGTGGTCCCCACTGTCTGGCCTACGGGGTCACGTCGGCCCACATCCTGGCCGTGGAGGTGGTCCTGCCCGACGGGAGCACGGTGATGCTGGGCGGGGTCACCGCCGAGCCGAGCGGCTACGACCTGCGGGGATTGTTCGTGGGGTCGGAGGGAACCCTCGGCATCGCCACCCGCGTGGCGGTGAGGCTCACCCCGAACCCCCCTACGGTGCGCACCCTCCTGCTCGACTTCGACGACACCGACGACGGGGCGGCCACGGTCTCGGGGATCATCGCCGCCGGACTGGTGCCCGCCGCCCTGGAGATGATGGACCGCCGGGCGGTGGAGGTGGTCGAGGCCTTCGCCCACGCCGGCTATCCGACCGACGCCGAGGCGGTGCTGCTGGTGGAGGTGGACGGCCTCGGGCCCGGGGTGCAGGAGGCGGTGGACAGGATCGCCGAGGTGGCGCGCACCAACTCGGTCCGCACGGTGAGGGTGGCGGCGGATGAGGCCGAGCGCCAGGCACTCTGGCGGGGGCGGAAGAACGCCTTCGGCGCCGTGGCCCGCCTCGAGCCCGACTACTACCTCCACGACACGGTGGTGCCACGGGCGGCGCTGACCCGGGTGCTCCGGCGGGTCTACGAGATCGCCGACAACCACGGGCTCAAGGTCATCAACGTGTTCCACGCCGGTGACGGGAACCTCCACCCGATCCTGTCCTACGACAGTCGCATTTCCGGCATGACGGAGAAGGTCCACCGGGCCGGAAGGGAGATCGTGGAGGCCTCCCTCGACGCCGGAGGTGTGCTGTCGGGTGAGCACGGCATCGGCCTGGAGAAGAGGGACTACATGGGACTGATGTTCAGCGCTGATGACCTGGCCGAGCAGGACCGGGTCCGGTCGGTGTTCGATCCCCGCCGGCTGTCGAACCCCGACAAGATCATCCCCGGGGGTTCCCGTTGCGCCGACGCCGGCTGGAGCGCCGGGACCAGGGCGGGGGAGGGTGCATGGGTCTGAGGCCCCATCCCCCCGAGTTGGAGGAGTTCGCCACCCTCGTGGGGTCGGAGGGTCCGGTGGGAATCGCCGGGGGCCGGACCCACTTCGAGCTGGGGGGAGAGCTCCGGCCGGGGACCAGGACGGTCAGTGCCCCCGTCGGGGTCGTCACCCATGAACCGGCGGAGATGACCGTCAGGGTCCGGGCCGGCACTCCGGTGACCGACCTCGAGGAGCACCTGGCGGACGGGGGGCAGATGGTGCCCCTCGATCCCGAGTCCCCCGCCAGCACCGTGGGCGGGGTCCTGGCGGTGGGACGGTCGGGCATCCGACGGCTCGGCTACGGCCACGTACGGGACCTGGTCCTGGAGATCACCTACGTCAACTCCGAGGGGAAGCTGATCCGGGCCGGGGGCCCGACGGTCAAGAACGTGTCCGGTTTCGATCTGTGCCGTCTCCTGGTGGGGTCTCTCGGCACCCTGGGTTTCATCGCCGAGGTCGTACTGCGCTGTCACCCCCTTCCCGAGGTCTCCCGGTGGTTCATGAGTGGGACCGATCCCGTGGAGCTGCTGTCGGGGCTCTACCGGCCGGTCTCGATCCTGTGGGACGGCACGGAGAGCCACGTCCTGTTGGAGGGGGCCGCCGCCGATGTCGAGTACCAGGCGGACCGATTCGACCTGACGCCGGTCGCCGGCCCGCCCGAGGTGCCCCGGGAGGGACGCCAGTCGGTCCGGGCGTCGCAGGTGGCGGACCTCCAGGGTCATTTCGTGGCCGAGGTGGGGGTCGGTGTGGTCCATCGCGACATCCGGACCGACCCGCCACCGACGGAGGCCCCCGCACTCCACCGGGCGGTGAAGGCCCGGCTGGACCCCACCGGGCGTCTCAACCCCGGGCGGGAGGTGGTGGTGTGAGCAGGGGAGGTTCGTTTCCGATCGATCTGGGGCTGGACCCCGAGGACCTGGTGTCGTGCGTCCACTGCGGGCTGTGTCTGCCCCATTGCCCCACCTACCGGATCACCCAGGAGGAGATCGCCTCGCCCCGGGGGCGCCTGATGCTCATGGCCGAGGTCGCCGAATCGGGCCGGGCCGACCCGGTGTTCATCGACGCCATCGACGCCTGCGTGGGATGTCGCGGCTGCGAGGCGGCCTGCCCCTCCGGTGTCCCCTACGGTCACATGCTGGAGACCACCCGGGCCGCCCTGGTCGAATCGGCCGGATATCAGCCCTGGTGGCGCCGGATCGGCTACCGGATTCTCGAACACCCACGGCTGCTGCGGGCGTCGAGCCGGATCCTGGCCCTGGTCCAGCGGACACGGCTGGTTCCCTCCCGATTCGCCCTCCCTCCCATTCCCCTGCGCCGGACCCGGCTGGAGTCATCTCCCCGGGGGACGGTCTGGTTCTTCACCGGATGCGTCATGGACGCCTGGATGGGGGAGACCCTCGCCGCGGCCAAGAGGGTGGTGGAATCCACCGGGGTGGAGGTCCGGGTGAGTGGGGACGCCGCTCCCTGCTGCGGTGCCCTCCACGTTCACGCCGGGCTGGAGGCGGAGGCCAGGGACCTGGCCCGCGAGGTAATGGCGGCCCTCGACGGGGATGGACCGGTGCTGGTCCCCTCGGCGGGGTGTGGGGCCCAACTGAAGGAGTACGGCCATCTACTGGGCACGTCCGAGGCCCGGGCCTTCTCGGCCCGGGTGCTCGACGTCCACGAGTGGCTGGTCGGCCGGGACATACCCCTGCGGGTGGGACCGCAGCCGGCCGAGCCGCCTCCGCGGGGGAGACCGGTGGTGGCGGTCCAGGACCCCTGTCACCTGCGCCACGTGCAGCACGCCCACCAGGCGGTGAGGACCGTCCTGGAGCCCTTCTTCGAGCTGGCCGAACTGGACGACGCCGGGCTCTGCTGCGGCGCTGGTGGTGCCTACTCCGCCGCCCACCCCTCCGAGGCGGCGGAGATCCGGGAGCTGAAGCTGGCGGCCATCGACCGGGCCGGAGGGGATCTGGTCGCCTCGGCCAACCCGGGCTGCATGATCCATCTCCGGGCCGGAGGGGCCCCCGCCCTCCATCCCCTGGAGCTGGTCGACCGGGCCCAACGGGGTCTGCTCTGAGTTCTCGACGGACCCGCCCGGGCCATGACGGGGCCCAACGGATCAAACGGTGTTTCTCAGACGGTGTTGATCAGGTCGATCAGGGGCCGTAGCCGGCCGTAGTGTCGTGGGCCGTACCGAAACGCCAGCCGGGGAAGATCAACGACGTCGTCGGAACTGATCTCGGGCCGGAGGGGCCCGCTGGGGAGGATTCGACCGTCGACGGCGAGGAATCCGCACTCGGCGTTGATCTCCTCCAACAGGTGTTCCGGTACCGCTCTGAGCATCCTCACGACCAGGCGGTCGCCCACGTATCGGATTGAGTGGTAGTTGCGCCAGAAACGGGTGACCTCCCGGCAGGCCCGAACCACGTCCTGGGTGATCAGGTACTGGCGGCGGTCGGCGGGGTTGATCAACCCACCGGCCTCCAGTTCCCCGGTCACGAACTCCTCCCAGCGACGCCAATAGGTCCCCCCGGGCGCGTCGAGGAGGACTATGGGCGAGGGCTCCGCCTTGCCGGTCTGCTGCAGGGTGAGGAGCTCAAAGGTCTCGTCGAGGGTTCCGAAACCCCCCGGCAGGGCCACGAAACCCTTGGATTCCTTTATCAGCATCAACTTGCGGGTGAAGAAGTACTTCATCGCCACCAGCTTCTCGTCGCCGGCGAGGAAGGCGTTGGCCTCCTGCTCGAACGGGAGCCGGATGTTGACCCCGAAGCTCCGCTCCCGTCCGGCCCCCTCATTGGCCGCCATCATGATCCCGGGCCCGGCACCGGTCACCACCATCCATCCATCGGCGGCCAGGCGGCGGGCGACCTCCCGGGCCAGGGCGTAGGCGGGGTCGTCGGGACGGGCGCGGGCCGAACCGAATATGGTCACCTTCTTCAGGTCCCGGTAGGGGCGGAACATCTCGAAGGCCTCGCGCATCTCCACCAGGGCGGCCGAGGCGATCTTCATGTCCAGGCGGTCGGGATGGTCGGCGACCAGCCGGGCGGCACCGAACATGAGGTCGCGGGCCAGTTCGGGGTTCACCGTGGAGTCGAGATCGGCGACGAGTTGCTCGATGTCGGCCTCGATTTCCGGCCCGATGGTGGACTCGTTCTCGGGGCGGGGTCGATCAGAGGCAGTCATGTCAGACCGAAGGGTGCCACAACGGGGGGTGTCAGGTCGGCGAGGGGACCTCGTTGACGGGAATGAGTGAGCGGCGGGAGGCCTTCAACCCGTCCCTGCCGCCGCGGTCGGGTCCGGGGCGGAAGTCGAGGCGGCCGTCGGCGTGGCCGTAGAGGGTCGTTCTCTGCCGCAGCGGTCGGCCGGTGCTCTCGGCGAAGTCCCGGAACTGTTCGGGGGTGAGGGCCTGACCGTGGGCGGCCCCGGCGGCCCGACTGATGTTCTCGTCCATGAGGGTGCCGCCCAGGTCGTTGGCCCCCGCCCGGAGGATCTGGCGAGCCCCGTCGAGACCGATCTTGACCCATGAGACCTGCACGTTGTCGATCAGGCCCCGGTACAGGATCCGCCCCACGGCGTGCATGAGGACCGTCTCCCGGAACGTCAGCCCCCGGCGGGCCCGGCGCTGCAGGTAGATCGGTGAGGCCATGTGCACGAACGGCAGGGGTATGTACTCGGTGAAGCCCCCGGTTCGCTTCTGGAGCTCCCGGATCCTGATGAGGTGGCGGGCCCAGTGCACCGGCCGCTCGACCGCCCCGGCCATGATGGTGACCGTGGATCTCAGGCCCAGGGCGTGGGCCGTCTCGTGGACCTCGAACCACTCCTCGGTGTTGATCTTGTCGGGGCAGAGAATCTCGCGGATGGGATCGTCGAGGATCTCCGCCGCCGTGCCCGGAAGGGAGGAGAGGCCGGCGTCGATGAGCATCTGCAGGTACTCCGCCAAATCTACGTCGAGGCGACGGGCCCCCTCCATCACCTCCAGGGCGGTGAACCCGTGGAGGTGCATGTCGGGCACCACGTCCTTGATGGCCCGGGCCACCTCTATGTAGTAGTCGCCGTCGAAACTCGGGTGGATCCCCCCCTGGAGGGTCAGCTCGGTGGCTCCCAGACGGGCGGCCTCGATCGCCCTCTCCTGGAGGTCGTCGAGGGTGAGCAGGTAGGGCCTTCCCCGGAGGTTCAGCGAGAGGGGGCCCTTGGAGAACCCACAGAACCGGCACTTGAAGGTGCAGACGTTCGTGTAGTTGATGTTCCGGTTGTGGACCCAGGTGAGGGTGTCGCCGACCACTTCCCGCCGTATCTCGTCGGCCAGGGCGGCGACCGCCGCCACCTCCCCACCCCGGGCGGAGAAGAGGGTCACGATCTCGTCCTCACCGAGTTCGTGTCCGGAGCGGACACCGTCGAGGACCTCGAGTACCGGTCCCGAGGAGGCGGGCTCGCCCGGGATCAGCCGGGGAGGGGGATTCGGGGCCCCGGCGTACCAGGCGGTGGAGTTCTCGCCGGCGAGCACGAAGTCGGCCCCGGCCCCGACATCGGTGGCGGCCACCGTCTGCTCGGGCAGGACCGAGCCGGGATCGTCGCGGCCGAGACCCTCGGCGTCGGAGCGGTCCATGACCGGGAAGTGATTCTCGGGATCCAACCACCGTTCGGGGTCGAGGGCGAACTCGGGGTGCAGGGTCAACCGGGGTGCGAGCTGATGGCCGTGCTCCCGGGTGACCTCGTCCAGGCGCTCCAGGGCGGGCCAGGGTCGCTCGGGATTCACGTGATCGGATGTGACGGGACTGACCCCGCCCCAGTCGTCGATACCGGCGTCGAGCAGCCGGCCGAAGTCGTCGGACAGGTTGGGCGGGGCCTGGAGGTGGATCTCGGGGGGCAGGATGATCCGGGCCAGGGCGATCGCCCTCAGGTAGTCCTCCGGCGGGCAGGGGGGGTGGGCGTGCATGGCGGTGCCCGGCTTCGGCAGGAAGTTCTGGACGATCACCTCCTGGACGTGGCCGTGGCGTCGGTGGGAGGCGGCTATGGCCTCGAGGGCCTCAACACGGTCGCCCTCGGTCTCGCCTATGCCCACCAGGATTCCGGTGGTGAAGGGTATGGAGAGTTCCCCGGCGGCCTCCAGGGTGGCCAGACGACGCCGGGGCTCCTTGTCGGGGGCGCCCCGGTGACAGGGCAGGTCGGCGAGGGTCTCGATCATCATGCCCTGGCTGGGGGAGACGGGGCGCAGGCGGGCCAGGTCGGTGGCGTCGAGGGCACCGGCGTTGGCGTGGGGCAACAGGCCGGTCTGGTCCCGGACCATGCGGGCCATGGCCACGAGATACTCCACGGTGCTCCCGTATCCGTGGTCGTCCAGCCACTCCCGGGCCACGGGGTAGCGATCCTCGGGCGCCTCACCCAGGGTGAAGAGGGCCTCGTGGCACCCGACCTCCGCCCCGGCCCGGGCGATGTCGAGGATCTGCCCGGGTTCCAGGAAGGGGGAGTCCAGGCGGGCCGGGGGCTGGGCGAAGGTGCAGTAGCCGCAGCGGTCCCGGCACAGCATGGTCAGGGGTATGAACACCTTGGGGGAGTAGGTGACCCGGTTGCCGTGGGCCAGGTCGCGGATCCGTGCCGCCCGGGCCATCAGTTCGGCCGTCGTCTCCCCCTCTGCCATTTCCGCCATGACCGGGAGGCTAGCGCCGGCGTCGGCCATCCCCCCATCCGTGAGCGCGGGGGGCGCTGTGGTGGTCCGGCGCGCTCAGAGATGGGGTGGTTGGGTGGGGGTGTCCCTTCGGGGTCCGTTCGGGTTTTGTGAGTGCGGGGGACGCTCTGGTGGTCCGGCGCGCTCAGAGATGGGTGGTTGGGTGGGGGTTGGGGGTGTCGCCGGAGGGGGGGATGGTCAGGGGCGGTCCCGGAGGGAGAGCAGAAGATCTCCGGGGCAGTCCGGGGTGGTGACCCTCCTGTCGGTGGACGTGACGTCGCCGACGCCGTCCAGGGCGACGTCAATCCGATAGTGGAGCGTGGTCCCGCAGGGAACAGCCTCGATCCTGATCCGGTGGAAATCGCTGGGGTCTCCGGCGGCGCCGGTGTCGTCCTCGTTGCCGTAGTCGGTGTCGGGTCCCCACTGCAGGGTGACCCGGGTGGCGGGGGAGGTGGCCACCTCGACGGTCACGTCGTGCACGGTCTCGGCGTCCCCTCCCACCAGGTCGCGCTGAGGACCGACGATCTCGTTCAGGCGCACGATGGCGGGCAGGCCGCTCCAGTGCAGTTCGCGGGCGGTGAGGACCGCCTCGTCCCGTAGGTACTCCGACGAGGTCAGGGCGGCCAGCGACGAGGTGTCGAACCCGTTCACCACCGCCGCCACCCGGGGCATCCCGTTGCGGATGGAGTTGAGGAGATCGACCATGTCGTACTCACTGGCCAGCGGTCCCCCGGACGGACCGGGGGTGAAGTCGGTGATCACCACCGGGTGCCGGGCCGTCAGGTCGGCGGCCTGAAGTCCCAGGTAGGCCGGGGCTATCTCGGAGGGGGAGACGGCCTTGTGGAGGGAGAACCCGACCACGTCGACGAGTCCGTCACCGGGATAGCGGTCCAGTGGGGAGGAGACTTCGGCCTGGACCGACCAACCCCACAGCACGTTGTGAATGCCGGCCGATCCGGCCCTATTCACGAGGTCGCGGTACAGGGCGCGGTACTGGGAGTCGGTTAGATGGCCCTGGTCCCACCAGTAGCCCCCTGAGCCGAACGGGTCGGCGAGGGGCACCCAGAGCACGACCAGACCTTGGTCCTGCAAGAGGCGCAACCCATCGAGATAGCCATCGACGAGGGCCAGCCATCGGGCCCGCTCGGGTGTGCCGTCCTCGAACAGGGCGTTGACGGCCACTGGGTCGAGACCCCCCTGATCGGTCGCCACCCCCCCGGTGAGGGGATTGGGAAACTCCGAACGCACCATGAGCACCCCTCCCCGCGACCAGTGGTCGAGGGCGATGGCGGTGGCGATGTCAGGCCGGATGGGATCATCCAGCCGGTCGAAGTCGACGGCGATCATGGCCGGCACCTTCCCCGAGCGGGCCTCGACGAGGTTCAGGTCCGGGGAGTAGCCGATGAAGGGCTCGGGGATGTAGGAGTCCGTCCCCCGGTAGCGGACCGAACGACCCTCGTTGACCACCTGGCCGGACAGGAAGTGGGACGCGTCGGCCGAACTGATCCGCAGCAGCTTCAGATACTCCGAGACCAGCGGCATGGCGGCGGGATCGACGGGGGCCGAATCGGCGGTGGGCGGGGTGCCCTCCCCGGGATCGTCCACGGGGGATATCGAGGCGTCCACGGGGGTGGCG
>Ga0256841_1002762_pt1 | contig 13647 bp, 5 predicted proteins | sample 356308metaG_FD_185971 | JGI IMG/M metagenome (GOLD analysis project Ga0256841, IMG submission 185971) | Hydrothermal vent microbial communities from Mid Atlantic Ridge, Atlantic Ocean - 356-308 | ecosystem: Environmental > Aquatic > Marine > Hydrothermal vents | place: Atlantic Ocean: Mid...
TTTTAAATTGTTGTTGACCAATTGGTTTCGCTTGTGCTTCATTGATCGCTCCTCTTCTGTAAGATCGAAAGGCACGATATCCAATAATAGAACTTCAAAGCCGGCATTGGCCATGTGACAAGCCAATCCTGATCCCATAACGCCGGAACCTAAAACTGCTACCTTTTGTATGCGTCTAGAGTATTGTGATTTCATTAATTTTGTTTTAAGAGTAAAAAAAGTGAAGGGACTCGTCATATCTTGCTTTACTGGACGGTACCTCTACCATTTCATACCTAGATATTTGTGGTGTTAGTATGAAAACAACATGAATTTTATTAAACATAAATTTCACACAGAGTTTTGTTTAAAAAAATCATGTGAGAGCGAAGCGGTTACATAGCTGCAGAAATTTTATAATACATTTATTATCAATTTATTAAAAAATTTTAAAGATATGAAATGGCAAAATATGGAGTTTGTTATTCATTCTCACAAGCAGTTTCGCCCGTTTTACCACACATCGGACATTCGCCAATTTCATTTCTGAGGTGTGGGTTATTGGAAGCACAAGTGCCACTAAATTCTTTACCGGTAAAAATATGCTTGATATTGAGTAGACCAAACGCGAGCACAAAGACTATAAAAATGATGAGTAGGGTATAGAGAAATTCTTGCATGGTAAGTTTGCATTTGACCGAAAGAAAGCAAGATTTGTTCGCTTGTCATCCGGAATAAGTGATCGGATTGAATACATTATCTATAGAACGATTAGCTTTGTGGTTAGTTTTATAAAAACCCAAAAATATTTTAAATGAGTCACGATAGAGACCAATCAAAAAAATTAAAGGCCTTTGAACGTCTATTGAATGTTATGGATGATTTGAGAAAAGGTTGTCCTTGGGATCGCAAGCAGACTTGGGGGACTTTACGGATTTTGACTATAGAGGAGATGTACGAACTGGTGGATGTCTTACTAGAGGAAGACGCAGAAGGGGTTAAAGAAGAGCTTGGAGACCTCATGATGCATATGGTTTTTTATGCATTGATAGGGGAAGAAAAGTATGGATTTGATATGGCAGACGTACTCGATGGTGTATGTGACAAGTTAGTAGAACGACATCCTCATATCTATGGGGCGGTAAAGGTGGATACGCCTGAGGAAGTAAAACAAAACTGGGAACAAATAAAGTTGAGTACAGGAAAAAAATCACTTTTAGAGGGGGTGCCTAAGTCATTGCCAGCTATAGTGAAAGCCTATCGACTGCAGGAGAAAACTGCTCAGGTGGGTTTCGAATGGAATAGTCTCGGTCAAGTCTGGGATAAAGTAGAGGAGGAGCTGGGAGAACTTCAAAATGAAGTCCGAATGAATGGAAGCCAGCAAAGGAAAGAGGAAGAATTTGGGGACGTACTCTTTGCATTGGTGAATTATGGACGCTTTATGGGGATTGATCCCGAAGCTGCACTTGAAAAAGTAAATAATCGTTTCAAAGAGCGTTTTGAATATATCGAACGCAATGCACCTAAACCGCTGAGGGAAATGACCTTGGAAGAGATGGATGCACTTTGGAATGAAGCCAAGAAAGAGTTTAAGGGAGAGGCCCCATCTAAATAATGATTATGTGTTCTTTGTACACTTTTATCAATCTCTCAGTGCGCAATTATAAAATGTCAAAACACGGCCAATAGTATAGAGTTGTTTAAAATAGCCAGTTTATCATTTATTGAAAGCTGAAGTGTCCTCTAAAATCAGGACGGTAAGAATTTTCAGGTTTGTTAAAAGAAGGAATGGGTGCAATATTGCCAACATTTTTTCTTCATAGACTAAATTGAGATTGAGCTAAGTTTATGTACATTCATATGTTATTGAGCCCCTTCTTTTAACTGCATCCCGGCAAGTGAAAGCCTATCCCAAAATTCTTGAAAAATAGGTTTTATGGAGTCCATGTATCCTGCTAAGACGGCCGGGATTTTTTCTAGGGTAGGGTAGGTGACAGAGTCTGAGAATTTTTCCGGGCTAAGAAGGCTAAAATCCTTAAGAATCCAAAGCGCAGTGCTAAATACTACAGTATTTAATAAGAAAAAAAGCAATCCACCTCCCATTTTGTTCATAAAGTCTAGGTGGACTTCTTTTAGTCCTCGCTCTAAGTTGCGTCCTACCCATTTTATTCCGGCCATAATTAGCATAAAACTAATTAGAAATCCTACGATCATATAGATGCGTGGGTCAATATTCGGAAGCATTCCCTCCAATAGATCGATAAGCCACGGAGAAAATTTAGCTGCGCCGAGGAGGGCTACAACGATCGCAATAATATTGAGTAGCGCACCTACAAGCCCTTTGCGGTACCCGGCAAAGAAACCCGTTGTGGCGACTACTAGGAAAAGGATATCAATGAACATGCGTTAGGATTAAATTAGTTGAAGGAATGGACCCGAAAAAATATAGAGTTCCGGCAATCCAAAATCATTTTTTTTGCAAAGATAACAACATATTATAAAAAGATTCTATCTTTGCGACTTCCATGTGCATTTCCTAGTTTTAATTTGGGTAGTATTTATATGCCAAATGTTGTGCTGTAATGAGTTATAGTGCTATATTTGCATTTTTTACTGTCCAAGTTGTTTGTATTTTAGTTTCAATCATTCAAAAAATAATTAACGAGTTATGAGTGTATTTCGTTTAGGTTCTCTATTGGTTATAATGATGGTGTTAGTATCTACTGCCCGGGCACAAAAGACATTTGTAGGGGTAGAATACAGAGGAGAAGCGCCCACTGAATTGGTTCAAAAATTTGATAAGTTTGAATTGTACAGGTTTGATTTTAAGGAGTTGAATAGATATGTTCATCGCGATAAATTCGACTATAATATTAGAATAAAAGCCGGGGGTCATGACTGGGCTATGTCTCTTTTTCCCAATGATATCCGAGCCAATGGGGCTAAGATGCGTGTTATGACACAGGATGGAATAGTTGAAAGAGATAAATTACCCAATAGTAATTACATAGGTAATATCAAAGGGACAGCACAGAAAGTTGCATTTAGCATTACGGATGGCTTTTTTATAGGAAGTATACATTCGAAAGAAGGGGAACTGTTCATCGAAGCAGTGAAGAATTTGATCGATGGCGTGCCCGATGATATGTATATCGTTTACAATACAAGAGAGGTAAAGCCTGTACCCGGGATTACTTGCGGAGCCGAGGCTGGAAAGCACCTTAAGAAAGATATATTAAAAAAAGCTAGAAAGGTAGAGCAACGCGCTGCTTGTTATGAAATGGAAGTAGCTTATGCCGCAGATTGGGACTACAATCAAGCACATGGTGGTGTGAATGGAGCGGTAGGCTATATGAGCTCCATCGTCAACCTGATGGCAGCCAATTGGGATGATGAATTTGATGATGAAATACAAGTCTTGGACGGACCATCCTTTGTGTCAGATTGTGCGAGTTGTGATCCTTGGTCAAATACTACAAGTGCGGGTGCCCTGCTGGCTGAATTTGCCAACTGGGGGCAGGGGGGCGGCTTTAACGGCCCCTATGCTACAGCTACTTTATGGGTAACAAGGGATATTTCGGGCAGTGTAGTAGGTATCGCTTATCTAAGTAGCATGTGTCATGGTTATAATGTATGTGAAGACTTTACTTCAGCGACCAATACATTGAGGCAGCTACAATGTCATGAGATTGGTCATAACTATGGTTGTGAGCATACCTCCAACGGAATTATGGCTCCGGTGGTAAATGGCTCTTCGTTTTGGCATCCCGCATCTGTAGCTACCGTCAATAACAATACACCATGGTCTTGCATGGGGGCTTGTCTCAATGGTTCCAGTCCCATTGCGGACTTTGGCGCCTTTCCGTCTATCGGATGTGCGCCCTTAGATGTGGATTTCTTGGATTATTCTGAGAATGCTACATCATGGAACTGGGAGTTTGAAGCGGGGATTCCGGCCTCAAGTACGGATCAAAATCCTACCGTAAGATACCTGAATAAAGGAATATATGGTGTTACGCTCACCGTAACCAATAATTATGGAACAGATGTCAAAGAGATCCCGTCCTTAATAGTGGTAAGAGACATCCCGGAAGTATCGTTTGCGATGGAAAATGCTTTTGGGTCCAATGAAGTGCACTTCTTCGACCAAACAGATGACCCTGAATACTGGGAATGGGATTTTGATGATGGGGAGTTCTCAGATGAACAAAATCCGGTTCATGTCTATGAGGAGGATGGACTCTATGAAGTCACTTTGACCGTAACTAATGCGTGTGGTACCGCTACTTATACCGACTATATCGAGATTATTACACCCGTCAAAGCCGCATTTTCAGCTGATACAACACATGAGTGTGGATCATTTTGTTCTAACTTTAGTGTGGTTAAAAACAATAATGTAGATGAGTATCTATGGTCTTTCCCCGGGGGAACTCCTTCTACTTCTACAGATCGTACTCCCAGAGTATGTTACTCAAAACCAGGTTCATATAAAGTGTTTTTGAAAGTTAAAAATCAGAGGTATCAGGATACGCTCACCATTAATAACTATATAAGAGTTGATTCAAATTCTGTTGCCGAATACCGGGATACGGTTGATGTAGTGGATAGCCTGCGTTTATATTTCCATGATCAAAGTCTTTATGCTGACAGTGTGACTTGGGACTTTGGCGATACGCTTTACGTCGATGATACTTTGGTGATTAGAAAATTGGATAATACGGATTCTGTTATTGCTGTCCTAGACTCCTTTGCACAAGTTACTTTGTCTGCTGAATATCGATTGGACAGCGTAGATGTACATTTTTTGAAGGATAGTATTTATGATGTACAACTTATAACCCATGGATTTTGCTCAGACGATACAATCACTCAATCTGTCGTAGCCGGCAAAGTCCCAGTTGCGGGTATTCAAACGCCTATGACGAGTTGTTTAGGCGAAGAATTGATAATACTGGATGGTTCTACGCCTAATACTACGCGTTGGAAATGGAGTATTACCCAGGGGCAATCCATCGAATCATTTACGACCCGTGATGTTGCATGGACACCTATGGAAACCGGCACTTATTCCGTTCAATTGATTGCAGAAAATGGCGTTGGTAATGATACCACGAATCTTGAGATATTGGTTATAGACCAACCCACAGCCGATTTTTCATTTAGTGCACAAGGAGTTGAAGTTACTTATGCTTCAATGGCCACAAATGCAATAAATCACTTTTGGGATTTCGGTGATGGAGTAACTTCTACAGAGGAGTCTCCTACACATAACTACACGAAAGCAGGGGTGTACCAAGTACAGTATGTTACACAAAATGATTGTGGCGCAGATACAATCATGAAGACTGTAGATTTGACTACTTTAAAAGCAATTTCTGCTGTTGATATCCTGGAGGGCTGTTCTCCATTATCGGTTCATTTGTTAAGTCAGTCTACTGGTGCAACTTCTGTAGAGTGGATCTTGGAAGGCAGCAATACCCCTACATCAACCGATGCTGAGCTAGACGTAATGTATATGCAAAGTGGAGTGTATGAGATTATTCTAGTCGCTCATAAGGGAGCTCTGACCGATACTTCCAGAGGGGTCTTTATAACGGTAGATGACAAGCCCGAGCCCGGATTTAACTTTGCCGTTTCGGACTTGGATGTGACGTTTACAAATACATCTAAAGGAAGTCGTTTAGAATATGAATGGGATTTTGGAGATGGTATGAAAAGTACAGATAAAGATCCGATTCATTCCTACGTAAGTCCCGGCAAATACACGGTATCCCTTAAAGCCTCTAATCTCTGTGGAGCATATACCTGGGTTAATGAGGTGAAGATAAGTGGGACGAACTCACGCGATATCTCTAGAGATCAAGCGATCATAAACCTTTCGCCTAACCCTGCACATCATTCTTTTGAAATGACACTTCAGCGTTTGAAAGGGCAAAAAGGCCAATTGCGTATCTACGACTTAAGTAATAAAGAGATCGTTAATAAAAAACTCTTCATAGATTCTGACAAGCTAGTTATAAAAGTTCCCTGTCAAAATTGGCCGACAGGTTTATACCTTGTTACATTTAGTGTGAATGAGCAGATTTTTGTTGAAAAATTAGTTGTCCGATAAGTAAAATGACCATTAAAATACAGACCAAAGGCCGACGGGTGGATATCCGGCGGCCTTTGTGGTTTTAGATATCCTTCTTTCTAATATTGGTAAAAAGAGGGGCAGGAAACCTTCAAAATAATGATTTAGTTTAATAGATTTGAAACATTTCTACTACTCATGTCATTATCTAAATGAATCTAGGTGTTAATGAATGTTCACTCAATCGTGTATAACTCCCTACAAAAGGATATTGGTTGGTTTCTGGTTCTAATCTCTCTTGTATTGGTGAATTACCAAGGGAAGGGACAGTGCCGTATTGATACCAATGTTTTTATAAATAAGACAGATACCATTGACCTTGTCCTTCCGGTAAAAGGTGTGCTCAATAACAATTTAGGTGATAGTAATCAGGGGTTATGTCGAGTGGATATCTCATTTGAGCATCAGTATGTGGGGGATTTGTTGATATGGTTGCGATCTCCCTCAGGGCAAGAGATTCAGCTCATCGGAGACCAAGTGATGTCCGGATTTACGAATTTTCAAAAATGGGATGTTTCCTTCATTCCCAGTAATCAAACTGCGCAGCCCGATCCGGGCTTTAGTGCTCAATGGTCTAATAATCAAACCTGGGGCGTCGGTGGTGCGGGAAGTTATACCGGTAGCTACTATCCCTTTAAGGGAACATTAGAAATGTTTGATAATGGACCGGTTAATGGAGATTGGGTGTTGCACATTGAAGACAGAATACGCTTTTATACGGGCAGGGTAACTGGAATTAAATTGGTGTTCTGCGATGATATTGGGACGGAGTGTAATCCTTGCCAGCCCAATGAGATTACAATTTTACAGGGGGACATCAATACCTGCCAAGGAGCACAAGAGTTGTTATTTGCCCCTCAAGTAAAGGTTAAGGGAATTTCAGCAGATAGCCTAGCTTATAGAGATACATTAGTTCTTTTAAAAGGGACAAAGATTCTCCAATATGGTAAGGTCTTTGATCTGCGATCTGCCGGTCCCGGGCAGTATACCATTTGTGGGTTAAGCGTATATGAATCCTCGCTTAATAAACTACCCACTCCCGGTAGTGACTGGTTGAGATGGAAGAAGAAATACGAACAGGATTCAATTGGAGCATGTGTCGGAGTAAGCAGGAATTGTTTTGATATTGAGGTATATGAAGTGCCGGATACCACTTACGTTAAAGATTGGTTTTGTGTAGGAGCATCGTATCAATGGGGGGATACAACCTTGACAGATGAAGGGAAATATACGCACGTTTTTCATACGGTTTCCGGAGGATGTGATAGTGTTGTGGTCCTAGAACTTGCTACCATTGATAGAATGGGGGAGAAGGTTAAACCAGATACTTTATCCTGTGAAATGGACACCGTAATTCTACAGGTTAAACATGTCGCGGTGACCAATGATGCCTATTTTGAATGGACAACAGATACAGGACATATTAGGCGCGTTATCTCGGATACAGCCATCGTAGTAGATTTGCCAGGAACATATTGGTTCGTCATTCGCACAGGGCAATGCTTGGATAGTCTTCGATTTATAGTTCATCGAGATACCGCAGTACCCTCCATTCATTTGACAGGTGGGGTAATCAACTGTGAAGTAGATAGCCTTTGTCTTATTCCAGTCATTGATGGAGATGTGACCTTCTATTCATGGCGAGATTCTAGCTTGAAGGAGATAGCCAATACAGAGAGGTTGTGTGTTAGTAGTCCCGGGAAGTATATCTTAACAATCCATTCTTCCAATGGTTGTAGTTCTACTCGTGTTGTTAATGTTGGAGGTGATTTTGAGGTGCCTGAACCCATTATCACTAGGGATACATTAACCTGTACTAGAGATTCGGTTTACAGTACACTGTTAAACCCGGATGTGTACAGAAAATGGATTTGGTTTTCTCCGACAGGGGATAGTTTGGCAATTGATACCTCTGTACTATTGAAGGACACCGGACGATATTACATAGAAGTCATAGGAAGGAATGGTTGTACCACTAAGAGATATTTTGATTTGGTAGACAGGCGTGAAACATTGGACCCTATGTTTTCGAATGATACCCTAACTTGTGTGGATACGATTGTCCTTCTTCAAACGGGTCTGGATACGAATTCCGCCTTGTTCCGATGGGAATCTTGGGATGGGCAAATCAGTGGGGATCCCACTCTTTTAGTCGATCATCCCGGTCGATATTCCCTCTATTACAGAAGTGGGCAAGGATGTGTTTTGGACACTACTGTAATCGTTCATATAGATACAGGATTGCCCAAGTTGAGCTATTCCACGGATACCCTCCGATGTGATCGCCCCTTTTTATCACTATCCCCGGTAGGAGATACATTCAATCTTAAAGCACAGTGGTCAGGGCCGGACGATTTTAGTTTTAGTGGATTTAAGCCAATACTATCTTCCAAAGGTAACTATAAGGTTAAAATTTCCGGTGCGAATGGTTGTATTCTCGAGCTCGAAGTGCCAATACAGGCGGACACTGCTGTACCTGAGGTAAAAATCAATGCATCCTCCTTGTTTTTTAATTGTTATGAAAGAGACAGTATCGCTTTATATGCGGAAGCTTCCTCCAATGTCGTTGACTACAAGTGGACTTATTCATCAGAAGAGAAGAATGCTCCGGCTCTTATCGTTTATCAGCCCGGCTGGTATAAGATCCAAGTAAGAACATCTGCCAATTGTATATCGGAAGATTCTATTTTCATAGGTATGGATACATTACCCCCTCAATTTAGGGTGCTGCAAGGGGATACTATAAACTGCTTAAATCCCACTTCTCAATGGATAGTCTTACGGGCAGATACGACAGATCGGATTCATTGGGTGACGGAAGAAGGCACCATTTCATACCAAGATACCCTAACCCTTAGAAAGGAAGGGGAATTTATACTGTATATTCAGGGGGCCAATGGCTGTATGGACTCGATGAGGTATGAAATTGTTGCAGATACGGTTCCTCCGCACCTGGTAGGTATAGGGGATACAATTAGTTGCCGAAAGCCTTCTGCACTCTTATCATTTGCCGGTGATACGAGTCCTGTTGCCCAGATTAGATGGGTTTCTGAAGATGGTGAGGATATTCCGGCAGAAAATCCATTGGTTAAGAAAGGCGGGCGCTACTATCTGGAAGTGGAAGGAGATAATGGATGTTATTCCATTGATTCTGCGTGGATTGAAGTTGATACTTTTCCCCCGGAGATTACAGTTGAAGGGGCGGCAATTACATGCGTCAGACCAATTAGTGTGATAAAAGCCTCATGGACAAGTGATATAGATACATTTTACTGGAAAGGTCCGACGGGCTATTTTCGCGGCGGTGCTGAAATCTTTGTAGAGAATGGAGGGATATATACCGTCCTTGTCAAAGGAAAAAATGGTTGTAGGGATAGTCAAAAGATTAATATCATGGTAGATACGTTGCCCCCTAATATACGATTGCAAATATTAGATAGCTTGGATTGTATTGCCCCTCAGGGGAGAATATTATTAGCACATCAACAGCATGTAATCGCTCAATGGAACCTGCTCAATGGTAGCTTTACCGGAATGCTTGGTGACTCCGTTTTGCTTTTTGATGATTCTGTACGGTTTTCAGTATCGCTATTGGATACATTGAATGGTTGTAAAGTTCAAAAAACGATAGAAATTAAAAATGACCGAGTACCACCCGATAGTGTGAGGGTCGAAGCGCAAGACCCACTTTGTTTTGGTGAGGAAACGGGAAGCATCCGTATTGACAGTGTTTTTGGTGATTATCCACAATACACATACACTTTGGATGGCCATAATTCAATAAATGGTCAATGGACAGATCTTGCTGAAGGCCTATATTCGGTAAAGGTGACAGGCAGGAATGGATGCTTTCTAGATACCTTGGTAAGGTTATATGCACCATCAGAAATTCAAGTCTATGCAGGAGAAGATACTACTATCCTTTCGGGAGAGAGTACCGTATTATTAGGAAGCGTAAAGATGAACCGTAAAGACAGTATCGTTTATAGTTATTGGTTGACTGAAGATGGAGATATATTGTGCGATTCTTGTGAGAGGTATGTGATAACACCTGATCAAACTAAAAGATACATCTTTTACGCAAAATCAAAAAATGGCTGTCTGGATAAGGATGATGTTTTGGTCGTAGTTATTAATGAGGTAAAGATATTTATCCCCAATGTAATTACTCCTAATGGTGATGGAGTAAATGATAATTGGGTTCTTTTTGTAGATTCCAAATCTGTACAGTTTGTCGAATGGTCTATTTTTGATCGATGGGGGGAACAGGTCGTCGAATCACATTCAGAGGTTAATCGAAAAGAGCTAGTATTATGGGATGCTTCCTATAAAAACAAAGAATGTCTCCCGGGAGTTTATGTTTATAAAATTACTGCTACATTATCCAATGGAGAAAAGCGGGTATTTACTGGAGATATAACCCTTGTGAGATAGGATTTATTGGAAATGATACTTTCGATTAACAATTATATTTTATTCTCCATTAGCAATACTATTGTCAGGTTCTGAGCACAATAATTCTTCAAAGTGTTATATTTATTTCTAATTTCTTGAAAGGTTGTAAAAAACAACTAAAAAAAGTAATTTTTTTTATACCTCAGGCAGCGTTTTCGACTTTTGAAGGGTCTAAGTGTTGATTATATTCTGTAGTTTTGGTGTCTCATTCCAAGCTTCATGGGTTAATGAGATGCTAGAATGAGTATTGTTTAATTGATGGCATAATATTGGCACTTATTATATTTTGAATTTGATGCTAAGCGGAGTGGGGTTAATATGTCATTATATTCCTATTTATTTAATTTGTTTATAAACATAATTTAATATGAAAAGAGGATTACTTTCAATCTTTTTATTCCTTTTACTAAATATTGCATACAGTCAAAACTGCAACCCTCCCGGAGCTGATGATTGTGGGAGTTCCAATGTACTTTGTGGATTATCGGAGCTAGACGGATATACTTGTTCAAATCCGACAGGATCTAATCCTACAGGTCCGCAACCTACGCTTTGTTTTGGGCAAGGAGCATCGCATAATACGAACTGGTGGGCTTTCGTAGGAAATGGAGAGAATATTCAGGTTACCTTCGAGTTTGATCCATCTGATTGTGAATTTGCGGGTACTGGATGTAATGGTATACAGGCTGGAATAGTTGTCGAATGTGGGGGAGCAGCTCTGGATTGTAATGCAGCATGTAATACATCGACTTTTACGCTTCAGGGATTTGCTGAGAATTGTCATACCTACTATGTTTGGGTAGATGGTTGTTGTGGGGATGTATGTAATTATGAGATCAGTGTTGGAGAAGGCCGGCATGCTATGATTCCTACGCCACTACCCGATTTTGAGGTGAATGGGAAAAAGTGTGAGTGCAATGAGGTGGAGGTTTGTATTGGAGATTTAGAAGGCGGATGTGTGACACCTATTAGATGGACAATTGACGGAGTCCCGGATCCAACATGGGATGATGAGCAATGTATAACCAACTTTCCGGTTCCCAAAGAGCCTGTTGAATTTTGTGTGACATGGATATTGGGGAATCCGGGGAATCCGGATGCGATATGTGATGAACAGAGTAAATGTTTTACCTTAGTGCCGGATCCACCCATCGAGAAGACGCTACCCCCGGAAGAGTATTGTTATGAATCTCATCAAGGGCAGCATATTTGGACTCAAGGTAGTGCGGATACTACCATTTACTCCTCTTGTATTGACCCACCGTGTAAATTGAAAGTTCAGGACCCTGACGGATGTTGTGTTACGTATTTAAAAGAGATTACTCTATTGCCCGAAAGGCCAAAAGGGGAGAAATGGATATTTGTGTGTGACAATACCCCTTATGTCACAGAAGATGGACAGAGTTTTACTAAACCTGAATGCGGAGTTGACATTCATTTTCTCGCTCCCTGGGGAGATAATGGTAAACTTTGTGACACAACTTATACGCTGTATTTTGATAAATATGAACCAGAGGTAAAAACTAGTCAAAACTGTGGGAAATGTCAAGGATACTATGATGTTTCAGCTGAGTTTAGCTGGTTCCCCAATTGTATTAATGGGGATGTGACCGAGACGCCCTTTTGGGTGACACCAAATTTAGATACTATTTGGTCTCTGGAATTTGAAGTCCACTTAGAAGATGGTGATCCATCAGGCCGATATGAATTTTTCATTAAGGTAGATTATGTAGATCCAGATGACCCCAATGAGAATAAGACTTGTATTGTTACTACGAATCGATTTGAAATCATACAACCCGTGTCGGTCCCACAACCAATATTGGAGGGTGACAGTCCATTGTGCTTTGGTACAGAAGGGCAGTATCGTATCGTCAATGACCTAGGGGATGTTTGTTTGTACAATTGGTATGTCAAACAAGGAAATGGACAAATTACAACACCCAATATAGAGACATCAAAAGAAATAACGGTGTTCTGGGATAGAGGAGCAGGCAATGTAGGTGTTGTCTGTGTAAATGCATTGGTTGATTGTGGAACTAGTAAAGATTCGTGTTTTACCGTAGAATTACAGGAGTCTCCTGCACCGGATGCGGGACCGGATACGGTATTGTGTGGATTGAGTTATACGATGCGAGGGACAGCAGATGTTGCCGGAGGGAAGTGGCAAATCATTAATCAAGCAGGCAATGTAAATTTTGATCCGAATGATATAAAGACAAGTGTGTCTGTTGACGATTACGGGACTTATACCTTTGAGTGGTCAGAGTCATTGTCGACCTGTGAAGGTCGAGATAGTGTAACAGTGTTGTTCCGTCCGGATCCGGACCATGGACCTGTGGATACGATATGTGCGGGCGATGCAAAGAGTTATCGCATCCAGTTTGACATATTAAACGGAGAGGGGCCGTATGAAATAGTAGAAGGTACGGGCACAATAAGTGGAGACCATTATTTGTCAGATACGATATATGACAATGTGTTGCATCACATAGTGATTCGCGACAAGTATGGCTGCGAGTTTGTCTACGAGATTACGCATGAGTGTGTATGCCCGAATCAACTAGGAGTAGTCGCGAAGGATACAATAAAAGAGTGCGGAGTGACGACAGTAAAGATTCAATATGATAATACAGGAGAAGTATTAGGTCCACAAGATGTAGTAGATTATGTGTTGTTTACAGCTCCCGGTACATATTATCAGACGATGATCGCGCGCAATTCTACGGGAGAATTCACCTTTGACCCCAATACGATGCAATATGGCAAGATATATTACTTAGGGGTTATTTTGGGAAAGGGCAAGGGAGACGGGACGGTGGACGAATTGGGGGGATGCTTACAACGAGACTTTCATCCGGTGATCTGGTATGAGATCCCACGACCGGATGCGGGCCCGGAGCAAAGTATATGTGGGTTGGAGATAGACTTGTCGGGGGTACAGAGTTTGACGGGTAGCCAAGTGGAATGGTTAAATACCCCGGGAGTGGTATTTTCAGATTCGAAGTCAACGTCCCCCCATATTACAGCAGCGAATTACGGTCGATATGTATTTTATTTTCAGGAGACAAATGTGA
>Ga0256841_1002763_pt1 | contig 13645 bp, 12 predicted proteins | sample 356308metaG_FD_185971 | JGI IMG/M metagenome (GOLD analysis project Ga0256841, IMG submission 185971) | Hydrothermal vent microbial communities from Mid Atlantic Ridge, Atlantic Ocean - 356-308 | ecosystem: Environmental > Aquatic > Marine > Hydrothermal vents | place: Atlantic Ocean: Mid...
CGATGCATTTCATTTGCCGATGCAAAATTCGGAAAATATCCTGCCCAGCAAGTCCTCGGTGGTCAATTCGCCGGTGATTTCACCCAGCGACTGTTGCGCCAGACGCAGGTTCTCGGCCACCAGCTCCAGGGCCCGGCCCGCTGCCAGCTCTTCCCCGGCCTGGATCAGGTGGTCCCCGGCCCGCTGCAGGGCTTCCAGGTGGCGGCGGCGGGCGGCCACGGTGTCTTCCGCCTCGGCGTCGAACCCCATGCAGGTTTTCAGGTGCCGGCGCAAATCTTCCAGGCCGGCGCCGGTTTTGGCGGAGAGGCAAATTACGGTTTCCGCCCCGGTTTCCTGCATGCCTGGCTTATGCCGGGTCAAGTCGATTTTGTTTTTGATACGGGTGAGGGGAATAGCCGATGGCAGCCGCACCCCGGTTTCCTCCCGGCCAGGTGAAGCGGCATCTTCCACCAGCAGAATCCGGTCGGCCTGTTGCATCGCTTCCCGGGCCCGGCGCATGCCTTCTTGCTCGATCACATCGCCGCCTTGGCGGATGCCTGCGGTATCGATCACATGCAAGGGCATGCCGTCGATTTGAATGGTTTCCCGTAGCAAGTCGCGGGTGGTGCCGGGCAAATGGGTGACGATGGCGGCGTCGCGCTGCGCCAGGCGGTTCAACAGGCTGGATTTGCCGGCATTGGGCTTGCCCGCAATCACCACCGTCATGCCTTGCTGCAATAAATGGCCTTGGCGGGCACTGGATTGCACCGCCCGCAATTGCACCAATACCTTTTCCAGGCGCTGGCTCACGTCGCCTTCGGCGATGAAATCGATGTCCTCGTCGCTGAAATCGATGGCGGCTTCCACTTGGACCCGCAGCAGGGTTAATTCCTCAACCAAAGCCTGTATCCGGCGGGAGAATTCGCCCTCCAGGGAGCGCCCTGCCGCCCGCACTGCTTGCTCCGAGGTGCTTTCGATGAGGGCGGCGATGGCTTCCGCCTGGGCCAGATCGAGCTTGCCGTTCAAAAACGCCCGGCGGCTGAACTCGCCCGGCTGGGCAGGGCGGGCGCCCAATTGAAATACGCGTTTGAGGAGCATTTCCACCACCACGGGACTGCCGTGGCAATGGAGTTCCAGCACATCTTCGCCGGTAAAAGAAGCCGGCGCGGGGAAATAAAGGGCCAACCCCCGGTCAATGACGGTATCGTCGCTGTCGTGAAAAGAGACAAAATGGGCCCGGCGCGGCAGTAACCGGCGCTTGGTAAGTGATTGAGCCAGAGAGGCGAGACCAGACCCGGAAATGCGCACCATTGCCACCGCCCCCCTCCCGGGAGGCGTGGCAGGGGCGGCAATTATGTCTTGGTCGGGAATCAAGCGGGTTTGCTGCTCGCTTCGATCTTGCGGTTGATATACCACTGCTGAACAATGGAGAGGGTGTTATTCACCACCCAGTAGAGCACCAATCCGGCAGGGAAAAAGGCAAAGAAGACGGTGAAGATCAAAGGGAACATTTTCATCACCTGGGCCTGGACGGGATCGGTGGGCGGCGGGCTCAGCTTTTGCTGAATCCACATCGTAAGCCCCATCAACATGGGTAGGATAAAATAGGGATCGCGCGAGGTTAAATCGTCCAGCCACAGCACAAAAGGCACCTGACGCAATTCGACACTTTCCACCAGCACCCAGTAGAGGGAAATGAATACCGGGATTTGCACCAAGATCGGCAAACACCCTCCCAAGGGATTGACCTTTTCCTGGCGGTAAAGCTGCATCAAGGCCTGATTGAATTTCTGTTTATCGTCCCCAAAGCGCTCTTTCAACGCCTGCATCTTCGGTTGCAGCTTGCGCATGTTGGCCATGGAACGGTAACTGGCGGCCGACAAGGGATAAAACAAGGCTTTGATAACCACCGTGGTGGCGATGATCGCCCAGCCCCAATTGCCAAAATATTTGTGGAACTGCTCCAGCAGCCAGAAGATGGGCTTGGCGATGAAGGTGAAAATGCCGAAATCCACGGTCAGTTCCAGCCCCGGCGCCACCTTTTCCAGAACCCGCTGCAGTTTGGGGCCGATATAGAAGCGCACGTCCATGCTGGTGGCATCGCCCGGCGCCAAGGTGGTCGCTGGCGCATAGGAACCGACAATGTAAGTCTGCTGCGGCAGTGCCTTGGTATAAAAATGGTTGAGCTGATTTTCCGGGGGCAGCCAGGCGGCAATGAAATAGTGCTGAATCATGGCGCACCACCCGCCTTCCGCTTCCCAGGTCAAGGGCAGGTCTTCGATATCGTCGAAGGAAAACTTTTCGTAGGGCTCATCCGCCGTGCGGCAAGCCACGCCGGTAAAGGTCCGGATAAAAGTATTGCCCTTGGTCTTTGTGGGGCGCTTGCGTTTCAATTGGCCATATTGATGGGCTTTCCAGACCTGGGAGGAGCCGTTGTCCACTTGATAATGAAGACCCACTTCGTAACTGCCGGGCTTGAAAACAAACGTCTTGGTGATTTTCAGGCCTTCGCCGTTGGTCCACGTCAAAGGAATGCGCAGTTCACCCTGCCCGGGTTTTAAAACATATTCCCCGGGACTGCCTTGCCAGGGAACGGTATGCTTGGGCGCTATTTTTTCCTCTCCGAGAAACCCGGTCTGGGTGACGAACAGTCCCATCGGCTCGTCGGTCAACAGCCGTACCGGCTGATCGGGGTGTTTTTTGGAAACCGGATATTTCAGCAAATCGACTACTTTGATATCCCCGCCCAACAAGTCAATCTCCGCCCGCACCACATCGGTCCGGACCACAATCCGCCCGGGGCTTGCCGCGGCGGCAGCAGCAGTTTGGCCAACGGCGGGTTCCACGGCCGGCGCGGTGGTTGTCACTTCAGGTGTGGCATCCGGAGACGAAGCGGAGGCAGGCGCGGTGCCGGCCGCTGGTTGTTGCTGGGGCACCGGAGGCTTGGGACCGTAGTCTTGTTGCCATGCGCTCCACAACATATAGCCCAAAAAGACGAAAAGAATGAAGAGTAAGAATCTAAGATTATCCATGTTGTTGTTTTCCAAGTTTCTCTGGGACAGGATCCAGTCCGCCGGGATGCCAGGGATGACAGCGCAAGAGCCGGCGGATGGCGAGCCAACTGCCGGCAAGCGCGCCATATCGATCGATGGCGGTCAAGGCATATTGGGAGCAGGTGGGATAAAAACGGCATTGGCTTCCCAGCCAGGGACTGAGAAAAAACCGGTAACCACGAATTGCTGCTTTCAAACCGAGGGATAGGCCGCTGTCAACCGCCGCCAATGCTTTGCCAAGGATTCCCATAGTTCTTTTCTCTCCGCGCCCGCTGCCGCCGGTTTTGCCATCGCCACGATGTCCATGGCGGGCAGTTCATGCTGATGCAAGCGGAAACTTTCCCGAATATAGCGCTTGAGCCGGTTGCGCTCCACCGCCAATTTGATCTTCTTTTTCGAAATGGCCAGCCCCAACCGCGCATAACCCTTATTGTTAGGCCGCATCAGAATGGTAAAATAAGCATCGCTTGAGGCCCGCGCATCGCTGAAAACATAATCATAATCCGATGCTTTCAGTAACCTTCGGCTTTTCGGGAAAGTGTAGCCTTCGCCCGCCAAGAAATTGGGATTACAGTGCCAACCGGGCCCGCCCTTTTGCCCTGCGGGACGCAATGACTTTCCGCCCCCCCTTGGTGCGCATCCGGGCACGGAACCCATGGGTTCGTACTCGTTTGATTTTGCTGGGTTGATAGGTTCTTTTCATCGTTTCCGGCCTTCAGTTAATTATTTGATAAATATAGAAAAAAGACAAAGAATCATACGCAGAACAAGCACAAATGTCAATGCTGCCTGGGAGGTTTAAATCCGGTATAGTATCTCTCCCGCTTCTGAAAAAGGGCGATTATTCGGACTCTCCCGACGAAGAGGGGCACCGCCAAGATCAGGTGCGGCAGGCGCTTGGTTTTGCGTATCGAATACAAAGCGCGATTTTCGTTCGATACGTTCTGAGAACCCATGAACGAGTCATTAGAGCTCCCATAGAAATTTAATTCCGTACTAGGCCAATATCCCATGAGCGACCTCTGGAACCACTGCATCCAAAAACTCGAAAATGAAATTCCGCCGCAGCAGTTCAATACCTGGATCCGCCCTTTGCAGGCAGTGGAAAATGGCGGTGAATTACGGCTTTTGGCACCCAACCGTTTTGTCCTGGATTGGGTGAAAGACCATTTTTTCGAGCAAATCAACGCCGCCCTGCCAAAGCAGGATGGCCATCAAACCCAGGTCACCCTCGAAATCGGCGCTCGCGAAGAGACTGCCTCTGCCCCCGAGCGGCCGACCTTTGGCGCCAAAAAAACCAAAACAGCCAAAAAACCGGTCAATCATAATCTCAATACCGCTTTTACTTTCGACACTTTTGTGGAAGGCAAATCCAATCAGTTTGCCAAGGCGGCCGCCAGGCAAGTGGCGGAAAATGTGGGCAATGCCTATAACCCCCTATTTATCTATGGCGGCGTTGGCCTGGGCAAAACCCACTTGATGCACGCCATCGGCAACATGATCCTGCAACTAAACCCCAATGCCAGCGTGGTCTATCTCCATTCCGAGCGCTTTGTCTCCGATATGGTCACCGCCCTGCAGCACAATGCCATCAATGCTTTCAAAGAATATTACCGGTCACTGGACGCGCTTCTGATTGACGATATTCAGTTTTTCGCCGGCAAGGAACGTTCCCAGGAAGAATTCTTCCATACCTTCAACACCTTGTTGGAAAACAAACGCCAGGTGGTCCTCACCTGCGATCGCTATCCCAAGGAAATCGAAGGATTGGAAGAACGGCTCAAATCCCGCTTCGGTTGGGGCCTGCCGGTGGCCATCGAACCGCCTGACCTGGAAACCCGGGTGGCTATTCTGCTGGCCAAGGCTCAAAATTGGGGCGTCGCCTTGCCTCCGGATGTGGCCTTTTTCATCGGCAAGCGCATCCGCTCCAACATCCGGGAACTGGAAGGCGCATTGCGGCGGGTCATAGCCCGGGCCCAATTTACCGGCGACCCGATTACCCTTGAGTTCACCAAGGAAGCCTTGCGGGACTTGATAGCGGTGCAGGACAAACTGATCAGCGTGGATAATATCCAAAAAACCGTGGCGGAATATTACAAAATCCGGGTGGCGGACCTTTTATCCAACCGGCGCACCCGCTCCATCACCCGCCCCCGGCAGATTGCCATGGCATTGGCCAAGGAATTGACCAATCACAGCCTGCCCGAAATTGGCGAATTCTTCAGTGGCCGGGATCACACCACGGTGCTTCATGCTTGCCGCAAAGTCGCCCAGCTTAAAGAAACCGACAGCAAAATCGCCGAAGATTACGCTACCTTGCTCCATATGCTGACCAACTAGGAATCTCAAGATCCGATGCAATTTTCCATTGCCCGAGAAGATCTACTCGAAGCCCTGCAAAAAGTAGCCGGCGTCATCGAAAGACGCCAAACCTTGCCGATCCTTTCCAATGTGTTGCTCCGTGTGAAGGAAGGGCAATTGACCTTGATTGGAACCGACCTTGAAATCGAGCTCATTGCCACCACTGAAGTATCGGGCGAAAACGGCGAAACCACGACTTCGGCCCGGAAATTGCTCGATATTTGCCGATTATTACCTGGCGGTTCTATTATTCATGGCGAATTGAAGGAAGGAAAAAGCTTGCAAATCAAGGCTGGACGCAGCCGTTTTTCCTTGGCCACCCTGCCCTGTGATAACTTCCCCGAATTCTCCCTGGGAGAAGTGACGGCGGAAGTCCAATTGAAGGCCGAAGCCTTGAAAAAACTACTGGCCAAAACCCTCTATGCCATGGCCCAACAAGATGTGCGCTATTATCTCAACGGCTTGCTGCTGGAGCTGGAAGGACAGACAATCCGGACGGTGGCTTCCGATGGTCACCGACTGGCCTGGTGCGAGCAAAGCTTGCTTGAACCTGCGGCCACCCTCTCGCAACCCATTCTTCCCCGCAAGGGAGCGCAAGAATTGTTCCGCCTATTGAGCGGCGATGAAAACGTTACCGTCCAGCTCAGTTCGAACAATATCCGGGTTGAACTACCTTCAATAATCTTTTTCAGCAAACTCATTGAAGGCCGCTACCCCGATTACCGGCGCGTCTTTCCCCAGGACATCAGCCGGATCTTGACCTGCGACCGGCAGGAACTGAAAGACGCTATCAGCCGGGTCTCCATTCTCTCCAACGAACAGTTCAGGGGGATTCGACTGGAAGCAGGTGCCAATCTATTGAAGCTGAGCGCCCATAATCCGGATCAGGAAGAAGCCGAAGAAGAACTGGAAGTCAATTTCCAGGGGGAATCTTTTCATGCAGGTTACAACGCCGGGTATTTGGGCGACGCTCTTGCCCATATCGATTCCGACGAGGTCCGGCTGTCTTTCGCCGACCAGACTTTCAGCTGTCTGATTGAAGATGGCGAAGATCCCAGCGTGCGCTTCATCGTCATGCCCATGCGTTTATGACACAAGCGTCAGCAAAAAATGGTGGTTTGACAGCCCTGGCACGCTTGCCAAACCACCATCTGCCTTGTTGCGATTAATCAGCTTGCCGCCGCAAAAAAGCGGGAATATCCAGGTAGTCCAAATCTTCCGCTTGCCCACCGGAAGCAGGCATACGGGTTTCCCGGGTCCGCTCGGGCTGTTTGCGGATCACTGTGGGGCGGTCCAGCTTGTCGTAGTCCACTTCGCCACTGGTGTTCTTTTCCACCAGTTTGACGGGTGGTTCTGCGGCGGTTGACTTGGCGCCAGCCAAGCCGGTAGCCACTACCGTCACCCGCACCTCGTCCTGCAATTCCGGGTCGATCACGGTACCCACCACCACCACGGCATCTTCGGAAGCATATTCCTTGACTGTATTGCCGACCACGTCGAACTCGCCAATGGAGAGATCCAGACCACCGGTGATATTGACCAACACGCCCCGGGCGCCTTGCAGATTGACATCTTCCAGCAAGGGGCTGGAAATCGCCCGCTGAGCCGCTTCTTTGGCCCGCCCTTCGCCACTGGCGGCGCCGGTGCCCATCATCGCCATCCCCATTTCCGACATGACCGTGCGCACGTCGGCAAAATCCACGTTGATCAAGCCCGGGCGGGTAATCAATTCGGCAATGCCCTGCACCGCGCCTAGCAACACGTCATTGGCGGAAGCAAATGCCTGCAGCAGGCTAGACTCTTCCCCCAGCACCTGGAGCAATTTTTCATTGGGGATGGTGATCAGGGAATCCACGTATTGGCCCAGTTCTTCGATTCCCTTTTCGGCAATCGCCAACCGCTTGCCGCCTTCAAAAGGAAACGGCTTGGTCACCACCGCCACCGTCAGCACGCCAAGATCCTTGGCGATTTCCGCAAAAACAGGCGCGGCGCCGGTTCCCGTACCGCCCCCCATGCCGGCAGTCAGAAAGATCATATCAGCGCCGTGAATCATTTCCTGAATCCGGTCCCGGTCATCCATGGCGGCTTGTTTGCCCACTTCCGGGTTGGCACCGGCACCGAGCCCTTTTGTCAATTCACTGCCAATCTGCAATACCGTTTTGGCCGACGATTTGCGCAAGGCCTGTGCATCGGTATTGGCGCAAATAAAATCCACGCCATCGATGCTGCTGCTCACCATATGATCCACAGCATTACTGCCGCCGCCGCCAATGCCGATCACTTTAATGACCGCGTTCTGGCTATAGTCGTCTACGATTTCAAATGTCATTTTTCTCTCCTCACTGATTAATAAAATATAGACCCTATTTAAGTTCTACCCCTTAAAAATTCCCTTGAAACCAACTGCACATCCGCTGCCATATCGCCGCCAGGGTAGAGCCCCCCCGCGATAACTTTGCCAATGATGCTTGATTTTCATAACCGAATAACAGCAACCCCACCCCTGTTGCATAGGCGGGATTGCGTATCACATCCGTCAAGCCAGTCACATGACGGGGCATGCCAAGCCGTACAGGCATATGAAAAATCTCTTCCGCCAATTCCACCAGCCCCGTGACTTTCGAACTGCCGCCCGTCAACACGATGCCGCCAGCAATCAGATCTTCGAAGCCACTGCGGCGCAACTCCGACTGCACCAGCAACATCAACTCCTCACAGCGCGGCTCGACAATCTCCGCCAAATGGTGGCGGGAAATCCGCCGCGGCGGACGGTCGCCGATACTGGGCACCTCAATCATGTCGTCGATATCCGCCAATTGCGTCAGGGCGCTGGCGTATTCAATCTTGATTCTTTCGGCGTGGTGCGTAGGAGTACGCAGCGCCACCGCGATATCATTGGTAATTTGGTCTCCGGCGATAGGGATGACGGCGGTATGGCGGATAGCGCCATCGGTAAATACCGCGATATCAGTGGTTCCCCCTCCGATATCCACCAGGCAAACTCCGAGATTCTTCTCGTCCTGGCTCAACACCGCATAACAAGATGCCAACTGTTCGAGGATGATGTCTTCCACTTCCAGACCGCAGCGGCGGATACATTTGACCAGATTTTGGGCGGCGCTGACCGCGCCGCTAATGATATGCACCTTGGCTTCCAAACGGATGCCCGCCATGCCGACCGGTTCTTTGATGCCATTTTGGCTGTCAATAATGTATTCCTGGGGGAGAATGTGGAGAATCTTCTGATCTGCAGGGATGGCCACGGCCCGGGCCGAATCAATCACCCGGTCCACATCCGCCTGCCCCACTTCCTTGTCCTTGATTGCCACGATTCCGTGGGAATTGAGGCTGCGGATATGACTGCCGGCTATGCCCACATACACCGAATGGATCTGGTAGCCGGCCATCAGCTCGGCCTCTTCCACGGCCCGTTGGATTGCCTGGACAGTAGCCTCCAAATTGACCACCACTCCTTTCTTTAAACCTGTAGAGGGATGAACACCGATGCCGACAATTTCGATTTCGTTTTCTTCCGCATTGATTTCGCCGACGATGGCAGCCACCTTGGAAGTGCCGATATCCAGTCCAACAATAAAGTTTCTTTCCTTTCGTTTTGCCATAGTATTACCGTGAACCTTTGCGGTCAGATGCTTTCCACAACACTGAAAAGCCGTGCTCATAACGGGCATCCAACTTCTGCACTTTTTTCAGCCGCTCCCCGCCCAATTGTTGAAGGGATCCAACCACGGTTTGAAAAGCCTCCAACGGCGCTTTTCTGCCCAATACCATTTCCAGCCCATCGTTTAAAATCACTCGCCAACTGCGGCGCTGGTCTACCTCCAGACGCAAAATCCGCAAACCCAAGGGTTTCAGTTCTGCCCGCATTTGCTCATAGGCTTGAAACAGCCTTGTTTGATAGCCTTCAGGCCCGGACAATAAAGGCAACCTGTCATACGCTTTTATTTCCATGGGAACAAATCTGTCACCCCGGGGATTCATCAATGCTTTTTTTCCCCATCGAAGGTAGGGCGTTTGTTCCCAGATCCGCAGCACCAAGGTATCGGGCCAATGCCTTTCCACCCGGACCCGGTCCACCCATGGCAAGGCTTGTACCGCCTGGGAAATAACTTTCAAATCCACCCCCCAATAGTTAGCGAGCAATGGCGCCAGGGCTTCCCGAATTTCAGGGAGGCGCAAATGGTGTAACTCGCCTTCAATCCGTACATAGCGGATGGGCATCGTCTGCATGGCACTCCAGGCCAGCCATACCAAAGAAGCCGTACCCGCCATCCAGGCCGTAAATCGATAGGGATCAAGCCTCATCAAAGCTGGTCTCCAAAATCCGCCATGCCAGTTCATCCATCTCCATACCTGCCGCTTTCGCCGCCATGGGCACCAAACTGTGATCGGTCATCCCCGGCACGGTATTCACCTCAATCAGCCAGGGCTGGCCGCCGCCATCGAGAAACAGATCCACCCGTCCCCAGCCTCTGACGCTGAGAACATCACAGGCTTTTTTCGCCAGGGTTTGCAATGCTTCTTCGCGGAAGGACGGCAGTCCGCAAGGAGACAGATAACGGGTGGTGCCGGCCTGATATTTGGCCTCATAGTCATAAAATGTCCGGGGAGTCTCCAGCTTGATCAAGGGCAACATGGCTTCCTGGAGCATTCCTACCGTGTATTCTTCCCCCTCGATCCAGCGTTCGGCGAATACCTGACAGCCAAATTCCTTGGCTTTCAGCCAAGCCTGCTTCAAGGACTCGATATCTTCGGCCTTGCTCATTCCAAGACTGGAACCCTCCAAGGCCGGTTTGACAATCACTGGAAATCCCAACTGGTCGGCACACTGCTCCAAATCTGCTTCGCTGGCAAGAATGACCCATTCAGGCGTTGGCAAGCCGGCGCCCCGCCAGCACAATTTACAGCTCACCTTGTCCATGCTCAGTGCCGACCCCAAAATACCGCTGCCGGTATAGGGCAGATCAATCGCTTCCAGAGCGCCTTGGAGGACACCATCCTCGCCGCCACGGCCGTGAAGGCAGTTGAAGACCCGGTCGAAATCCTGATCGAGCAACGGTGGCAAAGGGTATTTGCCCACTTCCACTTCGACTGCGTTCACTCCCCGGCGCTTCAATGCCGCCAGCACTGCCTGGCCGCTTTGTAACGAGATTTCCCGCTCCGCGCTGGCGCCGCCCATCAAGACAGCGACCTTGCCAAAAGCCTTGGGATCGGTGATTCTGGGCATCAAGGTTCTCCGATGATTTGAATTTCCAGCTCCAATTCAATGCCGTGTTGTCGTTTTACCTCCTCCCGGATAATGGCAATCAAGGTCTCGACATCTTTGGCGCGGGCATTGCCCATGTTGATAATAAAGTTGGCGTGCAATTCCGAAATCTTGGCGCCTCCTATCTGTTTCCCTTTGAGACCGCAAGCCTCAATCAATCTGGCGGCATGATCGCCGGGGGGATTCTTGAACACGGAACCGCCATTGGGAAAACGGGTGGGCTGGGTTTGATTACGGCGCGCCAGCAACTCCCGAATGCGGCGTTGGCCTTCCTGAATGTCTCCCGGATGGGGCTTAAGCCAAGCCCCCAGAAACCATTCGTTTTTCGGCCCCTTAACGCTGCGGTAACTGATTTCGTATTCAGAAGGTTTACGGCGGTAGAGCTCCCCGCGGCGATCCACGGTTTCCACCGCATTCACCCAGTTCCAGGTTTCGCTGCCAAACGCACCGGCATTCATGGCCAACGCCCCGCCCAGGGTACCGGGAATCCCCGCCAGAAATTCCATCCCCGTCAAGCCATGAATACTGCAAAACCGGGCCACGTGGGCACAGGGCACACCGGCTTCGGCATAAACCAAGTCATTTTCCAAGGCCATGTTGGAAAGCCGGTTGACAGTGCAAATGACCGTGCCGCGGACGCCGCCATCGCGAACCAGCACGTTGCTGCCCAAACCCAGCCACAGGAGAGGTTCGTGCGCCGGCAGGGTATGTAAGAACCGGATGAGATCCGCCTTATCCGCGGGCCGGAAAAACCGTTGCGCCGGCCCGCCGATCCGCCAACTGGTATAGCGGCTCAAAGGTTCATCAAAATGCAGTTCGCCACGAACCGCGTTTAACGAGGCTGTTTTTTTGCTTGTCATCATGGCTCTAACTCTTTTAGCATTTCCGGTAATTGGCCGGAAAGTTGGCCAATACTGCCAGCGCCCATGGTCAACAGCACATCTCCCGGCTGCAACGTCCCTCGCAGCACTTCTGGTACATTTTCCGGGAAACCCGCCAGGCTGGGCGGCTTTCCCCGCCCTCTTAGCGCCCGCGCCAAGGCCAAGGTATCGCCGCCGACAATAGGTGCTTCACCAGCGGGATAAACATCCAGCAGTATCAACTCATCGGTGGTTTCCAACACACTGACAAAATCATCGAACAGATCACGGGTGCGGCTATAACGATGAGGCTGGAAGACCAACACTAAACGCCGATCGGGCCACGAACGCCGGACGGCGGCCAGGGTGACTTCGATTTCCTTGGGGTGGTGGCCATAATCGTCTACCCATACCACCTCCCCTTGACCCCACGGCAGCGTCTCCACTTGAAAGCGGCGGCCGATTCCGGCAAAACCAGCCAAGGCGCGGCGGATAGCGCTGGGATGGATATCCAGCTCCAATGCAATCGCCACCGCCGCCAGCGCATTCAAGAGGTTGTGGTGGCCAGGCAGATTGATCTCCAAAGCCAAAGGGTTAACCAAGTCAACGGCTTCGACAATAAATTGCGTTTTCAACCCCTTGGGCTGGATTTGAATGGCCCGCACGTCGGCTTCAGGATGGGTGCCATAGGTTTTTACTGGCTTGTTGATTTCCGGCAAAATTGCCTCCACCCCCGGATCATCGCGGCACATCACCGCCAGGCCATAGAACGGCAAATGATGCAGAAATTCGACAAAGGTTTCTTGCAGGCGGCGGTAATCTCCCCCATAAGTGGCCATGTGATCCTGGTCCACATTGGTGACGACGGCCATCATGGGTTGCAAATGGAGAAATGAGGCATCGCTTTCATCCGCCTCGGCTACCAGATACGGGCTTTCCCCAAGCGCGGCGTGGCTGCCAATGCTATTGAGGCGTCCGCCGATAACGAAGGTCGGGTCCAAGCCGGCCTCTCCCAGGATGCTGGCCACCAGGCTGGTGGTGGTGGTTTTGCCGTGGGTGCCCGCTACCGCGATACCGAAACGGAAACGCATCAGTTCCGCCAGCATTTCCGCCCGCGAAATGACTGGGATGTGCCTTTTTTTGGCCGCTTGCCATTCAGGATTGTCCGGCGCCACCGCGCTCGATACGACGACCACATCGGCGCCCTCCACATAATGGGACGCGTGGCCGATAAATACTTGTGCCCCGAGGGTTCTTAAACGCTGCAAGGCAACGCTTTCGCGAATATCGGACCCCGATACCCGGTAGCCAAGATTGAGAAGCACTTCGGCAATGCCGCTCATGCCGGCCCCGCCAATACCTACAAAATGGATGCGCCGGATTCTCGCCATCCGCCGCCGGACCGGTTCGCTTCCCGACCGCAAATTGTCTCCACGGGAACTGCCGTGGTCTTTAAATTTAGGCACCATTACAGGCTTCCTCCAGACAAATCCTCGCCACTGTTTCCGTGGCATCCAATCGCGCCGCTTGCCGAGCGGCCCGGCCCATCGACATCAGTTTCGCCGGCTGTTGGATTAAATCGTTCACTTCCTGACGTAATCTCAAAGGGGTCAATTCCGGTTGCGGAAGCAAGCGAGCCGCCCCTCGCCAAGCCAAATATTCAGCATTACGGGTTTGGTGATCGTCAATGGCATGGGGATAGGGCACCAAAACGGCAGCGAGACCTGCTGCCGCCAGCTCACTTATGGTCATCGCCCCGGCACGGCAAATCACCAAATCCGCCCAATCATAGGCTGCTGCCATATCGTCAATAAACGCCTCCACTCGCGCTTGTAAACCAGCCCGGCGATACTGGGCATTCACTTCTGCTTGCATTATCTTGCCGGTTTGATGCCATACCTCAATTCGATGATGAAAGTCAGCCAAAGCCACCGGTACCGTTTCATTCAGGATCTTGGCACCCTGGCTGCCGCCAACCACGAGAAGGCGCAATGGCTGACTAATTTCCCGGGTCTTGCCGCCCAGTTTTTCTATTTCCGGGCGCAAGGGATTGCCGGTCCAACAGGGCTTGTCACGATCAGCAAACGTTTCTGGAAATGCCTCCAAAA
>Ga0256841_1002764_pt1 | contig 13642 bp, 11 predicted proteins | sample 356308metaG_FD_185971 | JGI IMG/M metagenome (GOLD analysis project Ga0256841, IMG submission 185971) | Hydrothermal vent microbial communities from Mid Atlantic Ridge, Atlantic Ocean - 356-308 | ecosystem: Environmental > Aquatic > Marine > Hydrothermal vents | place: Atlantic Ocean: Mid...
GAATGCAGAGAAAAATCAATAATGCTAAAGCAATTAAACCTAGCAATAAAATGACAGCTCGACTCATACCCCCCCCTATATTTATTGTTAATTTTTTTGTAACTACTTAGCGTATTTATAGATTCAATATCAGTAACTTATTCCTGAAGACGCCGTAAATACGTCCGTGTAGGCTTGATTGTGTCATCCATGACACGTACACTTCTTATACAAGTTACTGAAATTGAATAATTATGGTTAATTTGGACATACTGAATAGTTACATAATATCAATGTAAAATCCATTTAACTTCAATGGCATTAAACGCCTTTTGACACTCCATTTCAATTGTTTTTTCCTTAAGAGTCAAACTTTACCAGGAAAAACCAACTGTTTTGTATATTCCATTCTGCAAAGTAGCAAAGTAATTTGTCAATATAAATTCACTTATTATAATGGTTCAGAATTATTTCTTTTCTTCAGGGAAAAATCAACAAAGAGGGTTAAAAAATGGGGACATTATTTTGGATTCTAGTAGGTGCGTTTATTGGTTGGAATTTTCCACAGCCATGGTGGGCACGATATATGCAGGAAAAAATAGTTTCAATGTTGAGGGAAAAAATAAAAGATTAAATTCCTCTAGTCAGTTACTCTCTCTATAAAATAAGGCTTTGTACGAATCATCATAAGGGCCGTACAAAGCACCCGAAAATTTAATGATAGTCGACTGACTTACCCCCAATCCAATACATATAAAATTACTTGGTAACTGTATAAAAAAACGAACACCAAGCAACTGAGTTGAGATTTTTTTTGAAAAATGCAAAATACTGTTAAGCTTCTAGCTTCAAATAATAAATTAACTCTTATAGCCTCTGATTCTTCATCAACATTTGATGCAAACAAAATTTAAAACAATTGGCATCCTTGGAAAACCGAGTGACCCCGATATTGCCGACACTCTGACTGTTCTTTACCACTTTCTCAGCAAGAAACATACGGTGTTGATTGATAGTCACAGCGCACACTTTATTACTGAAGCCAAATCAAGCGACATTGAAGATTTTGGCCAATATTGTAACCTAGTGATTGCTGTTGGTGGTGACGGCACATTTTTAGCCGCTGCACGAGCAATTGCTGGCTTTGATATTCCTTTAATTGGTATAAATTTAGGGAGATTGGGATTTTTGGTTGATATATCCCCAAATGATATGGTAGAAAAATTAACGGCTATCCTTAGCGGGGAATATGATCAGGAACAGCGTTATTTACTACACGCGCGAATCATACGAAAAAATAAAGTCTTCCATGAAGAAATGGCTGTCAACGAGGTTGTAGTGCATCGTTGGGTAACGCCTAGCATGATTGAAATTACCACCAAAATAAACGGCGTCTTTCTAAATACCCAACGCTCTGATGGCTTGATTATTTCGACACCTACTGGGTCAACTGCATATGCACTTTCTGCAGGTGGCCCTATTTTACATCCGGCATTACATGCGCTGGTTCTTGTGCCTTTAAACCCACATACTTTTTCTAATCGTCCAATCGTTATTGAAGATAATGCCGAAATTGAAATCACTTTTTCTCAAACAAGCGAAATCAATGCCCTGGTGACCTGCGACCACCTTGAAATCCCTGAAGTGGTGATCACTGATAAAATAGTCATCAAAAAAGTCCCCAAGCCCATTACCATTTTACATCCAAAGGGACATGACTTTTTTAATACATTACGTAATAAACTCAATTGGAGTAGTGGCTATAACACCTAACTATGTTACAAAATCTCAGCATTACTGATCTGGCTGTTGTCAAAAGACTGGATTTAAACCTTGAAAAAGGTTTGTCTGTATTGACGGGGGAAACAGGGGCCGGGAAATCTATCCTGCTTACCGCTTTAGGTCTAGCATTAGGCGATCGCGCTGATTCCAGTTTTATCAGACCTGGTAGCAAACGCGCTGAAGTCAATCTTGAATTTGATCTATCTGATACAAAACCAGCCCGCAACTGGTTACGGGAAAACGAACTGGATGATGGTGAATTATGCCTGATTCGCAGAGTTATTACCCAGGACGGGCGCTCCAAAGCCTTTATTAATGGCAGCCCAGTGAATCTACAAACGTTACAGTCATTCACTGAAAAACTGGTTGAAATCCATGGTCAACACGCGCATTTAACGCTTTTAAACCCTGAAGAACAACGTCGTTTTGTCGATGAAACAGCCGGGAACCAACAAAACATAAAACAACTCAATATCATTTTCGAACAATGGCAACAATCTAATAAGGAGTTGGAGCATTTAAACCGTGCAGCAATTGACCAGACGGAACGAGAAGAACTGCTAAAATTTCAAATTCAGGAACTAGAACAACTAGACCTGGCGCATTACAATTATACTGCGCTATCTGAAGAACATGCGACGCAGGCTAATCTTGAACAAATCCTAAATAAAGGCCAGGAACAACTGGAGCGACTTTATGAAAGCGAACAACTATCTGCTAACCAAATTCTGTCTCAGGCAGTTAGTGAACTCGATGAAATTTCAAAATATGCTCCTGAAATTAGTGAAATTAATTCGCAACTAGCCGAGGCACAAATTCAGATTGAAGAAGCCTCTTTGCAGCTTCGCCGTTATCTGGAATCAACTGAACTTAACCCCGGACGACTGCAGTCTCTTGAAGACCAATTAAGTATCATCCATGCTATCAGCCGAAAACATCATATTGACCCAGAAAACCTCCCTGAACTTGCAATTAATTTACAAAAAGAGCTGGAGAGTGTCACTCACAGTAGCGAACGCATTGACAAACTGCGAAAAACAATTCAACAGTTAGAAAATAAATATTATCAGTTAAGCAAGAAAATTTCGGACAAGAGACAAGCCGCCGCTCTTAGCAGCCAAAAAAAAATATCCGATATCATTCACGAACTAGGGATGCCTCAAGGTAAATTTATCATCAATATCAAGTCTTTGCTTACCTCACCCCCTCGACTTAACGGTTTGGACAAGATTGAATTTTTAGTTAGCGCTAATCCAGGATTACCTCCCAGACCACTGGCCAAAGTAGCATCAGGTGGGGAATTATCACGTATCAGCCTGGCAGTTCAAGTCTCAACAAGCCACGAAAAAATGGTGCCGACTATGATTTTTGACGAAGTAGACTCTGGCATAGGCGGTGGTATCGCTGAAATTGTTGGTCAAAAAATGCGCCGCCTAAGCCATAACCGACAAGTATTATGCGTCACACACTTGCCTCAAGTTGCGGCCCAAGCTCATCATCATTTGTTTGTATCAAAACTGGCAGACCCAGACACTACTGAATCGACCGTCTCGCCCTTGAATGATACTAAGCGAGTCGAGGAAATTGCCCGCATGTTAGGCGGAGTTAAAATTACAGAACAAACATTAAACCATGCTCAGGAAATGTTAGATCTTGCTGCAACAAATTAATGACGGATAACAAAATTCGTCTTCCCGCTGAATGGGAATCACAATCTGCAATATTGATCGCCTGGCCTCATGAACAAGGTGATTTTGGCGATCAGCTTGATAATGTTGAAGAAACCTACCAACTTATCGTAAACATTATTGCCAGCAAACAGAAACTAATTATCCTGTGTAAAAATAATACTTATCAAAAACATATTGAAGGTTTATTGCAGCCCAGTGAGAACATTCATTTCCTTCATATTTCATATAATGATATTTGGGTTAGGGATACCGCCCCTTTGACTATTTTGCAAAATAATGAATATTACTTTCTGAATTTTCAATTTAATGGCTGGGGTAATAAGTATCCATTCCAAGATGATAATGCTATTAATTCCGGATTATTCAATTCAGGATTTTTCCCCAGCATCAAAATAAAATCAATTGATTTTGTTCTGGAAGGCGGCAGCATTGACTCAGATGGAAAAGGAACATTATTAACAACACGTCAATGTTTACTTAATAAAAATCGAAATCCAAAGTTTTCCAAAAACCAAATTTCGCAGATTTTGAAACATAAATTGGGAGCAAAAAAGATTCTCTGGCTAGATCAACAAGCCCTTGAAGGCGATGACACAGATGCCCATATTGATACTTTGGCACGTTTTTGCCCCAAGAATATTATTGTCTACTCCAGCTGCGATAACCCCGATGATATTCATTATTCACAGCTTAAAAGCATGGAGGAACAATTAAAATCTTTTACTGATACTGAAGAAAAACCATTTGTTCTGCTTCCATTACCTCTTCCTGGACCAATTTATAATAAATCCTATCAACGTTTACCCGCCAATTACTGTAATTTTCTAATTACAAATCAAGCCGTATTATTACCTGTTTATGATGATCCAAATGATGATTTCGCCTATCAACAAATTTCATCTTGTTTCCCAGGGCATGAAATTATTAAAAGTCCCTGTCTATCATTAATTCAACAATTTGGAAGCCTTCACTGCATGACCATGCAATTTCCAGATAAAATCTTCAACCCCACTGCTTAACATCCATGCATCAAATAAATACCTGCGCTATTCAGCAGCCTTGCAATCTGGACAGACAAGAAAATCTTGAATTTTCAATTGCTAAAATTGAAGAAGCTGCGGCACTTGGCTCAAATCTTATTGTCCTTCCAGAGCTTCACCTTAACCCTTATTTTTGTCAAACTGAAAATCATAAATTTTTCAAATTGGCTGAAACTGTCCCGGGACCAACCACCAACATTTTTTCACAACTTGCAAAAGAACTTGAGCTGGTTATTGTTTGCTCCCTATTCGAAAAAAGAGCTCCAGGACTATACCATAATACTGCAGTTGTTCTTGATACTGATGGTACCATTGCTGGAATTTATAGAAAAATGCATATACCTGATGACCCTGGTTACTATGAAAAATACTATTTCACACCCGGTGATATTGGCTTCAATCCCATCCAAACATCAATAGGAAAATTTGGTATTTTAATATGTTGGGATCAATGGTTTCCAGAAGCAGCGCGATTAATGGCACTTGCTGGCGCTGAAATGTTGATTTATCCAACTGCAATAGGCTGGGATCCTTCAGATACGATGGAAGAACAACAGCGTCAACTTCAAGCCTGGATAACCATTCAACGTGGACATGCAATTGCCAATGGCATTCCTGTTATAGCCTGTAATCGAATTGGATTTGAGAAAGCACCGAACCAGAATTCCGGAATCAATTTCTGGGGAAATAGTTTTATTGCCGGTCCCCAAGGAGAAATATTATGTTCTGCGTCTGACCAGGAAACAAAGCTACTAACTTTTTCCATTAATCATCAGCAAAGCGAAAAGACTCGTCAGATCTGGCCCTTTTTTAGAGACCGACGTATTGAAAACTATTCTGAATTAATAAAACGTTTTATCGATTGATATTACACGGCACAATCTTCTTTACTTAACCCATTATTTATTAATTCCTGCATCCATTTTGGAGTTACCCCACGACCAGTCCATACTTTGGTTGGGTCTTCCGGATGGCGATATTTAATAGGTACTTTAATTCCCTTACGCGAAGACTTTTTTTCATCATGTATTTCTACCGTTAAATTAACAGAAGCAGCCAATTTTTTTATTTCCTCAATAACCTCTTTCTTTTTTCCTTCCTGTTTCATCTTTAAAACTCTGGCTGCATTATCAATAACTTCTTGTAACTCTTGCTCCGAAAGTTCACTATAATCGTTCATATTATCCGCATGGGTTATTAAAAAAGGAAAAATAATAGCACAAATACTTATTCATCAACAAATGGTTATTAATTAATAATTTCAAAACTAAGGGCATCTAATGGGGTTCCTTTATCATCTAATAATTTTACCTGCCAATTTCCAACTAATGAACTATCTATAGTTTTATAAGTTGCAGCTCTCCAGCGCGGCCCTTTTATTTTAATTGGCTTTTTAAATATTTGGTTGCCATTATAATTCCAAAGATGAAATACAATATGTCCTGCCATATTTTTTATCTCTGTAAAATAATAAATTTTGATGGTTTTGTTACTGTTAATTTTGATTGGCGAAACGACCTCACCCTGAGGCTCTCTATTCTTCACCAAATAACTTAACTGGCTTCTGGCAACAAAATCGGACCGTGTAACTGGCCTTTTTACCGTTTTATTTTCCTCAGTACTTGTTCTAATACTTGTTTTATTTACTTCTTCGCTAAATGTTGTTTTTTTCTTTGTTTCTGTATTAACAGGTTGCTCAATATTGATCTCTTGAATAAGTTTTTCTTCATTAGTATTGTCTGTAAGCAACCGATTACTTGGGCTGGTATCTGCTACATCAGTTTTTATAAAAATTTGTTTATTAAATAACAAATAATAGAAACCAATCATTATTAGAATCGATAGCACTAATGTAATCGCAATTTTTTTTAGATCCCATTCTTCGATGCGTTCAGGCGAAAATTGTTCTTCACTGGTCTTGTCCGCATTTTCGTAATTTACCTTAATCACCAATTTTTTTTGTTTGTTCATCACGCGACATCTTCAATTAAATTTCCAACTCAATAGTAAAACTAGCCCATTAAAAAACTGCAACTGATTAATTTACTAGATAAACTTGTTAATATACCACTTTAGCTCTAGTATTGAAGACATCTAATGCAATATAATTACATTTACTAAAGCTACTGCCCAACCATGTTCCCACCCATTTTTTTAAAGACGTGAAAAATCTCAAAATTTCCAAAATTCCTGGGCCGTAGTACAAAGCTGAATGATTGAAAAATCCATGAATAATTTGCTCAAACTATTTCAAGAGACGTCTTCATTATATGGTAGCAATGCAACATATATTGAAGATTTATATGATCGCTATCTCGAAGATCCAGAATCAATAAATCCAAGCTGGCGGGAAAAATTCGATAAAATCCATAATGGCGCTGCACGGGATATTCCGCATGGCCCGGTGATTAACCGCTTTGCACAACTTGCCCACGCCTCTCCTAACCGCCTTGCACGCTTACAGGGTTTTACTGAAGAAAGTGTAAAAAAACAATCGGCGGTTGCCCGATTAATCAATCACTACCGAGTTCGAGGACATCAAATAGCTCAAAATAATCCGCTGGGCAAAAATGTCGAAAGACCTATTGACCTGGAACCAGCCTATTATGGATTGACTGAACCCGACATGGATACCGTGTTTGAAACAGGTAATCTCTATGGCAAAGACAAAATGCCTCTGCGTGATATCATTAAGGCGCTGGAAGAAATATACTGTGGCAGTATCGGCACTGAGTATATGCATATTGTCGACACTGAGATAAAAAAATGGATAAAAAATCGCTTGGAATGTGCCAAACCAGCCAGTACCGTTACGCCTGAACAAAAACAATGGCTGCTTAAGCAGCTTACTTCCGCTGAAGGTATTGAAAGGCATTTACATCGAAAATTTGTCGGCCAAAAACGCTTTTCTTTAGAAGGCGGAGAAAGCTTAATCCCTATACTCGATGAATTAATCGTCCGTGGCGCTGAAAATCACATCCAGGAAATTGTGATTGGTATGGCTCACCGAGGCAGACTTAATGTTTTAGTTAATATTTTAGGAAAAAACCCGGCAACACTTTTTGAAGAATTTTCTGGAGCCAAAGCTAATATTCCCGGAGTTAGTTCCGGCGATGTGAAATATCACATGGGGTTTTCTTCAGACCTTGCCACTCCATACAACCCCGTGCACGTCACATTGGCTTTCAACCCGTCTCACCTTGAAATTATCAATCCGGTTGTAGAAGGTTCGGTAAAAGCCAGACAGGATCGACATGGCAAAGGCGCAACAGATGTCATCATGCCTATTTTAATTCATGGAGATGCCTCGTTCGCAGGCCAAGGTATTGTTATGGAGACCTTGAACATGGCCGAAACCCGGGCATTTTCAACAGGAGGTACCGTTCATATTGTTGTCAATAATCAAATTGGCTTTACCACCAGTAATCCATTTGATGCCCGCTCAACTTTATACTGTACCGATGTTGCCAATATGATTCAGGCGCCCGTATTTCATGTTAATGGTGATGACCCTGAAGCAGTATTATTCGTTACCCAATTAGCACTTGATTTTCGGATGACATTCAATAAAGACATCGTCATTGACTTGATTTGTTACCGTCGTCTTGGCCATAACGAAGCTGATGAGCCTGCTGTCACCCAGCCTTTGATGTATAAAAAAATTCGTGAACTACCAACCACACGTACTTTATATGCTGAAAAACTCATTAAGGACAACATCTTAACTGAAGAACAGGCAAAGGAAATGGAAAATGAATATCATCAAAAACTGGAAGCTGGTGAAGTTGTCTCTCGTCCTGTTCTGACCGATGCGCACTACTCCGCAATCGCCCCTCATTGGGAAAAATATTTTGGACATAGCTGGGATGAGCATTGTGACACATCGGTTAGCCATGACATGATTCGTTTTTGCAATGAAAAAATGCAAAAGTTACCTACAGGATTTGAGTTGCACCCGCGTGTTGCAAAAATCATGGAAAATCGGAACAAAATGGCCGCTGGAGCAGCCCCTCTGGACTGGGGATTCGCCGAAAACATGGCTTATGCCACTTTATTAATGGATGGCAAAAATGTTCGGTTGACGGGGCAGGATGTTGGCAGAGGGACTTTTTTTCACCGTCATTCAATTCTGCACAATCAGATCAATGATGAAACCTATATTCCCCTTAAACATTTGAGTGAGCAGCAGGGCAGACCGCAAATTTTTGATTCTTTATTATCAGAAGCAGGAGTGTTAGGGTTTGAGTATGGATACAGCACCACTTTGCCTGAAACTCTGGTTCTATGGGAAGCCCAATTTGGTGATTTCGCCAATGGTGCACAAGTCGTTATTGACCAATTTATCAGTTCTGGCGAAACTAAATGGGGAAGATTGTGCGGCCTGGTCATGTTACTACCGCATGGCTATGAAGGACAAGGACCGGAACATTCTTCAGCCAGACTGGAACGCTATTTGCAATTATGCGCAGAACACAATATGCAAGTTTGTAATCCAACCACCCCCGGGCAAATTTTTCACCTGTTGAGACGCCAAGCATTAAGAAAATTTCGCAAACCACTCATTATAATGAGCCCCAAAAGCCTATTACGCCATAAACTAGCTGTCTCAACACTGGAAGATTTAACCGAGAGTGGTTTTCAACCAATCATTCCCGAACTTTATGGCGTTGTACCTAAACAAGTAAAACGATTAATTCTATGTTCCGGCAAAGTCTTTTATGATCTCATCGAAGCCCGGCCGGCAGACAACCCTGATAATATCGCCATTGTCAGAATTGAGCAGCTTTACCCTTTTCCTGATAATATTTTCAAACAGGAACTGGAAAAATATCCCAATTTAGAACAGATCATATGGTGTCAGGAAGAACCCCAGAATCAAGGTGCCTGGTATCAAATAAGGCATCATTTTATCGACTGCATAAAAAAAGACATTGATTTGAAATATTGTGGCCGTCCAGCCTCGGCATCCCCTGCAGTAGGGAGTTTTGCCATTCACATTGAACAACAAAAAGCTGTCGTTGAAGCAGCTCTGAAAGGATAACAACCTAGGAAAAAATAATGAGCATTGAAATTCTGGTCCCCACCCTTCCTGAATCAGTCAGTGATGCCCAATTACTGACCTGGCACAAAAAACCGGGAGATTTTGTACAAAGAGATGAAAATCTGGTCGACCTTGAAACAGATAAAGTTGTTCTGGAAGTTCCGGCAATTGAATCAGGCATACTTGCTAAAATTCTCAAAGAAGATGGTTCAACGGTAACCAGTGGTGAACTATTGGCTGTTATCGAACCGGCAGAAAAACCAGTTGAATCAAATGAGCAATCTCAATCGCCTCAACAACCAGAAACAGTTGAAACATCTGAAACACATGAGCATACAGATATTCCTCTAAGCCCTGCTGTCAGGCGACTGATATTTGAAAACAACCTTAATCCGGAAGACATTTCCGGCACAGGTAAAAATGGTCGGATTACCAAAACCGACGTACTTGAATATATCCAACAGCACTCCACACAGCAACAACCTGTTACCTCAAAACAGACGCAATCATTGGCCTCGCCAACTACCGTCTCGGAGACTGCTCCGCTGGCACCTGGAGTTAGACCTGAGCAACGAGTTCCTATGACGCGTTTGCGGGCAAAAGTTGCAGAACGGTTATTGCAAGCCCAACAAAATGCTGCGATGCTGACTACCTTTAATGAAGTCAATATGCAGCAGGTTATTGATTTAAGGAATCAATACAAAGACAGGTTTTTAAAAAAACATGATGTGAAATTAGGCTTTATGTCTTTTTTTGTTAAAGCTTCCATTGAAGCGTTAAAACGTTATCCGGTTGTCAATGCTTCTATCGACAATAATGACATCATCTACCATGGTTATTATGATATTGGCATTGCGGTATCGACACCACGTGGATTGATTGTTCCAGTCATTCGAGATGCCGACCAGCTTGATTTTGCAGGCATTGAAAAAACCATTGTTGAATATGGACAAAAATCTCGTGATGGCTCTCTTAGCTATGATGATCTAAGTGGCGGCACATTTACCATTACCAATGGAGGTATTTTTGGCTCCATGCTTTCAACGCCAATTCTTAATCCTCCGCAATGCGCAATTTTGGGCATGCATGCGATTAAAGAAAGACCGGTTGTGGAAAATGGAGAAATTGTGATTCGTCCCATTATGTATCTGGCGCTCTCTTATGATCACCGGTTGATTGATGGACGGGATGCAGTACAGTTTTTAGTGACCATCAAGGAATGTCTTGAGTCCCCTGCTCATCTTTTACTGAATATTTAATACTGGATTAATACAGGCAAAAGCCATGTCAGAAACTACTCAAAATTATGATGTTATCGTCATTGGCGCAGGACCTGCCGGCTATATCGCTGCCATTCGTTCTGCCCAACTGGGACTTAAAACCGCTTGTATTGATAATTGGTGTAATCAAAAAGGCAAACCCAGCTTGGGGGGCGCCTACATCAATGCTGGCTCAATTCCGGCACTGGTATTGCTTGAATCATCCAAACTGTTCCATCTTTTGAATCATGATATTGAAAATCATGGTATCAGTGTTGATAATGTCAGCATTGATTTACCAAAAATGATTCGACGTAAAGACTTGACGATTGAACACATCAGTCAACAAATCAAAGAACTGTTCAAAGAATACCAGGTAGAGATGATTCATGCCTATGGCCATATTTTAGATTCCAACCGAGTTGAAATAACCAAAATCAGCAACCAAAACCAGTCCATTATTTACGGTGAAAACATTATTCTTGCAACAGGCTCGGTACCTATTGATGTTCCTTATGCAGAAGTCGATAACGAATTTATTTTTGATTCCAACTCAGCCTTGAATTTTGAATCTATCCCCAAGCGTTTGGGAATTATTGGAGCCGGAATCATCGGCTTTGAACTCGGCGGAATTTGGAGTCGACTGGGTTCCGAGGTTATTATTCTTGAGGCTCAGGAAAATTTTCTCACTACTCCCGATATCGAAATTTCCAAAGAAGCCCATCGTATTTATTCTGAACAAGGCCTTGATATCCGTCTGGGAGCGAGAGTGATTTCTGCCAAGAAAGGTAGCAAAAAAGTAACTGTTGAATATCAGGACCAAGAAGGCGCCCACACCTTAAGGCTCGACAAACTTATTGTCGCGACTGGAAGAAAACCGAACACCGAAAATCTGGCAGCTCCTGAAGCAGGCCTGACCCTCGATGAAAGTGGTTATGTCCATGTTGATGAAAATTGCATGACCACTTTACCAGGCGTGTATGCCATTGGCGATCTGACCCTGCTTGGCCCCATGCTGGCTCATAAAGGCTTGGAAGAAGGCGTATTTGTTGCCGAACATATTTCCAATAGCCATAGTCCTATTAATTACAATATCATCCCCAGTGTCATTTATACTGACCCAGAAATAGCTTGGGTAGGTCAAACTGAACAAGCCTTGAAAGCAATTGGTGAAAATATAAAAGTAGCTGTTTTCCCTTTACATTTAACTGCTCGGGCCCAAGCAACCAATAAAACTGACGGCCTGGTAAAAATAATTGCTCATGCAGAAACAGACATCATTCTGGGGGTTCATGTTCTGGGTGCAAATGCTTCGGAGTTAATCGCCGAAGCCGTGGTTGCCATGGAATTTTCTGCAACCAGTGAAGATCTCGCCCGAACAATTCATGCACACCCGACTTTATCTGAAGCCATGCAAGAAGCAGCACTATCATTAAGTAATCGGGCATTACATTTGCAACCCAAAGACTGATCGTTTTTATCTTGTTTCATTGTAACTATTCAGCATATTTAATTTAGCTAAAATCACTCAATGTCAGTGACTTATGGAAGAAGTGTATGTGTCATGGATGACACAACCAAGCCTACAGGGACGTATTTACGGCGTCTTCTGGAATAAATCACTGATATTGAATCTATAAATATGCTGAATAGTTACGTTTCATCTTAGTTTTATGGAGAAATCTACTAATGACCAATAATGTCACTTTGACCCAGTTTATTATTGAACAACAACGTGAAATGCCTGAGGCTTCGGGAACATTCAGTCTTTTGCTAAACGACATTGTTACTGCCTGCAAACAAATTTCGCATCGAGTCAATCGAGGTGCATTAATCGGCGTACTCGGCAACGCTGAATCTGAAAATATCCAGGGCGAAGTACAGAAAAAACTCGATATCATTACCAATGATATTATGGTTGACGCATTGAGTTGGAATGGCTTGCTGGCAGGAATGGCTTCTGAGGAAGTTGATGATCTGATTGCAATTCCTGAACAATATCCCAAAGGTAAATACCTGGCTTTGTTTGATCCTCTGGATGGCTCATCCAATATTGATGTCAATTTAACAGTAGGAACCATTTTTTCCATATTACGTTGTCGAGAAGGTGTTGATCCAGAAATTGAAGATTTTTTACGCAAAGGTTCAGAACAGGTCTGTGCCGGTTTTGTATTGTATGGGCCTTCGACTATCATGGTGTTAACTACCGGCCATGGCGTCAATGGCTTTACATTGGATCAGGATATTGGCGAATTTATTCTTACTCATCCCAACATGAGAATACCCGAGGAAACCAGTGAATTTGCCATTAATATGTCCAACCAGCGATTCTGGGAACCTCCCGTCCAACGTTATATTGAAGAGTGTGTGTCAGGCGAAGATGGGCCAAGAGGAAAAAATTTTAATATGCGCTGGATCGCTTCTTTGGTTGCAGAAGTCTACCGAATCCTCACCAGAGGCGGAATCTTTTTATACCCCTATGATACTCGTAATCCAAATAGAGCAGGTAAATTACGACTGATGTATGAAGCCAACCCCATGGCATTTATTATTGAGCAAGCCGGCGGCCTTTGCAGTACTGGAAGAAAACGTATCCTGGACCTCAAGCCTGAAGGTATTCATCAGCGGGTTCCACTTGTTCTTGGCTCAAAAAAAGAAGTGGAAAGAGTTATCAACTACCACCAACAAGATCACAACAAATGATGGGCATGTTTTGTTGGCCGTTGGTAATCAACCAAGCAAACATATACTTCGCGCGGTCACGGATGCGGAATTTATAGCGCACTGATTTTTGTCGAGAGCAAGGCACTAAAACAGGCGCATAGCAAGCTACGCAACTGCTTTAGTAAC
>Ga0256841_1002765_pt1 | contig 13631 bp, 8 predicted proteins | sample 356308metaG_FD_185971 | JGI IMG/M metagenome (GOLD analysis project Ga0256841, IMG submission 185971) | Hydrothermal vent microbial communities from Mid Atlantic Ridge, Atlantic Ocean - 356-308 | ecosystem: Environmental > Aquatic > Marine > Hydrothermal vents | place: Atlantic Ocean: Mid...
GCTTGAAGAGTCGTTTGAGGAGCTCTATGAAAAAACTTTTAAACCGATAACCGAAGGCGAATTGATTCGCGGAACCATTATCCAGGTTACCGACGATTATATAATGGTCGACATCGGTTACAAGTCAGAGGGTGCTATCCCGATCAAGGAATTCATGGACGAAAACGGTGTCGTTCAGGCCGAAGTTGGTGATGAGATAGAAGTGCTTCTTGAACATCACGAAGATGAAGATGGAACTATCATCCTAAGCAAAGAGAAGGCGGCCAAGATAAAGGTTTGGGACGATATAAGCAGGATTTACAACGAAAACGGTACCATCAGGGGAACAATTGTATCAAAAGTAAAGGGGGGCCTCTCGGTAGACATTGGCATCCAGGCCTTTTTGCCTGGCTCCCAGGTAGATTTAAGGCCAATTAGGAACCTGGATGAGCTGGTGGGTAAGACCTTTGATTTTAAGATACTCAAATACAACAAGAAGCGCCGAAACGTGGTTCTGTCCCGGCGTGTAATCCTTGAGGAAGAAAGAGAAAAGCTGAGGCAGGAAACTCTTGCCAAGCTCGAAGAAAACCAGGTTGTGGAAGGCACGGTTAAAAACATCACTGACTACGGGGTCTTTATTGACCTAGGTGGCATCGACGGATTGTTACACATAACGGACATGAGCTGGGGGCGCGTTAATCATCCCTCGGAGATGTTTTCAATAGGGGATAAAATAAAAGTAGTAGTGCTGAATTTTGACAGGGAGAAGGAAAGGGTTTCCCTGGGACACAAGCAGCTAGTTCCAGATCCGTGGACTACCGCCGAGGAAAAATACCCCGTTGGAACGCGGGTGAAGGGGAAAGTTGTAAGCATAACGGACTATGGCGCATTTGTGGAAATTGAAAAGGGTATCGAAGGCTTGATCCATGTGTCGGAAATGTCATGGACGAGGAAGATCAGGCATCCCTCGAAGATCGTGAACGTGGGGGATGAAGTTGAGGCGGTGGTACTCAACATAGACGCTGAAAACAGGCGAATTTCTCTTGGCATGAAGCAGATCGAACCCAACCCGTGGGATGTTGTTGCTGAAAAATACCCCGTAGGCACCACCATTGCCGGTAAAATCAAAAACATTACTGATTTTGGCCTTTTTATTGGAATAGATGAAGGAATTGATGGCCTTGTGCACATTTCAGATATCTCCTGGACAAAAAGAATTAAACACCCTTCCGAGATGTTCAAGAAAGGCCAGGAGGTACAGGCGAAAGTGCTCAACATTGATAAAGAAAATGAGCGATTTTCCCTGGGCATCAAGCAACTTGAACCTGATCCATGGGAGGAAATACCGAACAAGTACCCTATAGGTAGTGTGGTGAGTGGAACGGTGACAAACGTGACTGACTTTGGCATCTTCGTGGAACTCGAAGAAGGTATCGAGGGCTTGGTTCATATTTCCGAAATAAGCAAGGAAAAGGTTAAAACACCTGTCGGAATGTTCAATGTTGGCGACATTATAAACACGAAGGTAGTTAACATTGACAAGAAGGATCGGCGAATCGGGCTGTCGCTTAAACAGCTTGAGGTGGAAGAAGAAAAAGAGAACTACTACGATTACGTTAATAAACCGAAAGCGGCAACTTCCAATCTTGGAGAACTTTTGAAGGAGGAACTTAAGAATCAGAACCCCTTCCTTCAATCGAGTAAAGAAAACGAAGCTTAGATAACAGAGAACTTGTTCAAGAGACCGGTAGAAAATTTTCTACCGGTTTTTTCGTTTGTCATGTAAAAAGATATCTTGAGGTTGGGATGATGGGAAAAAGTTTCATGCCCCGGTTTGAATCTTTGGACGAATTGAAGGCTTTTCAGCTAGAAGGTCTCAAGTGGACAGTAAATCACGCGTATCAAAATTCAGCCTTTTACAGAAAGAGGTTTAATGATGCCAAGGTTAAACCCGATAAAATAAAAAGTCTTGCAGATATCAAGTACCTTCCATTTACCACGGCATCAGACCTCCAGGAAGGGTATCCCTTTCCCCTCAGGTCTGTTCCATTCGATCAAATCGTAAGGATTCATGCTTCTTCCGGAACTACAGGGAAGAGGAAAATCCTGTGTTACACGGCCAAAGACATTGACGACTGGGCTAACATGTTCGCCCGCTGTTTCGAGATGGCTGAATTGAACAAGGAAGACAGAGTGCAGATTGCCGTAGGATATGGTTTATGGACGGCGGGTGTTGGGTTTCAGCTTGGATGCGAGAGGTTCGGGGCAATGGCGGTACCGGTAGGGCCTGGCAATACCGAGATTCATTTGCAGATGCTTATCGATTTGCAGAGTACCGTGTTTTGCTCAACGGCTTCCATGGCTTTGCTGATGGCCGAAGAAATCGAAAGGAGGGGGATAAAGGATAAAATCAGCCTGAAGAAAGTAATCCTGGGTGCTGAGCGCCATAGCGAGAGAATGCGGCGGCGGATAAAGGAAAGTACGGGAGCAGAGCATGTTTTTGACATACCCGGACTAACAGAGCTTTATGGTCCGGGTACCGGTCTTGATTGTTCACTTCACCAAGGCATTCACTACTGGGCTGATTTCTACATCCTCGAAATCCTCGATCCCGAGACACTGGAGCCCGTACCTGATGGCGAGGTAGGGGAAATGGTGGTGACAACGCTTAAAAAGGAAGGTTCTCCTCTTATTAGGTATCGAACTCGAGACCTCACCAGGTTGATCCCTGAACCTTGCCCCTGCGGAAATATTTTGCCCAAGCATGACAGGATAATGGGGAGGTCAGACGACATGTTTATATTCCGGGCGGTCAATATTTACCCGAGCCAGATTGATCACGTGCTTAGCGGATTTGAAGAGATCGGGAGCGAATACCAGGTTCATCTTTACCACACGGAGGACGGCCGAGACAGGATGATAATAAAAGTTGAGAGGGCATCTGGCTTGTCAGTGGCAAGAGACGGTGAAATAGCGCAGATGATATCAAGAGAAATTCGGAAGCAAATTCTTGTTAGAGGTGAAGTTGAGATCGTGGATTACGGGACATTGCCTCGTACCGCTCGAAAAAGTAAACGCGTGTTTGACCACAGAACAGACCTGTTTTCTGAAGAAGGGTAGGCTAGTGGATCGATTCCAAAAAACAGTTGCAACACTTTGTCATTGCGAGGATCCCGCACCCACTTGTGGTCCAGCAACGCTGGTTAGTTTTTTATTTTACGCAATATTTGGGAATCGCCCTGCTAGCAATGAGCACGTGATCAGAATGGGGAATATTTTTAAAATCTTAAAGAGGAGGGAAAAATGGGGAAGATACTCAGAACTTTAACGATCTTGGCAATTGTTGTGGCAGTGTGTGCCTTGGTACCTACAGCAAGAGCAGGTAAAAAAGCGGAACCTATAAAAATAGGTGCCTTTTTTGCGCTTTCAGGGCCTGCCGCCTTCATTGGAACTCCCACAAAGCTCGTAGCCCAGATGGTTGTTGACCAGATTAATAAGGAAGGCGGGATAAACGGTAGACCTCTGAAGCTCATAACCGGTGATACCGAGGGAGATCCCACGAAAGCGCTCATGGTGGCCAAGCGGCTGGTGGAAAACGAAAAGGTGGTGGCTCTTATTGGGCCAACCAGAACCGGTACCGGAATGGCGGTTAAGTCTTACATCGAATCGCATCATATCCCCACGGTTATGACCGTAGGGGGAGACCCGGTTATTGCTGGAGGTAAGTTTGGTCCGTATAAATGGACTTTTAAATCACCCCAGAGAAGCTCGATAGCTGTAAAGAAAATATATGAGTACTTGAAAAAAAATAATATCAAGAAAATAGCCCTTATTACAGCTTCTGATGGGTTCGGCAAAGACGGTTTGCGTTGGCTTCAGAAATTTGCCGGAGACTACGGTCTTGAAATTGTTGCCAAGGAATCCTTCCACCCGAAGGATACAGACATGACCACCCAGCTTGTCAAAATAAAGGCAACGCCTGCTCAGGCACTTATCTGCTGGACCATCGGGCCCGCAGGTGCGCTGGTGGCAAAAAATGTCAAGCAATTGGGAATGAAAATACCCCTGGTTCAGTGCCATGGCTTGCCGGGTCCGAAGTATCTTGAACTGGCAGGTTCAGCCGCAGAGGGAAATATTATGCCTTCCACCAAATTGATGGCCGCCGACCAGCTACCTGATTCTGATCCACAGAAGGCCGTTATCAAAAAATTTATTCATCTCTACAAAGATGTCTATCACTACGATAAAGACTTTCCAATAAATACGCATTCGGGGTACGCTTGGGATGCCATTTATATTGTGGCCAACGCCATGCGAAAGGCAGGTACTAACCCAGACAAATTGAGGGACGCAATTGAGAACACCAGGGGATATGTGGGTGTAAGTGGAGTATATAACATAACTCCTGAAGACCACAACGGTCTCGGAACCGATTCCATGATTATCGTGAAAATCGTGAACGGAAAGTGGGTGATGCAAAAGTAGTAAATTGAAAGTAAAAGCCCCCCTTGTAACTTGCCTGGGGGGCTCTTAATCCCAAACAAATATTTTCAAGAACAAAAACGCCTTATATCGATATTGACTGCAAGGCTTAAGTAACGATCTCCCTCCCTGAACATCACTCTTTTTTTCACCAACGTATCGAGAAAAGAAAGAAGCTCCTCCGTGGGGATAGACGGAAACTGCTTGCAGATGGATCCGAGGCTTCTCGTTGTTTCACAGAACATGTAGATATCTCTAGATGTGCCCCTCAACCTTAAAGACTCGGACTCCGGTGAATCGTAAGACACCCGTGAAATGATGAGAAAATCCCGGGCATCTCTGAATTTTAGAATTGGCAGATTCGGATAGCGCCTTTTTGTGTTTTCGTAGAACTTTTTCCATTCCTTTACCTTTTTGATGACAGGGCGCCATATCCGTTCCTGTTTTTTCTTGTCGAGGTGATAATCTTTTTGAATAAGCTCAAGCTTGTTGTATAAATCCTCCGGTAGTACGCAACGATAGTTGGGGTGATTTCTTATATTTTTGATGCCCAGTTCCTTGGCCCTGTAATATATCGGGCTATTGAAACCTAGCCAGAACTTAACTATTCTTAACGGTCTGTAAATAAAAACGTATTCAAGTGCCCTGAGAGTTTCTTCCACTTCAGGTTCGCGACTTCCGGGAAAACCGACTAGTAGGTTCGAAATATTGTTTATTCCGAGTTCTTCGCAGTTTTTCATTATTTCAATGTTTTGAATTGCAGTCGTACCTTTGTGGATCCTATTCAGGTAGCTTGTGCTAAGTCCTTCAATCCCTATCTGAACGTCAGTTACCCCAGCCCGGCGCATTTGGAGAAGTGTCTGCCTTTTTACCGATGCCCGTGTTTCCAGGAAAATATCATATGACCTTTTTTGTTTTTCGAGCTTCCGGAACAATTTGTCAGTTTCCCACCGCGGAAGATTATTATCTACGAAAAAGAAACGCGTGGTTCCATACTTACGTGCAAGGTATTCGATTTCATCTGCCACTTTTTGAGCGGTTTTATACCTGTAACCTTTCCACTGAAGGTTCAGATTGCAAAACTGGCAGGCTTTCTGTGGTGCATCCGGGGTTGCATTATGCCACCAACAGCCCCTTGAAGCTTCAACGGGAAACCCGGGTATAAGGTTATGAAACCCTGGCAGCCTGGAAAGCTGAAAAAAGTAATCGTCGTAATCTGGTGGAGGTAAATGTTCTAAGGATTCCAGTTGGTTACACTCGGATGTGACTCCCCTACCTAAATGGTCTCTCAATATCAAGCCGCTTATGGGATTACTGGTATCTTCCCCGGAATTCCTTAGTTTCTTTATCAGGTTCGAAAGTGGTAATTCTCCCTCTCCGTTGACTATAAAATCTATCTCCGGAATGTTTTCAATAAGTGATCGACCGAGGGCACCGGCTACTGCTGATCCCCCCACCACAACTTTTTTATCGGGAAACCGTTTCTTCAATTCCCTGATAAAATAAAGCGAGGAAGAAAGCTGGGCTAAGCATATTGAAACACCCACCAGGTCGGCCTTTTCTAGTACTTTCCATATGGTTGATCTTTCGTGGAGCGATTGAATGGACTGTGCAATCTCTTCTATTTTTTTTGCCTTGAGAACTGGATTCTTGCGTGTTGTTTTTTTAAACAAGGGAGTGATTTGTGATCGTAGTTCGGGGTTTGAAATGTAAGAGTAAACAAGTTCTGCTATCCATGTATTTTCCGCTATGGCATTATAGGTGAACAAGCCCAAATGGTGAGCCACATCGAGGAATACGTGAATGTTTAATACTCGGATATCGTGTAAATTGTGTCTTAAGAAACTCTTCAATGCCCCCAGCTGAATCGATGCTCGATTCGCCAGGGGCCAAGGCATGGAGACTAGCGCTACATTGTAAGGCATCTAACTTTCTCTAGTTTTCTCTCTTAATCCACACCAGATTCAAATCCCCATGTTCATCATATTTGCAGAATCTCGGCAGGAAATCGTCATCCAATTCCTGCTTCAGGTTGATTAACCTATCGAAGTCTCTTTCTATCACGACGTCGCAAAACTGTGATTCCGTGGCCATCAAGAAAGCCAGCTCATCGTCGCTCCATATTTCAGAGGCAATATGCACCATGCTATTTTCAATGTTGTTTCCGGAACAAACCTTGTAACACGCTCCACACTCACAGTGATAAACAAGATCGAAATCGAGCGGTATCGGATGATTGCTCTCGCAGAATGGGCACCTGATTTCGAGTTTCATACGAACATGTCTCCTTTTATCCGGTTATTTGAATTTCTTTACCCAGATTTCAAAAAGCATAACTCATATATGCTAATAAAGTAAAGCCTTTCTTCGTGTCTCCTAGTTAAAGTCACGTGGTATTTAACAAAGTTTCTTCAAAAAGTGAATAGAGTGAATGAAAAAATTTAACCACTTGTGGTCAAGCATATCTCGAGGTATGATATCAACAATTTAAAGATTTCATGTCACCACAAAGCTCTGTGCTTCTGTGGGGGACTTGTGAAGGTATAAGAGAAACCGATGAACCGGTTCGGTGATATGCAACTAACCCTTATCCACGGTTAAAACCGGGATTTAAGGGATTGTGGTAAGCCCGGGCTATGGGTAGAGCAGCCTGGGGTTTTTCACCGTTGGTGGCTTTTTCTAGGATGGTTTCAATCCCGGCTTTCAGGCGAAGAGAAATTTTGGATGAACGCAAAACGACTTGTTATCCTCGCAGAAGAGGGTATCCATTGATTGTAGGGCTTGCAATTCTAGGATGCCGGATCAAAGCTGCCCTGGCAAGATCACGGGGTGATACGACGACCGGATCTGTCCGGCTCCAAGAGCTGACTGGAATCAACCGTTATAAGGCCCCTTGGTTTTATAGAAGAGGGTTGTTTAGTTAAGGTGAATAGCTATGAATAAACCAACAAAGGTAAAAGCTATCTTAGAAATCCTGGACAAATTATATCCTGATGCGAAGTGTTCCCTCGATTTTACCAATCCCTTGGAACTTCTTGTGGCAACGATCCTCTCCGCTCAGTGTACCGATGAACGCGTAAACCAGGTCACCAGGGAGCTTTTTAAGAAATACAGGTCGGCGGAGGATTATGCAAAGGCATCCCAAGAGGAACTCGAGGAAGATATTCGTCCTACAGGTTTTTATAAGAACAAGGCCAAAAGCCTTAGAAAGTGCTGTAAGGCACTTGTAGAAAAATTTGAAGGAGAAGTGCCTGCGGATTTGGATGAGCTTGTAAAGTTACCCGGAATAGGGAGAAAAACGGCGAACGTGGTTCTTGGGGCTGCTTTTAATATCCCAGGCATAGTCGTTGATACTCATGTTAAAAGAATTTCACAGCGATTGGGACTCACCAGGGAAAAAGATCCCGTTAAGATTGAGTTCGACCTCATGAAAATTATTCCCAAAGAAAAGTGGACGAAGTTTTCTCACCAGTTAATTTACCACGGGAGGGCGGTTTGCAAGGCGAGGAAGCCACTTTGCGACCAATGCGCCCTTAAGGAATACTGCGAATACTACAGGTCCAAAGAGACTCGCTGAGATAGGGAACACTTTTTAGCCAGTTAAAAACATACCCGAATCGGTGACGAAACTCCATGGCCGGTTTGCATAGAATGTCTAATTTGCTGATTATTGGCCATACAGCCAAGGCGGGTTATTTTTCGCTTGTTAAGCAATCTTTTTCTGCCTTCAGGCTCGTTCACCTGCAAAGCGTCTCTGGCGTCATCGCCAGCCGGAGATGGTGAACTATGGTCCGCCAGGATATTCCTTTCATCTGCAGCCCAGGTGAACGATCACGGATTCAGAATGTTTTCGGAGTTTGTATGAAAGTCTATTTTAACTCTGGCTCTAGTTGGACCTTTGTAGAGGCTTTCATCCGTTTTTTGTTGGATGCCCAATGTGGTCCAGCCATGCTGGTTAGTCGGAAAAATGCCTGCTAAAAGTCAGATATCCGACTTTTATACCCGATCGTGTATTACCGCTTTCTGGAACTGGCAATCAATTAAGGAAACAGGACGAGCACAATTCAAAATCTGTCTTTGCGGCCTGGGTGAAACGTGGAGCCGGAATTTGAAATCCCGTTGCCGGATACCGGGTAGAGCCTGACGTGGATTAGATCAGGGAGCCCGTATGACGTAGAAGAGGCTTCCTGGCTAGCTGAAGAACTAATCAGAGGTTCCTCATATTAAAAGCAAATAGCGGGGTGGAATGGGAAATTTCAATGTGAGCGTACAGAGCTTTCTCCAAAGTGTCTGTTAAACCTTGTAGACAAGTGGCACATATATTGTATACTTAGCACATAAGTAAAAGGAGAAAGTTCTCCTCAGACGGTTGATCATGGATAATTTTCTGTTCAAAAGCTATTTTAATAGGTGCAGCTTTACAATCAAGTAGGGGACATTTATGGCTCTTAAGGGAGATATCAAAACCGTACCAGTTCCCGATATATTCCAGTGGCTGGGAAATAACAAGAAAACCGGAATTTTGATATTTAACAAGAGAAAAATCCAGAAAAATTTCTTTTTTGAAAACGGTTTAATAGTTTTCGCCTCGTCAAATAAACCCATGGAAAGGCTAGGTGAGTTTCTGGTAAACATGCATGCCCTTAGCCGTCCGATCGTGGTGGAAGCATTAAAAAAAGCTCGGAAAACCGGGATGACCTTTATTGAGTATTTGATCAAAAATGACCTCATTGAACAATCCGAGCTTGAAGAAATGATTGCAAAACTCACAACGTACATTTTTACTAGCCTTCTGGCATGGAAGCATGGGTTTTTCATGTTTCTCGATGACGCGTATACGAAAGAACCCGTCAGAATAAAATTAAGCCTCAATGTTATATCCCTTGTTCTTAACGGTTCAAGGGAACTTGATGAAACCCTGGATACAAAAAACCTGGAGGACAGCATTGAAATCGATATGCCTTTTGGTGATGTTGTTATCCTTGATGAAGAAGATTACCTCTCTTCAAGTTCTTCCTTTGAAAGTTTTGGAGGCTGGGAAACGGGGGAGATTATATGTCCGAAATGCAAGACATCGATCCCTCTGGCCATACAGAAAATAGAAAACAAGCATTTTAGTATTGAACGATTGAGAAAGCATTACTCGTAGAAATTTACGGGTGCCTTTTCGAAAAGAATTCTCGTCGGTAACCGCTTTTTTTCCGGCATGCACGGGCTTGGAATACTTCCCTGTAAACATGTAACGCTTTAGCGTGTCTTAATCCTTACAGTATCGCAAAAAATCTCCTGTTTTGTCATTGCGAGCGAAGCGAAGCAATCTCACTGATTATGGGGGTAAGACCCGAGTAGGAATTGATGGATTAAGAAGTAAAGCAGAAGTTGATTCATCCCTAATCCTCAATCTCTTGCTAATGAGATTGCCGCGTCTCCCACACCCACTTTAAGCCATACATCTTGATATTAAGTCGAAAACATTGTCATAAAGTGGGTGTGGGATCCTCGCAATGACCGGTTTTAGGACTTTTTACGAAACCATCAATCTTTGTCCTGAGTTTTGGTTGCGGCTTCGCTGCCTTAGAATGTTCTCCGTGTTCGCCTCAGGTGCCTCACCTATATCCGCTGCGTGCGTTTCAGGTTTCTTCTTGACATCACCTGTCTATATTGCTACGGGTATAACCCAATATTTCTGTTCCCAGAAGGAGCAAGAGGAGGATTATTGGAATGGATTTCCAGGAGGTTATCTTATCTTTGGAGCGGTTTTGGGCTGACAGGGGATGCGTCATTCAGCAGCCTTACGATTTGGAAGTAGGGGCCGGAACTTTTAACCCGGCAACGCTGCTTAGAGTGCTGGGACCCGAACCGTGGAAAGTGGCTTACGTAGAACCATCCAGAAGACCCACCGATGGCCGTTACGGCGAAAACCCGAACAGGCTTCAGCACTACTACCAGTACCAGGTAATACTCAAACCGTCACCCCTTGAGGTCCAGGATATATATCTCGAAAGCCTCAAAAGCCTTGGGATTGATCCCCTCGATCACGACATTCGGTTCGTGGAAGACGATTGGGAGTCACCGACGCTTGGTGCTTCGGGTCTCGGCTGGGAAGTATGGCTGGACGGGATGGAAATAACCCAGTTCACCTATTTCCAGCAAGCCGGCGGAGTTACCCTAGATCCCATTAGCGTGGAGCTAACTTACGGGCTTGAACGAATAGCCATGTATTTGCAGGAAAAAGACAACGTGTTTGATCTGACCTGGGTCGATAATGTTACCTACGGAGACGTTCATCATCGGGGTGAAGTCGAATTTTCAATTTACAATTTTGAAGAAGCTAACATTGATATGCTTTTTAAGCTTTTCGATATGTACGAAGAAGAAGGAAAACAACTTCTCAAGAAAGAACTCGTTTGGCCTGCTTACGATTATTGCTTGAAGTGTTCACACGTGTTTAACTTGCTGGATGCAAGAGGGGCAATCAGCGTGGCCGAAAGGACGAATTACATTGCGCGGGTGAGGAACCTGGCGCGCCTTGTGGCTCATGGATACGTTGCGCAGCGTGAGAAAATGGGACACCCGTTACTTAATAGAGCTTTTAAAGATTAATTATAGAAAGCTCTGATAAACGTCGATTTCTAGAACCCGCAATCAATTATGGAAGTAAGACGAGCACAATACAAAATCCGTCATTGCGGCCGGAGCAAAGCGTAGAGCCGGAATCTACCACGTTCTGGCTGGATGCCGAATCGAGCCTGACCCTGACTAGGTCAGGGGGGCGGCGTGACCTAAAGGAGGCTCCCCCGGCATCTGAAGAATTAGTCAGGGGTTCCAAGAGAACGTTCGGAATGCTGATATTGGGTCAAAAAAATGACAGGAATGCTTAATTGAAGAGAAATTTCAAGGGTAGTTTTTAATTTTTTATATGGAAGAGGAAGCATATGGGGAAGGAATTTTATTTAGAAATTGGCACCGAGGAAATACCAACCAGCTATATTCAACCTGCACTTGAAGCAATGCGCAACCTGGTGACAAACTACCTGAAAGATCAAAGAATCGCGCATGGGGAAGCGTTCATTGCCGGAACTCCGCGAAGGCTATGTCTTGCTATTAGAGATGTAGCCGAAAAACAGGAAGCGAGAACTGTTGAAATAATTGGTCCGCCTAAATCCATTGCCTTTGATGCAAACGGCAATCCCACTAAAGCTGCTTCCGGGTTTGCCGGCGCTCAGGGTGTAGAAGTGGCAGATCTCCAGGTTAAAGAAACTTCCAAGGGGGAATACCTTTGCGTGGTGCGTGAAGAAACAGGACAACCTACCCTGGACATACTTCAAAAATTCTTGCCCAACATGATTGCCCGAATTCCTTTTCCCAAGACCATGCGTTGGATGGATCTACACGTGACTTTTGCAAGACCTATTCATTGGATTGTGGCTCTTCTCGGAGACCAGGTCGTTCCATTTACTTATGGAAATATAAAGAGCAAGAATATCTCCAGAGGACATAGATTTATGAGCCCTGTGGAGATAGAAGTAAAAAGCTACAATGAACACCTGGAAAAATTGAAAGAGCATTTCGTGATTCTTTCCATCGAGGAACGCAAAGATAGAATCAGGAAAGTAATAGCTGAAGCAGCAGAAGAAGTTGGAGGCAAAATATTAGACGATCCGGAATTGCTCGACGAAGTAAATTTTCTTGTTGAATATCCTTCTGCTGTGGCAGGAAAGTACGATGAAAAGTACTTACGATTGCCCCAGGAAGTGCTGATCACGGTCATGAGAGAACACCAGAGATACTTTGCCGTCATAAATGATCAAGGCGAGCTCTTGCCCTACTTTGTAACGGTGAATAACACGATCACGAGAAATCCCGATGTCGTTCGGGTGGGGAACGAGCGAGTTATAAGAGCCAGGCTCGAAGATGCAAGGTTCTACTTCGAAGAAGACCAGAAGGTGAAACTCGAAGACCGGGTAGAAGAATTGAAAGAAGTGGTATTTCACTCAAAACTGGGAACCTCCTGGGAAAAAATGGAGAGATTCTCCGCTCTGGCAGAATTTATCGCCCAAAGGGTTGCTCCCGAAAAACAAGACATGGTCAAAAGGACCGCTTACCTTTGCAAGGCTGACCTTGTCACCGGCATGGTGGGAGAATTTCCGGAATTGCAGGGGGTAATGGGGCGAGCCTATGCGAAGTTGTCCGGCGAACCGGAAGAAGTTGCCGAAGCCATCTACGAACATTACTTGCCCATAAAGTCCGGAGGAGAATTACCTAAAGGTGTTGTGGGAGCAATCGTAAGTATTGCAGATAAGCTAGATACCATCGTGGGATGCTTTGGGGTGGGGATCATTCCTACAGGAGCCGCGGATCCCTTTGCCCTTAGAAGGCAAACGCTCGGTATTATCAGGATAATACTGGAACATAAATTCGACCTGTCTCTTGATGAGCTGATCGAAAAAAGTATATCCTTGCTTCAGGATAAAATCACCGAGCCAGGAGAACAGATAAAGTCCGGTGTAAAAGAATTTTTCAAAACGAGGTTCCAGAATCTTTTGATTGGTGAGGGGCACAAGCCAGACGTTGTGGATGCGGCTTTGAGTGCAAGGTTCGATAATATCCTTGACGATGCGAGGAGGATAGAGGCACTGTCCGAAATTAAAAAAAGACCCGAATTTACGTCGCTTGTTATTGCCTTTAAGAGAGTCGCCAACATTACCAAGGACCATGAACCCGGAAAAGTTAAAAAGAGGCTTTTTAAAGAGGAAGCGGAAAAGAAGCTTTACGAAGCATTCCTCGATGCCAGGGAAAAGTTTGAAAAATGTCTCGAAAATGGGAACTATTTTGATGCCATGGAAGAAATGGTTAAATTGAAAGAACCCATCGATCAATTCTTCGATGGCGTTATGGTAATGGATCCTGACGAAAAACTTCGCGAAAACAGGCTGAATTTACTTTCATCCATCGGGAAGCTCTTTTTCCAGGTGGCCGATTTTACAAAAATCAGTACATAACTGCTGAAAAACTGATTGATCAATTGCTAAAAAACATATGCAACATCCTGTCATTGCGAGGATTCCGCACCCACTTTATGACAATGTTTTCGACTTAATATCAAGATGTATTGCTTAAAGTGGGTGCGGGAGACGAAGCAATCTCCTTGGAATATCAAAGCCTTGCAG
>Ga0256841_1002766_pt1 | contig 13624 bp, 11 predicted proteins | sample 356308metaG_FD_185971 | JGI IMG/M metagenome (GOLD analysis project Ga0256841, IMG submission 185971) | Hydrothermal vent microbial communities from Mid Atlantic Ridge, Atlantic Ocean - 356-308 | ecosystem: Environmental > Aquatic > Marine > Hydrothermal vents | place: Atlantic Ocean: Mid...
GCCCCCAATCGGGCGGCGCGCGAACGCATGATCCGCGACTTGGCCGAAGGGGAAGCGGCGGACCGCGCCCTGTACCACGCCTTTCTGCAGGCCAAGCACGAAGCTGAGGCCGCCAGCCAGTTCATCCGCAAAGGTGGCCGTTTTCCCCTCAGCGGCGTGGGCGACGTCAACACCTATGCCGTCTTTGCCGAAACCGCCCTCGCTCTGCTCCACCCCGAAGGCCGGGCCGGCATCCTGGTGCCCACCGGCATCGCCACCGACGACTCCACCAAGGCCTTTTTCGATCATCTGATGCAAAGCCGGCGGCTGGTGTCCCTGTACGACTTCGAGAACCGGGAAAAACTGTTTCCCGAAGTGGACAGCCGACAAAAATTCTGCCTGCTGACCCTGGGCAATGGGACGGAGGCCGCCGATTTCCTCTTCTTCGCCACCCGTCCCGAGCACCTTAAAGACCTGCGCCGCCACTTCCAATTGAGCGCCGCCGACATCGCCCTCATCAACCCCAACACCCGTACCTGTCCCATCTTCCGCAGCCGGCGCGACGCCGAACTGACCAGGAAAATCTACCGTCGGGTGCCGGTGCTGATTCGGGAAATGCCTTGACGTTTGCCAAGCTATTTTTGACCATCGAGCCTGCGTAGGCCGGATAAGCGCAGCGCATCCGGCATCTCCGGGTTCTACGATCATCGCCAATGCGTAAATCCAAATTTTATGAGTGACATCATCTCAAAACCGCTTTGCCTCAGGCTCTCATCATCGGACCAGGCCGAGACCGACGTTGCGGATCCCATTTTACGCACCTACCATCCCCGCACGCCTATTGGCGAGGCGCTCCTGGCGCTGCGGCGCGCCTATCTGGAATCTGGCGGTTGCCTGATGGGCTGGGACGAGATCGCGGCGGAAGTCCGGCAGCGCCGCGCTGAGGATCGAGAATGACCGTCATGCCCTCCGCCGGCAACCCCTGGGGTGCCCGTTTCATGGCCATGTTTCACATGTCAGGCGACAGCGCCCGGTTCCGCACCTTAAAACAACTCCGGGCCGCCGGCGCCCGGCGCGAGGGTGTGATGTGGTACCTGGACGGCGAGCGCTATGTTCCTCTCTACGAGGCCAAGCTGGTGCACCAATTCGACCACCGCTGGGCCGAATACGAAGATGACGGCAAGACCACCCGTGATCTGAGCGACGCCGACAAGCAGGACCCCAATCGCTGTGTCCAGCCGCGCTATTGGGTGGCGGCAGCCGAGGTGGAATCGCGGCTCCAGGCCCGCGGCTGGGAGCGGGGCTGGTTGCTGGGGTGGCGGGACATTACCAATGCCACCAACGAACGCACCGTGATCGCCGGGGTGGTGCCGAGGGTGGGGGTGGGGAATAAGTTTCCTTTAATCTTTCCTGAAGCAGAAACGAACCTAATTGCCTGCCTAGTGGCAAATTTATCCGTACTTTGCTTTGACTATATAGCAAGACAGAAAATTGGAGGGACCACTCTCAATTTCTTTATTGCTAAGCAACTTCCTGTCTTGCCCCCAGATGCCTACACCCCCACCGACCTGGACTTCATCGTTCCCCGGGTTCTGGAGCTGACCTACACCGCCTGGGATCTCAAGCCCTGGGCCGAGGACCTGGGCTACTCGGGCAATCCCTTCCCCTGGAACCCTGACAGCCGTGCCCAATTGCGCGCCGAACTGGATGCTTACTACGCCAAACTCTACGGCCTGACCGAAGAGGAACTGCGCTACATCCTCGATCCCGCCGATGTGGAAGGCCCCGACTATCCCTCCGAGACCTTCCGCGCCCTGAAGCAAAAGGAAATCCGCGCCTTCGGCGAGTACCGCACGAGGCGGTTGGTGTTGGAGGCGTGGGGGCAGTTGTTTGGATAATAATCTATCTTCGGTCGTCGATCCGGGGGATAACTTTGCTAAACTTATGACCATTTTCCGCTCACCTACCCCAACCAGGTACCGGCATGGAACTGAAAAAAACCGGAGACAGCGCCTCGATCGTCCTGGTCGGGTCGTTCAATCCGCAAATATTCCATCCGGTCTGGTTTCGCCAGGTGGGCCTGTTGCCCGCCACGGAAGCGGACAATGCGGAGGTGGAAGTCGTCTCCCCTGATGTGGCGATCTTCAGGCTGAAATGGTTGCGGTTGGAGGTTTTCCGGGGACGGTTCATCGCCCATACCACTGATGCGAGCCAATTTGGTCCGCTCAGGGATCTGGTGATGGGGACCTTCAGCCTGCTGGAACACACGCCCATTACCATGATGGGCCTGAACCGGGGGATTCAGTTCGATCTGCAGATCGAGGACAAATGGCATCAGGTGGGCCATACCCTGGCCCCCAAGGAAATCTGGCGTCACTATCTCAAGGAGCCAGGTATGCAGTCCTTGTCCATCCAGGCCCAGCGTGAGGATGATTACCAAGGTGCCATCAATGTGACGGTCCGCCCCGTGATGAGCAAGCGTTATGTGGTCGAAGTGGTCACCAACAACCATTACGAGCTGGACCAAGGGACACTGGCCGCCGATGCGGTCGACATCATCGAATCCTGTTGGGAAAGCGCGCTCGATTTTGCTTTGGCCTTGTCGGAAGGTGTGATCCGAGAAGCTTTAGCGTCGAAACCATGAGAAATACCTATACGGCGATTCAAAAAGAGACGCTTGACACGGTGGAACCTCAGGAGACATCGGTTTATCTGCCGGTCGACGACACCCGGTACGATGTGGAATCGCCCGATGAGACGACCATGCCCGAACCAAGCTTGCCAACCGTAGACAGGGATTTGGCCGTCAAAACCAAAAGGCGCTCTTTCGTCGTTATCAGTCCTGCCGAGGAGAGCGGCCGTGTCTTTCTCCCCCTGCAGCAGTGGGAGGGAGTGGTAGTCCATGTGGATGAAGATGAATTCACCGCCATCCTCACGGACAAGACCCATCCAGGCAATCCCGAGGAAGAGGTGGTTCTGGATCGTCAGGAAATTCCCGAGGACGATCAACCTCTGCTGCAGCCGGGCGCCGTTTTTTACTGGTCGATCGGCTATGAGGAGGAACCCGGCCAACCCCGGCGCCGGGTTTCCCAGATCCGACTCCGACGTCTTCCCAAGTGGACTCGAAGGGAACTGGAAGAAGCCGAACGGAAAGCCATGGAATTTGCCGATCTGTTTCGGTGAGCGAACCCCTGCATTCTCCCCCTCCGGCCACAGCACTGGAGGTTTCTCTGTTCGGCTCAAGAAACCCGGTGGTATAGATAAAAGCGTTAGGAAATCCGCGGGAGGAGTCTATGAATCTCATCCAGACTGCATTGCTGACAGCGCCGGCGGATCTGAAGGCGTTTCCAACTGATGAAACCCTCAAGGACGGCGGTGTGCTGCTACTTCTGTCGCTAGGGTACTCCTCGGATGAATTCGCCGAAACCGCCCGCTCAGCGCCTGAAGGCGCCACGATCCTGCTGGCCGACTGTTACGGGGTGCTTGGCACCGAGGCGGCCGGCGGGCGCAACCGTGAATTCATGGAAGAGGGCCGGGGACGGGAATACGGCGGAGTCGGCGGCCGGGGCGGCCGGGGAGTGGTGGCGGTGGCCATCGCCGGGGCGCGGGTAGACGGCGGCGCCGGCGCCCATCTGGTGATCGCCGCCCATGGGAGGCCCCGGCCGGAAGCGGCCACCTGCTTCGGCGGCGTGGCCAAGGCCACCTGGCGCTGGGACCGGCAGGAGGCCCGCTTCGTGGAACTCCCCGGTTTTTCCGTCGCCTTCCCGGACGACTGGCGCATCGGCCTCGAAGTCTGCGACGACGAATTCGAGACCGCTCTGCGGCGGCTGCAGGCGTCCTGTCCCGAAGGGTACGCCCCCGCCGCCGTGGCCCTGTTTCCCTGTTACATGCGGGGGATCAATCGTTACGGCCGCGACGACGTGGAACCGGAAACGGTGGCGCGGGTGCTGCCCGGGGTGCCGATCTTCGGCATGTTCTGCCACGGGGAGTTGGGGCCGGCGCCGGGCGCCGGGGGCTGCCGCCAGCACAGCATGGTCACCGTGGCGGCGTTGCTGTGCCGGCCGGCGCCCTGAAGACAGTTTCCGGTTTTGTGAACCCGGTCACAGCAAGGCGGCGGGTTTCTGCCACACTTAAGACCATGGTCGTCGCGCGGATGGTGGTGAATCTGCCCTCTATCCCCTCCTCCCTCCGCTGCCACCGGCGGCGACCTAGCCCCGGGACCGGCCAGGACGGCCGGGCCGGGGTTTTCTCGTCGGCCGTATGAACCGCGTCTGGACCGCACTGATTCTCATTGCCTTGGTCACTGCCTGCATCCGGTTGTTCCACGGGGATGCCCGGGTCTTCGCCCGGTTGCTCGAGGCCCTGTTTTCCATGGCCGGGACCGGCTTCGAGATCGCCCTCGGGCTGACCGGGGTGCTGGCGTTGTGGCTCGGTTTCCTTCGGATCGGGGAAGCGGCCGGGGCGGTGCGCGGGCTGACCTGGGTCCTGAATCCCTTGCTGCGCCGTCTGATGCCGGAGGTGCCTCCCGGCCATCCAGCCCTGGGGGCCGTGACCATGAATCTGGCCGCTAACGCCCTGGGACTGGACAACGCCGCCACCCCCTTGGGAATTCAGGCGATGCGGGAACTGCAATCCCTCAACCCCCGCTCCGACACCTTCAGCCGGGCCCAGAGTCTGTTCCTGGTGGTCAACACCTCGGCGGTGACCCTGGTGCCGGTGGCCGTGTTCACCTACCGAGCCCAGCTGGGAGCCGCCGATCCCACCGACGTGTTCGTCCCCATCCTGATGGCGACCTACTGTTCCACCCTGGCCGGCCTGCTGGCGGTGGCGGCGGTGCAGAAGCTCAAGGTATGGGATCCGGTGGTGCTCGCCTATCTGCTGGGCCTGGGGGGGCTGATCGCAGCCCTGGCGGTCTGGCTGAGCGGTTTCGACCAGGCCGCCATGCAGGCCCGGGCTGCCCTGCTGGGGCAGAGCCTGCTGCTGGGACTGATCGCCGTCTTTCTGCTGCTGGCCTGGATGCGCGGGATCGACGCCTACGGTGCCTTCATCGACGGGGCCCGGGAGGGATTCCAGACCGCGGTGACCCTCATTCCCTATCTGATCGCCATGCTGGTGGCCGTGGGGTTGCTGCGCGCCAGCGGCGCCCTGACCTGGGTTTTGGAAGGATTGCGTGATATATTGAGCAGTTACGCGATCGACACCCGCTTCGTCGACGCCCTGCCCACCGCCCTGATGAAGCCGTTCAGCGGCAGCGGCGCCCGGGCCATGATGATCGACGCCATGCGAACCCACGGCCCCGATTCGCTGCCCGGCCGGATCGCCTCGATCATGCAGGGCAGCACCGAAACCACTTTCTACGTGCTGGCGGTCTATGGCGGGGCGGTGGGCATCCGGCGGGTGGGGCACGCGCTTCCCTGCGCCTTGATCGCCGATGCCGCCGGTCTGACCGCGGCGGTCGTGATTGGCTACTGGTTCTTCGGATGACGATGCAAGTCGCTTTCCAAACCCTCGGGTGCCGCCTCAACGAGGCGGAAACCGAAGCCTGGGCGCGCCAGTTCCGCGCCGCCGGGGCGGCGGTGGTGCCGGCGGCGCAGGCCGACGTGGTGGTGCTCAACACCTGCGCGGTCACCGGCGAGGCGGCCCGCAAGTCGCGCCAGTGGGTGCGGCGGCTGCGGCGTGCCAACCCGCGCGCCCGGCTGGTGGTGAGCGGCTGCTACGCCACTCTCCACCCCGAGCAGGTGGCCCGGGAGCTGGGGGTGGATCTGGTGGTTCCCAACCACGACAAGGACCATCTGGTGGAGCGGGTGCGGCAGCTGCTCCCGTTCGCGGCGGCCCCGACCGAAACCCCGGTCTTCCCCCGCAGCCGGCAGCGTGCCTTCGTCAAGGTCCAGGACGGCTGCCGCCACCGCTGCACCTTCTGCATCGTCACCGTGGCCCGGGGCGAGGAACGCAGCCGTCCCATCGACGCGGTGGTGGCCGAGATCCGCGCCCTGCGCGCCGGGGGGGTGCAGGAGGCGGTGCTGAGCGGCGTGCATCTGGGTGGCTACGGCAGCGATCTGGGGGTGTCGCTCACCGATCTGCTCGCCGCGGTGCTGGCGCGGACCGACCTGCCGCGCCTGCGCCTCGGCTCTCTGGAGCCCTGGGAGCTGGACGAAGGTTTCTTCGCCCTGTTCGAGAACCCGCGCCTGATGCCGCACCTGCACCTGCCGCTGCAGAGCGGTTCCGACGCGGTGCTCAAGCGCATGGCGCGCCGCTGCCGGGTGGACGATTTCCGCGAGCTGGTGCGCCTGGCGCGCCGTTATCGTCCCGACCTGGTTCTGACCACCGACATCATCGTCGGCTTTCCCGGGGAAACCGAAGCCGATTTCGAGCGCACCCTGGCGCTGGTGGCGGAGATCGGCTTCGCCCACGTGCATATCTTCCCCTATTCCCCGCGGGAAGGGACGGCCGCGGCCGCCTTTCCCGGCCAGGTGGACGAACGGATCAAGAAGGCGCGCTGCCGCCGTCTCCACGAACTGGCCGCCCGGCTGCGGCGGCGGGCTTTGGAAGCCCACGTCGGCCGCACCGCGGCGGTGTTGTGGGAAAAGGCGGAGACGCGCGCCGGCCGTACCGGCTTTTCCGGCTACATTCCCCACTACCTGCGGGCCTGGACGGCGGTGGCGCCGGAAGCCGATCTGGGCAACCGCATCCAGACCGTGAGGCTCACCGGCATCGCCTCCGAGGGCGACCGGCTGATCGCCGAGCCGGTCTAGGCCGGGCGGCGGGCGCCGACGAAATAGACGGTGGCGGCGATCACCGCCGCCGGCGGCATGACGATGTTGAGCAGCGGCACGCCGATGCCGAACATCACCACTCCGCCGAGGGTCAGGTTGCCCAGTCGGGCCCTGGCCAGCAGGCGGCGCTGTTCCGGGAACAGGATGCCGTGGTTGGCCAGGGGATAGGCGGTGTATTCCAGCCCCATGAACCAGGCGTTGAACAACAGCCACAGGAACGGCGCCGCCAGATTCAGGCCGGGAATCACCGACACGATGGCGAGGGGAACCGCCCGGGTGACGAAATAACCCAGACGGCGCAGTTCGGCGCCCATCTCCCGGACCACCGCCCGGCTCAGGCTGGTTTCCGGCGGCTGGGGGGCGGTGCCGGTGAGCAACTCCTCGGTGCGTTCGGCCAGCTTGTCGTAGAAGGGGGAGGCCAGCAGGTTGGCCACCAGGGTGAAGCTGAAGAAGGTGATGAGGATGAAGGCGAGGCCGAACAGGGGCCACAGCAACCAGCGCAGCCAATCGAGCCAGGCGGGGATCAGCCAGTCGAGGAAGTCGGCGAAGAAATAGCCGGCCACCGCGAAGGCGCCGCTGTACAACAGCAGGTTGATCGCCAGCGGAATCAAGACGAAGCGGCGCAGGGTCGGCTGCGGCAGCAGGGTGATTCCCCGCCACAGGCAGCGGAGGGCATAGAGGGGGTTGTTGAGTTTGCGGCTGTCGTATTCTTCCGGAAGCATGGTGTTACGCAGGGTCGAGACAAAAGATTCATTGTACCGCCATGCCCTCCGCTGCGGGTAACCGAATTTTCGCCGGCGCTTGCCACCGATCCCTTCTGCGGAAGATAAGGGACGGTCAGGCCGCCAACGACGGTCTGGTTTCCGGATAGAGTTCGGAGTAAGGGATCAAGGTGTTCTTTCTCGAGAACATGGCGTGGACTTCCGGCGAGCGTTTGGCGATGCCGTCGAAACCGTTGGCCAGATCGCCCAGGTAGGGGTAGCGGATGCCCCGGTGTTCGCAGGGTGCGCCAATGATGCGCATTTCCATGCCGAAGTGGCCGATGATGCGCATGATGGAGCGGCGGCACAGGAACAGCCAGTAATCGAGTCCCAACTGGGCGCTGCAGTCCTTGGCGGCCCGGATCAGTCCCAGCAGGACTTCCGGTTCGTTGAATCGCTGTTGCTCGCCGTGGCGACGGTAGGATTTGAGTATGGAAAGGCGTGACAATTCGGCGAATTGTTTGCCCTCGGTGTCGAAGCCGTCCAGGGAGAAGCGCGCGACGCGGGCGACGGGTAGCGTTTCCGGGGGGCCGAGCACCAGGCGCGCCGTGGCGATCCACTGGCCGGTGGGTTTGTCTTGGATCAACAGATGGATCGATCGTTCGTCATAGGAGTCGATTTCCATTTGGTCCTCGAAGTGTTCCACCGGTTCGAAGCGCTTTTCCAGGCAATAGACGCGATAACGGAGATGGTAATGAATGGACTTGCTTTCCCCGGTGTCGGCGATTACCGCCCGATAGCGACCGTCGAACATGAATCCCCCTCCTTGAACCGTCCTTAACGAAAGATGAATCGAAATCTGGCCGATTATTTAGCAATAAATACGCCATATGGTGATATGGCGGCCGTTTGTGAGAAAGATAGGACAACCGCATCGGTCGAAGTGATGCCGATAAGCGACACGGAACCAGTTTTTATCGATAATGTTTTGAACTAGAAAGAAAGCAGCGATGTCGCTTTCCGGCGACAGGTGGTGAGGGGAATGAACCATTTTGGCAAGACCAGGAAAGGGTCCGTTTCGAACGGCGTTGGGGAAAGGATGAAGGCGATAGAAATCAGCCGGCCGGGCGGGCCGGAAGTGTTGCGTCTCGTGGAACGGCCGGTGCCCGTGCCGGGGCCGGACGGGGTGTTGATCCGGGTGGCGGCCGCCGGGGTCAATCGTCCCGACGTCATGCAGCGCCGGGGGCTTTATCCGCCGCCGCGGGGTGCGCCGGACATTCCCGGTCTGGAAGTGGCGGGGACGGTGGCCGCCGTGGGCGAGGGAGTGACGCGCTGGCGTCCGGGCGATCGCGTGTGCGCCCTGCTGACCGGAGGGGGGTATGCCGAATATTGTGTGGCGTCAGCCGCCCTGTGTTTGCCAATCCCTGAGGGATTGGATTTTGTCCAGGCCGCGGCGATACCGGAGACTTATTTCACCGTCTGGGACAACGTGTTCGAACGCGGCCGGCTGCAATCCGGCGAGCGGTTTCTGGTCCACGGGGGCGCCGGTGGCATCGGAACCACCGCCATTCAGCTGGCCAGGGAACTACGGCGGGCGGAAATTTACACCACCTGCGGCAGCGACGCCAAATGCCGGTTCTGCCGCCGGTTGGGTGCCGCGGTGGCCATTGATTACCGCCGGCAGGATTTCGCCGACGAGATCGTCCGCCTGACCCGGGGCGAGGGGGTGAACCTGATCCTGGACATCGTCGGCGGCCCTTATTTCCAGAAAAACCTCAAGTCGCTTTCCGTCGCCGGGCGCCTGGTGATCATCGCGGTCCAGGGCGGTCCCAAGGCCGAGGTCAATCTGCTGCCGATCTTCCTCAAACGGTTGACGGTCACCGGCGCCACCCTCCGGCCGCGACTGGTCCGAGAAAAGGCGGCCATCGCCGCCCGCTTGCTGGAACAGGTATGGCCGCTGCTGGCGGCCGGGCGGGTGCGACCGATCGTCCATGCCACGTTGCCGCTGGCCGAGGCGGCGGAGGCCCATCGCCGCCTGGAGAAGGGTGAGGTGGTTGGCAAAATCGTGTTGCTTGCCTGATTGACGCCCTTTTCTGGGCTAGACTGTAGTCAGGGAGCGGCTTGGCCCTGAGCCGTCATCGGAAGATCAAACTTATGGCATCCACACCTTTTGTCCCTGAGCCGGAGGCGGTGTCCCGCTGGCTGTCCGATCTGGATGGCGCCGGAATCCGTAGCCGGGCACGGTCGCTTTACGAAGCCCTCAGGGAGCTCAACGAGACGTCCCTGGACGGGAAGCGGCGCCTGTCCCTGTTGGAGACGTTGAGACAACCGGTCTTCGCCGCTTCGGAATTGCTGGCCCGGGAGTCCGTCCGGTCGCCGGTCCTGTGGCAGGAGGCGTCGCGGAACACGGCCAAACTGAGCGCTTTTCTCCATCACGAGCTTGCCGCCGGCTACGAGTCGTTGTCCGGTCCGCTGGCGAGGCAAAGGGCCATCGCCTCCCTGGGTCAAATGATTTTGCGGATCATCCAGATCGGCGAGCCCGTCAGCTCGGGCGTTTGGCGGCGTTTGTATCGCTGTTATTCGGAGGCCAGGCGGCAGGGCTGGGAGGAGGAGCCGGTGGCAGAGCCGCTGCTGCAGCGGCAAATTTCCCCGTTGCGGCAATTTCAGTGGGTATTGGGGTTCGTCGCCCTGACACCGATGCGCTTCGATCCCAGCGCGATGGGTGGGCTGTTCGCCCTGTTGCAGAGCGGGATCGTCGAGGTCCGGTTTAGCGCGTCGGCCGCCGGCTGGTGCTTCGATCCCGGGCAGCCGAAAGGCCCGTGCCGGGCGGATCGGGCGGCGCAGCGGTCGGGATCGGTCCAGTATTTGAGCCTGTCCCTCGCCGGTTGTCCCGAATCTATCGACGAGAAGATCTGGCTACGTCTGCAGCATCATGTGGGTCAACCCGCCGAAGCGGCTTATCCGGTCGAGCGCCGGGTGGACGAGTTGTGGCTAGGGTGGGAGACCATCGTCACCGAGTTGTCGCGCCGCCGGAACCGGCGGCAGAACGTGGGATGGCTGGAGGTTCCCGAGTTTGAGTTGAGCGTTCCAGATGGTTTCGATCCGATATCGACCGAGGGCGGCCATATCCAGCGCCGCCTCGGGGCCGTACTGAAGCAGAGCCGGGATGGGGAGCGGGCGCTGTTGGAAACCGAGATCGCGATCGCGGGCGCCGATTTGGTAGCCCTGAAATTCCTGGACGGGGGGCTGCAACTGGCCGTGGTGCGCTGGGTCCATCCCGGCTGGTTCGGCAATCCGGGGCATTTCGGCCTGGATCTGTTCGTGGGGCGGTCCGTTCTGGTCAAGGCCATCGTCCCCCGGCTCGGTCCCAGTGACGTCATCCTGGTTTCCCGGGAAGGGGAGGGCGATGTTCTGCTGTTACCGCCGGTCAAGTTGAAGCCCGGCACGGAGATGCTGGTCGACGCAGGGGAAGCCCGTGTCGCCCGTCTGCTGGAGTGGACCGAGAGTTTCTGTGCCTACCGTTTGGTGCCCTGACGGGTTCGGATCCGGTATCATAACAGGATGTCCTTGATTTCCCTCGACATCCTGCGGCTGCGCAACCTGCTTTCCGTCTCTCTGGAGCCCGATCCCCATCTCAATCTGATCGTCGGACCCAACGCCAGTGGCAAGACTTCGCTGCTGGAGGCCGTTTACCTGCTGGGACGGGGGCAGTCGTTTCGAACCCCGGAAAACGGGCGTTTGATCAGCGACGGGGAAGCCGACTGCGTCGTGGCGGGCCGCTTCAGAAAGGGGGATTTCGTCCACCGCATCGGCATCCGATTGGCGGCCGGAGAGCGCCGGATACGCATCGACGGCCGCGGAGTGGATTCGCGCGCCGAGCTGCTCGAGCGGGTGCCCGTCCGCATCGTCGATCCCTCGCTTTACCGTCTGCTGGAGGAGGCGCCGCGGTTGCGGCGCCGCTTTTTGGACTGGGGGGTATTCTATCACGATTCCGCTTTTCTGCCGGCCTGGCGTCGTTATCGCCGCGCCCTGCAGCAACGCAACGCGGCCCTGAAGGCTGGCGACCGGGAGGGGGCGCAACTGTGGGGGCGGGAGCTGGCGAAATACGGTAAAATTGTCGACCGGAGCCGGCGGTGCTACCTGCAAGCCTTCGAGGCCCGGTTGAATGCCGTGGGAAGGCGACTGGGTTTGGGCGCGGAGATAACCGTGCGCTACCTGCCCGGGTGGAACGCGGAAAACGCCTTGGATGCCGTGCTGCGGGACGACTTGCAGCGGGACTTGCGTTACGGCTGCACCCACAGCGGCCCCCATCGTGGTGATTTTTCCATTCTGGTCGATGGTCACGGGGTGCGGCACCGCTTTTCCCGGGGCCAGATGAAGCTGCTGGTGCACGCCCTGGTGGTGACTCAGGGCCAGTTGCTCGATCGTCCCGCCGTCTTGCTGATCGATGATCTGGCATCCGAGTTGGACCTTGAAAATCAGGCACTTTTGCGAGAATTGCTCGTCCAAACCCAGGAGCAAATCTTCATCACCGCCACTCAGCCGGAGGTGCTGGCCGGTTTCGGGTCGCAGCGTCACCGGATGTTTCACGTGGAACAGGGGCGGGTCGTTCCGGCCTGACCATCTCCCATAACTCGAGGATAACCGATATCGATGAACAGAGCAGCCGCACAAGCCTACGACAGTTCCAGCATCCAGGTCCTCAAAGGTCTGGAGGCGGTCCGCAAACGCCCCGGCATGTACATCGGCGACACCGACGACGGCACCGGGCTCCACCACATGGTGTTCGAGGTTGTGGACAACGCCATCGACGAGGCCCTGGCCGGCTACTGCAGGAACATCGTCGTCACCATCCACGCCGACGGTTCGGTGTCGGTGGAGGACGACGGTCGCGGCATTCCTGTCGACATCCTCGAGGAGGAGGGCCGCCCGGCCGCGGAGGTCATCATGACCGTGCTCCACGCCGGCGGCAAGTTCGACGACAACGCCTACAAGGTGTCCGGCGGTCTCCACGGCGTCGGGGTGTCGGTGGTCAACGCCCTGTCGGAGGAACTGGTCCTGGAGATCAAGCGAGACGGCAAGCACTACCGCCAGATCTACCGCCTGGGGGACCCGGTGACCCCGCTGGAAGTGATCGGCAAGGCCAAGCACACCGGTACCAAGGTGCGTTTCAAACCCAGTCCCGCCATCTTCAGCGACACCGAGTTCCACTACGAGATCCTCGCCAAACGGTTGCGGGAGCTGTCGTTCCTCAATTCCGGGGTGCGCATCGTCCTGCGTGACGAACGCACCGACCGCGAGGACGTGTTCCAGTTCGAAGGCGGCATCCGCGCCTTCGTCGAACATCTGGCCCGCAACAAGACCCCACTGTTCGAACCGGTGTTCCACTGCCAGGGGGAGCGGGACGGCATCGCCGTGGAGGCGGCCATGGTATGGACCGACAGTTACCAGGAGAACGTCTTCTGCTACACCAACAACATTCCCCAGAAGGACGGCGGTACCCATCTGGCCGGTTTCCGCACCGCCCTGACCCGGACCCTCAACCAGTACATGGAATCTCAGGGGCTGCTGAAGAAACACAAGATACACCCGGAAGGCTCCGACATCCGCGAGGGCCTGACCGCGGTCCTGTCGGTCAAGGTGCCCGATCCCAAGTTTTCCTCCCAGACCAAGGAAAAGCTGGTGTCGTCGGAAGTCCGGCCGGTGGTCGAGAGCGTCGTCGCCGAGAAGTTCCAGGAGTTTCTGCTGGAAAATCCCCAGGCGGCCAAGGCCATCGTCGGCAAGATCATCGACGCCGCCCGGGCGCGGGAGGCGGCGCGCAAGGCCCGGGAGATGACCCGGCGCAAGACCGCCCTCGACATGGGTGGGCTGCCCGGCAAGCTGGCCGACTGCCAGGAGAAGGATCCCGCCCACAGCGAGCTTTTCATCGTCGAGGGCGATTCCGCCGGCGGCAGCGCCAAACAGGGGCGCGACCGCCGCACCCAGGCGATCCTGCCCCTCAAGGGCAAGATCCTCAACGTGGAACGGGCCCGTTTCGACAAGATGCTGTCCTCGGACGAGATCGCCACCCTCATCACCGCCCTCGGCTGCGGCATCGGCCAGGAGGACTACGACCCGGACAAGCTCCGTTACCACCGCATCATCGTCATGACCGACGCCGACGTGGACGGT
>Ga0256841_1002767_pt1 | contig 13624 bp, 8 predicted proteins | sample 356308metaG_FD_185971 | JGI IMG/M metagenome (GOLD analysis project Ga0256841, IMG submission 185971) | Hydrothermal vent microbial communities from Mid Atlantic Ridge, Atlantic Ocean - 356-308 | ecosystem: Environmental > Aquatic > Marine > Hydrothermal vents | place: Atlantic Ocean: Mid...
CCCCGGCGGGATCCTCGGAACTGCGGTCGCCGACTTTCTGCAAGCCCGCCTGCGAACGCCCGGGACACTACTCCTGTTGGCGGCGGGGCTGGTCGTGGGCCTGATTCTCGCGGTCGATGACATCATGATCCGCTTCATGCGGTGGGTGCTGGGCGTGGGCAAACGGTCCGGACCGGCACTCGTTCGTCATGGGGGACAGATGATCGCCAGCGCCGGTGCCAGCATCGTATCCGGCGTATCAGACGTCTCGGGACGGCTCGCGACCGCCGGCAGCGACCTGCTGCCCAACCGAGCGCCGGCGGCGCCCGATCGCAAGGCGCGGCGCGGCCGCCAACTTGCGCTCGAGCTCGACACGGACGAACCGGACGAGGACGCCGAGAGCGAGATCGACGCAGTGACGGAAGCACCCGCGGAGGAACCCGCCGCGACACGGCCCGCGCCGATCACGGCGGGGGGACAGCCGCTCTCGGAGGAACCGGACGAGGCGGAAATGGAGGAATTGCCGCCGATCGATCCTTCGACGCCGCCGGCAGCGGGAATCACGATACCGCGTGTGACGGAGGTGGGTCGGGGTTCGGCGGTAGCCCCGCTGGCGGGCGCGGTTCCGCACCGCTCGCCGGCCGATTCGGACTACGAGTTGCCAGCCATTGCGCTGCTGGAAGACCCCGATCCGGTGGATCGCGAGTCGATCGAAATCTTGTGTCGCGAGAAGGCGTATATCCTCGAGCAGACGCTCAACGAGTTCAAACTGGCGGTGCAGGTGGTGGCGATCGAAACGGGGCCGGTCATCACCGTATTCGAGCTCAAGTTGTCCCCGGGCATCAAGGTGAGCCAGATCGTCTCGTTGAGCAACGATATGGCCCGGGCGCTCAAGGCGCCGGCGGTGCGGGTCGTGGCGCCGTTGCCCGGCAAGAACACGATCGGAATCGAAGTCCCGAACATGGACAAGGAGAAGGTGCGGCTCAAGGACTTGATCCAGCATGCTTCTCCCCGGACCCGCAAATTCGCGATCCCACTGTACCTGGGCAAGGACGCCTCGGGGCAGCCGCTGGTCAGCGACCTGACGCGCATGCCTCACCTGCTGATCGCGGGCACGACCGGATCGGGCAAGAGCGTCTGCGTGGCGAGCATCATTTCCTCGGTCCTGATGACGCGCACCCCCGACGAGGTCAAGCTGATCCTCGTCGATCCGAAGGTCGTCGAGCTGGCGATGTTCAAGGACATCCCGCACCTGATGTGCCCGATCGTCACCGAGGTTTCCAAGGCCGAGGGGATCCTCGATTGGGCGGCGACGAAGATGGACGAACGCTACGCCCTGCTGGCCGAAGCCGGGGTGAAAGAAATCCGAGCCTACAACAAGCTCGGCGAAAAAGGCCTGCGCGAACGAATGCAGATCGAAGACGACGAGGACATGGGACGCGTCCCGATCCACCTGCCCTACATCGTCATCGTGATCGACGAGCTGGCCGACCTGATGATGACCTCGGCCAAAGAGGTCGAGTTCTACTTGTGCCGGCTGGCGCAGAAAAGCCGCGCGGTCGGCATTCACCTGATCGTCTCGACGCAGCGACCGCAGGCCAACGTGGTGACGGGACTGATCAAGTCGAACCTGCCCAGCCGCATCGCCTTCCGCGTGTCCTCGCGGCTCGATTCGCGGATCGTGCTCGACCAGAACGGCGCCGAAACCCTCATGGGACAGGGCGACATGCTCTTCCTCCCGCCGGGCAGCGCGAAACTGCTGCGGGCGCAGGGCGCGTTCGTCTCCGATGACGAGCTGCGCGCCATGGTGCGGCACTGCCGCGACCAAGGCGAGCCCGAGTTCCACCCCGAGCTGATGCGCATGCCCAAGGCCGGCGGCGACGCCGCCACCGAACGCGACGAGCTGTTCGACCAAGCGGTGGACATCATCATCCAGAGCGGGCGCGGATCGGTCAGCCTGCTCCAACGCCGCCTGACGATCGGGTACAGCCGGGCCTCGCGGCTCATCGACCAGATGTACGACGCGGGAATCGTCGGCGAATACAAGGGCAGCCAGGCCCGCGAGGTGCTCCTGAGCAAAGAGGAGTGGGACCACATCCGCCAGGCGCGGGACCGCGAGGAAGCCGCCGAGGCCACCGAAACGTAAACCCGCTCGGCGACGGCCCCGCGGCGCGCCGGCGGAATCTCCGGCCGCCGAGCGCGGGCAGCAAAGGCCCGGGCTAGGGCCGGTACCATTCGTGGCACCGGCTGCACAAGGGATGGTCGGGCGGGATCGACTCGGCCGCCGGCACCGCGGCCCGCAACGTCGTGAGCGGGTCCCGACGCCAATCGCCCAGCCGGTGCACCCCCGCAACATCTTGATGGCACCATACCGCCCCGCCATCGGCCAGCAGCATCATGCGCTCGGGCAGCCGGCGACACGGCTCCCGAACCGGGGGCTCGCAGGCCAACAACCCGTCCGCGGGGAGCACGCCGCAATAGTCGTTGTATCCCCGGATCAATGCCGACCCGAACGTGCGAATCCAGCGGTCGTAGAATGGTTCGAGATCGTCCAGCGTCGCGGCGCAGCGCGTCAGGCTGCATGCCACCAGCGGCGCGGGGCTGTGTCGCGCGCGGCGGGCCGATTCGATCCGTTGCAGGTTCGCCAACACGAGATCGAACGCATCACGCCCGTGAACCCGCCGATACGTCTCCGCCGTATTGGCGTCGAGCCGCACTTCCACCAGGTCGACCGGGCAGGTCGTGAACGCTTCCAAGGCGGCGTCGGGCAGCTCGACCAGCGACGTCTCGATCGCCAACCCGCACACCCCACTCGCCCGGACCAACCGGCACACTTCCGCCAGTTGCGGATGCAGCAGCGGGTCGCCATGACCCGCGAGCACGACGAGCCGGTCGTCGCAGCCCCCGAGCGCTTCGAGGATCGGCCGCAAGGCCTGCGGTTCCTCGAGTCGCCGGGTGGGTACGCGCTCCCCGCGGGGCCGCAGCGTCGTGCGTGGCAACGGATCGTCGGTGGTGAGTTCGAGCTCGATTTCGGTCGGCAGCGGATCGGCCGGTGCACCGGCACCCCGCGCTTGGCCGCACAAGTCGGCGGCGCTGCAATCCTCGCCAAATCGCGCAAACGCGGCGGCGAGCCGCGCGCGGCCGGTCGTCGTGTCCGCCAGCCAACGCTCGGAGCATTGCGCCACGACCGGGTCGATGCGGCAACACACCGGCTTGGTGATCGGGTCCATCCGCGGCACCTCCGGCCGGTAGCTGACGAGCAAGCCGGCGTGCCAGTTCTGCTCGACCAGATCGCGGGTCGTCTGGCGTCCGAGCAGCAAGCCGGCCAGCCCGGGCGGCGCCTGCGTGAACACGAACGGAGCCGCGTCCCCCGCTTCGCGCTGGTAGGCGACCATCCGTGAACACAGGGCCGGGTCCAGCGCGGCCTGGTGGCCATCAACACACAACAGCGCGTCGCAGCCGAGCTGATCGAGGACGCGCGCCACGACCATCGGCTCGACATACTCGTCGAACCACGTGGTGCCGAGCAACGCCCCCCGCCACGATCCCAGGCTCCACTTCCGCGCACTGCGAAACAACGCGCGCCGCGGTCGCCGGCCGTCATCGAGCGGCAACACGTCGATACGATCCGCCAGCCCGGCATCTCGCAGCGCGGCGGCCGCCGCATCCTGGTCGCTCGGCCGCACGACCAGGCACCGGCCATCGAGCCCCGCCACCCGGGACAACCGCGCCAGCGCATGCGCCAAGACGACCCGCCCCCCCAGCGACATCGTCAGTTGCGACGGCCCGCCCAGGAACGTCTCCTGAAAATCGGCGAACATGGCGGCGACAATCTTCATGGCGTCTGCTCACGCACCCGGCGCAGCGCCTCGGGCAGCACCCGCCGGAGAAACTCACACCCTTCGATGAATGCGGCGACGAACTCACGGTCGCGCGCGAGCCGCCGCCGCGCGGTGTGCGGCGTTTCGCCGGCCGGCGCGCCGAGCCGACGGTCGGCGCTGTAACGGCGCAAGTCGGCTGCGGCGGACACGTCGAGCACCAGCCGGTACATCCCGGGATACTTGTGGATGATCGTCCGCAGCTCATCGACCCGCACGATCAGTTTGTTGAACTCGCGCGGGCGTTCGACGAGCTGCTCCAACCGCTCGAGCAGGCGGCTCGTCTCCGTCGCCACCCGCCAGAGGTGCTCGACCTCGTCGATGCGCCGTTCGAGCTGGGCGGCGGCGCGCCGGCACAGGGCCGCGGCATCGCCCGTGCCCCCCGCGGGCGCCAGCAACCCCGACGGCAGCGGATCGGTACAGTAGCGGGCGACCGCCTCGCGCAGCGGCATGACGGTCGTACCCGCCAGCGGCAGCCCGCCTTCCGACGCCTGGATGACCCGCTGCGCCGTCGCGGCGAAATCGGCCTCGAACTGCTCGCGGTAGGTCGTCAACAGCTCATCGGTATACGTGGGGCGGCCGTGGATGTCGGGCAGGCGGCGGAGGATCGGCCGGTTGCGCACGATCCGCTCCCACTGCTTCATCTCGACCGTCTGGAAGCGCCCCAGCTCGGGTGCCCAGACCGATTCGATCGGGCTGCCCGGGATGTAGAACAACCCCTCGCTGAATGCCAGATCCTGCCCCACGAAGATGATCGGATCGCAACCCAGATGGCGGGCGAGGTAGAAGGCCAGGTGGGCTACGGTGGTGCCGGGCTTGAGCCGCCCGCGGGGAGGGGCGTCGTCGCCGAGCAATACCTGGTGGTGGTCGTGGCCGAGCACGTGCTTGCGCCCGGTGAACATGTCGAGCACGTGCCAGTTGGCCTTGGGCTCGGCCACGAGTGTGCATTCCTCCAGCCCCGCGACCCCGCGGAAGAACTCGGTCGAAACCTCGTGGAAATCGAGGCTCGTGACGAAATGCGGGCGCACGCCGACCCGGCACAACAACCGCAACACGGTCTGGACGGCGATGATGACGGCGCGCTCGCGAAGTTGACCCAACTGGTCGAGGTTGCGCGCCAGGGACGGACCGGCGGCGACGATCACGGCCGGCCGGCCGGCGGCGCGGCCCTCGAGCACTTCGACACCCGGACCCGCCAGGTACGCCGGCAGGTTGTAGGCGACGTTCTCGAACGTGACCCGCGCGGTCTTGAGCAACGTGATGATCTGCATGCGGGCGTAGCGAACGAACTCCGTCATCTGGGCGCGGAGACGCTCGTGGAAGGCGGCATGCACCCGCCGCGTGTGCGGCAGCGCGACGAACTGCAACCCCAGCAGGATCACCGCGCTGTGCGGATCGAGCCGTTCGTGCAACGAACGCGGATCGTCCGTCGTGAGAAACACGAGACGACCATCGTCGAGCAAGGACGTGAAATCGTGCAGGCACAGCGCCGCCTTGAGCATCGCCGGATCGTCCTCGGCCACGATCACCAGCGGCTGGTCATAGCGCCGCTCCAACTCCACCACGACGTAGCCCAGCCCCGACCCGCTGACGAAAAACGTGGGATGATCGACCTCCGGCAACTGCCCGACCAGCCGGGCCGCCTCCTCGACCGGCCGGTAGCGGCTGTGGACATAGACCGCGCGGCCGTCGTCGGCTGCGCATCGCACCGTGGCGCCGCCGTCGCGAGCCGCCTCGATCGCCGGAAGCGCCGCAAACGCCAGCGTGTCGATCCGGGCGGCAAGCTCGACATCGCGGCGGTAGAGCGCCTCCAGGTTCGCCAGGTAGCACGCCTCCGGGCGGTACTCCCGCGTCACGTTGTCCACACTTGCGCCGGCCATGTGCCGCATTGACACACCCCGGCGCGCGGCTGTCAAGCGGGCCCCGGCCTCGGCGCAGGCAACGTGGCGAACCCGCGGCGACAAAACGGCCCCTCCGCCGGCCTTCCCCGGGGTGCAACCGGCACGCCCCCACGATATAAAAGCCCGCTGGGCCGCCACGTGATCCGTATGTGGCGTGGCGCCGCCGCATGGAGCGGCATCGCCCCCCGGTCGGCCAGCGACCCGACGGAGCCAGAATCGCACATGTGCGGCATCGCCGGCATCGTTCGACTCACCCCGCATGCGCCGCCCATCGCGGCCGACGAGTTGCGCGCGATGGCTTCCCGGCTCGTACACCGCGGCCCGGACGACGAAGGCCTCTACGTCGATCCGCAGGGGCGTTGTGGGCTCGGCTTCCGTCGGCTCTCGATCATCGACGTCGCCGGCGGCCACCAGCCGATCGCCAACGAAGACGGCACCGTCCAGATCGTCTTCAACGGCGAAATCTACAACTTCCGCACCCTGCGCGAGACGCTCGAACGCCGGGGCCACGTCTTCCGCACGCGGACCGATAGCGAGGTCATCGCCCACCTCTACGAGGACCACGGCGAAGCGTGCTTCGAGCGGCTGGCCGGGATGTTCGCCATCGCGATCTGGGACGCTTCCCGCGGCCGATTGCTGCTGGCCCGCGACCGGTTCGGCAAGAAACCGTTGACCTACGCCACGCTCGACGGCCGACTGGTCTTCGCGAGCGAAGTCAAGGCGATCCTGGCGTTGCCCGGCGTGCGGCCGGCGATCGACGCACAATCGCTCCACCGCTACCTGGTCTTCCAGTACGTCCCCGCGCCACACTCCATCTACCGCGGATTCGCCAAGCTCCCCCCCGGCTCGTGCGTCACGGTCGACGGGGAAGGACTCCAACCCGTGCGGCGATACGCGGACTTGCCGCGCCCGGCGCGGTTTGCGGGTTCGTATGCCGACGCCCGGGACCGGCTGGGCGAGTTGCTGACCGCCGCGGTCGAACGCCGGCTGGTCGCCGACGTACCGCTCGGCGCGTTCCTTTCGGGTGGGGTCGATTCCTCGATCGTGGTGGGATTGATGCGGCGGCTGGGCGTATCTCCGCTGCGCACGTTCTCGATCGGGTTTACAGAGGCCCGCTATGACGAGACCGCCTGGGCCCGGCGGGTGGCGGCGCATTTTCACACCGAGCATCACGAACAGTGCGTCACGCCGCAGGCCCGCGAGATTCTCGATCGTCTCGCGTGGCACTACGACGAACCGTTCGCCGATTCGTCCGCGATTCCGACCTGGTACGTGGCGGGCTATGCGCGGCAGCAGGTGACGGTGGCGTTGACGGGCGACGCGGGTGACGAGGGGTTCCTGGGTTACGATCGCTACGTCGCCGCCCGGCTCGCCGCCCGGTTCGACCGCCTGCCCGGCCCGCTGCGAACGGGGCTGGCGCGGCTGGTCAAGCGCCTCCCCCGCGGCGAGTCGAAATCGACCAGCCACCGGCTCTACCGGTTCGCTGCGGCACTGGAAGCCAGCGGCGCGCGGCGTTACCTCGCGTGGGTCAACATCTTTCCGCCGGCCGAGCTGGCCGAAGCATACCGCCCCGACTTCGCCGCGCAACTCGACCTCGACGAGCCGGCGCGCTGGTTCGCGCAGTTGTATGACCGCGCCGGCGAGTCGGCGGCCGAACGCGCGAACCTCACCGACTTCCGGAGCTACCTGCCCTACGACCTGCTTACGAAAGTGGACATCGCGTCGATGGCCCACGGCCTCGAGTGCCGCTGCCCGCTGCTCGACCCGGAGGTCATCGCTTTCGCCTTGTCGCTGCCCGTCGAGTGGCGGATGGGACACCGCGGGGGGAAACGCATCCTCAAGGACTGGGCGCGCGGGCTCCTGCCGCCGGAGATCCTCGCTCGGCCCAAAATGGGCTTTGGCGTACCGGTGGGCCGATGGTTCCGCGACGAGCTGCGTGACGTGCTGACCGAGCATCTGCGCGACCCGGCGGGGCTGTGCGCCCGCATCTTCCGGCCCGCGTGGCTCGACCACCTGCTCGACACCCACCTCGCGGGCCGCGCAGATCGTGCGCATCCGCTGTGGACGCTGCTGATGCTCGAGCTCTGGGTTCGCCGCTGGCAACCGGCCGGCATCGCGCCGGAATGAACACGCGCCACCCGCCCGGAACCATCCCGCGTCGTCACGCCCGGCGCTCAGTTCCGCAACCGAAACTGCCGATGATTGCAGCAGGAGTACAACGCGACGGCATGATTATCGACCAGGACGAGATCGAGGCCCTGCTGGCACAAGCCGGCGACGGATCGGATCCCGAACCGGCACCGCCGGCTCCCGCCCCCGCCGCGCCGAGCGCCCCCCCGCCGCCGATCGTGGCCGGCTCACCCGAGGTGGCCCGGCTGCTGCGCCTGAAGGTTCCGGTAATCGTGGAGCTGGCTTCCCGGCGGATGGATATCGCCACGGTGCGCAAGTTCTCGCTGGGAATGATCATCGAGTTCGAAAAACCCGTCGATGACCCCCTACAACTGCTCATCAACAACCAGCCGATCGGCGAAGGCGAGGCCGTCAAGGTCGGGGAACATTTCGGCTTGCGCGTCACCACCATACGCGACCAACCCAGCCGCATCCGCTCGATGGGCGCCTAGCCGCACACCCCGCCGATCGTCCCCACACGCTCCGCTCACGGCGCCGGCGGAACCTCATGGCAAAGGAGCCAACGCGCCGGCTCGTCCTCTTCGATCCCCGGGAAACGCGGCAGTTCCTCGAGAAACCGGTTGTCGTGCGCATCGTCGTTCACCGCGCTCACCTCGCCCAACAACACCGGCCCCCCGCCCGGCTCGGCCCAGAACGCGTGGTACACCCGCGGCGTCAGCGTGATCGACTCCCCCGCCCCCAACGTCAGCCGCGTGCCGGCCGCCACTTCCACCCGCCGGCCATCGAGGCTCAGCACCACCGGCGTATCCGCCAGCCCGTCGCCCTCGCTCGCGTTGTGCACCTCGCAAACCAGGCGCCCCCCGCCGCGATTGATGATGTCCTCGGTCTTCTTCCAATGAAAATGCATCGGCGTGAGCTGGTTCTCCAGCGCGAGCATGAGCTTTTCGCAATAAGGCTTGCTCGCGGGATCGTCGCAACGCCCGTTGCGGATGGTGATCAGCGTCAACCCGAAACGGTCGAAATCGCCCTTGCCGAAATCCGTCACGTCCCAGCCCAACCCCGCCTCGCGCATCTCGTCGTATTCGTGGCCACGCTCCGCCCAGTCGGCCGGAGTCCACTCCGCGAACGGCGGGAGCGCGAAGCCCACTTGCCGAGCCATCTCCCGCAACGCCTCGATCGCCGCGTTGATCCTCGAACGTTTCATCGCTTTCCAAGCCCTTTCTACCCGGCCGGCGGTACTCCTGCCCGAACGTGCAACGTCACGATCCGTCGCGGCGCCAGCGACAGCGGCACCCGCCGGCCGTCTTCCACGTCGATCGCCTCGATCTCGTTTCCCTCCAGGTCCACCATCGAAGCCGAGGTGATCCGCACCCCCAGCGTCACCACCTCGTCGATCGTCTCGTCGCCCGGGTTGTACAACCGCAGCTCGATCGCGCCGGTCCGAGGGTGGCGGCGCACCGCCGTCACAATCGCCTGACCCGGATCGAGCTCGACCAGGCCCCCGGCCGGCGCCAGCGACCGCTCGCCCTCGCCGGCCTGTTCGCCCGGCAGCACCTGCACCGTTCGAATCCCGGCCGCCGTCTGTTGCGCGAGCACGCTCAGACCGGCCGGTGACGGTTCACCCCGCAACGGCACGAGCCGATAGTGGAACTCGTGACGCCCGAGACTCTGCCCGCCTTCCTCGCCATCGGTGAACACGGTCTTGCGAAAACCGCGCAGCAGCGTCAGCGCGATCGGCCGTGCCGGCACATCACGGACGGCTGTCTCCGGAAGGCTCGGCGCCACCACCGCCAGCCCCCGTTGGTCGTCGTGGACAGCGGTCCAACCCGCTTGCGGCGTCGTCTCGACGGCCAGCTCGCGGTAGGTGTGGTTGTCGGCCGGCAGCGCGATCCGCCGGCGAACTACATCGAACGCCGAGTCCGCGATGTACGTGTCGGTCTGCGCCCCCGAATCGAACAACACGCGGAGGCGGTGGTCGCGGGCCCGGTTGTCGATCACCGTGCGAATCTCCAGGTGATCGGCCCCGGCCCGCAGCGTCACGTAACTGTCGATACATTGTTCGACCGTTCGCGCGCTGCGCCGCATCTGGCGGTCAAACTCGAAACACGCGGGCACGCGCATGCGCGTCGTGATCCGCAGCGTGGCGCTTTGGGCGCCGTCGGCGACCACCGCCACATCCGCCGCACTCGCCGCAGACGTGAAAACCTGGTCGTTGACGGCGACACCGTGGTACCAGCCATCGCCGATGTCGGCCCGATCCTCGAAGACCAGCAGGCGGCTGTAGGTCTGCCCGCTGCGTTTGTCGAGCAGGGTCAGCGAGCCGTCGGGCTCAACACGCACGCGCAGGCAGCGGTTTTCCAGCGTGCGATCGTCCACAACGAGCCGGCCGGCGGGATGACGCGTCGGCTCGGCCAACGGCTTGCAAATCAGCGTCGTGTATCCCATCGCCGCGATCCGCAGCGGAACCGTCACGCGCACGACCACGCACGACCGCCCCTGGGGCGTCTTGCCCCATCGCCGAAACACCCGCTGTCGCTGCGGCTGGTAGCTCGCGTAGTCGTATGGGACCTCGCGCCCGTCGGGCGTGTAGAGCCGAAACCCGATCTTCGACTCATAGCCGAAGAACTCCTGGTAGCGGGCCTGTGTCTTGTCGTCGAACCACAGGTCGATATCCACCGGACCATCGAGCGGCGCCTGCGCCGCGTTGAACACCACCACCGCGAACTGCTCGCCCTCGAGGTCCGGCAGCCGGACGCGCGCCGCCAGCGCGGCGAGCGTCTGCTCGATGAGCTTGGTGTTGATGAGCCGACTCTGATCGAAACGGTACTCCATGTCCTTGTGGACCTGGTCGGGACTGCATCCACAAATCGAATCGTGCGCGTGATTCTGGAGCAAATAGCGCCAGGAACGGCGAACGTAGGCATGAGGATAGGGCCGGCCGATCCGCAGCTCGGCCAGCGTCGCGAAGGGCTCGACCCAGCGACACAGGTCCGTCTCGCACAAGCGGTTGGCCTGCTTGAGACGAATGCGGCTGCTGAGCACCCCCGGGATCAGCCACGAACCTTCGCCCATCCGCCGGCCGGGCCGGCGCAGCTCACCCCGCACGAGCCGGGGAATCGAAGCGGCCCGTTCGACGACGGCGGCGGCGAACTCGTCCAGCCCCGCGTGCGTGACGGTGACATCCGCCCGCAATGCGCGCAGTTTTTCGAGCAGGTCCGGCGTCTGCGGCGCGATGGGCATGTGGTCGCCACCGTCGAAAAACAGCACCTCGTCCAGCCCGGTGCGGGCCCGCTGGATATCGACGTATTCCGCTGCCCGCCGCGCCGCCTCTTCCAGGTCGAAGGTGGCGTCGGGGTCGAACGCCCGGCGGACATAGCTGCCGTAATCGAAGTAGCCTTCCTTGGGTCCAAACCGGACCGTAACCACTTCGCTGCCGTCGGGGGCTTGCCAGAGAAACAACCCGCGTTCGGTGTCCTCGTTGACGCCCCGGAACAAAAACGCACTCTCGATGCCAAAACCGCGGAGGATTTGCGGAAGCTGCGAGGCGTGGCCGAAAATGTCACAGACGAAGCCGACGCGTGAGACGTTGCCCAGCTCGCCGGCCACGCGGATACCCTCTTCCAGGTTGCGGACCAGCGATTCACCGGCGACGATGTGCTCGTCGGGCATCGTGTACCACGGGCCGATCCGCAGCCGCCCGGCCTGGGCGAATCGGCGGACCTGCTCCTCGCGCTCCGGCCGAATCTCCAGGTAGTCTTCGAGCGGAATCGATTGTCCATCGACCTGGAAGCAGGCGAACCGCTCGTCGCGCGCCATCGTATCGAGCACCTCGTCGAGCACCTCGACCAGGTGATAACGAAAATGCTGGAACGGTTCGTACCACTCGCGGTCCCAATGGGTACTGGCCACATAGTAGACGTGTGTGTGACTCCGGGCCATCGACGATCCTTCTGTTGAACCTGCCGCGGGGCGCACCCGCCCCACCACCGGTCGGCGCACGCGCACACCCATGCCGGCCCCAACCGCGCACCCTGGAAACCATTTAGTGTAAACCCTTCCGCCGCCCGCTGCACACGCTCGCGTCCGCCAACAACGGCCGCGCAACGCCTTGTCGTGATAGATATGTTTCATCAGCCGGCAGGCTCGCGGCACGCGATCCCGATCGCGCACGACCAGCGCCGGGCCGAAAGACCCGGCGTGGAGCGGACAAGATCTTCGCGACGGCCTAGCCGCCCCGCGGAGCCCGGCCGCGGGTCAGGCGCGCGGATGAGCCTTGTCGTATTGCGTCTTGAGGTTTTCGTCGGTGAGGTGCGTGTAAATCTGGGTCGTGCTGAGGCTCTGGTGGCCCAGCATCTCCTGCACGCTGCGCAAATCCGCTCCCCGCTGGAGCATGTGCGTCGCGAAGCTGTGCCGCAGCGTATGCGGACTGACCGACAAGTCCAGCCCCGCCGCCAGCAGGTATTTGTCGAGTTTTCGGCGGACGCTGCGGGTGCTGAGCCGCTGTCCGTGCTTGTTGATGAACAAGGCGTTGGGGTCCTGGCGAGCCTGCTGGCTGCTGTTGCGCCGCAGGTCGAGATAGTGGATCACGGCCTTGACGGCACCGGGGCCGATCGGGATGACGCGTTCCTTCTTGCCCTTGCCGCGTACGTGGATGACGCTGCTGCCCAGGTCGATGTCGGCGATATCGAGCGCCACCAGCTCGCTGACCCGAATGCCGGTGGAGTAGAGCATTTCCAGGATGGCACGATCGCGGGCGCCGAGCAGCGTGGTCGTGTCGCAGTTGGAAAACAGTTTCTCGATCTGCTCGACATCGAGGAACTTGGGCAAGCGCTTTTCCTGCTTGGGCGTGCGGATCGTCGCCACGGGATTGCCGCTGACGTACCCGCGGCGTACGAGAAACTTGTAAAAGCTGCGCAGCGTCGCCAGTTTGCGGGCGATGGTGCTCTTGCAGTAGTTGCGGTCGCGCAGGTACGACATGAACAGCCGAGCGCGGTCGAGATCCACGGCGAGCAGATTGCGATTGAGCGTTTCGGTGGACAACGCCGGCGGCATGACCACCGGCCGCCCGGCGCGGGGCTGACCGTTGACACCCTGACCGTTGGTCCCGGGAAGTTGTCCCCCGGCGGCGGCGTCGGGATTGGCCAGGTATGCGCAAAACTGCTCGAGGTCGGCGGCATAACAGCGGGCCGTGTGCGCCGAGAAATGCCGCTCGGCACGCAGGTAGTGAATGAACTGGTCGATGAGGGATTCCTGAGGGTTCATCACACGGTCACAACCTTCGTATCGAGGATCCTGAAACTGATGCAAGGTTCTACCCTACCTGTTCTCATAACCGCCCCGCGATGCGTCCCGCGCGGCTGCCTCCGGTGCGTGTGACCCCTTTCCCATCTGGTAACTCAGCACGGCGGCGTCGAACCAGTCGAAATCGACATCCGGCCTCTCCGCGTATTCCAGGAACGAAGCGAGCAGCTCCGATTCCTGGCCCGGCCGATACCAGAACACAAAACGGTGAGCGCCTTTGACAAAACTCAGGCACCGCTTTGCTTCGTCCATGACTGCGCCTCTCCGTCCCGGCCGTCTGTACTGATTCGGACCCTTTCCAATAACATCGACCGAATCGCCGACCAGCAGCAGTAACGGACGAAGAGTTCCTGCGACTTTGCGTAGACCCGCCACCCATACGGGCTCCCGTGGGATGCCCGCCAACGCCCAAACGCCCGCAGCTCGTTCTGAACC
>Ga0256841_1002768_pt1 | contig 13622 bp, 13 predicted proteins | sample 356308metaG_FD_185971 | JGI IMG/M metagenome (GOLD analysis project Ga0256841, IMG submission 185971) | Hydrothermal vent microbial communities from Mid Atlantic Ridge, Atlantic Ocean - 356-308 | ecosystem: Environmental > Aquatic > Marine > Hydrothermal vents | place: Atlantic Ocean: Mid...
GAGCGCCCGGCGAATGCGCCGCAGCCACCAGTCGAAGCCGCTCTGCTCGAGGGCGTCCCAGTCGTAGAGCGGGTTGCCCCAGAGCTGGCCGGTGGGGCTGAAGTAGTCGGGCGGCACCCCGGCCACGGCGACGGGGTGGAGATCCTCGTCGAGCTGGAAGAGTTCGGGGTGCGCCCAGACGTCGGCCGAGTCGCGGGCGACGAAGATGGGCATGTCACCGACGATGCCGAGGCCCAAATCGTGGGCGGCGTCCGCAAGCGCGCGCCACTCGGAAAAGAAGACCCACTGGGTCCAGCGTTGAAAGGCGGCTTCCTCGGCCAGGCGCTCGCGCGCCGCAGCGAGCGCGCCGGGCTCCCGCCGCTTCAAGGGTTCGGGCCAGGACCACCAGGGCGCGCCCCCGTGCTCGCCCTTGAGCGCCATGAACAGGGCGTAATCTTCCAACCAGTCGGCGTGCTCCCGCTCGAAGACCGCGAGCGCGTGCATGTCCTCGCGCGCCCCGCGGGCCCGGAACCCGGCGTAGGCTCGGCGCAGCAAAGGCCAGATCCAACGGTAGACGAGGCCGTAGTCCACGCGCGGGAACGCTCCGCCCGGAGGTTCGGCGGCCTCGAGCCAGCCCCGCGCGACGAGACGCCGCGGGTCGATCAGGTAGGGGTTGCCGGCAAACGCCGAGAACGCCTGGTAGGGCGAGTCGCCGAATCCGGTCGGCCCCAGGGGCAGCACCTGCCACCAGCGGGCGCCGGTAGCCGCGAGCCAGTCCAGGTAGGCGCGGGCCTCGTCGCCAAGGTTGCCGATCGGGTAGGGCCCGGGAAACGAGGTGGGGTGCAGCAGAATGCCGAAGCTGCGCGGGAGCTCCATGCCTCATGGTAACGCTTCCGGAGCGTCTAGCGCAGCTTGGCCCAGGGGGGCACCCAAAGGAACCAGGTGCGGTAAGGCGTGAGGTCGAGCGGACGGCCCGAAGCGTCTTCGAGCACCAGCCCTTCCTGGATCCGCCAGGTGATGGGAACGCGCCGCCCCTCGATGTAGAGGGCCCCGTGCCCTTTGGAAAGGTCGAGCGCGAGACGGCCCACGTCGTCGGTCACGCGCGCATCGACGCGCAGCACGGCCACCGCCGTGACCCGGAAGGGTGCGCTGCCGCGTACGATCCGGCCGTTGCGGTACCAGACGTACCCCTGGCCGTCGTAGCGAAACGCGCTCGCGTAGTCGGGGGCGTAGCGCACCTCGACCCGCTCCCCGTCCGGGGCGTCTTCAGGGGGGCGGTAGGCCTTGCCGCTGAGCGTGCGCTTGCGCTCGAGGCGCAGGCGGGCGAGCTGCCGGCGCACCCGCGGCCCCTCGACGTAGGTGTTGTGGGGCGGCCGCCTGCGCGGGTCGCGCCGGAAGAGCGGGTCGTAGAGGCCGTCGAAGGTGATCTGCTTGTCCCGCTCGATCATCGCCAGCGCCTCGGGACTGCCGCCCACGTGCAGCAGCACCGCGCCCATGGCCCGGGCCAGGCGCAGGATGTAAGGGCGCGCCGAGCGCACCGGACCCAGCTTACCCTTCTCGCCGCCCTCGTAGCGGACGAGCAGGCGGGTCACCCCGCCCTCGACGGGAACTTCGTGCACCTGCACCGCCCAGTCGAGCCCCCACTGGGGGAAGGCGGCGGCGCTGTTGTCGACGGAAACCAGAAGGGGGCGCAGGCGCTCGAGCTTGTAGGGTTTCTCGCCGGGGCCGATCGCGCCGCCCTGCTTGGGTCCGGCCTGGGGCCCGGCGGCCGGTGCGGGCAGCGGCGTGGGCTCGCCGCCCGCCAGCGGCGGGGCGGGGGCCGGGGGAGCGGGAGTGAACGAGGGTGACGCGGGAGCGGGAGGCGGCGGCGCGGGCGCTCCGGGGGCGGGCGCGGGCGGCGTGGCGGCCTGTACAGCGGGAGGGGCCGCGCCGGCCGCCGGGGATGGCGCGGCAGGGGCGGCAGCGGGGGCGGCGGCCGGTTCCGACGGCGGTGCCGGGACCGCTTCGGTAGCGGCCTCTTGCGGAGCAGGCTCCGCGGGCACGGGCTCGAGCCCGGTGGGGACGGCCGCGGGAGGCTGGGCAGGGGCGGCCCCCGCAACCGGGGGCGGAGCAGCCGCAGGGGTCGGTTCCGGCGCGGATTCGGGAACGGGCGCGGGGGTAGGTTCTGCGGCTAGGGGCGCCGGCTGCGCGGCCGCCGCCGGCGCGGGCTCGGGCCGTTCGCTGGCCGGGGCTTGGGCCGGCTCCGGAGGTGGAGCTTCCTCGGGGGGAGGCTCCGCCGTTTCCTCGGGCTGCGGCCGGGGTTCCGGTCGGGCGGCTTGCGGTTCGGGGGCCGCGGGTTCTTCGGGTGCGGCGACCGGAGGGGCAGGCGCTGGCGGCGTCTTTGGCTCGGCTTGCTCGGATTCCGGCGGAGCGGCGGCTTCGGGCGGGGCTTCCGCCTCGGCCGTGGGCCGGGCCAGCGGCGGGGCCTCGGGCGCCGGCTCGGGGGCAGCCGGAGCGGTTTCCTCGCCCGCTACCGGCGCCCCCTCACCCAGCTCCAGGAGCAGGTAGCCGGTGGCCTGGGGAACGGGCGGCGGGGGCGCCCACACGAGCAGCACGAAGACCAGCGCAAGGAAGGCCGTCGCCGCCAGGGCCAGCAGCGCGGCCCGGCGCTTGCGCTTCTGTTCGGGGGTGAGGCGGCGCACGCGGCCCGTCATCGCGCCTCCGCTAGGGCACCGCGGCCACGGCCACGCGCTTGGCCCCGGCCCGGCGGATGACGTCCATCACCTGCACCACCCGGCCGTGCGGGGTCTTGCGGTCGGCCCGTAGGATCACCGTACCCACCGGATCTCCGGCCAGCTCCGTGCGCAGGGCGGCGAGCAGGGCCGCGTCGTCCGTGGGCTTGCCCTTCCAGAAGACCCGCCCGTCCGCCTGGACGACGACGGTGGGCGCTCCTTCGGGGCGGGCCTCGCCGCTCGTCGCCTGGGGCAGGTCGACGGGCAGGCCGGTCTCGGGGGTGATGAAGGTGCTGGTTACCATGAAGAAGATCACCAGCAGGAAGACGATGTCCACCAGCGGCGCCAGGTTGATGCTGGGTTCGCGCCTACGCCTGCGGTTCGCCATTCCTCACCTCGGCCAGGATGCCCAAGAGCTCCTCGCGGCGCTGCTCGAGCTCGCTGAGGATGTCGTCGACGCGGCCGGCCAGGTAGTGGTAGGCGATCAGGGCCGGGATGGCGACGATCAGGCCGGCGGCGGTGGTGAAGAGCGCTTCGCCAATGCCGCCGGCGAGCAGCTTCGCCGTCGTCTGCCCCTGGCTGGCGAGCACGTTGAAGGCGCGGATCATGCCGCTCACGGTGCCCAGCAGGCCCAGCAGCGGCGCCACCTGTGCGGTCACGCTGAGCACGCCCAGCCCCCGCGCGAGCCGCGACTCCTCCTCGAGCAGCGCCGCCTTGAGCGCGGCGTCCACCGCGGTCACCCCGAAGGGCACACGCGCCAGCCCCGCGAGCATGAAACGTCCGAGCGTGCCGCCGTGGGCGCGCGCGGCTTCGAGCGCCACCTCCACCTGCCCGCGCCGCACCGAGGCGTCGACCTCGCGCATCAGGCGTTCGCCGCCGATCTTCTCGCGGCGCAGCGCCAGGTAGCGCTCGAAGAAGACGTACGCTGCGTAGAGGGTGAGCAGGAGCAGGAAGACGAGGATCCAACCCCCTTGCTGAATCTGCAACATAATGCAATCCTAACGCCGCGCCATGAGAAGTGCTTTACCCACCGCCTCGGGGGTTTAGGATGGGGGCGTGAGCCAGGTTCTCGATCCCGCCCTCGAACCCATCGCCGCCAAGGTGTACTCCGGCGAACGCCTGAGCTTCGACGAAGGGCTCGCGCTCTACAAGACCCGCGACCTGAACACCCTGATGCGGCTCGCCGACCACGTGCGCCGCAGGAAGCACGGCGACCGTACCTACTTCGTGCACTCGCTGCGCTTCTCGCAGACCAACATCTGCTACGTGGGCTGCCCCTTCTGCGCCTTCGCCAAGCGCTTCGGCGAGGAGGGCGCCTGGGATTGGAGCGTGGAGGAGTCGGTGGCCTGGGTGCGCGAGCGCTACGAACCGGGCCTGACCGAGATCCACATCGCCAGCGGCCATCACCCCAAGAAACCCTTCGGCTACTACCTGGAACTGGTGGCGGCGCTCAAGGAAAACTTCCCGGGGGTCCAGGTCAAGGCCTGGACCGCGGCCGAGGTCCACCACTTCACCAAGATCGCCCGGGCCGACTACCGCGCCGTCCTGAGCGAGCTGAAGGCCGCAGGCCTCGACGCGATGCCGGGGGGCGGGGCCGAGATCTTCGCCGAGCGGGTGCGCCGCCAAATCGCCAAGAACAAGGTGAACGCGGCGGGGTGGCTCGAGGTGCACCGTACCGCGCACGCCCTCGGCCTGCCCACCAACGCCACCATGCTCTACGGCCACATCGAAACGCTCGAGGAGCGGCTGGACCACATGGACCGGCTGCGCAAGCTGCAGGACGAAACCGGAGGTTTCATGAGCTTCATCCCGCTGGCCTTCCAGCCGCTGGGCAACAGCCTGGCCCAGAACCTGGGCAAGACCGAGTTCACCACCGGCCTCGACGACCTGCGCAACCTGGCGATCGCCCGCATCTACCTGGACAACTTTCCCCACATCAAGGGCTACTGGGCCACGCTGACCCCGCCGCTCGCGCAGGTCTCCCTCGACTGGGGCGTCTCCGACATCGACGGCACCCTGATCGCCGAATCGATCGTGAACGCGGCCGGGGCTACCTCCGGACGCTCCATGACCAAACAAGAGCTGGCCCGCATCGTCCGCCGCGCCGGCCGCCTGCCGGTCGAGCGCGACGCGGTCTACAACGTCGTGCGCGTCTACGACGCGGTCGCCTAGCACCATGGCCTACCGCATCGGTCTTCCCCACTACGCCAACACCGCCCCCCTGGTCCATTTCCTGGAGCCGCCGCACGGCGTCGAGCTGCGCTTCGGGGTTCCCACCGAGCTCAACCGCTGGCTGGCCGAGGGCGAGGTGGACCTCTCGCTGGTCTCCAGCCGCTTCTACCTGGAGGCGCGCGGAGCGCTGCGGGCGCTCCCCGACTTCTCGGTGGCCGTGCTGGGCGCGGTCTACTCGGTCAACCTCTTTCACCAAAAGCCCTGGGACGAGCTCGAGCGCATCGCCGTCACCGCCGAGTCGGCCACCAGCGTGCGCCTGCTCGCGCACCTGCTCGAGCAGAGCGGGGTGCGGGCCGAGATGGAACCCGCGCCCGTGGGCCTGGAAGGCCTGGAAACCTACGACGGCGTGCTGCTCATCGGCGACCGTGCGCTCACCGCCTACGCCGGCCTGCTGGAGCACACCCCCGCCTCGGTGCACGACCTGCCCCGGCGGCCCGGCGGCTACCGCGTTACCGACCTGGCCATGCGCTGGTTCCGGGAAACGCGGCTGCCCTTCGTCTTCGCCCTCTGGGCCACGCGCTCGGGAGAGCAGCCCCCGCCCGAGGTGGTGGCGCTGCTGCGGCGCGCCCGCCGCACGGGTCTGGGCCGGCTCGGGGAAGTGGCCGCCGCCGAATCCGAACGGCTCGGGGTACCCGCGCCCCTGCTCCAGCACTACCTCTGGAACTTCCGCTACCACCTGGAGGCGCCGGACCGGCTGGGCCTGGCCGCTTTCGCGGAAGCGTTGGGGTTCACCGGTCCGGAAGAGTATTGGTCGGTCTGAAAGACCCCCGCGGACGCGGGGGTCTTGGGTGGCTGGTCTCCACCTACTTGACGACGCGCGGCGCCAGCTCGACGACCCGCTCCTTACCGGCGCGCACGACCTTGAGCTTGACCTTCTGCCCCGGCTGGAGGCCGAAGAGCACCGCCCGCAGGTCGGTGATGTCGTAGATCGGCCGGCCGTTCGCCTCGACGATCACGTCACCGCCCACGCCCAGTTCGACCACGTCGCCGTTCGGAGTTTGCAGGTAGATGAAGTCGGTCGCGCCCTTCAGACCGGCCTCGGCCGCGGGACTCTTCTTTTCCACCTCCTGGATCACCAAGCCGTGGTCGGGCAGCTTGTAGCGCTCGCGTACGCGCTCGGGGTACACCTGCGCGGGCATCACGGTAACGCCCAGGCGTGGGTTGTTCTTGACGACCTCCTCGGCGCTCACCTGCTTGCCGGCGCGCATGTCGGGAAGGTACTTCTTGGCCAGGTTGATGGGGATGGCGAACCCGATGCCCGCAAACTGAGGAATCCCGTTGGGGTTGATGATCGCGGCGTTAATGCCGATGACCTCGCCGCGCGAGTCGAGCAGCGGCCCGCCGGAGTTTCCGGGGTTGATGGCCGCGTCGGTCTGGATCAGGCGCGGTATCAGCGAGCTCTCGGCGCCGGGGTTGGTGCGGATCGCCGAGACGATGCCCTCGGTAACGGTGAACTCGAGCCCGAAGGGGTTGCCGATCGCGATCGCCTTCTGGCCCACCTTGAGGCGGTCCGAGTCGCCCAGAGGGATCGGGTGGAGCTTGCGCTTGTCGGGGACGTCTACCTTGAGCAGCGCAAGATCGAGGGGTGGAACCGAGCCGATCAGCTTCGCCGGGTAGGCCTGCGGGTCCTCGTGGAACTTGACCGTGATCTTGTCCGCGCCCTCCACCACGTGGTAGTTGGTCAGGATGTAGCCGTCCTCGTCGAGGACGAAGCCCGACCCCGTACCCCGGCGCGGCGGCTGCACGTAGGGCGCGAAGAAGGGCGCGAAGTCTTCGAAACCCGGAGGTAGGTTGGGGCGCACCACCTTGGGCGTGGAAGCCACCGACACGAAGACCACCCCGTCGCCGTAGGTCTCGACGATGCCGATGGTGTTGCGTTCGTTTTCGAGGAACGCTTCGGGCTGGTGAAAGGGCTGCACCTCCCCGGTCGCGCGCACGGCGGGGAGGTTCCAGGTCAACGCGACGGCGGCCACCACGACGGCGCCCGCAAGGCCCAACAGCGTTTTTCTCATAAACATCTTACATCCACCTCCGCATCTAATCTTAGTCTTGTCTTATTAAGTCGCCGTGAGGAAGCCGGCTGCGGGCCGCATGTATCCTGGGGTGGTGAGGGTATTTGCGATCAACCCCGGTTCGACGAGCACAAAGCTGGCCCTCCTGGAAGCAGGCGAAGGGGGCGCGAACCTGCTTCATGAAACGGTCGTCCGTCACCAGCCCGCGCCCAGCCTGAGCAAAGACCTGAACCGCCGCCGCCCCCAGGTCACCGTCCAGGCCGAAGCCTGGGCCCCCTTCGATGCGGTCGCCGCCCGGGGCGGACTGCTCGGACCCCTGCCCGCCGGTGTCTACGAGGTAGACGAGACCATGGTGCAGGTCTGCCTGGAAGCGCCGCACGGCGCCCACCCGGCCAACCTGGCCGCTCCGCTGGCGCTCGAGCTGGCGCGGAAGTACGGCGTGCCGGCCTTCGTCGTGGACCCGCCCACGGTCGACGAGCTCGACGAGGTGAGCCGCATCAGCGGTGCGCCGGGCGTGCCCCGGCGCAGCCGGGTGCACGCGCTCAACCTGCGCTACACCGCCCGCAAGGTGGCCGCCGACCTGGGCGTCGCCTTCGAGCGGGTGCCCCTCATCGGAGCCCACCTGGGCGGCGGTACCTCGGTGGTGCGCTTTTCTGGAGGGCGCATGGTGGACACCAACGACGCCCTGCTGGGCGAGGGGCCTTTCAGCCCCAACCGTGCGGGCACCGTACCGGTCTACGGCGTGATCGAAAAGACCGCCACGGAGGGGCGACAGGCGGCCCGCAACTTCTTCGGCCGGGCGTCCGGGTTCAAGGGGCTTTTGGGCACCGACGACCTGCGCCGGGTCGAGGCGCGACTGAACGAACCCCAGGTACGTTTGACCACCGACGCCTACGCCCTTCAGGTGGCAAAATACATGTTGGGCCTGGCGGCGGGCGAACGCCCGCACGCCTTCTTCCTCACCGGGGCCGGGGCGCGGTTCGGGTACGTCGTGCGGCGGATCGAGGAACGGCTCGGTTGGGCCGCACCGCTGCACGTGCACCCGGGCGAGTTCGAGATGCAGGCCCTGGCCGCGGGGGCGTGGCGCGCGCTCAACGGCCAGGAAAATCCCAAGCGGATGGACGAGGTACGCCATGGAAGCGCTGGACTTTAGAGAAATCCAACCCCTGCGGGACATGACGGGCCTGCTCGAGCTCGCCCGCCTGATCGCCCAGGTGAGCGGCCCCAAGAAGGTGGCCGTCGCCGCCGCGGAAGAGGCCCACGTCATCGAGGCCGTCAACGAGGCGCGCATCGAAGGGCTGGTGCACCCCATCCTTTTCGGCAACCCCGAGCGCATCCGCCGCATCGCCAGCGAGCTGGGCATCCGCACCCCGAACCTCGAGATCCGCCACGCCAAGAACCCCGCCGAGGCGGCGGAGCTGGCCACCCAGGCAGTCTCCAGCGGCGAGGCCGACATCCTCATGAAGGGGATGGTGCAGTCGTCCGACTTCCTGCGCGCCGCGCTCAACCGCGACTGGGGCCTGCGCACCGGCCGGCTGCTCTCCCACGTACTCCTCTACGAAGCCAAGGGCTACGACCGCCTTTTCTTCATGTCCGACGGGGCCATGAACATCAACCCCGACCTCAAGGCCAAGATCCAGATCGTCGAGAACGCGGTCACGCTGGCCCACGTGCTGGGCGTGAACCCGCCCAAGGTGGCGCTCCTCGCCGCCGTGGAGGTGGTCAACCCCGAGATGGACACCGCCGTCGAAGACGCCATCATCGCCAAGATGGCCGACCGCGGGCAGATCAAGGGGGCGGTCATCGACGGACCCCTCGCGCTCGACAACGCCGTCAGCGAGGAGGCGGCCCGCATCAAGGGCATCAAGAGCCCGGTCGCCGGGAAGGCCGACATCCTGATCGTCGACAACATCGACGTAGGCAACGTCTTCTACAAGAGCCTGATCTACTTCGCGCGGGTCCGCGGCGCCGGCCTGATCATGGGGGCGCGCGCCCCCATGGTCCTCACCAGCCGCGCCGACCCCGAAGAGGTCAAGTTCCTCTCCCTGGCCACCGCGGTCATCGCCGCGGAGCGCCTCCCCTACGTAAACGAGGAGGTCTGACGTGAAGCTCGGATTCGGCTTCGTGCTGCTCCTCTCCCTGGCCGCTGCCGCCACCCCCCTGCCCCCCGGCCCCGGCGCCGAACTCGTGTACCAACGTTGCAGCGGCTGCCACGCGCTCACCACGGTTCTCGCCGCCAGGGGCAGCGACGCGGCCGAGTGGGAGGCGGTCGTCCGCCGCATGGAAGGGTACGGAATGGCGCTGGAAAGCGGGGAGCGCCGGGAGCTGCTCAACTACCTGGTGAGCCGGTTGGGGCCCGCTGCGAGCGACGTCGGTCCAACCGGTTCCGGCCCCGCGCCGCAAGGAGAGGCCCTGTACGCCCGCTACTGTGCGGGCTGCCATGAAAACGGGACCGCCGCACCGCCGCTGCTCCAGCGCCAGGACCTGCGGGACCACCCCGAGTACGTGGCCCAGGTCGTTTTCTTTGGCGTCGCCGGCGAGCTGCGGGTCGGCGGCAGCTCCTACCGTTCGGCGATGGAACCCCTCCCCTTCCTGAATGACGCCCAGGTCGCGGCGATCGTGCGCTTTCTTACGGAGGCGCGGTTCACGCCCGAGAACGCCGCGCGCGAACGCGCGCGCGGTTGGACGCCCTCGCTGGTGCGGCTTTTCCGGCCCTCCCCCTGAAGCCTCCCCTACGCCCCTGCCCCCGCAGACCACCGCGGGGCGTGAAATTTAATACCGATTGCCTTGAATGTCCTAAGAAAAAGTAGTATATTTGTCCCACACCCCACGGTGTGCGGCGGCATTCTGCCGCGCCTACAGGAGGAGGGATTATGAAGGAGCAGCATTCGAACGGTATGACCCGTAGGGACCTGTTCAAGCGCGCCGGTGCGGCTTCGGCGGCGCTGGGCTTCTTTCCGGTGGTCACGCACTTCGCGCGCGCCCAGGCCACACCCAAGGCCAACGAGGTGGTGATCGGCAAGGACCCGCGCCTGATCGTCCACAACTCCAAGACCGGGGTAATGGAGACCCCGCTGGAGATCCTGCGCGAGCACGAGGTCACCCCCAAGCAGTTCCTCTACATCCGCAACAACCAGGTGCTCGAGAACGGTAAGACCAACGAGCCGATCCCGCTCGAGGGCTGGCCCGTCGAGATCGTGGGCTTGGTGCTGCGCCCGGCCCACTTCGAGGCCACCGTACTCAAGGACCTGCCTCAGCACGAGGTGAAGATGGTGCTGCAGTGCTCGGGTAACGGGCGCGGTTTCTTCGCGGAGTACGGCGCGAAGACGCACGGCACCCAGTGGGGTCACGGCGGCATGGGCCAGACGGTCTGGAAGGGCCCGAAGCTCAAGGACGTGCTCGCCCACTTCAAGGTGGAACCGCACAGCGCGGCGCAGTTCCTGACCGTCAACGGGCGCGACCTGCCCCCCAAGACCGGCGGCCGCCCCGACTTCGAGCACAGCCTTCCCTGGTCCAACGACCCCGAGAGCGACTGGATGGGCCGCGACGTCATGGAGAACGCGATCCTGGCCATCGAGATGAACGGCGAACCCATCCCCGCGGTGCACGGCGGCCCGGTGCGGCTGATCGTTCCCGGTTACTACGGCACCATGAACGTCAAGTGGGTCGGCCAGATCCGCTTCGAGGCACACGAGAGCTACAACTACAACAACATCTTCCGCTACCGCGTGCCCCTCTACCCGGTGGAACCGGGCCAGTACGACAAGAAGAAGCAGGGCTTCGAGAACTCGCGGCCCAACTGGCACCAGAAGATCAAAGCGGTGGTCTTCGCTCCGCTCGACGGGGAGCAGGTCAAGGCGGGCACCGTCAAGTTCTGGGGCGTGGCCTGGAACGACGGCGTGCAGCCGGTCGAGCAGGTGCTCGTTTCCAAGGACGCGGGCAAAACCTGGGTCTCGGCGAAGATCCAGCAGCCCGACAGCCCCTACGGCTGGTACAAGTGGGAGGTCTACCTGCCCATGAGCGCCGGCGAACACGAGGTCTGGGTGCGCGCCATCGACCGCTGGGGCCGCGCCCAACCCCTCGACGGCGTCGTCGACTGGAACCCCTCGGGTTACGAGTGGAACGGCGCGGACAAGATCAAGGTGAAGGTCAGCTAAAGAACGCTTTAAGCCGCCTCGCACCCGCGGGGCGGCTTTTCCCATGTACACTGCTCACGTGGCCGCGCGCCACCTCGCGTAAACGTCCCAACCGTGGAGGGCACATGAAGAAAAGGATCTTGATTACCCTGCTGCTGTTGCTGCCGAGCCTGGCGCTGGCCGAAGGCCTGCCGAAAGGACCGGGCGCGGAGCTGGTCTACGCCAAGTGCCAGATCTGCCATGACCTCACCTACCCCCTCGAAAACGCAGGGATCAGCAAATCCGAGTGGGAAGGCATCGTCGACGACATGATCGACTACGGCGCGCCCATCAACGAAGAGGAGCGGGCCGTCATCATCCAGTACCTGGCCACCTACCTGGGCCCCAACCCGCCCAAAGCCGAGGAGGAAACCGCGGAAACCGGGAAGGCTCCAAAGGCTACGGTGGATGGAGCGGCGGCTTACGCGGCCAACTGCGCGGGCTGCCACCAGGCCGAGGGGCAGGGCGTGCCCGGGGCCTTCCCTCCGCTCAAGGGTAACCCCGCGTTCGTGAAAGACGCCTCCTACCCCGCGCTCGTGGCCCTCTTCGGCTTGCAGGGCAAGATCGAAACAAACGGCGCGGAATACAACGGGGCGATGCCGCCTTTAGGCCACCTGGACGACGCCACGATCGCCGCCATCGCGAACCACGTGCTGCAGACCTTCAACAAGGAGCAGCTGCCCGAGGACTTTCAGCCCCTCGACGCCGCCACCGTCGCCGAGCTGCGCAAGAAGGCGCTCTCGCCCCAGCAGGTGCACGAGTACCGCACCAAGCTGCTCGAATCCAAGTAGCGAAGCCTTCTCAGGCGTACCGCCCGGACCGCAACCGGGCGGTTTATTCCTGCGCTTCCTGACCGCCGAGCGGCAGGCGCGCGATCTCGATCAGGTCGCCCCCGTCGTCGTCGGTGACCAGGGCCACCTCGCGCACGGTGAACGACCTGCGTGGCGGCGGGGGGAGCTTCGCGAGCAACGACCGTGCTTCTTCGTCGCTGAGCCCCAGGGCCAGGGTCAGGTGGGGGATGTAGCTGGGGCCCTCGATTTCCTGCTCGGGTTCGGCCAGGGGCTCGAGCGCGTGGTACAGGCGCTGGAAGGGCCCCCCGCCGTAGGCGCGCAGGTAGACGACCCCCCCGCCGAAGCTGCGCCAGTCACCCAGGCGCACCCGGAAGGGTTCGTGCCCGCGCAAAATGCCCGCGACGCCGCGGCGCAGCGCCTCCTGGCTCCAGCGCCACTTGAAGGGCTGGCGCAGGTTGAGGTGGGGCGGGCCGTAGCCGGAAACGCCGTGCTCTGCGGAGAGTTCCTGCATCCATTCGCTCAGGTCGTCGGGAGGCCACGCCAGGATGCCGTACACGTGAGCAGTATACTCTGCGGCGCTAGGGAGCCCATTCCCGGGAGCGCTCCGGGTCCCAGGGGTAGACGATCCAGGCGTCGGTCTCCTCGCCGTAGAAGTCGGGCGCTTCTTCGGGAAAGTGGCTGAACTTGGGCTTGTAGTGCAGCACGGCCACCGTGGGCACCCCGCCGGCCTGGGCGACCCGCTCCCGCACCGCCAGGGCTGTCTTTCCGGAGTCCCAGACGTCGTCCACGATGAGGACGCGCTTTCCGATCAGCAACGCGTCGCCCGGGAACTGCAGGAAGTGGGGCTCCTCGAGGGCCTGCTGCTCCCCCTGGTAGAACATGACCGCCGCGGTCATGACGTTGCGCAGGTCCATGGCCTCGCTGACCAGCGCTCCGGGAATCATGCCGCCGCGGGTGACGGCGAGCACCACGTCGTAGTCTTCGGGGTTCAGCTGGGCGATCAACCTGCCCGCGAGCCGGGTGATGTCGTTCCAGTCGAGGATGACCTTGTTCATTCGCCGTTCCCTTCCTCGGAGCGGTCCAGACCGAAGGTGCGGTGGATCTCGCGGGCGGCCGCCTCCGCGTACTCGGCGGGGATGATGACGGAGATGCGCACCTCGCTGGTTGCGATCATCTCGATGTTCGCCCCCACGCGCGCCACCGCGTCGAACATGCGCGAGGGAATGCCCGGGGTCGAGGCCAGCGCCACCCCGACGATCGAGACCTTGGCGATCGCAGGGTTGTAGGTCACCTCGCCCCCCAGCTCGGCGGTGAGCGCCCGCAGCGCCTCGAGCGCGTCCTCCGCGTAGTCCTTGGGAACGGTGAAAGCCATCTGAGTGCGGCTGGCGTCGTGCCCCGGCACCCCCTGGATGATCATGTCCACGGCGATGCCGCGCTCGGCCAGCTTATCGAAGACGCGGCTGGCGATGCCCGGGCGGTCGGGAATCCCCACCAGGCCGATCTGGGCCTGACCTTCGTCGATGGCCACTCCGGTCACGGGACGGTCGAGTTTCATGGCTTCCTCCGATACGATGGTGCCCTTGCTGAAGTTGAAGGCGCTGCGCACGTGCAGGCGCACGCCGTAGCGCTTGGCGTACCAGACCGCGCGCGGGTGCAGCACCTTGGCGCCCAGCGCGGCCATCTCGATCATGGGGTCGTAGGCGATGTGGTCGATCTTGCTGG
>Ga0256841_1002770_pt1 | contig 13619 bp, 12 predicted proteins | sample 356308metaG_FD_185971 | JGI IMG/M metagenome (GOLD analysis project Ga0256841, IMG submission 185971) | Hydrothermal vent microbial communities from Mid Atlantic Ridge, Atlantic Ocean - 356-308 | ecosystem: Environmental > Aquatic > Marine > Hydrothermal vents | place: Atlantic Ocean: Mid...
CGAATGGAAAGCGACAGTAGCTGCATCGTCGATCTGCGCATCGAAGATCCCCGCTGGTCCCGGTCCCTCGTGGATCCCGAGGCTTTCTCTCGGCGCTGTGTGGCGACGGCGCTGGCGACGGCATGGCCGGACCGCCGTGCCGAGGTCGAGATCTCCCTCACCCTCGCCGCCGACGCCCGCATCCGCGCGCTCAATGCCCGCTACCGCGGCCGGGATCGCCCCACCAACGTCCTCTCCTTCCCGGCCCTGAGCGCGGCCGAACTCGGGCCGGCACTGGCCGCGCCGATGCCGACTCTGCTCGGCGATGTCCTGCTGGCCTTCGAGACGGTGCGGGAGGAGGCGGCACGGGAGGGCAAGACGCTCGAGGCCCATCTCGGCCATCTGCTGGTGCACGGAGTGTTGCATCTGCTCGGCCACGATCATCAGCGGGAAGCCGAGGCGCTGGTGATGGAGGCGCTGGAGCGGCGGATCCTGGCCCGGCTCGGCCTGCCCGATCCCTACGCGGTGCCGACACCATGAAGGCCGGTCCCAGACGCGGCGCCGAAACCCAGGCGCCCTCCTTCATGGAATCGCTGCTGCGACGAATCCGTGAACTCACGGGACGCGACGAGGAGGATGTGCGCGAGGCCCTCGAGGACATGATCGAGGAAGCGGAATCGCGCAGCCTCGGCCGGCTGCCCCCGGAGGAACGCACCCTGCTCCTCAACGCCGTGGCCTTCGGCGAGCTGCGGGTCGACGATGTGATGGTGCCGCGCGCCGATATCGCCGGCATCGACATCCGCGCCGCCCTGGCCGAGGTGATCGCCGCCATGCAGCGCTCCGGCCACAGCCGTCTGGTGGTCTATCGGAGCACCCTCGACGATGTGGCGGGGATCGTCCACGTCAAGGATCTGCTGCCGTTCTGGGGCAACGGCAGGGAATTCTCGCTGGAGGAGATCGTGCGGCCGGTCCTGGTGGTGCCGCCCTCGATGCGTGTCCTCGATCTGCTGCTGGAGATGCGCCGCAGCCACCAGCACGTGGCCATCGTCGTCGACGAGTTCGGCGGCACCGACGGGCTGGTGACCATCGAGGACATCTGCGAGGAGATCGTCGGTGAGCTGCAGGACGAGCACGAGCAGGCGAGCGCTCCGATGCTGGTCGACCACCCGGATGGCGCCATCGAGGCCGACGCCCGGGTGGATCTCGAGGAGCTGGAGGAACATCTCGGCATGAGCCTTCTCGACGAGGAAGAACGCGAGGACGTCGACACGCTGGGCGGTCTGATCTACGCCCTGATCGATCGGATTCCCGAAAAGGGCGAGGTCATTCCGCACCCCGCCGGTATCGCCTTCGAGATCCTCGATGCCGATCCCAGACGGATCCGGAGGGTGCGGATCCGTCCTCTGCCCGGAGGCGAGACACAGCCGCGAGAGATGTCGTGAGTCGCCCGCCGGTTCCGGGCGAGGCGCGCTTGCGCCGCTTCCTCGCCGCGCATCCGCTGTGGTCGGCGTTGGCGGGCGGTCTGCTCCTGGCCTCCGCCCTGCCGCCGGTGTTCTTTCTGCCCGGGCTCGTGGGGCTCGCGCTCCTGCTCCATCTTTCCCGCCATGCCACGAGCGGCCGGCAGGCCCTGCTCCGCGGCTGGCTGTTCGGGATCGGCTTCTTCCTGGCCGGGCTCTACTGGGTGGGCATCGCCTTCTTCGCCGATGCCCAACGGTTCGGCGTCTTCGCGGTGCCGGCGGTGGCCCTGCTGGTCGGCGTCCTGGCCATCGGTCCCGCGGTGATCGCACTCCTGACCCACTGGACGCGCGGCCTCTCGCCGTCGCTGCACGCGGCGCTGTTCGCCCTGCTCTGGGCGGCCAGCGAACTGCTGCGGGGCGACTGGGGCTTGCGTTTTCCCTGGAACCCGATCGCCGTGGTCTGGGCGGCCAGCGACGCCACCCTGCAGCCGGTGGCCTGGATCGGCACCACCGGTCTCGGCCTGCTCACCGTGTTCGCCGCAGCGCTCCCGGTAATGTGGCTGGAGAATGGTGCGCAGCGCCGCATCCCCGCTCTCGCCCTGCTCGGCTTCCCGCTTCTCCTGCTGGCGGCGGGGAGCTGGCGGCTGGCCGGCGATGCGCCGCTTCCGGCCGAGCTGAAACGGGTGCGGGTGGTACAGGCCAACATCGCCCAGCACCACAAATGGGACCCCGACAAGCAGCTCGACTGGTTCCGTCGCCATCTCGCCCTGAGCCGGCGGGACTGGCCCGATCCCCCGCCCGATCTGGTGGTCTGGCCGGAAAGTGCGGTGCCCTATGCGGTGGATCGGCCGGAAGTGCGCGAAGCCCTGGCCTCCGCCATTCCCGAGGGGGCCTATCTGGCATTCGGTGCCGACCGCTACGCCGAAATCGACGGTCGCCCGGACCTCACCAACAGCCTGTACCTGCTGGATTCCCGCGGCGAGGTGCTCGATCGCTACGACAAGGTGGATCTCGTTCCCTTCGGCGAGTTCCTGCCGTTTCGTACGGTGCTGAGCCGGATCGGCTTCAAGAAGCTGACCGCGGGAACCGTCGACTTCCGCCCCGGATCCGGCCGACGCACCCTGGCCGCTCCCGGGATTCCGCCCTTCAGCCCACTCATCTGCTACGAGGCGGCCTTTCCCGGCCGCGCCACCGACGGCAGCGATCATGCGCGCCTGCTGATCAACATCACCAACGACGCCTGGTTCGGCAGGAGCTCGGGCCCCTATCAGCATTTCGCCATGGCCCGCATGCGCGCCGCCGAGACGGGCCTGCCGCTGGTGCGCGCCGCCAATACCGGGATCTCGGCGGTGGTCGACGGCTTCGGCCGGGTGCGGGCATCGCTTCCCCTGATGACCACAGGGGTGATCGACACCACCCTGCCGACGGCCATCGCCCCGCCGCCCATCGCCCGCTTTCCGGCCCTGGCCTGGCTGAGCGTGCTGATCGTCGGCTTTGTCAGTCTTCTGGTTGATCTTTTCACGAGAAGTGCCACAACTTCCCGGCGAACAGGGCAGCCGGCCGTGGACCCGCGGCGCCCCGGCTGAGCCGCTGCGATCGCTGGAGCCAGATGTCGGATCTTCCCCATCCCATCGATGCCCATGTCGGCCGGAGGTTGCGCCTGCGGCGCGCCCTCATGGGACTCAGCCAGGAGCGGCTGGCGCAACTGGTGGGAGTGACCTTCCAGCAGATTCAGAAATACGAGCGCGGCGCCAACCGCATCGGTTCCAGCCGGCTCTACGAGCTCAGCCGCGTGCTCGGGGTGCCGGTGGGCTACTTCTTCGAGGGGTTCGAGGAGGAGCGGCGCCCGGCCCGGGGCCTGGCCGAGCCGCCGGCGGCGTTCCGGCACGAAACGGCACCGCGTCCCGAGCCGCGGATCATCGATCGCCGCGAGACCCTGGAGCTGGTGCGGGCCTTCAACCGGATCCCCGATCCCCTGGTGCGGCGGAGGCTGTTCGATCTGACCAAGGCGCTGGCCGAAGTACCCTACCGGAATGGGGGCGGGGCCAAGCCTTCCACTTGACCTTCACCGCCGCCTCGTTTTTAAGTCCGGCGCCTCGTCGAACCGGAACGACCCGACCAGCCGGCGCCGTCCGCCCGGAATGGTGGGTCCGTTGGCGCATGCCAAGGGAGAACACATACTGATGGCGGTTTCGGATTTCGTCTTCACCAGCGAATCGGTGGCCGAGGGCCATCCCGACAAGGTCTGTGACCGGATCTCCGACGAGGTGGTCGACGCCTATTTGCGCGCCTATCCCTTCGCCCGGGTCGCCTGCGAGACCCTGGCCACCACCAACCGCATCGTCATCGCCGGCGAGGTGCGCGGTCCCGAGACCATCACCCACGACCATATCCGCTGCATCGCCCGCGAGGCGGTGCGTCGCATCGGCTACACCCAGCCCGGTTTCGACTGGCGCACGGTGGAGATCGACGTGCTGCTGCACGAGCAGTCGGCGGACATCGCCCAAGGGGTCGATGCCCGCGACGGTAAGGACGAGGGCGCCGGCGATCAGGGGATCATGTTCGGCTACGCTTGCGACGAGACCCCGGCGCTGATGCCGGCCCCGATCTATTACGCCCACCGCATTCTCAAGAGCATGTCGGATGCCCGCCATGCCGGGCTGCTGCCGGAATTCGGCCCCGATGCCAAGAGCCAGATCACCCTGCGCTACGCGGGCGGCAGGCCGGTCGGCGCCACCTCGGTGGTGGTCTCCACCCAGCATCGCGCCGATGTCGGCCAGAGCCGGGTGCGGGAGCTCGTCCGCGAGCATGTCGTGCGGGTTCTGCCCGAGGGCTGGATGTGCCCGGAAGAAGAGTTCTACGTCAACCCCACCGGCAAGTTCGTGATCGGTGGTCCCGAGGGCGATGCCGGGCTGACGGGCCGCAAGATCATCGTCGACACCTATGGGGGGGCCGCGCCCCACGGCGGCGGCGCCTTTTCCGGCAAGGATCCGACCAAGGTCGACCGTTCGGCCGCCTATGCCGCCCGCTATCTGGCCAAGAACGTGGTCGCCGCGGGCCTCGCCAGGAAGTGTCTGATCCAGCTTTCCTACGCCATCGGCGTCTCCAAGCCGCTGTCGATCTATGTCGATCTGGGCGAGAACGGGCAGGTCGACCCGACCCGGCTGGCCGACCTGTTCGCCGATCTCGATCTGAGCCCGCGCGGCATCCGCGAGCGGCTCGGCCTCAACCGGCCCCTCTATGCGCGCACCGCCGCCTACGGCCATTTCGGCCGCGAGCCCGAGGAGGACGGCGGCTTTTCCTGGGAGCGCACCGATCTCGTCGACGAGCTCCGCCGCGCCTTCAACTGAGGCGACGCCTATCGCCGACCCGGACAGTGGCGGCAGCCCGCCGGTAGCGCGGCGTCGGGTGCTCTACGGCCGGCGCAGCGGCCATCGGCTGCGCCCCGCCCGCCGCCGCCTCCTCGAAGAGCTGCTGCCCCGCCTCGCCATCCGACCGGAGGAAGGGCGGATGCTCGACCCGGTCGGTCTGTTCGGCGATCGCCGGCCGCTGTGGCTGGAAATCGGTTTCGGCGACGGTGCGCATCTCGCCGCCCAGGCGGCGGCCCATCCCGACATCGGCATCATCGGCGTCGAGCCCTTCGTCAACGGGGTGGCGGCCCTGCTCGCCCGCATCACCCGCGAGGGGCTGGACAATGTCCGCATCTACACCGATGATGCACGCCTGCTGCTGGCGGCCCTGCCCGACGCTTCGATCGCACGGCTGTTCGTCCTGTTCCCCGATCCCTGGCCCAAGCGACGCCATCACAAGCGACGCATCGTCAACCGTGAGACGGTGGCCGCCTTCGCCCGGGTTCTGGAGCCCGGCGGCGAGCTGCGCCTGGCCACCGACGATCCGGGCTATGCCCGCTGGATGCTCGAGGCCCTGCTGGCCGAGCCGCGCCTCGACTGGCTCGCCGAGCGGGCCGCGGACTGGCGGCAGCGGCCCGCCGATCAGCCGCCCACCCGTTACGAAGGCAAGGCCCTGGCGGCGGGGCGGCGGCCCGTCCATCTGCGCTTCCGCCGGCTCTAGACAGAGCCCCTCCGCCGGCGTATGCCCTTGCTTCGCGGGGATCGCGGGCGCATATATAAGCGCAACTCGGGAACGTTGGAGTTCGCTGCGGTGTGGGCCGGGGCCCGCGCCGTTGCGGCTGCATGCAACTTGAAGCAGGGGTTCGTCCATTCAACGAGATCGCTGAGCTCATCGAGCCGACACTGCAGAGCCTGGGTTTCGAACTGGTTCGGGTCCGCCTCTTCGGCGGTGGTCGGCCGCGCCTGCAGGTGATGGCCGAGCCCGCCGATCCGCAGCGGGTGATGACCGTCGAGGACTGTGCGGAAATCAGCCACGCCATCTCCGCGGTACTCGATGTCGCCGATCCGATTGCCGGCAGCTACATCCTCGAGGTCAGCTCGCCGGGAATCGACCGGCCGCTGGTCCGGCTCGGGGACTTCGCCCGCTTCGCCGGGTACGAGGCGCGGGTGGAGACGCGGCAGCCGATCGAAGGCAGGCGGCGTTTTCGTGGGCTGCTCCGTGGCGTACGGGGAGAGGATGTGCTCCTGGTCGTCGAGGGAGAGGAGATCGTGATACCCTTTGCCGTGATCCAGCGCGCCAAGCTGGTCCTCACCGAGGCCCTGCTGGCGGCGGCCCAGCGGCAGAGCGAGGAGTGAGGACAAGACTTTGGCTATGGACACCACCGCCGGGCTCAGTCGGGCCGAACTGCTGCGGGTCGCCGATGCGGTAGCGCAGGAGAAGGGCATCAGCGCCGAAGAGGTGCTGCAGGCCATGGAGCAGGCCATCCAGACGGCCGCCCGCCGCAAATACGGCCAGGAACACGAGATCGTCGCCGAGATCGATCGCAAGACCGGCGAACTGCGCCTCTACCGCGAGCTGGAGGTGGTCGAGGAGATCACCGATCCCGACCGGCAGATTCTCCTGGAAGACGCCCGCCAGCGCAATCCGGCGGCCCAGATCGGCGACCACATCCTCGATCCCCTGCCGCCCATCGATCTCGGACGCATCGCCGCCCAGAGCGCCAAGCAGGTGATCGTGCAGCGGGTCCGCGAGGCCGAGCGGGAGCGCCAGTACAACGAGTACAAGGACCGCATCGGGGAGGTGGTGGTCGGCGAAGTGAAGCGCATCGAGCGCGGCGACATCCTGGTCGATCTCGGCCGTGCCGAGGCCATCCTGCGCCGCGAGGACATGATTCCGCGGGAGATGTTCCGCCCCAAGGACCGGGTCCGCGCCTACGTCTACGATGTGCGCCACGAGACCCGCGGCCCGCAGATCTTCCTGTCGCGCACCCATCCGGGCTTCCTCGCTAAGCTGTTCGAGCAGGAGGTGCCGGAGATCTACGACGGCATCATCGAGATCAAGGCGGTGGCCCGGGATCCCGGTTCGCGCGCCAAGATCGCCGTCTATTCCAAGGACAGCAGCATCGACCCGGTGGGCGCCTGCGTCGGCATGCGCGGCTCGCGGGTGCAGGCGGTGGTCCAGGAGCTGGCCGGGGAGAAGATCGACATCGTGCCCTGGTCGCCGGATCCCGCCACCTTCGTGGTCAATGCCCTGGCCCCGGCCGAGGTCACCAAGGTGGTGCTCGATCCCGACGCCAAGCGGATCGAGGTGATCGTCCCCGACGAGCAGCAGCACATCGCCATCGGCCGCCGCGGCCAGAACGTGCGGCTGGCCTCGCAGCTCACCGGCTGGGACATCGACATCATTTCCGAGAGCGAGGAATCCGAGCGGCGCACCCGCGAGTTCCGCGAGCTGACCCAGCTCTTCATGGAGAATCTCAACGTCGACGAGATGATCGCCCAGTTGCTGGCGGCCGAAGGCTTCGGCTCGATCGAGGATGTGGCCTACAGCGATCTCGCCGAGCTGGCCTCGATCCAGGGCTTCGACGAGGAGATCGCCCAGGCCCTCAAGGAGCGGGCGCTGGAATGGCTGGAAGCGCGTGACGAAGCGTTGCGGGAGGAGGCCGAACAGCTCGGGGTCGCCGAGGATCTGCTGGCCTTCGAGGAGCTCGATCTGGCCTCGGTGGTGGCGCTGGCGCGCGGGGGCACCAAGAGTCTCGAGGACTTCGCCGGCCTCGCCGCCGACGAACTCCTGGAGCTGCTGCCCGATGCCGGCCTCGACGAAGCCACGGCGGGCCGGATGATCATGGAGGCGCGGGTGCGTCTCGGTTGGATCGAGCCCGAAAGCGCCGGCGGCGAAGAAATCGAGGAGGTCGCATCGCGCTCGTGACGGTCATGCCCGAAACCGCGCCGACGGGGCCGCACCGTCGCTGCCTGGCCCGTCGCACATCGGAGCCGCGCGAGAGGCTGATCCGTTTCGTGGTCGGCCCCGACGGGCAGCTCGTGCCGGATCTACGCGGCCGACTGCCGGGCCGGGGGCTGTGGCTGCGTGCCGATCGCGAGGTCCTGCTGGCCCCGGGAACCCGCAGGAGCCTGGCCCGGGTCGGGGTGCGCAAGGTCGATCTCGAGGCGCTGCGCGCGGAAGTCGAACGGCTCTTGGAGCGGCATTGTCTGGAACTGATCGGTCTCGCCAGGCGGGCCGGTCGGGCGGTCGCCGGTTTCGAGAAGGTCCGCGAGCAGCTCGCCCGCGGCGAGGTCGCGGTGCTGCTGGTGGCCCGGGATGCCAGCGCCAATGCGCGCCGCCGCTTTCTCCATCTGCCGCCCGGCACCGAGCGCATCGAGGCCTTCGACAAGGCCGCACTCGGCGCCGCCCTGGGCCGCCCGGAGGCGGTCTATGTGGCCGTGATGCCGGGCCGGCTCGCGCAGAAACTGGTGGTGGAAGTACGCCGGCTCGAGGGCCTGCGCGGCGGGCGGCCGGCGGATGCGATCGCGGACGAGGCGGAAGGGCCGGCCCCGGTCGGCGGCGAACGAACACACGCAAGCGAGGAAACGAGAGACAGATGAGCGACGCGAAAGGACAGGATCGGAATACTCGCATCGGGTTGTCCCGCCCGTCCGCGCGGCTTGAGCTGAAAAAGACCGTCGAGAGTGGCACCATTCGCCAGAGCTTCAGCCACGGCCGGAGCAAGGCGGTGGCGGTCGAGGTCAAGAGGCGACGTGCCGCACGGGCGGTGACCGCCGGCGAGGCGGGCGCCCGGCGTCCGGCCGAATCGGAAGTGCTGGAAACCACCACCCACGGCCGCGGCCAGGCCGCCGCCAAGACCGCGAGCGACCGCCGCACGGTGGTGCTCAAGCCCCTCACCGAGGAAGAGAAGGCGGTACGCCTGAAGGCGCTCAGCGAGGCCAAGAAGGTCGAGGAAGAGGCGCGCAGGCGGGCCGAGGAAGTGGCCCGGCGGGCCGCCGAGGAAGCGGCGCGGCGCAAGGCCGAGGAGGAGGCCGCCGCTCGTCGCAAGGAGGAGGAGGAAGCCCGGCGCAAGGCCGAGGAAGAGGCGCGGCGCAAGGCCGAGGAGATGGCCAAGAAGCTGCTCGCCGAGGAAGAGGCCAAGCGTCGCGAGACGGAAGGCACGGCCGGCCGGGCGCCGGCCGCGGGGACCACCGGCGTTCCCGAAGCCGCACCGCAGCCAGCGGCCGGAGCCAAGCCCGCCGCTCCCAAGCGTGCCAAGACCAAGAAGGAACTCGAGGAAGAGGAGCTGGCCGAGCGCCGCAAGCGCGGCAAACCGGGACGGCCCAGCCTGCGCAAGCCCGAGGCGCGCGAGAGCAAGCGGCCATTGCGGGTGGTGCTGACCACCGATGGCGAGGCCGAGGAGGAGGTGCGCCAGCCCAGTCTGGCCGCCCTCAGGCGCCAGCGCGAGCGCGAGAAGCGCCAGCAGAAGAAGGAGCAGACCGGCCAGTTCGTACGCGAAGTGGTGATCCCGGAGACCATCACCGTGCAGGAGCTCGCCGCCCGGATGGCGGTACGCGGCGCCGATGTGGTCCGGGCGCTGATGCGCAACGGCATCATGGCGACCATCAACCAGACCATCGATGCCGACACCGCCGAACTGGTGGTGGTCGAATTCGGCCATCAGCCGAAGCGGGTCAGCGAGGCCGATGTGCTGGAGGGGCTGGAAGGCGAACCCGATGCGCCCGAGGCGCTCAGGCCGCGGCCGCCGGTGGTCACCGTCATGGGCCATGTCGACCACGGCAAGACCTCGCTGCTCGATGCCCTGCGCGAGACCAACGTGGCGGCCCGCGAGGCCGGCGGCATCACCCAGCATATCGGTGCCTATCAGGTCGATATCGGCTCCGGCACGCCGGTCACCTTCATCGACACCCCGGGCCACGAGGCTTTCACCTCGATGCGCGCCCGCGGCGCTTCGGTGACCGATATCGTGGTGCTGGTGGTGGCCGCCGACGACGGCGTCAAACCGCAGACGGTGGAGGCCATCCGTCACGCCCAGGCGGCCGGAGTCCCGATCATCGTCGCCATCAACAAGATCGACAAGCCGGAGGCCGATCCCGAGCGGGTCAAGAATGAACTGCTCAATTACGATCTGGTGCCCGAGGATTTCGGCGGCGATGTGCTCTGCGTCCCGGTCAGTGCGGTCGAGAAGCGGGGTCTCGAACAGCTCATCGAGGCCATCCAGCTCCAGGCGGAACTGCTGGAGCTCAAGGCCAATCCCGATCGCGAGGCCCATGGCACGGTGATCGAGGCCAAGCTCGACCGCGGCCGCGGCCCGGTGGCCACGGTACTGGTGCAGAACGGCACCCTGCATGTCGGCGACATCGTCGTCGCCGGCGCCCATTGGGGCAGGGTGCGGGCGCTGGTCGACGATCACGGCCGGCAGGTCAAGGAGGCCGGCCCCTCGATGCCCGTCGAGGTGCTCGGCCTCGACGGCGTGCCCGAGGCCGGCGACAAGCTGGTGGCCGTGGAAAGCGACAAGCGGGCACGCGAAATCGCCGCATACCGCGCACGCAAGCTGCGCGAGCAGCAGCACCGGCTGGCCGCCGCTCCCCGCACCTCCGTCGAGGAGATGTTCATCCAGCTCCAGAAGGGTGAGATCGAGGAGCTGCCGGTGGTCGTCAAAGCCGATGTGCACGGCTCCCTGGAGGCGATCATCGCCGGCCTCGAAAAGCTCAAGAGCGAGGAGGTGGCGGTCCGCATCCTGTACGCCGGGGTCGGTGCCATCACCGAGAGCGACATCGCCCTCGCCCATGCCTCCAAGGCGCTGGTCATCGGTTTCAACGTGCGGGCCAATGCCCCGGCCCGCGAGGCGGCCCGTCGTGAAGGCGTGGAGATCCGCTACTACGCGATCATCTACGAGCTCCTCGACGATCTGAAGAAGATGCTCGAGGGGCTCCTGGCCCCCGAGGCGCGGGAGCAGATCCTCGGCCATGCCGAGGTGCGGGAGGTGTTCTCCATCACCAAGGTCGGCCGGGTGGCGGGCTGCAGGGTCACCGACGGGGTGATCCGGCGCAACGCGCGGGTCCGGCTGCTGCGCGACAATGTCGTGGTCTACGAGGGCGCCATCGCCTCCCTCCGGCGCTTCAAGGAGGATGTCCGCGAAGTGCGCGAGGGCTTCGAATGCGGTATCGCCATCGAGGGCTACAACGACATCCGCAAGGGGGATGTGATCGAGGCCTTCGAGGTGCAGGAAGTGACCCGGACCCTGGATGGGTGACAACGGTCCCCGGCGCCCTATCTTGGGAGCAACCGGAAGATCGCGAAGGCGAGAACGATACCCCACATGACCAGACGTCGCGGCGAGCAGCCGCTTTCCCAGCGCCAGCTTCGGGTGGGCGAGCAGATGCGCCATCTGCTCGCCGGCTATCTGCTGCGCAACGAGATCCACGATCCGCGCCTCGAAGGGGTGAGCGTGACGGTGACCGAGGTGCGGGTCAGCCGCGACCTCAGGAACGCCACGGTCTATGCGAACGAGCTGGGTGCGGAGCTGAGCGCCCCGGTGCAGGCGGCGCTGCGGGCGGCGGCGCCGAAGCTGGCCGGTCGCCTGGCCCGCGAGATGCATCTCAAATACGCGCCGCGCCTGTCGTTTACCGCCGACCGGAGCTTCGCCGAGGCGCAGAAGATCGAGCGGCTGCTGCGCGAAAGCCTGGCCGCACTGCCGACGGCGCCGGAAGACGAGGGTCCCCATGGCACGTCGTAAGCGCGGTGGCCTTCGCATCAACGGCTGGCTGGTGATCGACAAGCCGCAGGGCATGACCTCGACCCATGTGGTCAATGTCGTGAAACGGCTGACCCATGCCCGCAAGGCCGGCCATGGCGGCACCCTGGACCCGCTGGCCACCGGCATCCTGCCGATCGCCCTGGGCGAGGCCACCAAGACCGTCGCCTATGTGATGGACGCTCCCAAGCGCTATCGCTTCACGATGCGCTTCGGCGAGGCCCGCGACACCGACGACGCCGAGGGGCAGGTGATCGCCACCAGCGAGCACCGTCCCGAGGACGCGGAGATCCTCGCCGCCCTGCCCGCTTTCACCGGCACCATCATGCAACGGCCGCCCATTTTCGCCGCCGTCAAGGTGGGCGGGGAGCGGGCCTACGATCTGGCGCGGCGCGGCGAGACGGTGGAACTCGAACCGCGCCCGGTGCGCATCGACGCCTTCCAACTGGTGGAACGTCCCTCCCCCGATACGGCGGTGTTCGAGGTGACCTGCGGCAAGGGCGCCTATGTGCGTGCGCTGGCCCGCGACCTCGGCGAGACGCTCGGCTGTCTCGCCCATATCGAGGAGCTGCGCCGCCTCGCCGTCGGTCCCTTCGATCTCGAGATCGCCATCTCCCTTTCGGCCCTGGAGCAGATCGTCGAGGACGAGACGCTGCCCCAGGTGCTGACTCCGGTGGCGACGGCGCTGGCCGGCATCCCGGCGCTCGCCGTCACCGAACCCCAGGCGCTCAGAATGCGCTCCGGCCGCACCATCCGCATCGCTCCGGCCCTGCTGCCGGAAGCCGCCGACACGGGCGATACGGTGCGGGTCATGCAGGGTGGCGAACTGGTCGCCCTGGCCCGGCTGGAAGGCGTGGAGCTGAGCCCGGTGCGGGTTTTCCATCCCCGATGACGCAGCGATGCCGGGAGTAGAGAATGCCATGTCGATCACGTCCGAACGCAAGGAAGTCTTGATCAAGGAATTCGCCACCCACGAGGGCGACACCGGCTCGCCCGAAGTGCAGGTGGCCATCCTGACCGAGCGCATCACCAACCTGACCGAGCATCTCAAGGCCCACCGCAAGGACTTCGCCTCGCGACGCGGCCTGCTGATGATGGTCGGCCAGCGGCGCCGGCTCCTCGACTATCTGCGCCGCAAGGATGCGGCACGGTACCAGAAGCTGATCGGGCGGTTGGGCCTGCGCCGCTGACATCGGCGGGCGGCGCGGCCGGGCGCGAGACGTCCGCCCCCGCTTCCCCCGCCAAATGCCGCGGCATGCGGCTCCCGCCTCACCGAGGCAAAGGTCTGAAAAGGATGTTCGAGATTACACGCAAGGAAATGGAGTGGGGCGGCAAGACGCTGTCCCTCGAATCGGGCCGCCTGGCGCGTCAGGCCGACGGCGCCGTGCTCGCCACCCTCGGAGAAACCGTCGTGCTCTGCACGGCCGTCGCCTCCAAGACCCCACGAGCGGGAATCGACTTCTTCCCGCTGACCGTCAACTATCAGGAAAAGGCGTTCGCCGCGGGCAAGATCCCGGGCGGCTTCTTCAAGCGGGAGGGGCGTCCCTCCGAGAAGGAGACGCTGACTTCGCGACTCATCGACCGCCCCATCCGACCGCTCTTTCCCCACGGGTTCCGCAACGAGACGCAGATCATCTGCACGGTGCTGGCCCACGACGGGGAGACCGATCCGGATATCGTGGCCATGATCGGCACCTCGGCGGCGCTGACCATCAGCGGCATCCCCTTCCTCGGCCCCATTGCCGCCGCCCGGGTCGGCTACATCGATGGCGAGTTCGTTCTCAATCCGGCCATCGACCGGCTCAAGGAGAGCAAGCTCGATCTGGTCGTGGCGGGAACCCGTGATGCGGTGATGATGGTCGAATCCGAGGCCCACGAGCTGCCCGAGGAGACCATGCTCTCGGCGGTGATGTTCGGGCACAGCCAGTTCCAGCCGGTGATCGACCTCATTCTCGAGCTGGCCCAGGCCTGCGCCAAGGAGCCCTGGGAGCTGGAGCCGCCCGATCACGGCGATCTCTATGCCCGGCTCGAGGAACGCTTCGAGGGTACCTTGCGGGAGGCCTACGCCGAAC
>Ga0256841_1002771_pt1 | contig 13613 bp, 9 predicted proteins | sample 356308metaG_FD_185971 | JGI IMG/M metagenome (GOLD analysis project Ga0256841, IMG submission 185971) | Hydrothermal vent microbial communities from Mid Atlantic Ridge, Atlantic Ocean - 356-308 | ecosystem: Environmental > Aquatic > Marine > Hydrothermal vents | place: Atlantic Ocean: Mid...
CACTTAATTCAGCCGTATTGAAAGGAACTCTAACTGCTTTTTTAAGACCTTCTTGCATAGCGTCGGAACGTTTCCGTTTTTCCTCGGGAGTTTTGGAAGGTAAACGTTTAGCGTCCATAAATTCGTTAAATGCATTTGTATCGGCATCAATTGCGTTAACCAAATTATTTTTAATTTCCTGAGCTTCAACCGCCGCTTTATTTAATATATCATCAATTTCTTCCGTTCCCCGTTTAAACGCTGTTAAATTACTAACCATAGACGACAAGGATGCTCCCAATGCTCCCGCAAGCGCTGCAATTGATCCCCCGCCCGGAGCAGGAGACTCGCGTGAAACCTCATCAACAAAATCATTCAACTTCATCTCAACCAAATCGTTTTGATTTGATTTAGGCAAACCCAGTACGCGCTCGTTAATATCAAAATCCGATACGTCTCTTAATCCTAATGATTGAACGGCGGTTTCTAAAATATCTTTTACCGGAATGCCTTCCGATCTATTTTGCATTTTAAGATAAAACTTTCCCGTCTCTAACAAAGCCGGATACGGAACCATACCCACAATTTCGCTGCCGGTTACAACAAGTCCCCTTTCTGCAGCCAATTTTCTTGTTTCTTCCAATACATGATGCATGGAAGTTACTTTATAATTCGTAAGATTTATAGAAATTTGAGCCCTGTCATATTCTTTAACTAACCAGCCTATCGCCTTGCAATACTTAAACTTACCCCGTTTCTTCACAGATTTTCCTTCGGGTTTACCGGGATTTATTCCGTTCAATACTAAAAGTTCATTCAAATCGTAATTGTGTTCATTTTTGCAATGTTCAACTGTCTCTGTAATTGTTTTTCCAACAAAATCACACTCACCGCAAGGATATTCACCTTCTTTGTACTTCAATATGTTTTTACTTTTATAATAGAAAGGTTTGGATACAGGTCGCCTAGCCGATCTTCCTTTTTCCCTTAATTCGAATGCAATGTCGGTGGCATGTAATTTTTCCCTGGTATTTAAACTAATATTATAAGCTATTAGGAATTCGCGAACACCGATAACGGTTGCTCCCGCTTTAGGATTAAACTGTGCCGGACCATAATCCGGTTTCCAATGCGGGTCTTTAAGTTTTTCTTCCAAGCCTTCATATTCGCCTTGTCTGATAATTGCCAAATTAACCCTGTCAGGTTTCTGAGCCGATTTTTCATAAAGATAAACTGGAATTTTCAATTCATTCCCTACTCTTTCGGCTACTTCCTTGGAAAGTTCTATACATTCTTCCGTAGTAATTCCGCTAACCGGAACAAAGGGACAAACATCCGTTGCTCCCATTCTGGGATGTGACCCGTGATGCTTAGACATATCTATCAACTCGGCTGCTTTTTTAATTGCGTTAAATGCGGCTTCTTTTACTCCTTCGGGGGAACCAATAAAGGTAACAACGGTTCTGTTCATATCCGCGCCGGGATCCACATCCAATAATTTTACATTTTCCACTTTTTCAATTGTATCTGTAATTTCTTTAATTATTGCCGAATTTCTACCTTCGGAAAAATTGGGAACACATTCAACCAATCTTTGCTGCATTGGAAACTCCCTTAAAATATTAGTATTTAACAAATTTGGAATTGTGAAAACTACTTGATTAAAATTTCATTATCAAGCAACTTATGTTATTTTTTTGTTTCTTTGCCATTCTATTTATTAATATAAATGAAAAAACATTATATTCTTTAAAACGTATTTATAAATCCTAAAAAATTGCCGGTATTTTGAATAAACCGTCTAATCAAATAAAGTTTAACAGAAATTTTTGGGCTTTTACCTGGCACTCGTTTTGGCTAGCTTTAGCTCAAACGTTTGCCGATAGAAACACCGTATTGCCGGGTTTAATTTTATTGGTTGGCGGAACCAAAATGGAGCTGGGTATATTAACAAGCATTTTAATTGGTGTTCCCATTTTTGCGCAGCTTCTGTTTGCCGCTTTTTTATCAAGGAAAAGATTGAAAAAATTCTTTCTGCTTATAGGTATTTACTTAAGAGTATTTGCTTTCGGAGGTGTGGTATGGACTTTATCGCTCGCAAATGAAGTAACTTCCTGGACAATAATTTTACTCGTCTATTTCTGGATGATTTTATTTACTGTTTCGGGAGCATTCGCCGGTGTTTCTTATACCGATGTGCTTGGTAAAAGTATAAAGGGCGATACAAGAAAGAAATTTTTTGTTGTAAGACAATTTTTCAGCAGTCTGGGTATTTTAATATCTGCATTAGCCGTCAGACAAATTCTACACTCGTTTAATTACCCTAAAAATTATGAATTGGCTTTTAGCCTTGCCGCAGTGCTTTTATTTGTTGCCGCATTAGGATTTATTGCAATTAAGGAAACTCCCACAAAAATTGTAGATGAACACTTTACATTTATTCAACTTGTTAAATCTATACCAAAGGTTTTCAGACGGGATAAGAATCTCAAATATTTTATAATAATTTCCAATTTAGTGGGATTTTCTTTTACCGTAATGCCGTTTTATATTGCTTTGGCAAAGGAAAGATATCACCTGAACGAACAATTAATAGGGAATTTTTTATTATTTCAAATTTTAGGGATGATTCTTTCCAATTTTGTGTGGAATTTTATTGTGAAGAAATATTCTTTTAAAGGAATGTTAAAAGCAACAATCATAATTGAAGGCTTGCTTCCGCTCATCGCAATAATTTTTTCCAATTATTTCCCAATTGAATTTTATTCAATTTTATTTTTCTTTACCGGAAGCGCTATCAGCGCTCACAAAATTTCATTCGGCGGTATGTTGCTGGAAATTTCAACGGAAACAAACAGAGCTTTATATACAGGAATTTACGGAGCTTTGAGTTTAACAGTCGCTTTTTTCCCTTTATTAATAGGACCTTTAATAAACGTATTAAATTATAATGCTTTATTTATCGTACTCGGCTTACTGATTTTTACATCTTTAGTTTTTGTGCGTAGAATAAATTGCAATACGGTTTAACTTCCGCCTCTTAAAATTTTGAGAAATTGAGAATAATTATCGCTATTTTTTTAATTAGTTATTTCCGTTAATTTTGCGGCAATACCATGTTGTGTGAATGGTGTTAAATTATGAAAGTCAAAGTTCCAAAAGAAAATAGGACTGCCCAAAAACATAAATACAGTAAGTATTTGCCTTCCTCAAAGTTCGGAATTTTCAGGCGTTTCTTAATTACATTTTTACTTATATCAATTATTCCGGTTTTTTTCCTCGGACTCTATTCATTATATACGCTGACAGATTTAGACAAAGATATTACCCGGCACGTAAAACAAACGCTTGACAATAAAACTTTGGCGGAACTTGAATTGCAAGCTGTTTACACGGCGCGTTCCGTTTCAAAATTTTTAAAACAAAGAGAATACGATTTAATATCGTTGGAAAATTTAGCGCCCACCGACAAAAATTTCTTGCAGTTTTCAAACGAACATTTATCTGAAATTTGGATCAGAACCGGAACTCCCAATCATATTTCCGATAAACACTTGCTAATTCCTTTGTATAAGGAAGTAGCTTTTATGCTGCCTAACGGAATGGAAACAGTAAAAATCAAAGACGGGAAACCTGTTCCGCAATTGAAATTGAAAAATGTGTCCAATATTAAAAATACAACTTACAAATGCGAAAAATATTTTATTGAAGCGAAAAAATTAAAGCCCGGAGGAATTTACGTTTCGCACTTAAACGGATTTTATGTTACAAAACAAGAACAACTAAACGGTGAAACCGATATTGAAAAAGCGGTAACCGGGAAAACGTATGACGGAGTTATAAGATTTGCCAAACCCGTTTATAAACACGGCACATTAACAGGCGTTGTAATGATTGCGCTTGACCATCGTCATTTAATGGAATTTACCCAGCATCTTTTACCCATCAGTAAAAAGCAAATAGTATTTCCGGTTTATAACTCAGGCGATTACGCTTTCATGTTTGATGACGAAGGTTGGATAATTACCCATCCGAAATATTGGGATATTAGAGGTGTGGATAAAAACGGAAAGCTTGTCCCCTCGTACAAAGAAACAACGCCAAAACCGGATATTAAAATAGGTAGAATTCCTTTTAATCTTGATGACGCCGATTTTATTCATCCCAATTACCCTTACGTTGCCGATGAAATACGTTTAAAACATTCCGGTACGGTAATAACAAAAAATATTGGCGGCGTAAATAAAATTATGGCTTACGCTCCAATTCTATATTCTACGGGAGATTATAAATTATACGGAGTTTTCGGCGGAATAACAATTGGAACGCAATTGGAACATTTTCAAGGACTGGCAAAACCCATTACCGCGGAAATGGAAAATATTATTGAGCTTTTTAAGAAAAATATTTTGTGGTTTATCCTTTTTACCTCAATTGCCGCAGCCGTCTTGTCGTTTTTCGTATCGAGGAATTATACCAAACCTATTATCCAATTAACAAACAGTTCTCAAAGTTTGGCCGAAGGTAATTTGGAAGAAAGAATTTATCTCGAACGCAACGACGAAATCGGTACTTTAGCCAGCTCGTTTAATTTTATGGCTTATGAACTGCAAAAAAGTAAAACCGACTTATTAAACTCCTTGCAAAACCTTGAAGAATCCAAAACAAAAATAGAAAATTATGCAAAGGATTTGGAATACCAGTTAAAGATATTCAAAAGCATACAACGCATTAGCAATATTCTGGGTTCTACTTTCGAAATGAATTCAGTGTTAAAAGATATTTTAAAAAACTGCGTGGAAAGCATTGGGTTTGACAGGGCAATTCTTTATTTGACAGACGAAAAAGGAAAATTTTTAGAATACCGCGAGATGTTCGGTTTTACGGGCGAAGAAGAAAACCTTGCAAAAAAAAGCGTTTACGACCTTGAGCATTACGATTGCATAGAAACGCGCGTTGTTAAATCCGGGAAAATTATATTCGTCGATGATTTTGATTCCTACAAAGATGCTACCGATTTGGATAAAAAAATCAGAAAATTTTCAAAGAGTAAATCATTTGTATTTGTGCCCATAAAAGCAAAAGAAAAAATATTGGGAATTTTAGGAGCGGATAAACTAAGAACCCAAAATAAAATTACCGATTTGGATATAAACTCCCTGCAAATATTAGCAAATCAAGCTTCGCGGGTAATAGAAAATACTCAATTATACCAACAAATAATTAAACAAAGAAATTTTGTTGAGGATGTATTGAAATTTATGCCGAGCGGCGTTATGACGATAGACCGTAAATTAAAAATTACAAGTTTAAATAATTCCGCTGAAAATATTCTAAATCTTTCCGCCAAAGAATCATTAAACAAAAACGTAATTGAAGTTTTACAAGACTATCCGGCTTTACTTAAAGAGATAAATCCTTTTTTAACGGATACAAAAAAAGACCAGTCAGGCGTTCTCGTTCAACAGAAAATTAATAACGAAAATAAATTTCTCGAATTAAGCATTTCCAAATTGCACCGGTATGAAGAAATAGACATCGGACTTATTATTATAATTGCCGATATAACCGATAAAAAGAAAATTGAAGATCAACTTTCCAGAATTGAAAGGCTGGCTTTTCTTGGTAGGTTTGCAGCGGGAATTGCGCACGAAATAAGAAATCCGCTTACAGGAATTAGTCTTTTTATGGATGATTTGCACGACCGGATAGCCGCAGACAAATCCACGGCAAGAGTAATAGAATTAGCCCTTTCGGAAGTTGAACGATTGGAAAATTTGGTGAACGAACTTTTAGATTATGCAAATCCTTCCAAAGGTAATTTCAAATTAAATAATTTCAATCTAACAATTCATCATACTTTGGAAATACTAACTTCACAATTTTCGGCTTCCGATATTGAAGTTAAAGTTGATTTGTGCGAAGTTGAAAATTTTTATTTCGATTCCGGAAAAATTACTCAAGCCCTATTAAATATTTTCATAAATTCCATTCAAGCTATGAACCAAAACGGAGTATTATACATTTCATCCGGAATAGATAATTTGTCAAAAGCGTTTTCCGGCGATGATGTTAAAAATTTGGTTTTAACGATTGAAGATAATGGTCCGGGTTTCAAAGAAACAGAATTTGAAAATATTTTTGAACCTTTCTATACAACAAAAAAAGGAGGAACCGGACTCGGTCTATCCATTACTCAGACAATAATTTCAGAACATAAAGGAACAATAAAGGCAACAAATTCGGATAAAGGAGGGGCAAAATTTATTATTACCTTACCTATTAAAAAATCTACCGGAGATATTACGCAATTAAACCAAACGGGAGCTATTAAGAATGCATGAACAAAAAACCATTTTAGTTGTAGATGATGAGGAATTTATAAGACTGAATCTGGAAAAAATTTTTTCCGACGAGGGTTACAGGGTTATTTTGGAAAGCAGCGGAAAAGAAACAATAGAATTAATAAAAAATGAAAAAGTGGATTTAGCTCTTTTGGATATAAATCTGCCGGATAAAAACGGAATTGAAGTCCTTAAAGAAATAAAAGAACTCCAACCGGAATTATTGGTTATAATGATTACAGGATTTGCTTCCGTAGAATCTGCGGTTCATGCCATAAAATTAGGAGCTTACGATTACATCAAAAAACCGTTCAAAGCCGATGCAATTAAGTTAATTACCAAACTAGCATTAGAAACACAAACGCTTAAAAAAACTGTCCGTAAATTAAAAGAGGAAAGCATAAAACCTAAAATTTTAGATAACATTTTAGGAGTCAGCTCTCCAATTAAACACATAAAAAATCAAATAGAAGAATTTGCCAAATACGATTCGGAAACCGTATTGATTACCGGTGAAAGCGGATCGGGTAAAGAGTTAGTAGCTTCTTCCCTTCACTATCTTAGTCCAAGGCGCGATAAAGAATTTGTGGAAATTAATTGCGCGTCAATACCGGAAACCTTATTGGAAAGTGAACTTTTCGGATACGAAAAAGGAGCTTTTACCGATGCGCGAAAATCTAAAATGGGTCTGTTGGAAAAAGCCGACGGCGGTACTTTGTTTTTAGACGAAATTGGCGAAATGAGCATGGGACTTCAAGCTAAGTTATTACGACTCTTGGAAAATAAGCGGTTCAGAAGATTAGGTTCCACCGAAGATCATGAAGTTGACATCAGAATTATTGCGGCTACTAATAAACATCTGCAAAAAGCCATCGGAAAAAACGAGTTTAGAAAAGATTTATATTATAGATTAAATGTTCTTAGAATTGATGTTCCCCCGCTGAGGGAAAGAGAAAATGATATATTTATTTTGGCAGAATTTTTTATAGATTACTTTAATAATAAATTCGATAAAAAAATCGATAAAATTTCCGGTGAAGTAAAATCATTATTTCAATCCTACGAATGGCCCGGGAATGTACGCGAATTGAAAAATTTGCTTGAGCGTATAATAATTCTAAAAAAAGATACGGAAATAAAATTATCCGATTTACCAAAAGAATTTTTAGAAACAAATTTTCATGCTTTAACCGAAAAAAATACTACGGCAAATTTAGAGCTGGGAACACTTTCTTTTCACGAAATGATGAATTCGATTGAAAAAGACATTTTGGATAAAGCGTTCAAAATAAGCGGAAAAAATACCAGTAAAACGGCAAGATTACTAAAAATTCCACGCGAAACCTTGCGCGATAAATTGGTCAGGCATAATATTGTTAACGGCGATAAATAGCCATCATCGGCGAAAATTCACCGTTTAAATTTTATTTTCATATTATCATTTCTAATCTTCTTTTCCAAATCTTTAAAAAAATGACCCTTTTCGAATATTTTCAAATTTTGAACACCATTCAAAAATGTGGCATTCGTTTTGAAATGCAATTTATCAATATACTTCAATCATAATATTTTTCCGCCATGAGGACTACAATTTTAAGTGGAAGCAGAGCAGTTAAAATTAAATTGAATTCTAAGCAAATAGATTCTTTCCACTATATAATTAATAAACAAAGGAGGTAGAATGAAGTTCACTAAAATCTTAATTGGTCTTATTGCCGTAGGATTAATGTTTAGTTTGAACAGTTGCGGTAAAAAAGAAACCGGTCCTATCAAAATAGGCGTACTTTTACCATTGACCGGTCATCAAGCGAATTTTGGAACTATGGAAAAAAATTCATACGAATTAGCAAAAGAAGAAATTAATGCAAAAGGCGGAATTAACGGCAGAAAATTAGAATTTGTTTATGAAGACGATACCGGTAAACCCGACGTAGGAAGATCGGCCGCAGAAAAACTTATTAATGTTGACAAAGTGCCAATGATTGCGGGCGGTTACAGTTCTTCGGTAACTTTTGCAGCCGCTGCCGTCGCTCAACAATACCGTACTCCTTTTTTGGTTAACACCGGTTCAGTCGATAAAATTACGCAGCCTGAAGATTTTAATTTAACTGTAAACGACGGTGATAAATTCTATATTTACAGAATGAATCCTCCTGTATCGGAATACGCATCGGGACTCGAAAGTTTATTATCCGAAGTTGTAAAACCAAAATCGGTTTATATCATTCATGAAAATACGGCTTTCGGAACAAAGGGAGCAAAATCATTTGCTAAAACTGCTAAAAAATTAGGTATTGAAGTTTTAGGTCAACAACAATATTCCGCGGGTACCGTCGATTTTAAACCTCTCTTGCTTAATGCAAAAAAAGCCAATCCGGATATGGTTTATATGATTTCTTATGTAATGGACGCAGCTTTATTAATGAAACAAGCCAGAGAAATTAATTTTACAACTCCTAAATTATACGTCGGCGCCGGTGCCGGTTTTACCATGCCTGCATTTAAAGAAAACGCCGGTAAAGCTTCCGACCATGTTGTTTCGGCTACTTTATGGCATCAAACATTACCGATAAAAGGAGCGAAAGAATACTACGATAATTATGTGAAAAAATACGGGGGCGACGGACCGGATTATCACGGTGCAGAGGCTTACTCGGCAGCTTACGTTGTAGCCGATGTTCTTACCCGTTGTAAAGGTGATTATTCTAAAGAAACAATTAAAAAAGCATTAGACAATACCGATATGATGACCGTTTTCGGTCCCGTTAAATTTGTTTCTTACGGAAAGAAAATTCATCAAAACAAAATGAAAACTTACGTAGTTCAATGGATTAACGGTGAGTTAAAATTAGTCTGGCCGAAAAATTTGGCGAATGCAAAATTTGAATATCCTATTGATTGGAAAAAGGTTTGGGCTGAATAATTTTTCTGACGCCGGGTAATATTAATTTTACGGATACCCGGCTATTCCTATTCCCCAAATGTTTTTAACGTAATTCTATTTGACATTTTCATAAACGGAGTTTTAAATGGAACTTTTTTTGCAAACACTTATCGGTGGTTTGCTTATAGGAGGCTTATACGCAATTATCGGAATTGGAATGACCTTAATAATGGGCGTGTTGGGAATAATCAACTTGGCACACGGACAAATTATGATGGTTGGAATGTATTTGGCTTGGCTCTTTTGGATGGCATTCGGTCTCGATCCTTATCTTTCACTTTTTCTCGCCGTACCTTTGGTATTTTTACTTGGTATTTTTCTTAGTAAATATTTACTCTATCCTTTAATAGAAAAAGATTCGATACTTCCCGAAAATCAAGTGCTTATGACGGTGGGAATCGGAATGGTTTTGGTTGAACTGGCACGTTTCATATTTTCAAGCGATTACAGATCCGTTAAAACAAGTTATTCCGATAAAACCATAATGTTAGGAAACATTTCCCTAAGCTGGCCTTTGGTTATAGCATTTGTTATTGCCATTTTACTTACGCTGGGATTATTTTGGCTCCTTATAAAAACCGATCTGGGCAGATCAATAAGAGCCACCGCTCAAGACCGCGACGCGGCAACATTAATGGGAATCAGCTCAAAAAGGATTACAATTTTAACTTACGGAATTGGCAGCGGCTTGGTAGGAGCAGCCGGAATTTTATTACTTCCAATTTATTATTTATTCCCGGATGTCGGACCTATTTTCACCGTAAAAGCATTTGTAATTACAATCCTCGGTGGATTGGGTTCGCCTATAGGCGCAATAGCCGGCGGTATAGTATTGGGAATAGCGGAAACATTCGGCGCTACTTATATTTCTATGGGATACAGAGACGCCGTCGGTTTGGTAATCTTCTTGCTGGTATTGGTATTTCTGCCCGGCGGATTAAAACAAATATTTAAAATTTAGGTTTAATTTATGGAAGATAAAAATAAAAAATCACCGTTCGTAACAAAAGTTGAATTGGGTATTATCGCTTTTGCAATTATACTGCCATTCATATTCGATTCTTCCCCTTATTTTCAAGGGCTGCTTATTTTTGTATTGATGTGGGTAATATTAGGGACTTCATGGAATTTGCTTGCCGGTTATACGGGATTGGTTTCATTCGGTCACGCTGCTTATTTTGGTATAGGAGCATATGCAGCCGCTCTGCCTTATTATCATTTTCATATTTCTCCTTGGTGGGGACTTTTAACAGGTGGAATAGTTGCAGTAATTTTAGGATACTTACTGGGCATAGTAGTATTCCGGTTGCGCGGACCATATTTTGCATTGGGAACATTAGCTTCGGCGGAAATTTTACGGCTAATCTTCGGTGAGGAAGAATGGCTTACAAACGGTCATAACGGCATTTTATATATGACCACCTGGGTTTCCAAATATCCTTATTATTTTATTGCTTTAATATTGGCATTAGGCGCAATCTTTTCGGTAAAATTTGTAATGCGTACAAAAGCCGGTTATTATTTTCTTTCCATAAGAGAAGACGAAGACGCCGCGCAGGCTTTAGGAATAAATACAAAAAAATACAAAAATATATCTACCGTTATATCCACTTTTTGGGCCGGCATGGCAGGTGCGTTTTATATGATATATATGGGTTTTATCGATCCCGAAGTTGTTTTCGCTCTACACAATATTTCTATAATCACAATTTTAGTGGGAATAATCGGCGGTGTGGGAACAATTTGGGGACCTGCAGTTGGCGCTGTGGTGATGGTTTTGGTACAAGAATTATTCAGATCTTCAATTTTCGGACTGGCGCCTTCATGGGTTTCGGGTATGCATGCTTTTGTATTCGGATTGCTTGTGATTTTTGTTATTCTTTATATGGCCGGCGGTATACTTGGCGATTGGGATTTAATTAAAAAGAAATTAAAATTTTCACGCAAAGTGGAGACAAGTAAATGAGCATTCTTAGTCTTGATAAACTTACCAAAAACTTTGGCGGTCTTATGGCTGTTGACCACGTCTCTTTTGATGTTAACGAAGGTGAAATATTCGGTTTAATCGGACCTAACGGAAGCGGGAAAACAACAATTTTTAATTTGATAAATCATTATTACACGGCAACGGATGGTAAAATAATTTTTAAGGGTCAAGATATAACAAATAAAAAAACTTTCGAAATTGCCCGGCTTGGTATTGGAAGAACATTTCAAGTTGTAAAACCCCTGCGCAGACTCTCGGTTGAAGAAAACGTAATGGCTGCGGCTTTTGCACGCGAATCCACATTTGCCGGCGCAAGAAAAGTTGCAAGCGAGATGATTGACTTTTGTAATTTGACAAACGTAAGTAACATGAAAGCCGGCGGGCTGCCTATTGGCGGGAGAAAACGTTTGGAAATTGCCAGAGCCTTAGCTACAAGACCTTCGTTAATTTTATTAGACGAAACCGCTGCCGGATTAAATCCTTCCGAACTGGACGAAGCAATTGATATAATTAAAGGAATCCGTGATAAACTTGGAATTACTATAATTATTGTAGAACATATTATGAAAGTTATCATGAATATAAGCGACAGAATTCATGCAATTGCTTTTGGCGCAACAATTACCGAAGGTCCCCCGGCCGAAGTAGCTAAACATCCTACGGTTATTGAAGCTTACCTGGGTTCCGATTATAAGATGGAGGGACAAAATTATGCTTAAAGTAAATAATATAGATATGAGTTACGGAGATTTACAAGTACTCTGGGATGTAAGCTTCGAAGTAAAAAAAGGAGAAATAGTCGTTTTGGTAGGAGCTAACGGCGCCGGTAAATCTTCAATATTAAAAACTATTTCGGGACTTCAAAAAATATCAAAAGGGTCTATTGAACTGGAAGGTGAAAATATAGCAAACGTTCATCCCAGCGAAATTATTAAAAGAGGGATTGTTCACGTACCGGAAGGCAGACGCTTATTTAATGAAATGACCGTGGAAGAAAATTTGATTATGGGATCGTTATACGGCGAAGCTAAACAAAAACGAAATGAAACCATAGAGGAATGTTATACATTATTTCCGCGTTTGAAAGAACGTAGGAAACAATTAGCCGGAACTCTTAGTGGAGGCGAACAACAAATGGTTGCCGTTGCCCGGGGCCTTATGTCTCATCCTAAAGTGTTAATGCTGGATGAACCAAGTCTGGGTTTGGCTCCTGTTCTTGTGCAAGATATTTTCAGTATTATTAAAAGTATTAACAAACAGGGCATTACAATTTTATTAGTCGAACAAAACGTTCAATCGACTTTAACTTTTTGTGATAGAGCTTACGTACTGGAAAACGGAAGAATAGTATTGGAAGGTACCGGTCAAGAATTACTTAAAAATGAACATGTTAAAACTGCATTCTTAGGAATTTAAATAATACGAGGTATAATATGATTGTTAGCAAATGGATGAGTAAAAGAGTTGTCACAATTGACGAATCAGATACTTTATCTGAAGCTATTAATACACTAAAACGTAACAGGATAAGAAGACTTCCCGTCATAAAAGACGATAAACTGGTTGGGATTGTATCCGACCGCGATCTGAAAGAAGCCGCACCATCAAAAGTGACTTCCTTGGATATGTGGGAATTACATTATCTTTTATCCAAAATTAAGATAAAAGATATAATGAAGCGGAATATTATTACTATTAATCCCGGAGCTTCAATTGAAAAGGCCGCTATGCTTATGTTCGATAATAAGATAGGCGGTTTACCGGTTATTGAAAACAATAAGCTTGTTGGTATAATTACGGAACATGACGTTTTTAATGCATTAATTAATATTACCGGTGCCAGAATACCGAGCGTAAGAATTACAGTAACCATTCCCGATAAACCGGGCTCCATTAAAGACGTGTGCGATAAAATAAGAGAATTTGAATTTAAGTGTATTAGCATTCTTACAACTCATGTAGGCGTTGATGAAGGCTGGCGCGAGGTAATAATCAGGTTCCGTACTGAAAAAGAAATGATAGAAAAAATTAAAATAATACTTGAAAAAGACTATCCAAATGTTGTAATTTCGAAAGAATAATTTTGCACCCTAACAAACCGCATTTGTGTCCCGGGTTTTTCTTCTGCATAAATGCGGTTTTCTTTGAATTTTTAATACTCACCTCTTTTAGTTACATCAAACACTTTTAGAAAGTTGGGTTTTTCGTAACGTGAACGGTATTAGTGATTATGTTTTAATTATTAAAAATCCCATCTTATAAAAAGATGTGATTTTACATATATAACCAGGCTTTTAAATAAGCCCAACTTTTTTAAAAAGTTGGGCTTATAAATTCTACTCTCTTTTGTCATGCCGGT
>Ga0256841_1002772_pt1 | contig 13611 bp, 11 predicted proteins | sample 356308metaG_FD_185971 | JGI IMG/M metagenome (GOLD analysis project Ga0256841, IMG submission 185971) | Hydrothermal vent microbial communities from Mid Atlantic Ridge, Atlantic Ocean - 356-308 | ecosystem: Environmental > Aquatic > Marine > Hydrothermal vents | place: Atlantic Ocean: Mid...
ATATGATGCGAACCGTAATCAATGTTACCGGAGATGCTACTGTTGCAACTATCGTAGCTAAAAGTGTAGGAAAATTACATCCCCCCAAACCTAAGGAATGGGATGATTATTTGTAAGGGACAAGAAATATAGAATAAATAAATTTTATTTTCTTACAAAGTCAATTATCTTATCAATCACTTCCTTATTTTTTAAAATACGGTTATGTCCCAAACCTTCCGTTATAAATATTTCGGCATTTTGTGCCTGTTTATAATTATTTTCGGCATCTACCAAAGGAACTTCCTTATCTTGTTTATCATGGATAATTAAAATAGGTTCTTTGATTTTTTTTGTGTTATTGCTTCCGTGAAATTCAAAAATACTTTTCCCTGTAATTTTCTCAAAAACAGCGATTAATTTCTCAGCAACAATGGGTTTTAATTCCAACATTTTAACAAAACCATTGAAAATATTAAAAATTGAATCGGGCGTTCCGATTACCACAAGTTTCTTAAAAATGGGCTTTTCTCCTTGTGTATTTAACAAAGAAATTCCGCCCATAGAATGTCCTACCGCTATTTCAAAAGGTCCAAAGACTTCCGAAATTTTTTGTATGGTTTTTATATATTCGGGCATCATGGTTTTTTTTCCGGTGGATTTTCCATGCGCCGGTGCATCAAATGAATAAACTTCATATCCTTCTTTCAATAATGCATCAATAATTTTGAATAATTGTGTAGCTCTCCCCGACCAACCATGAACAACCAAAGCTTTCTTATCACCTTCGCCCCATTTATAAACTGCTATGGATTTATCAATTTCAGGAACTGCTATAAAATTGATATCGGCTTTTTCAAACCAAGGTTTTTCTCCTTCGGGCATCTTATGTTTGATGGGTTTTTGAAACAAAAATCTTACATATTTTGTTGCCAAATCGGGAGAAATACTTTGTAATAATTTTCCGATATTTATAATTATCCTTGGAACTTTTAAGGAAGGACCGGTTTGCGATTGCTGTGCCATTTTTTCTATTTTTGAAATGCTAATTTACAAAATAAATATGTCCTCTGCCGTGTTCCGTAATGTTAAAAATTTGCGGTTGATGATAGATATAAATATCACCATATCCATACAAATCACCCGATAATTTATTTAGCGGATATACATGTATATCATTACTTGAACGTTGAAAAACTCTAACCGTATCGGCCATCAGATTTTTTCCTTTAAAAACGGGAGCTACTCCATAAAATCCTACAAATAGTTGATGAACATTTCCCGTTACTTTAAAGATACTTCTTCCATTTGCAACGATATCCAATTTATTTACTTGCAGGTCTAAATCAAAATCGGCAATGTTATTGGTTCCTACTACATTGTTTTCACTAACAAGCTTCAAATAATTGAAATGTAAAGTATTTCCTGAATTAATTTTTAGATCCGTATTGGCTACTATTTGTTGAATTTCATCTACTTTTAAGCTAATATAAGCAATCGCTTTGGAATTTTTAACCATGCAATGAGTATTATTAGTAATTTCTAATTTCCTATTAACTATTTCAACATCAATATTATCCATAATATTTTTATCAGCCTTGATACTTATTTCGTTATGATCATCATCTATCAATTTGAGCTGAATTAAAGGATTAACTTCAATAGTATCAAAATCATTCAATAAAAAAGTTTCCGTTTTTTGTTCTCCGCTGAAATTACAATTCAACTTGTATTTATTACACGAAAACATAAGAGATACAAACAACAGTAAGAAATATTTTTTCATTTTTTAAAAAATTTTATATGCCATAAAAAATTCCAATGCCTCAGCACGTGAAAAAGAATGAAATTTTAAAGATAATCCCAATATAGCTTTTGTATTATTAAAATAATATTTAAAAAGAATTCTATTGTAATATCTGGTTTCAAAATGATAAGGATAATAAATATAATATCCCATTCCCAAATCAATACCAATTTTTTTAAAAAAAAATTCATAAGAGCTAAAGAGACCTAATCTTTTAAAATCGGTATTTTTCTTAATTTTGAATTCAGGAAAAGCAATACTTTCATAAGCAATCTGTTCTTTGAGAAAATAAGATAAAAACAATTCGGTTCCAAATGAAATTTTATGTTGTTGATTTAAAAATTTTGAAATTTGAATACCGGGAATAAAGAAAGGATATTGCCCGCTATTAATGTAATCTGATTCATTGACTCCAAATCGTAAAAACCCAAATAAATTCCATTTTTTATTAACAACTGAATATTTTCTTCTAAATTTCTGTGGTTTATTTCTTAAGTCATAATTCAATCCAATATTTAAACTAGGAATATTAGCACCATAATTTGGTGAATGTAAATTAGCACTTGAATAATGAAAAATTCCCACACCCATTTCCAAACCAATATTTTTAATAATTTTAGGATATCTGAAATATAAAAATAAATCTAGAGGTAAACTGAGATATGATCCAAAAAAATAATTTTTGGGGTTAGATTTTTTATTGTATGGATGTGTATTATATGCTATACCTTGTGATAAACGAAATGATAAATTGATACGATGTGTTGGTTTTATCAAATAAAATTCCATAAAAGCAAGAAATGCAAAGTTTTTACCCAGTTCTTCATCTTTATAATCATGAATTAAAAAACTTAATCCAAAATCTGAATAACCAAAATCATTAAAATCTTTTTTAGTATAAAAATTACTTTTTTGCCAATTAATTTGAAAAGAAAAAGGTGAATTTTTTTCAAAGATATAATTAGATTCGACTCTAGAAAAATTATATCCCATGTTATAGTCTGCAGAGAAAAGACTTTGATGGAGCTGCCCTACCGAAAATTGATATGTAAAAAAAATTATATATAAAAATAATTTCCATTTCATAAGCACAAAAATATAAATAAATTAACTTTGCTTTGAAAATAAAATAATATTTTTGTAACAAAATATACCAAAAAGCTTATTCTATGAAATATTTCACTCAAATCATCCGATATATAGTTGCTTTTGTTTTTATTTTTTCGGGTTTTGTAAAATTGATTGATCCTATTGGAACTAAAATAAAAATGCTTGAATATTTTGGCGAAGATGTTTTAAATTTAACCTTCCTCAATCCATGGGCTTTGCATATTTCTATTTTTATAATTATTTTGGAATTTGGATTGGGTATTTTTCTGTTGTTTGGCTTATATCCAAGATTTACCACCAGAAGTTTATTAATTTTAATCAGTATTTTTTTATTTCTCACTTGGTATTCCGCCTACTACAATAAAGTAACTGATTGCGGGTGTTTTGGCGACGCCGTAAAATTGTCAACATGGCAAACTTTTTATAAAAATATTATATTGATAATACTGATAATATGGCTCAATATTCACTATAATGAAATAAAAACTTTATTTGGGAAAAAAATTTCTACAGCCCTGGCATATACATTGGTGTTAGCAGGATTTATACTTTCAATTTATACCCTGTATCATCTACCCATTATAGACTTTCGTCCCTATGCTGTAGGAAAAAATATTCCGGAAGGAATGATTATACCTGAGAATGCGCCCAAACCTAAATTTAATGAAAAATGGTATTATAAAATCAATGGTGAGACCAAAGAATTTACTACTGAAGAAAAGCCGTGGAATATACCCAATGCTGAGTTTGTAAAACGTGAAACCGAAGTAATTTCTGAAGGATACCAACCACCTATACATGATTTCAGTATTGAAAATGATACAGAAGGTGATGTAACAAAAAAAATCTTAGACACTGATGAAATTTACATGATTATTTCTTCAAATCCAAGAAATATCTCTGAAAAAGCGAGAGATAAGATTAATCGGTATGCAAAAAAAATACTGAATGAAAATAAAAAAATCATCGGTTTATTTTCCGAAATTGATGAAAATTTACAACAAAAGTTCAAATTTCCCTTATATCTTACCGATCAAACCACTTTAAAAACTATGATACGCAGTAATCCGGGAATTATAAAACTTCATAAGGGAACGATTGTTGAAAAAAAATCTTGGCGAAGCTTGCCTTAGATTTTTTTTAAATCATTCTACACCGTGCATACGTTTGCGTAAAAATTTGTTCAAACTCAGAATTATCAATCCGGCTAAAATAGGCACAAGAGTAAAAATCAGAAAAAAAGCCGAAATACTAAATCTATCGGCGATACTTTCGGAAGCTTCTGCCATCAATCCCGAGAGTTTATTGGCTAAACCGGTAAAAATATACCAAATTCCGAACATAAATCCGGTCATTCGCAAGGGTGCCAATTTACTGACATAAGAAAGACCGACCGGAGAAATAGCCAATTCGCCCATAGTGTGTAATAAATAAGCCAATAAAAGCCATATCATACTAACGGAAGCTGTTTTTGCACCGGCAGGTATAGACGAAGCGCCAATGGATAACATCGCAAAGCCGCTTCCCAAAAACAAGAATCCGATAAAGAATTTCTTTGCCGCCGAGAGTTTATACTTTTTCCATATTTCCGAATATAACGGAGCAAGCGCTATAATAAAAACCGGATTAAGTATCTGAAACCAAGTCGTATCGACTATGGGAGTATCCGAAAAAACTTTTTCTTTGACACGCAAAATGACCAAAATCCAAATAATAGCAAAACTAATGGTCGTAAACAAAATAGTCAAAGGATATTTTTTAATAATTGCTTTGGCTAAATCATATATAACATAAGTAAGCACCAACATCGGGACAATTGAAATAATCGTATCGATTACTTTATAAATCATAGCCCAGTTATCGGATAAAGTTCTAGCGGTATAATCACGAGCAAAAATGGTCATAGTAGTTCCCGCTTGTTCAAAACTTGCCCAAAAAGCAATGACAAAAAAAGCGATAATGAAGATAACCGTCAATCGGTCTCTTTCTATAGGGTCATAACGAAATAAACGATTTAATCCCAAAATTACCAATATAATAATTGATATGGGAAATAATAAAGTGGCGGTATCCACTTGAAAAACTTCTCCCGAAATATCAACTGAAAAAAGATTTAAAGGCAAGAAATGTCCGCCGCGTGAAATTACGTTAAACAAACCGTGAACCACCCATAAAAGAGCAAAGAAAACTCCGGTGGCTGCCAAAATTTTGTCGATTGGAGTAAAAGGTACACGTTTTTTCAGTTCCTCGAGGGGTAAATCAATGGTTTTCGGTTGGGGTTTATTGGCTTCTTCACCGAAAACATTTCTTGCAAAATAAAACTGTAACAATCCGAATAACATAAAAACACCCGCCAATCCGAATCCGAATTTCCAACCGTAATGTTCACCAATCCACCCTACAAGCAAGGTTCCTATAAAAGCACCGGAATTTACTCCCATATAAAAAATAGTATAAGCCGCATCTTTCTTATTACTATGGGCAGGATACATTTTGCCTACAATAGACGACATATTGGGTTTGAATAATCCTGTCCCAATGACCAATAACAAAAGTCCGATATAAAAAACAAATTTCAAATCCATTCCGATATTCAAATCCGAGAGTGCCAATGCAGCGTGTCCTGCTGTAATTATTGAAGCCCCAACAATAACAGTTTTCACGTGTCCCCATTTATTATCGGCAAGCCAACCGCCAAGCATCGGCAGGAAATATACTAACATCACATACCAACCGTATAATGCATAAGCCTCTTTACGTTCCCATTGCCAACCTCCGTCTATAATTTTTGCAGTTAAAAAAAGTATCAATAAAGCCCGCATTCCATAATAACTGAAACGTTCCCACATTTCGGTAAAAAACAATACGAATAAACCTACGGGATGACCCAAAACTTGTGCTTGATTATGTGCTTGTCCGTTATTTTTCATAAATAAAAAGTTTGCTTGCTAAAATACAATTTTTTGTAAAACAAAAATGGCTACCTTAAATTCAGGTAGCCAAATGTTTAATAAGTCTAACAAATTATTTTTTCTGACTTTGCAATAACCTACGCATTTTATTTATTTTGGTAATTCTTGGTTTGTGGTATTCAGCATTCTTTAAATTATTTTTTAAAGGTTGCATAGGATCAATTCCAAATCTATGATCTTGATAGAAACGTCTTTTTGCAACTATTCTATAAGAAAATTTTATATTGGAATGTCCATTAGCTTTTTCTTTAACCGTAAAACCCTTACCATCACTATCAGGAATAAAATAAAGACCATTACATTCACCTTGTTCTTGCAAAAATACATGCATCGGATGATTTGAATCGATAAAAACGGTTTGATTAAACATTTTATCTAATTTTATATGTGTCTTTCCGTTATGTAATTCTCCTACGCCCAAATCTTCAAACCATATTTCAGGACTTTCCATGGAATATAATAATTGATTTCCTTGAGTTGTCGGTACAGATGCACTTTTTGTTCCTGTAATAGCATGATCTCCATCAAAATAACCGGCATAAGCTGTACCTGAATTAGATTTATTAAGTCCATAAACACCAATACTTGAAGCAAAATCAGCCCCACCAAAAACTCCAATATCCAATGTATTCGTTCCATTATATGGAATATCATCATAAGTAATTCCATAGCCCAAACCGGCTACACCAACACCCCAGCCGGTATAATCACCTAAAACACCAATTTCATGAGAGCCAAAGGTAGCACTTTCGCCAAAAACTCCTGACGAAAATCGAGTACTTCCTTCATTGGTTATTCCATGAATACCATAAGAGTTTGCCGTATCAGTATTATTATTAGTGCTTTTTGTAACCGGCTTACCTGCCAAATTTTCAATGATTTCCAATTTAGAATCAGGTGCATTAGTTCCAATTCCTACATTACCATTAGATTTTAAAATTGTCATTCTTGTAGTCCCTTGCGTTTGTAAATTTAGATCTTCATCATAGCTACTGATAATCCCCTCATTTACATAAACCCTTTTATTAAAATAAAATTTACTTCTATCGGTTAGAAAATGAGACCAACCGGAATTAACCGGTCCAACAACTACATAACCATTATCCGTATTAATTTTTAACGCTCCATTTTGATCTCCCCTAATACTACCATTTATTTCCAGTTTTTCTTGAGGAGTTTCCGTATCAATTCCAACATTGCCATTGGAATTCAAAATAGTCAAATGTGTATGATATTGAGTTTGTAATTTTAAGTCCTCATCATAACTACTAATAATACCCTCATTAACAACTAGTTTTTTATTAAAATAAAATCTAGGTCTATTTGTATAAAAATGTGCAAAACCTCCATTTTTGGGACCAATATCCAAAACTCCATAATCAGTTTTGATACGTAAAGCACCTCCTTGCTGATTTCCTCTAATATTTCCATTGATTTCCAATTTTTCTTGTGGATTTGAGGTTCCAATTCCAACATTACCAGAAGGCAAACTATACATATTGTTACCATCAACTTTCCAGTCATCATCTGGTTGTGTTGATAAATTAACCCAGGATGTTCCGTCATAATAATAAAAACTGTTATCATCAGTTACATAAACAGTTAAACCTGTAGCAGGAGAAGCAATATTATCTCTATCACTTGCTGTCATTCTCGGAATTAACAAACCTGAATCAGTAGACTGAATATCCAACATTGCTGATGGATCCGGTGCTGAACCTGAATTATTAATAGCAACTTGCGCTTGGAAATTATACATAGATAATACCAAGATAAAAAGTAATAATTTTTTCATAATATGTTGTTTTAAATAACAAAGTTATAAAAAATATAATTTATTACCTAAAAAAAATAAACTAAAGCAATATTTTATAATGTATAATCAGCTTTTATATCCAAACCTTCTCAATTGTTCATCTTTTTTTCGCCAATCTTTGTTTACTTTAACATATAATTCCAAATATATTTTCTTACCAAAGAATTTTTCCAAATCTTTTCGAGCTTCGGTTCCAATACGTTTAAGTCCGGCTCCTTTATGACCAATGATAATCCCCTTTTGTGAATCTCTTTCTACATAAATTATAGAACGAATACGTATTATGTTACCCTCTTCTTTGAATTCCTCAGTATCCACTTCCACCGAATAAGGAATCTCTTTTTTAAAATGTTTTAATATTTTTTCTCGTATTTTTTCGTTTACGATGAATCTTTCAGTTTTATCAGTCAATTGGTCTTTTCCAAAATAAGCCGGACCTTCGGGCAATTTATTCAATATTTCATTAAAAACTTCTTGAATACCAAATTTGTGTAAAGCAGAAATAGGGAAAATTTTGGCATTGGGTAATTTTTCTTGCCAAAACCTAATATATTCTTCCAATTTCTCTTGGTCTGTTTGATCAACTTTATTTATCAACAGAAAAACAGGAACTTTTGCATTTTTTAATTTTTCAAAAAACGCTTCATCTTTCAAATCCTTCTCGCCGGCTTCCACCATATATAATATAATGTCTGCGTCATCCAAAGATTCCTTGACAAATTCCATCATAGATTCTTGCAACTCATAGGCAGGTTTAATAATTCCCGGGGTGTCCGAAAAAACCACTTGATAATTATCTCCATTGACTATTCCCAAAATTCTATGACGGGTAGTTTGTGCTTTGGGCGTGGTAATTGCCAACTCCTCTCCTACTACTGCATTTAAAAAAGTAGATTTCCCTACGTTGGGATTTCCAATAATGTTTACAAATCCGGATTTATGTTTTTTTTCTTGATTCTTTTCTTGCATTCTTTTTATTTTATAATCCATCACTTCAAAAATCATTCATTTATTCCGATATCTGAAAAATTGTCAGAAATTAAATTCTTTTCTTTCGCAATTCAAAATTTTGTCCTAAATATACTTTTCTGACCATCTCATCTGCAGCCAATTCTTCCGGTGTCCCGTGTTTTAATATTTTTCCTTCAAAAAGCAAGTAGGTTTTATCGGTTATAGCCAAAGTTTCCTGCACGTTGTGGTCGGTAATCAAAATTCCGATATTTCTATCCTTCAAATGGGCTACAATTCTTTGAATATCTTCCACTGCTATGGGATCTACTCCTGCAAAAGGTTCATCCAATAAAATAAATTTCGGATTGGACGCCAAAGCACGAGCAATCTCAGTTCTACGGCGTTCTCCACCTGAAAGCAATTTTCCCAAACGTTTTCGCTTTTCGGTTAAACCGAATTCTTCTAACAAACTTTCCAATTTTTCTTGTTGTTCTTTTTTAGACAGACCGGCAAACTCCAATGCTGCATTAATATTATTTTCCACACTTAAATCCCTAAAAACCGAATTTTCCTGTGCCAAATATCCGATACCCATTTGCGCACGTTTATACATAGGATATCCCGTGATATCATTACTATCCAATAAAACACTTCCGCTATCGGGTTTTATTAAGCCCACCACCATATAAAAGGTTGTGGTTTTTCCTGCTCCATTCGGTCCTAATAATCCCACAATCTGTCCTTGCTTCACTTCCAATGAAACACCCTTTACTACTTCTTTTGAACCGTATTTTTTTACCAATTTATCGGTTTGTAATTTCATAAAAACTAATTTTAATTAAGTGGTGGTTATGTCTGTTCTTTGTTTTTTCTCAATCATTTTAGCAATGTAAATACTTACTTCATATAAAATCAGCAAAGGAATGGCTACAATAATTTGACTGATTAAATCCGGCGGAGTAATAAAAGCGGCCAAAATCAAAACCAAAATAATGGCATATTTTCTGTTTTCTCTCAAAAATCCCGAAGTTATTAATCCGAATTTTGCCAAAAAGAAAATAATTACAGGCAATTCAAAAACAATTCCATTAGCAAGAATTGTTGTTCGTATCATAGACAAATATGAAGCCAACTTAATTTGATTGGTAATTTGATCCGTAATATTATAATTCCCGAAAAAGTTAATAGACAAAGGAGTGATAATATAATATCCGAAAAGAATTCCCAAACTAAAAAGAACAGAACTTACGACAATAAACATGATTCCGGCTTTTTTTTCTTGTTCATAAAGTGCCGGACGAATAAATTTCCATAATTCATACAAAATATATGGAAAAGCTATAACAATTCCAAATACAATTGAAGTCCATACATGAGCCGAAAATTGTCCGGTCATTTGCAGGTTGGTAATTTGTATCGGGATTTTTTTGATACAAAGAGATTCACTAAACTCACACAATTTTCTGTATGTGATAAAATCCGGATTTTTGGGAGCAAAAATAATATGATCAAAAACATACTTTATATTTATGGCAACAATAATTGCTCCTACAAAAATGGCTAAAATAGAATGTATCAAAAATTTTCTTAAATCACGTAAATGATCAATAATGCTCATTTCTTTTTGTAACTCATTCATAACAATCCTTCTTTTAATAAATCATGTAAATGAATCATTCCGCAATATTTTCCCTTTTCATTGACAACCAACAACTGATTGATATTATTTTCCTTCATTCTTTTGAGTCCTTCTACTGCCAAATCATCTAATTTAATTGTTTTTGGATTTTTACTCATGATATTTTCTGCATATAACTTATGAATATCTATATTTTTTTGTAACATTCGCCTAACATCTCCATCGGTGATAATTCCTTCGATTTTATTTTGATTTAAAACAGCCGTAGCTCCCATTCTCTTCTTGGTAATTTCAATAATCACATCTGAAATTGAATCTTTGGGTTGAGATACTGGGATATTTTTGGAGTCAATAATATCGGAAACTCTTAAATATAATTTTTTACCCAAACTTCCTCCGGGATGATATTTGGCAAAATCTTCCTCTTTAAAACCACGTGCTTGTAATAATGCAACTGCTAAGGCATCTCCCATCACCATTTGCAATGTAGTGCTGGTTGTAGGAGCCAAATTATTCGGGCATGCCTCTTTTTCTAAAGGTGTAAATAATAAAATATCACATTTTTGACCTAAATAAGACTCCTTGTTTGCAGTCATCCCGATAATTAAATTACCAAAATTTTTTATCAAAGGAAGCAAAACTTTGATCTCAGGAGTATTACCACTTTTGGATATAATCAAAACTATATCGTCTTGTTGGATAATTCCCAAATCTCCATGAACTGCATCTGAAGCATGCATAAAAACAGCCGGCGTTCCGGTAGAATTAAGAGTCGCCACGATTTTTGTGGCTACATTGGCACTCTTACCTATTCCAGTTATAATCAATCGACCTTTGGATGATAAAATTTTTTTAACAGCTTGCACAAAAGAATCATCCAAACTATTTTGGAGATTTTTGATAGCTTGATGTTCAATACCAATAGTCAGTTTGCCGGTTTCCAATATCTTATTTAAATCGTTATTTTTCAATACACAAATTTTATAGCAATATAAATCAAATATGTATATATTTTATTTCAATGCAAAGTTAAGATTAAATTTTTATATGTTATAATTAAAATATTCAGGTTTTTTTTGTAATTTAGTGAATACAAAATACATTTTATTTGAGAAATGACTAAAGAAGAAAAGCAAGAACTTAAGAAAGCCCTAAAAAAATATTTTGGATTTGACACTTTTAAGGGTTTACAAGAAGAAGTAACTCAAAGCATTATGGATGGTCATCATACTTTTGCGGTGATGCCAACAGGTGGAGGAAAATCTTTAACTTATCAACTTCCAGCCCTATTAAAAAATGGGACTGCTATTGTAGTTTCTCCTTTGATTGCTTTAATGAAAAACCAAGTGGATGCGCTAAGAGGCATTTCCGAAAACAAAGGAATTGTTCATTTGTTAAATTCTACTTTAAATAAAACGGAAACCCGCCAAGTCATGAGCGACATACAAAATGGAATTACCAAATTGGTGTATGTAGCTCCGGAATCATTAAAAAAAGAAGAAAATCTTGAATTTTTTCGTAATGTTAATCTTTCGTTTATCGCTATAGACGAAGCACATTGTATTTCTGAATGGGGTCATGATTTTAGACCGGAATATGGTAATCTTAGACAAATCATTAATGATATCAATCCCAAATTACCTATTATTGCTCTTACTGCTACTGCAACAACCAAAGTCCAAGAAGATATTTTAAAGAATTTGGAAATCCAAAATGCAAATGTATATAAAGCTTCATTTAACCGTCCCAATCTTTTTTATGAAGTCAGACCCAAAACTCAAGATGTTGACAGAGAATTAATTAAATTTATCAAAGAACGTGAAGGAAAATCGGGAATTATTTATGCTTTGAGTAGAAAAAGTGTCGAACAGTTAGCTCAAATACTACAAGTAAACGGTATTAAAGCCATTCCCTATCATGCAGGCTTGGACAGTAAAACCCGAGCAAGACACCAAGATATGTTTTTGATGCAAGATATCGATGTTGTAGTAGCTACCATAGCATTTGGAATGGGAATAGATAAACCTGATGTGCGTTTTGTTATTCATTACGACATGCCAAAAAGTTTGGAAAGTTACTACCAAGAAACCGGTCGTGCCGGTCGTGACGATGGTGAAGGATATTGTCTGGCTTTCTATGCTTATAAGGATATGGAAAAGTTAGAAAAATTTATTACACAAAATAAATCCATCAGTGAAAAAGAAATTGCTGCTGCATTGCTCAACGAAGTAATTGCCTATGCCGAAACATCTATATCCAGAAGAAAATTTCTTTTACACTATTTTGGAGAAGAATTTGATCCCGAAAAAGATCCGGGTGGCGATATGGATGATAATGTAAGGAATCCCAAGAAAAAAATTGAAGCCAAAGATGAAGTGGTTAAAGTGTTATCTGTAGTGGAAAATACTCGGGAAATCTATAAACTGAAAGAGATTGTCCATACCTTAGCAGGTAAAGAAAATGCCATGATTCTTTCTCACAATACTCATAAACAAGATTTTTTTGGAATTGGCAAAGAAAAAGATGAACATTTTTGGACCTCATTGATACGACAATTATTGGTTAATAATTTTTTGAAAAAACAAATAGAAAATTATGGCGTGCTTCAATTGACTGAAAAAGGTAAAGATTTCATAAAAAATCCTGTTTCCTTTATGATGACCGAAGACCACAAATATGATGAAAAAACTCTTGCTGCCGGAAGAGCTACAGGAAAAACAGCTGTTGCCGATGAAACTTTACTCAAAATGCTCAAGTACTTACGTAAGGACGTTGCAAAACAAAAAGGAATTCCTCCATATGTTATTTTCCAAGAACCATCTTTGGAAGATATGGCATTGAAATATCCTACCAGTATCGAAGAATTATCCAAAATTTATGGGGTTGGAGAAGGAAAAGCGAGAAAATTCGGCAAACCATTTGTTGAACTTATACAAAAATACGTTGAAGACCATGATATAATGAAGCCGGATGACTTTATTGTTAAATCAACAGCACAACGTTCGGCTTTAAAAATTTATATCATTACCAGCACCGATCGCAAAATACCTTTGGATGATATAGCTGCAGCCAAAGGTCTGAGTATGGATGAACTGCTAAAAGAAATGGAACGTATAGTTTATATGGGTACCAAACTCAATATCGATTATTATTTGGATGAAATTTTCGATGAAGATCAATTGGAAGAATTACACGATTATTTCATGGAATCCGAATCGGATAAAATCAGTTTGGCTATGGAAGAATTTGAAGGTGAATATGAAGAAGATGAATTAAGATTATTTAGGATAAAATTTATAAGTGATATTGCTAACTAAAATAATAAAACTATGAACGA
>Ga0256841_1002773_pt1 | contig 13609 bp, 15 predicted proteins | sample 356308metaG_FD_185971 | JGI IMG/M metagenome (GOLD analysis project Ga0256841, IMG submission 185971) | Hydrothermal vent microbial communities from Mid Atlantic Ridge, Atlantic Ocean - 356-308 | ecosystem: Environmental > Aquatic > Marine > Hydrothermal vents | place: Atlantic Ocean: Mid...
AGAACAGTTGCTGTGGATACGCACCTTCGACACCGTCGAGGAGCTGCGGCAGGTCTTGCTCGAGTTCAAGGTGCGCTTCAATCAGCACTGGCTACTCCAGAGGCATCACTACGCCACGCCTGCACAGCTGCGAATCGCCCATGCGCCCGTGGCGGAGGCAGCGTGAATTTTGTGAAAAACAGTGTCCAGGATTTCGGGGGCTTTACATCCGTCTTTTATTGATCCCCCCGCCCGCCAACCCATCCGCCCCGGATGGGCTCCCCGGTGGCTTCGTTCAGGCGCTTTGATGCGCACCATCCCTGGTGCGCCCCCTTCAGGCGCACTGCGTGCGTCCAAATCAGCTCCCGGCTGATTTGTGGTTTATCGGGACGATCTCCGCGCCCGCTTTCAGCTTGTCGAGGTAGTCCGCCCAGTCCTGCATCATCTTGCGCCGCTCCGGCAGGTGTGCGGTGCGGTTGTAGGCGCGGCCATTGGGGTCGCGTACCGCATGGGCAAGCTGGTGTTCGATGTAATCGGGGCGAAAGCCCAGCACTTCATCGAGGATGGTTCGCGCCATGGCCCGGAAGCCGTGGCCGCTCATTTCGTCCTTCTCAATACCCATGCGCCGCATGGCTGAAAGGATGGCATTGTCGCTCATCGGGCGGTCGCCTTTGGGATTCCTTGCGCTGGGGAACACGTAACGCCCCCTGCCAGTAAGCGGGTGGAGTTCCTGCAAGATTTCGACAGCCTGGCGGGAGAGGGGAACGATATGCTGGGTTTTCGTTTTGGAGACCGTATAACGCCACTCTGCGGCATCCAGGTCGATGTCTTCCCATTCCGCATGGCGCAGCTCGCGGGGGCGTACAAAGACCAGCGGGGCGAGGCGGAGGGCGCAGCGGACAATCAGGGTGCCTTCGTAGGCGTCGATGGCGCGCAGCATTCCACCGACTTTCTTGGGGTCCGTCACTGCGGCAAAGTGGGTGCCTTTCACTGGTGGCAGCGCGCCTTTCAGATCGCCGGTTGGGTCACGCTCCGCTCGGCCGGTGGCCACCGCATAGCGGAAGATCTGTCCACAGTTGCCTAATGCACGGTGGGCGGTTTCCAGGGCGCCACGTTTTTCTATCCGGCGTACCACTTCGAGGAGTTGTGGCGCAGTGATTTCAGCAATGGGCTTGTCGCCGATCCAAGGGAAGATGTCCCGCTCCAGACGGCGGATGATCCGGTCGCCATGACTGGCTGACCAGTTGGGGGAGTGCTTGGCGTACCACTCCCGCGCTACCACCTCAAAACTATTGGCCTGCTTCGCTACCTTCGCCGCTTTCCTGGCCTTGCGGTGTTCGCCGGGATCGACCCCGGCCGCAACCTGCTTACGGGCCTCGTCCCGTCGTTCCCGGGCATCCTTCAGGCTCACATCGGGGTAGGTGCCGAGGGAAAGCAGTTTCTCCTTGCCGTCGAACCGATATTTGAATCGCCACCATTTCCCACCCTTGGGGGTGATGAGCAGGAACAGCCCGCGCTCATCAAACAGCTTGTACTGTTTGTCCTTGGGCTTGGCTTTCCTGATTGCGGTATCTGTCAGTGGCATTTTGGGGTAACTCTTCCGGTCGCTGCGGGGTAACCCCAAAAGTTACCCCTGCTAGGTTCAGGATTCTATGGGGTAACTTTAGACCTTAATTGGACAAGGAGGCAATAAAAAAGCCCGCTGTTATGCGGGCTTGTGGACTTTCTAGGATGTTTTCGGGAATCGAATTGGTGGAGGCGGCGGGAATCGAACCCGCGTCCGCAAGTCCTCCGCCACAGGATCTACATGCTTAGTCGGCCTATTGTGTTTGACCGCTGGCCACCCAGCCGACAGGGCAGTCCAACGGCGAGTCCGGTAAGGTTTTAGCGAATCCGCCCCGGACGTGCTTCATCGCGATCTCGTGAGATATGACGCCTGAAACCTGGACGCACGAGCACGGCTCCAGTCAGACGGCACTCTACCGGTGTTTAGGCGGCGAGTGCGTAGTTGTCGTCGTTGGCAACTATTGGTGTGCGGTTTGATTTACGAGGTGAACCGCACCTCGGCATGCACCTGGGGTTTTGCAACCTGCGTCGAAACCATGTCGCCCCCTGGTCGTTCCATAGGACATCCTAGCAGGAAAATGGTTTCATTTCGCGTCATCGTTCGGGGCAAAACCGGACAGGGTGTGCTGATGCCGGACCGGGGTGACGTCGCAATGGTGGTCACCGATTGTCGGCCTGCGAAGACGGAGAGGCGCAGGCCGGCCACCAGCGGAGGAAGGGCCTCCGGGATCGGCCGGACGGCCGTGGTCGGATTCTCTTATTGGTGCCATCTACGGGGCACGGGATGTGGATCCCAGTATGACAGGTGTCGCTGCCCACTGCGTCACCCACCCCCGGGGCTTTCCGCCCTCCCGCGCCTGGGCTATAAAGGGGGCATCCCTCCCGTTGGCCCTTGGAGTGCCGCCCCATGTCCTCGCGTCCGCTGCATCGAGCGCCCGGTCCCTTCTCCGTCCACCAGATCCGAGACGGCGACCCCTACGAGCTGGCCGACGGCCACCCCGTCGAGTGTCTTCCCAGCGGCGGCCGCCACGCCCGGGCCAATGTCTCCGGGGGCCTGACCCTGGAGACGGATCCCGAGGTGGATGCGGCCGGCTTCGACGCCGGCTTCACCCCCGATGAGCGGAACCTGCGCGCCCCCGACATCGCCGTGGGCAATGTCCCGGACGCGCCCGGCTGGGTCTCCGGTGCCCCGCCGCTGGCGGTGGAATACGCCGACATCGGTCAGGACGAGGCCGGGTTGCGGGATAAGGTGGCGGCCTTGCTGGCGGCCGGGACCCGCTATGTCTGGGTGGTGCGTCTGGCCGGGCCGCGGCGGGTGGAGGTCCACGAGCGGGACGGTGGGCGGTTCGTGGCCACCCCCGGTCAGGAGCTGAGGGCGCCGGGGGTGTTGCGGAACCCGGTGCCGGTGGAGGCCCTGTACGACGCGGACGCCGCGCACCGGGTGGCCCTGCGCAACCTGTTGCAGCGCCAGGGCTACGAGGATCTGGAGGCGGTGTTGCGGAAGGGATGGGAGAGGGGCCTTAGGGAGGGTGCCCAGAGAGGGCTCCGGGAGGGTCACGAAAAAGGGCTCCAGGAAGGCCAGGCCGCCATGGCCGTGCGTCTCGCGCGGCGCCTGATCACCGGCCTCGGGGAGGGCGAGGCGGCCCGCATCCGGGAGCTGCCCACGCCCCGGCTGGAGGCCTTGGTGGACGTGCTGCCGGATCTGGGGGACGTGGAGGCCCTGCGCGCCTGGCTGGCCGCCGGGCCCTGACCCATGGCGAGCCGCCATGGGTGCGGCATTTCCCCTCCGCCCGGGAGCAGGCCGCCTTCCTCGCGGCCTCTCTGAAAGAGCGGAACAGGCAGGGCGTGCCCTTGGGGGATATCTGTGTGGTGGCGCGGACCAACCGGGAGGTGGATGCCGTCGCCGAGGGACTGCGAGGGCAGGGGATCGGGGTGGAACGGATCGGGCGCGACGCCCTGCGGCCGGCGCGCCCCGATGTGGTGCGGGTGGCCACCATGCACCGGGTCAAGGGGCTGGAGTTCGACGAGATGGTGCTGGCCGGCATGAACGAGGGGCTGGTGCCCCAGTAGATCGAATCCCGGTGTGGATCGCGGTCTCTTGGTTTGTCCCTGGTGGTAGCATATACGTCCTCCGACACCCCGGAGCTGACTCGCAGAGGACCCTGCCTCCATGTTTACCGGTATCGTTCAGGCTATCGGCCGTGTGCAAGCCTTGGAGCCCCGCGGCGGCGACGTGCGCCTGCGTCTGGCCGCGGGCAGGCTGGAACTCGAGGGCGTGGCCTTGGGCGATAGTATCGCCGTGAACGGGGTCTGCCTCACCGCGGTGGAGCTGCATGCGGACGGGTTCGCCGCCGACGTGTCGCGCGAGACCCTGGAGGTGACCACGCTCGGGCGCCTGGCGCCGGGCAGCCCGGTGAACCTGGAGAAGGCCCTGACCCTGAGCACGCCCTTGGGCGGCCATCTGGTGAGCGGCCACGTGGATGGCCTCGGCCGGGTCCTGGAACGCCGCGAGGACGCCCGTTCGGTGCGTTTCCGCGTCCAGGCCCCGGCGGAGCTGGCCCGCTACATCGCCCCCAAGGGTTCCATCTGCGTCGACGGCACCAGCCTCACCGTGAACCGGGTGGAAGGCCGCGAGTTCGAACTCAACGTCGTCCCCCACACCCTCCAGGAGACCATCATGGACACCTATGCCCCCGGCCGCGAGCTGAATCTGGAGGTGGACCTGATCGCCCGTTACCTGGAGCGCCTGCTTTTCGGGGAGCGGGCGGCGGAGGCCGGCGGCGGGGTGACGGAGGCGTTGTTGGCGCGCGCCGGATTTCTGAAGTGAGGGTGCCCGGATGTCCTTGAACAGCACAGAAGAGATCATCGAAGACGTCCGCCAGGGCCGCATGGTCGTCGTCATGGACGACGAGGACCGCGAGAACGAGGGCGATCTCCTGGTGGCGGCGGAGTGCGTCACCCCCGAGACCATCAATTTCATGGCCCGCTACGGGCGCGGCCTGATCTGCCTCACCCTCACCAAGGAGCGTTGCCAGCAGCTGCGCCTGCCGCTGATGGTGAGCGACAACCGCGAGGCCCAGGGGACCGCCTTCACGGTCTCCATCGAGGCCGCCCGCGGGGTCACCACGGGCATCTCGGCGGCCGACCGGGCCACCACCATCCGCGCCGCCGTGGCCGCGGACGCCCAACCCCACGACCTGGTGCAGCCGGGGCATATCTTTCCCCTCATGGCCCAGCCCGGCGGGGTCCTGGTGCGCGCCGGGCACACCGAGGCGGGGTGCGATCTGGCGCGTCTCGCGGGTCTGACCCCGGCCGCGGCCATCGTCGAGATCCTGAACGAAGACGGGAGCATGGCGCGCCGTCCCGAACTGGAGGCCTTCGCCGCCGAGCACGGCCTCAAGATCGGCACCATCGCCGATCTCATCCACTACCGGCTGCGCAACGAGACCACCGTGGAGCGGGTCACCGAATGTACCCTGCCCACCGCTTACGGCGAATTCCGCCTGGTGGCCTATCAGGACATGATCGACCAAGAGCTGCATCTGGCCCTGATCCGCGGAGAGCCGTCGGCCGCCCGGCCGACCCTGGTGCGGGTGCACATGCAGCACACCCTGTGCGACCTCTTCGCCACGGTGCACAGCGGTTGCCACTGGCCCTTGCACAAGGCCATGGAGAGGGTCGCGGCGGAGGGCGAGGGGGTCATCGTGGTGCTGCGCAACCAGGACACCCCGCGCGACATCGCCGAGCGCATCCGCGATATCGACTTGCACGACTCGGGGCAGCCGATCCCCCCGCGCCCGAATCGGGGGGAGAAGAACCTGCGCACCTACGGCGTCGGCGCCCAGATCCTCATCGACCTGGGGGTGCGGCGGATGCGGGTGCTCTCGGCCCCGAGGGCCATGCACGGCCTCTCGGGTTTCGACCTGGAGGTGGTGGAGTACGTGGAGTTCGCATGATCCTCGGGATCGGCACCGATCTGGTGGACATCGAGCGCATGCGCGCCATCCTCGATCGCCGCGGGGAGGCCTTCGCCCGGCGCGTGTTCACCCTGGGGGAACGCACCCGCTGCGCCGCCCGGCACGATCCCCTGCCCTGTCTCGCCAACCGCTTCGCGGCCAAGGAGGCCCTGGCGAAGGCCCTGGGCCTGGGGATCGCGCGCATGGGCCTGCGCAACGCCGAGGTGGTCAATGCCGCCGGCGGCGCGCCGGGGTTCCGGCTGGCCGGCCGTCTGGCCCGCTGGGCGGCGCGTCAGCCGGGCCTGCGCCTGCACCTGAGCCTGTCGGACACCACCGCGCAGGCCCTGGCCATGGTGGTGGTGGAGGCGGAGAGCGGTGGCGTCCTGCCCGGCGACAGCGAGGTCTTCGGATGCGACTGAATACCTTCGGATATGGCGGCGGGCGGGTGATCCTGTGGGGGTTCCTGCTCTCGTCTCCGCTCGCGGCCGCGGAAAAGGTCGTCAAGTCCGTGGACGCCCAGGGCCACGTGACCTACTCGGATCATCCCCCCGCCACGGCCGCGCCGAGTACCGAGGTGGAGACCCTCCCCGGACCTTTGGGGCGGCCACCGGCCGCCGGCGGCGATCATCCCGATTTCCGGCCACCGTCGCCCGTCCCCCCCCGTGGCGGCGCCCCTGCCGTCGGCCCGCTGAAGGGCCTGCGCCGGCCATAGCGGAGGCGGTCATGAGTTCCGGGCCCCGTATCTCCCTGGTCCTGGGCAGCGGCGGTGCCCGCGGTCTCGCCCATATCGGCGTGATCCGCTATCTGCAGACGCAGGGGGTCCATATCGCCTCGATCTCGGGCTCCTCCATGGGCGCCCTGGTGGGCGGCATCTACGCCGCCGGCAGGCTGGAGGAATACCGCCTCTGGGTGGAGGCCATCACCCGCATGGACATCCTGCGTCTGCTGGACCTGACCCTGCACCCGGCCGGGCTGGTCAAGGGCGACCGCATCATCGCCACCCTCAAGGCCATGGTGGGCGAGCGCCGCATCGAGGATCTGCCCATCGCGTTCACCGCGGTGGCCACCGACATCGGCAGCGAGCGCGAGGTCTGGTTCGACCGCGGCCCCCTGTTCGACGCCATCCGCGCCTCCATCTCCCTGCCGGTCTTCTTCACCCCCGTGGAGCGGGACGGGCGGGTCTTTCTCGACGGCGGCATCGTCAACCCCGTGCCCATCGCCCCCACCTTCAACGACCACACGGACCTCACCATCGCCGTGAACGTCAACGGCGGCATGCAGCGCGACTACCGGCCGCCCCGGATGCGCCGCGCCGCAGAACCCGACCGGGGGATCGCCGAGCGCATCCAGGACTTCATCGCCCAGTTGCAGGGCGAGGACGGCCCCAGCACCGAGGCCGAATGGAACATGCTGGACGTGATCAACCGCTCCCTGGACATCATGCAGGGGGCCATCGCCCGCCAGCAGTTGGCCGCCTATCCCCCGGACCACCTGGTGGAGATCCCCAAGAACGCCTGTCAGGTGTTGGAGTTCTACCGCGCCCGGGAGATGATCGCCCTGGGGTTTCGCGCCGCCCGCGAGCGCCTGGGGCCGGTGTTCGCCGCCGACCCGCCTTGACCCCCAGGCACCCTCTCGGTTACTTTGATCCGTTTTCAGAACCAAGGCCGAACCGGCCTGTTTGGAGGGCCCAGCGGTGGAATTGAGCGGTGCCGAGATCCTCATCCAGTCCTTGATCGACGAGGGCGTCGAATATGTGTTCGGTTACCCCGGCGGGGCCGTTCTGCACATCTACGACGCCCTGGTCGCCCAGGGCCAGGTCAAACACATCCTGGTGCGCCACGAACAGGGCGCCACCCACGCGGCGGACGGCTATGCCCGCTCCACCGGCAAGCCGGGCGTGGTCCTGGTCACCTCCGGCCCCGGGGCGACCAACGCCGTCACCGGTATCGCCACCGCCTACATGGACTCCATCCCCATGGTGGTCATCACCGGGCAGGTGCCCACCCCGGTGATCGGCAGCGACGCCTTCCAGGAGGTGGATACCGTGGGCATCACCCGCCCCTGCGTGAAGCACAACTTCCTGGTGAAGGACGTGAACCGCCTGGCGGAGACCCTGCGCAAGGCCTTCTACATCGCCACCACCGGGCGTCCGGGGCCGGTGGTGGTGGATATCCCCAAGGACGTGGTGGATCCCAACGTCAAGATCCCCTACGAATATCCCAAGGAGATCAGGATGCGCTCCTACAACCCGGTGAAGAAGGGGCATCCGGGGCAGATCAAGAAGGCCGCGGACCTCCTGGTGGGGGCCCGCCGGCCGATGATCTACTCCGGCGGCGGGGTCGTCCTGGGGGACGGCGCCGAGGAGCTGGTGGACCTGGTGCGGGGGCTCGGCTATCCCATCACCAGCACCCTCATGGGCCTGGGCGCCTATCCGGCCGGCGACCGTCAGTTCCTCGGCATGCTGGGTATGCACGGGACCTACGAGGCCAACATGGCGATGCACGAGTGCGACGTCCTGCTGGCGGTGGGGGCGCGCTTCGACGACCGGGTGACCGGCAAGATCGAGCAGTTCTGCCCCAGCGCCACCATCATCCACATCGACATCGACCCCGCCTCCATCGCCAAAACGGTGCGCGTGGACGTGCCCATCGTCGGCCCGGTGAAATCGGTGCTCAAGGACCTGAACAAGGCCCTGCGCGGCCTCGGCCGCAAGCCCGACGCCGAGGCCCTGGAGGCCTGGTGGGAGCAGATCGGCCGCTGGCGGGCCATGGAGTGCCTGCGCTACGACCGTACCGGCAGCCGGATCAAGCCGCAGTTCGCGGTGGAGACCCTGTACCAGGTCACCGGCGGCGACTGTTACGTCACCTCGGACGTGGGTCAGCACCAGATGTGGACCGCCCAGTATTTCAAGTTCGAGCAGCCGCGCCGCTGGATCAATTCCGGGGGGCTGGGGACCATGGGCTTCGGCCTGCCCGCCGCCATGGGGGTGCAGATCGCGCATCCGGACGAACTCGTGGTCTGCGTCTCGGGCGAGGCGAGTATCCAGATGTGTCCCCAGGAGCTGGCCACCTGCAAGCAGTTCGACCTGCCGATCAAGGTGATGTTGCTCAACAACGGCTACATGGGCATGGTGCGCCAGTGGCAGGAACTCTTCTACGACGGCCGCTACGCCCATTCCTATGTGGACGCCCTGCCGGACTTCGTCAGGCTGGCGGAGAGTTACGGTCACGTGGGCCTGCGCGTGGAGCGGCCCGAGGACCTGGAGGGCGCGCTGCGCGAGGCCTTCGCCATGAAGGACCGCCTGGTCTTCCTGGACGTGATCGTGGACCCGGAAGAGAACGTCTACCCCATGATCGGCATGGGCAAGGGCCACCACGAGATGTATCTGCCACCGGAACGGGAGCTGGCCTGACATGAGACACGTGATTTCCATCCTCATGGAGAACGAGGCGGGCGCCCTGTCGCGGGTGGCCGGGTTGTTCTCCGCCCGCGGTTACAATATCGAGGCCCTCACCGTGGCCCCCACCGAGGACCCCTCCATGTCGCGCATGACCCTGGTCACCCGCGGCAACGAGGAGATCGTGGAGCAGATCAAGAAACAGCTCAACAAACTCATCGATGTCATCAAGCTCCAGGACCTGAGCGACGGGCCCCACATCGAGCGCGAGTTGATGATGGTCAAGCTGCGCGTGGTGAAGCACGACCGCGAGGAACTCAAGCGCCTGGCCGACATCTTCCGCGGCAACATAGTGGACGTCACCGAGACCAGTTACGTGGTGGAACTCACCGGCTCGGGAGACAAACTGGACGCCTTCCTGGCGACGGTGCCCGAGGGGCAGATCGTCGAGGTGGTGCGTTCCGGGCCGAGCGGCATCGCCCGCGGCGCCAAGGGCCTCGGGGTCTGACGGGTCCCGCGGCGGCGCCCCGCTTTTACATGCACAGACAGGGAGGTGGGCGTCGCCCACCCCACAGCCTTTTTCACAGTCTCTGAGGAATCCCCATGGCAATCAACGTGTATTACGACAAAGACGCCGATCTCTCCCTCATCCGCAGCCGGCGGGTGGCCATCATCGGCTATGGCTCCCAGGGCCACGCCCATGCCAACAACCTCAAGGACTCGGGGGTGGACGTGGTGGTGGGCCTGCGTCCCGGCTCCCTGTCCCAGGCCAAGGCCGAGGCCGCCGGGCTCAGCGTCCAGCCCATCCCCGAGGCGGTGGCGGGCGCCGATCTGGTGATGATCCTGGCCCCCGACGAGCACCAGGCGCGCCTCTACCGCGACCAGATCGGGCCGAACCTGAAGGAGGGCGCGGCCCTGGCCTTCGCCCACGGCTTCAATATCCACTACGGCCAGATCGAGCCCCGCGCCGACCTGGACGTGATCATGATCGCCCCCAAGGGCCCCGGCCACCTGGTGCGGTCCACCTACACCCAGGGCGGCGGCGTGCCCAGCCTGATCGCCATCCACCAGGACGCCACCGGCGAGGCCAAGGCGCTCGCCCTGTCCTACGCCTCGGCCAACGGCGGCGGCCGCGCCGGGATCATCGAGACCAGCTTCAAGGAGGAGACCGAGACCGATCTGTTCGGTGAGCAGGCGGTCCTCTGCGGCGGCACCACGGCCCTGGTGCAGGCCGGCTTCGAGACCCTGGTGGAGGCCGGTTACGCCCCCGAGATGGCCTATTTCGAATGCCTCCACGAACTCAAGCTGATCGTGGACCTGATGTACGAGGGGGGCATCGCCAACATGCGCTACTCCATCTCCAACACCGCGGAGTACGGCGATCTCACCCGTGGCCCGCGGGTGGTGAACGAGGCCACCAAGGCCGAGATGCGGCGCATCCTCGACGAGATCCAGGGTGGCGACTTCGCCCGTGAGTGGATCCTGGAGAACCAGGCCGGGGCGCCGCGTCTCAAGGCCCTGCGGCGCATGGGTCAGGAGCACCCGATCGAGGCGGTGGGCGAGCGTCTGCGGGGCATGATGCCCTGGATCGCGGCCAACAAGATCGTGGACAAGAGCAAGAACTGATCCCGTCACGGGGGGAGCGCCATGGCCGACTACATGATCCTGCCCAGCAAGGATGTGACCCGCATCCGCCTGTTGCGGGTGCCGGACGACTACGAGGCCCACGAGGCCTACCGCAAGGTCACCGGGCTGGTGGCCGGGGAGGAGGAGCGCACGGGCCGGGTGGACTGGGAGGCCATCGAGGCGGCCCTGGAAGAGGCCGGTTTCGAGACCCTGCCCTTCCAGCTCGGTCCGGCCCTGGACTGAAGCAGGGGCGTGCGTATCCACCTGCTGAGCGTCGGCTCGCGCATGCCCCCCTGGGTGACCGCCGGGTATGAGGAATATGCCGGACGGATGCCGCCCGAGTGTCGTCTGAGCCTGCACGAGATTCCCCAGCCGGCCCTGGGACGCAAGGTGGATGCGGCACGCCTCAAGGCGGAAGAGGGGAGGCGCCTGTTGCAGGCCATCCCCAAGGGCTGCCGGGTGGTGGCCCTGGACCCGCGCGGGCGCGCCTGGGATTCGTCCGGCCTCGCCCACCGCCTGGGCGACTGGCTCGCCGGCGGCCGCGACCTGGCCCTGCTGGTGGGCGGTCCCGAAGGCCTGTCCGCGGCCTGCCTGGAACGCGCCGACGAACGCTGGTCCTTGTCTCCGCTCACCTTTCCCCATCCCCTGGTGCGGGTGATCCTGGCGGAACAGCTCTACCGTGCCTGGAGCATCCTGCGTGGCCACCCCTACCATCGCCGGTGAAGATCCGTCTCGCCTCCGCCTCGCCCCGCCGGCGGGAACTTCTCGAACGGATCCGCGTCTGCGTAGAGGTGAGCCCTATCATCATGGACGAGTCCCGCCAACCCGGTGAATCTCCCGAGGCCCAGGTCCGCCGCCTGGCCCGGGCGAAGGCCGAGGCGGCGCGTGAACACTGGGGCGACAGCCCGCCCATCCTGGCCGCGGATACGGTCGTGGCGTTGGCGGACCGGGCGCTGGGCAAGCCCCGGGACGCGGCCGAGGGGATCGCCATGTTGCAGGCCCTCGGCGGGCGCAGCCACCAGGTCCTCACCGCCGTGGTCCTGGCCTGGGACGGCCGCCTCGAGGAGGCCCTGAGCCGCACCCGGGTGTGGATGGGCGCCATCCCCCGAGCCCGCGCCGAGGCCTACTGGGCCACCGGCGAGCCGGCCGACAAGGCCGGCGCCTACGCCATCCAGGGCCTGGGGGCGCTGTTCGTGGAACGGATCGAAGGCAGTTGGTCCGGCGTGGTGGGGCTGCCGCTGTTCGAGACCGCGGCCTTGCTCGCCAAGGCCGGGATCGACCCCTTTTCGGAAAGGCCGCCCCCATGAGCGAAGAGATCCTGGTCAACGTCACCCCCCCCGAGACGCGCGTGGCCCTGATCGAGAATGGGGTGGTGCAGGAGATCGTGATCGAGCGCACCGCCTGCCGGGGCCTGGTGGGGAACATCTACCGGGGGCGGGTGTCGCGGGTGTTGCCGGGCATCCAGGCCGCGTTCATCGACATCGGCCTCGACCGGGCGGCCTTTCTGCACGTCAACGAGATCGCGCCGTCCGACGCCGAGGGGCGTCAGTTGTCCATCGACGAACTGGTGCGCGAGGGCGACCGCGTGGCCGTACAGGTGGTCAAGGACCCCTTGGGGAGCAAGGGGGCGCGGCTCACCACCAACCTCTCCATCCCCTCGCGCTACCTGGTGTTCATGCCGGGGGTGGAGACCATCGGGGTATCGCAGAAGATCGAGGACGACCGGGAGCGTCAGCGTCTGCGCCAGGTCCTCTCGGATCTCTCGCGGCAGATCGGGGGCGGTGGCTTCATCGCCCGGACCGCGGCCGAGGGGGCCTCGGCCGAGGCCCTGGAGGCCGACCTGAAGTTCCTCTCGCGGCTCTGGTCGAGCATCCAGGAGCGCCTCGACGCCGCCTCGGAGGTGGCCCTGGTGCACGAGGATCTGCCCCTGGCCCTGCGTGCCCTGCGCGACCTGGCCGGTCCCGAGGTGGAACGCATCCGCTTCGACTCCAGCTCCAACTACGAGCGCGCCCGCACCTTCGCCACCCAACTCATGCCCGAGATCCTGCCGCGCCTGGAGCGCTACCGCGGGGAGCGCCCCCTGTTCGACCTCTATGGTGTGGAAGACGAGATCCAGAAGGCCCTGGAACGCAAGGTCCAGCTCAAGTCCGGGGGGCATCTGGTGATCGACCAGACCGAGGCGATGACCACCATCGACGTCAATACCGGCGCCTTCGTGGGCCACCGCAATCTCGAAGAGACCATCTTCAAGACCAACCTGGAGGCGGCCCAGGCCATCTGCCGGCAACTGCGCCTGCGCAACCTCGGCGGCATCATCATCGTGGACTTCATCGATATGGCCGAGGAGGAGCACAAGCGCCAGGTCCTGCGCGCCCTGAACAAGTGCCTCGCCCGCGATCACGCCAAGACCCACGTCAGCGAGGTCTCCTCCCTGGGCCTGGTGCAGATGACCCGCAAGCGCACCCGCGAGTCCCTCGAACACGTCCTCTGCGAGCCCTGCCCCTGCTGCGGCGGGCGGGGCTCCCTGAAGACCGCCGAGACCACCTGTTACGAGATCTTCCGCGAGATCATGCGCGAGGCCCGCCAGTTCGACGTGGAGACCCTGTTGGTGCTGGCCTCCAGCGAGGTGGTGGACCTCCTCCTGGACGAGGAATCCACCCATCTGGCGGAGTTGGAGGACTTCATCGGCCATCCCATCCGCCTGCAGGCGGAGGCCCTCTATACCCAGGAACAGTACGACGTGGTCTTGATCTGACACCGGCCAAGGATATACCCGTCGCACGTGAATATTTCGCTACTACGGCCGCCCCTCGCACCCCTGGGCTGTGTGGCGATTGCTCGCCATAGTTCCTGCGATGACTCGCTTCCGCGCCTCACCCAGGGGCACCAGGAACACCCTCGAAAAACGAGGAGTGGCACAGGGAAGTGCCGTTTACGGACCGAAGGACGGAAATATTCACGTGCGACGGGTATACAAGGCTCCCCCTCGCAAGATCGTAGATGAAACGTGTCGTCATTCCCCTGTGGCGCCTGCTCCTGCTGGGCGTGATCCTGGCCGGTCTGGGCATCGCCGGGGTGCGCCTGG
>Ga0256841_1002774_pt1 | contig 13607 bp, 13 predicted proteins | sample 356308metaG_FD_185971 | JGI IMG/M metagenome (GOLD analysis project Ga0256841, IMG submission 185971) | Hydrothermal vent microbial communities from Mid Atlantic Ridge, Atlantic Ocean - 356-308 | ecosystem: Environmental > Aquatic > Marine > Hydrothermal vents | place: Atlantic Ocean: Mid...
CGCACGCCCCCTTTGAACACAGGATAAGCGCTGATAGCACGACCATTAATGGTTTTTTCTATTTTTGCATTCATCCCCGGACCTGTTTTTCCGCGTTTTTCGATAAATTCAGAGCAAGTGATATGCCACCGAAGCTAATGCTCTGAATTATATAAGATGCTTTTTCCCGCTGGAATATTCCCGAAAGGGATAGACGGTAAAAATGTAAAGAATACCAACAGTCCGGCGTCGGGTATTCGTTGCAGCAATCGGGCAACTTTAAGAAAGTACAAGGTTTTCTCTGTATGATGTCACGATGATGTAAAGGTAAAGAAGCCCGACGCCTGCCGGTCTGTGCCGACGGGGTGCGAGCTGGTGTGATTGGCGGCGCCGCGAATGGCAGCGCCGGCAGAACGGACCGCCCCTGTAAGGACGCCGGTCAGGAGAATGGGCATAATAAGGATCTCGCCGGTTGGGCGGTCTATAACACCATGTATGAAAAACATTTCGGACTGACAGAACGTCCTTTCTCGATTGCGCCGGATCCACGCTTTCTGTACATGAGCCGGCAGCACCGCGAGGCGCTGGCGCATCTCCTGTATGGGGTCGGTGAGGGCGGTGGTTTCGTCCAGTTGACGGGCGAAGTCGGTACCGGGAAAACCACGGTCTGCCGCTGCCTGCTCGAGCAGTTGCCCGAACATGTCGATATTGCCCTGGTACTCAATCCGCGTGTAACCGCGCTCGAGTTGCTGGGCAGTCTGTGCGATGAGCTGAAAATACACTACGCGCGCGATACCACCAGCATCAAGGCCCTGATTGATGTACTGAATGCCTACCTGCTCGATTCGCACGCGCGTGGCCGGCGTACGGTGCTGCTGATCGACGAGGCCCAGAATCTCGGCACCGAGGCACTGGAACAGGTGCGCCTGCTGACCAACCTGGAAACCACCCGGGAAAAACTGTTGCAGATTATCCTGGTGGGTCAGCCCGAACTCCGGGAGCTGCTGGCACGGGAGGACCTGCGCCAGTTATCGCAGCGTATTACCGCGCGTTACCACCTGGAGCCCATCAGCCGGGAAGAAACCGCAGCTTATATAAGACATCGCCTGCAGGTGTGTGGTGCCAGCGCAACGCTGTTCAACGATACGGCAGTGGAGTTGATACACAAGCTGTCGGCCGGTGTACCGCGCCTGATCAACGTATTGAGTGACCGTGCCATGCTGGGCGCCTTCGTGGAAGGCAAACGCATGGTGGACGCGCCGATTGTCCAGCGCGCGGCACGTGAGGTGCTCCCCGAAGAGGGACTGGATGTGCCCGTCCAGGGAAAGTGGCGCTGGCTGGCGTTCAGTGCGGCCGTGGTGCTGGCAGCGCTGCTGGGTTACTTCCTTGCCGTGACGGTGCCGCTGCCGGAGCCTGCGCGGCTGGCCATGCATACCGTCGAGGAAGCGCCGACTGCAACGCAGCCGCTGCCTGCACCGGCTGAGCCGGCCGGACCTCCACCGCAACCGCTTGCCACTGTTGCCGGAGAAGCGCCGGCAGAAACGCAGGCATCACCCATGTCGGTTGCAGCGGTTGAGCCATCGGGCGGCGGTGAGCCGGCAGCGGACAGCTTGCAGCTGGCCCTGGCGCAGGCCGGACCTGACGCGGCTGCGAAGGCGTGGAAGGCCCTGTACAGGCTGTGGGGGGTGCGCGCGTCGGTGATCAACGACGAGCAGGCCTGTGCGCAGGCGCCTGCTGCGGGGTTGCGCTGCCTGCAGGGCGGCGGTAGCTGGACGGTGTTGACGAACTTCGACCGACCGGCCCTGCTGTTACTGGTCGCGCCCGAAGGCCGTCGTGTGCCGGTACTGGTGCGGGAGGTGATCGGTTCAGAGGTCCGCATCCAGGCAGGTGACCGCCAGTTACAGGTGCCGATCAGTGAACTGGAAAATCGCTGGTTCGGTGAGTACCGCCTGTTATGGAAAACACCGCCGGGTGGTTACGCCGCGCTGCGCCCCGGTGACCGCAACGATGCTGTGAAATGGTTGCGGGATCGTCTTGCCAGGGCAACCGGCCTGACTTCCATTGCACCCGACCCGCGCTACTACGACGCCGGTCTCAGGCAACTGGTGGAGTCCTTCCAGCGCGACCGGGAACTGAGTGCCGACGGTGTGGCCGGTGCCCGAACATTGATCAATCTCAACAACCTGGACCAGGGTGCATCGATACCGCGCCTGGGTGCTGCGGTTGCCGACAATTAGCGAGCCGATCCTGTGTCCTACATTCTCGAAGCATTGAAAAAAGCGGAGCTGCAAAGGGATATCGGCCAGGTGCCCGGTATCGGCAGTGAACACGAAAAACCGTCACGCAGCGTTAACGGCACCTGGCTGGCGATCGTGGCAGGCTTCCTGGCACTGAACCTGGTGCTGCTGGCATGGCTGTTGTGGCCGCAGGACGAACCGCTCCCCGCCGGCCACAGCGACCGGCCGGTGCAAGGTGATGCGGTCATTCGGGCGCCTGCACCGGCACAGGTTGCCCCGTCGCCTGCGCCCCCGGCGGTTGAGGTTTCCGTTCCGTCCCGTTCCGGGTTATCGGAGCCGAGCCGGGCCGCGACACCTGCATCACCGCCTTCCGCGCAGCCCGCCCCGCCGGTAACGAAGCCGCCGGTTCGGCCGGCGGTGGCACTCCCGGCGCCGGTGGCCCGGCCACCCGTCATAGAGCCGCCGGCAGAGGAGCCAAGCCGTAGTCCCGTTGAGAGTCTGCCAGTGTGGCCGCAGATCCCCGATCACCTGTTCCGCCAGCTCAGGGGGGGAATACGTCTGGATGTGCATGTGTACAGTGACCAGCCGCAGGACCGGTTTGTATTGATTAACCTGCAGAAATATCACGTGGGTGACCGATTACAGGAAGGCCCGCTAGTGGACGAAATAACTCCGGAAGGTGTGATATTGTCATTCCAGGGGCAGCAGTTCATGGTGCGCGCCCAGTAGGGTGCTTTCGGGTATATATAGATGATAAAAAAAATGATGTTGTTGGGGCTGTCGCTGTGCGCGGTGGTTGCCGTGTTCCCCGTACAGGCAGCGGACACGGGGACAAGACGTGATACCAACCAGTTGATTGTGCGCCTGAAGCATGACGGTGTCCGGCGCGTGCAGGCCGCGCAGGTGGGCCGGGCTGTTCCGGACGTCCGTTTGCCGGACGGTACGCCATTAACCTTTGTCCGGCCGTTTGACGGTAACGGCATGGTAGTCCGGCTGCCTGCCGCCGTCAGTCTGCAGGAAGCACAGGCCATCGCAGACCGGCTGGTGGCCTCCGGTGCGGTGGCGTCCGCGCAGGCGGACAAGCGTGTCTACCCGACGCTGGTACCCAATGACCCCGACTACCTGCCCGGTCTCGTCGACTCCGGCCAGTGGCACTTGTTTGAAGACGCCGGCGGTATTCGTATGCAAAGTGCCTGGGACCGGAGCACGGGTTCCGCTACCGTGGTGATTGCCCAGCTGGATACCGGGTTCCTGCCACACCGCGATATCAACCCGGCGCGTATCCTGCCGGGGTATGACTTTTTCAGTGGTGGCCTGAGTAATCTCGGTACCGAGCTGGACAACGATACCATCCTGGGCGACCCGCTGGGCCGCGATGGAAATCCGACCGATCCGGGCGATGCCACGGTTGATAATGAATGTGACCCCGGCTCGATCGGGGAAAACAGCTCCTGGCATGGTCTGTCCGTGGCCAGTGTCATGGTGGCTGAATCCGACAATCTCGTGGATATAGCCGGTATCGATTTTGCCGCGCGTCTGTTACCGGTTCGCGTGCTGGGCAAATGTGGTGGAGCCGTTTCGGATGTAGCGGACGCGATCCGCTGGGCCGCGGGTTTCACCGTCAACGGCATCGCGAATCCCAACCCGGCCCGGGTGCTCAACCTGAGCCTGAGCGGGGACGGCACCTGTACCCCCGAGGAGCAGGCCGCAATCAATGACGCCGTGAACACGGGGGCCGTGGTGGTGGTTTCCGCCGGCAACGAGAATGTCGATGTCGCCACCCAGAGTCCGGCCAACTGCCAGAACGTGCTGACCATCGCGGCCACCCTGCGCGACGGCTCGCGGGCCCCGTATACCAATAGTGGTGAGGAAGTCGACCTGAGCGCACCCGGCGGTCTGACGGAAAATGATCCGAATGACGGCATACTGGTGCTTTCCAATAACGGTACTACCACGGCCGGCCCACTGGACATCACCGGCAGGATCGCCGGCAGCAGTTTCTCCACGGCCCAGGTATCCGCTGTTGCCTCGCTGATGCTGGCCGTCAACAGCGCACTTACCTCCGCCCAGGTCCAGGAGATCCTGCGACGGACGACGCGCGCGTTCCCGGGTGCGAGTTGCACCACCAGCCTGTGCGGTAGCGGGATCCTGGATGCCGATGCGGCATTGGCGGGTGCCGCCGACCCGGGCTCGGTGCTGGGTGCCAGGGCAAATACCAGTGGCGGAGGCTGTACCATAACGGCAGCGACGGCAACGAAACGTTTGGATCCGTTGTTCCTGTTGCTGATTTTCCTGGTTGCAGGGCGTGCCTGGCGCACCGGCAGGCGTATAGCCACCCCGGCAAAGCGATAACAGCGGGTTTTACGTGCTAGCGGCTATCCAGGAGTTCTTTCGACTGAAAATCGAGCCGGACAGCGGAGCCGGTGCAGGTGTGCACGGATTGCAGCTGGCCGCCGCCGCCCTGCTGTTCGAAGTCATGCGCGCTGATTACGATGAACACCCGGATGAACGCACCACGCTGGAACGCGCGTTGCGCGAGGCGTTCTCTCTGACGGACAGCGAGACCCGGGAACTGGCGGAACTGGCGGACCGCGAAGCGGCCGAAGCCGTTTCGCTGTACCAGTTTACCGGTCTGATCAACCGGGAGTTTTCCGCCGAACAGAAAATACAGCTGGTGGAAATGCTGTGGCAGGTGGCGTACGCAGACGGCCGCCTGGACCGCTACGAGGAAGCGGCGGTGCGCAAGATCACGGAATTGCTGCATGTGCCGCACCGTGACTTCATTCGCGCCAAGCACCGGGTGCTGGACGAAAAACCATAAAAAAAGGCAGCCGGTGGCTGCCTTTTTACCAGAACCCGGTCTGCTGTCCGATTAAAACTAGACCATATCCTTGAGGGCTTTCAGCGCCAGTACCTTGACGACGTTGCGCGCCGGTTTGGCCTTGAAGGTCATGGGTTCGCCGGTGAAGGGGTTGGTGCCCTTGCGTGCCTTGGTGGCCGGTTTGCGCACAACCTTGATCTTCATCAGGCCGGGAACGGTGTATACGCCGGGGCCGCTGCGTTTCAGGTCGCGTTTGATCAGGGTGTTGAGGGAGTCAAAAACAGCGCCAACGTCTTTCTTGGTCAGGCCGGTCTTGTCAGCAATATAGGTAAAGGTTTCAGCTTTGGTGGTGGGTTTTTTGACCGCCCTGGCGGCAGTCTTTTTCTTTGCGGTTTTCCTGGCGGTCTTTTTCTTTACGGCCATTCAATATGCTCCTTACAGTAGTTGTCTGGGACGTGACCGCGCAAAGATAGCACAAAGAAAAAAAAGTGAAACCCCTTTATGTAATTTAAGCCTGTTTTTTAAGTCTCAAATGTGAGTGGCTTCGTTAATGCATGTAAAAAACAGGGTCAGATGCAGCCTGCGTATTACACGAACACGGGTTTCCTTCATGCAGAAGCGCGGCCTCGGCATCGGTAACGAGGTGTATGAAAACGACACCGGCAGGACTGCCGGTGTCGATAGCGGAGCTGCATAACTGAACAAAAAATATACAACGCGCAGGGTGTGTGCCGGCAGGGTTACCCGACAGGGTGTCACCGGCTGTTCCAGAACGACGTTTTTGCCCGCTCGGACAGTCGCCTGTGGATCAGCCGATTCGTGAGCAGTTTCACACTTCAGCAGTGCGTTGCGCGGCTAAGATTTTAACCGCCCTGGCCGATAGCAGTGGAGCGTGGCAGGGCACCGCGCCGGTCCCGCTACGGGCGCCCGGAAAGCCCCTTCAGAACCTCAGAGCGGACGGATCAGCACAGCATGGGAGCGGCAAAAAAACTCATCGATAAGAAAGTGTTACGGGATCTCGTACCCATCAACGCCCTGTCGGCCGCGCATATCGAAGAGATCACCCGTAAAGCGGTCATCGAGGAAGTGCGTGCCGGTCGCTACCTGTTCAGGAGTGGTGATCGTGACTACCAGTCCGTATACCTGTTGCAGGGCAGTATCGAACTGCTCGGTAACGGTCGGGAGGTGGTCAGCACGGTGCATGCCGGCAGCGAAGCCGCCCTGCATCCGCTGGCGCACAAACAGCCCCGTCAACTGTCCGCCCGCGCATCCGGCAAGGTCACGGTGGCGCGCGTCGACTCCAGTTTGCTGGACGTGCTGCTTACCTGGGATGAATCAGCGGGCTACGATGTGGTGGAAATCGACGCCCAGGATGATGATGACTGGATGACCCGCATGTTGCAGTCGCAGGCGTTCCTGCAACTGCCACCGGCCAATATTCACCAGTTGCTGATGCGCCTGGAATCCATCACCGCCCGTGCCGGTGAAACCATCGTCCGGCAGGACGAGGAAGGTGATTTTTTCTATATCGTCAAGAGCGGGCGCCTGGCCGTGACCCGCAAGCCTTCGGCACGTGCGAAGGAAGTGCTGCTGGCGGAGCTGGGAGAGGGCGCGTGCTTTGGCGAAGACGCGCTGGTTTCCGGCACCCGGCGCAACGCATCGGTGACGATGGTCACGGACGGTTCGCTGATGCGGCTGTCCAAGGAAGATTTCAACGAGCTGCTGCGCGAGCCCCTGGTAAAGGAAATAGCGTTTCCGGAAGCGCAGCAACTGGCTGCCGGGGGTGCGCAGTGGCTGGATGTGCGACTGCCGGGTGAATTCGGCAACCAGGCCATCAAAGGCAGCATCAACCTGCCATTGTCAGCCCTGCGGGAGCAGTGCGCGGCGCTGGATGCGGGTATTTCCTACCTGGTGTGCTGCGATACCGGGCGGCGCAGTTCGACCGGGGCATTCCTGCTGAGCCAGCAGGGTCTGGATGTCCACGTTCTGAAAAACGGGCTGGCGGAAGTGCCGGATGACATGCTGACCGGTGAGCGCACCGCTGCTGCGACGGAAACGGATGCCGAGATTATCCCCTTCGAGCCGGACGGCGCAGCCGGGCAGGACCTCCCCGCTGATGAGGCAGGGAATCACAACGGGAGTGCCGCCGACAGCGTACTGATCGACAAGATCGCGGCGGTAGAGAACGAAAAAATTGCCCTGCAGCAGCAACTGGATGAAGCCGGCAAGCGACTCAGGACAGCGGAAGCCAGGCTGGAAGAATTCCAGGGCCGGCACCAGGACGGGCAGTCGGCGGTGACACGGCAGCTGGAACGGCAGCAGCAGGAACACCAGGAGCAGTTGCGCGAACACGAGCAGGAGCTGGACCGGGTACGCGACGATTACCAGCAACTCGGTCAGCGTACCAGCGCGGTAGCCGGCGAGCGTGACGCGGCCATCAGGGAGCTGGAGGAGGTACGGCAGCGCTTGAGCGCCTTGCAGGAGCAGCAGGACGCACGGCAATCCGGGATTGGCGCCGAACTGGATGCCGCGCAGGAGGCGTTGCAGGAGGAACAGCGCCGGCATAGCGCGTTGCAACAGCAGTATACAGAGCTGGAGACGCGTAACCGCGAACTGGAACAGCAGCAGGGGGAGGTTGCCGGGCAGGCCGAATCCAGCCAGCGAAGAAACGCGGAGCTGGAAACGAAACTGGCGGCCGTTGAACGGGAACGGAAGGAATACGAACAGTCGCTGCAGCAGGCCGCTGAACGTGAGCAGCACTTGCAGCAACAGCTCGAACAGGCACAACAGCGGGCTGCGGACGAGCTGGAACAGGTACGGGCGGGACTCTCGGCGGAACGGGATGAACTGAACAGCCAGCTGGAGGCAGTGCAGGCACAGCTGGATGCCGCCGCTGAGCGTGAGCAGCAGGAAGAAGAGCGGGCGAAACAGGTACAGCAGGAGCTGCAACAGGCGCACTCCGAGCGGGAGGATGTGCTGCTGCAGCTGGAACAGGCGAACACACAGGCGGCGGAGGCTGAAAAGCGTGCGCAGGAACTGGATGCCCGGCTGCAGGCGGCAGACAGTGAGCACCAATCCGAAATCAACGGCGCGCGCGAAGCCATGGTCCGTGCCCAGGGGGAACGTGACAACGTCCAGCGCGAGCACCGGCGACTGCTGGAGACCCTGCGCAAGGCAGAACGTGACCTGGAACGTGCCCGCCATGACCACGAAACCGAAGTGCTGCGCCTGCAGAAGGAGTTGAAGAGCGCTGCCGGTGATTCCAGCGCCGCGCTGGGCGCCGAACTGGAAGCATTGCAGTCGCAGATCAGGGACGGTGAGCGCCTGCGCGATGACCTGGAGATCAAGCTGGGCGAGCGCAGCGCACAGCTTGAAAATGAACAGGCTGAAAGCGAAAAACTCGCCCGGCAGCTGGAACAGGCCCGGCAGAGTGCCAGCGAGGCGGAACAGCAGCTGCTGGAAACCAACCAGGCCGCCAACGAGGAGATGGCGGTCCGGCTGGACAAGGAACTGCAGGCGCAGCAGGCCCTGCGTGAGCAGCTGGCGACGGTCAGCGCCGAGCGCAACGAAAGCCGGGAACAGCTGACGGTACAGAACCAGGAACTCGAGGAACTGCGTGAGGCGCTCAGGTCGGCACAGGCCGGGTCGGAGGACGCGGCGGGCCGCTTACAGCCACTGCAGGAACGTGTGCAGCAGCTGGAACAGGCCCTGGCCGGGAAGCAGCAGGCCGAGCAACAGGCGCGCAAGGAGATCGACCAGTTACGTGCGGAAGCCGAGGTGACGCGCAGCCTGGTGGATATGCAGGCGACTACGGACAGCGCCGGTGTACCGGACGAGGAGCTGGAACAGGCACGGCAGAACGTTGAAGTGGCCGTGCGCCTGCGCACCCAGGCGGAGCAGCAGGTTCAGGCGCTGCAGCGCGAAGTGGAGCAACTGCAGGCGCAGCTGGAACAGGCCGGTTCGGGCGCATCTGCAGGTGTTCAGGGCGGGCACATCCCGTCACTGGACGAGAACGACCCGGACGCATCCGCCCTGCTGGTACCCGATATCGAGATCCCGGAACCAGGCCCCGGTGAGCAGGAACCCGCCGCAGCGTTGCTGGTTGAGGAGGATGACCGGCCTGGTTCGCACATTGAAGCCGGTCGTTCCGGAGGCTGGAAGGGCTTGCTGGCAGGCCTGGTGGCCGGCGCGGTGCTGGCGACGGGCGCCTGGTGGCTGACGGGTTCGCAGCCGGTGTCTCCCGGAGCCGGCGCACAGGCAACTGCGCCGACTGTGGTCGGGGATGAAGATACTGAATCAACTGGTGATGCGGAGCAAGAACGCCTGGAAGCGGGGTCCCGGTCACCGGCTACCGCGCCGCCGATCGCTGTGCCCGCAGCGGCCGCCAGGGTGCCGGAGAAGATACCCGCCATTGCCAGGGGGACGTCCGTCGTACCGGCGCAGGCGGTTCAGCCGCCCGCAGAGGAATCGCCGCCGCAGGCAGAGCCTGTTGCGGAGGAAGTTCGGAAAGAAGCGATCACGGCCGGTACGGAACCGGTGCAGCCACGTGTCAGGCAGCCTGCCGGCACCTTCCGGGACACCCTGTCCGACGGCAGCAAGGGACCATTGATGGTATCCCTGCGCTCCGACCGTTTCGTGATGGGGAGCGATGCCAGTTCCGCAGAATTCGATGAACGCCCGCAGCACCCGGTTCGGTTGGCGCACTTTGCGATTAGTAAAAATGAAGTGACGTTTGCGCAGTATGACCGTTTTGCGCAGGCAACCGGACGCCGCAGGCCGTCCGACCAGGGCTGGGGACGCGCATCGCGCCCGGTGATCAATGTCAGCTGGCAGGACGCGGTGGCCTACACACAGTGGTTGTCGTCACAGACCGGGCAGTACTATCGCTTGCCAAGCGAGTCCGAGTGGGAGTTCGCTGCCCGTTCCGGGAGCAAGCGGCGTTTCTGGTGGGGCAACGAAGTGGGTGAAAATCATGCCAACTGCTTTGACTGCGGTGGCCGCTGGTCGGGGACCCGCACTGCGCCGGCAGGCAGTTTCGCCGCCAGTGCATTCGGCTTGCACGACATGGCGGGTAACGTGATGGAATGGGTGCAGGACTGCTACGTGGCCGGGTACGCGGATGCGCCTGCCGATGGCGCTGCAGTGCTTGGCGGTGATTGTTCTTCCCGTGTCGTACGCGGTGGCAGCTACAGCAGCCCGGCTGACCTGCTGCGCAGTGCCAGTCGCGACCAGCGCCCCCCCGATACGCGGCTGGATAACCTGGGTTTCCGGGTCGTGCGCCAGGGTTTGTAATCCGCTAGTCTGTGCACTGGCCCGCAGCCCGGTACCTCCAGTGTCCGAATCTCTCCAGAAGGTGTGTCGTCTGTCCGACCTCCCGGAAGGCAGCAGTCGCGGTTTTACGCTGCATTACAGTGCCGCTTGTGAGGATATTTTCCTGGTGCATCACCAGGGCCGGATCACCGCCTACCGCAACAGCTGTCCTCACACCGGTGGACCGCTCGACTGGGTGCCGGACCGCTTCCTGAACCTGGACGGTGACCTGATCCAGTGCGCTACGCATGATGCCCTGTTCCGCATCGAGGATGGTGTCTGTATCGCCGGGCCCTGTGCAGGTCGTGCGCTGACCGCGCTGCAGGTGGAAATCCGCAATGACGAGGTGTCCGTAAGGTTGGCGTGACACCTGCCTTACCGGGCAGCAGCGCTGCAGCCGTGCCTGCCAATGGTTGCAGGGTGCAGAAACAAAAAAGGCCGGAGCCGTGGCTCGGCTCCGGCCCGGGTATCCGGTGGTTTCAGTCCCGGATCGATTGCATCAGTTTTTCGATATCCAGGCCGGCCATGTCGATGGAAGCCGGTTGACGTGAGGGTACGATTTCCAGCGTCGCGAGTCGCAGTTGCGACTGCCGTTCCAGGTCCGCTGAAGGGTCCGCGGGTGCCGGGAGGTCTGCGCGCGGGAAACTCAGCTCTTCTCCGCGATATTCTTCACCACTTGCCATATCCAGTATACGTGTCATGGCGCACCTCCTTAAGGTGTCGCAGCTGATAACCCAGCCTTCAAATTAACTATCGGCGCCGGACTACAAACATTAAATCCGGCGGGTTCAGCTTTAATTCCAGCAAGTTACATGCCGACCAGCAAGTTACATGCCGACCACCCGACGAAAAAAAGGGCGCCGTTGGTGACGCCCTGTTTTCACTGAAAATTTGTGCTCCGCTTGTTCAGGGGAAAGCCGGTATCCTGGGGTCGATACCGTGCATGTCGGCTTCGGGATGGTGCAGTTTGATCATATTGGTGACGGTTTTCACCTGTTCCCGGGGCACGTCGACCATCATCAGTACCTGCCCGTTTTCCACCGCCGATGCAAACTCCCTGAGCCGACTGTTGGGTATATCCGTGCCAATCATGCCGGCCACCCAGGCGCCGATCAGCGCGCCGGCCAGGGCGGTCACCAGCAGTGTCCAGCCGCCGAGCGTTATACCTTCCGGGGGAAAGGCAATGGCGATCAGGCCGGTGAGAATGCCGGTGGCACCACCTACGCCGAGCCCCAGCCCGATACCATGCACCAGGTCGCTGCGTTGCAACAGGTTGGCTTGTGGCAGGTCGCCGAGCGGGGTGCCTTCTTTGGCGATGACGTGAATGTGATGATCATCGATACGCGCCAGCAACAGCTCGTCGACTACCTGTCGTGCGCGCGCTGTTCCGGGTAACAGGAAATAGAGTCTGCGTCTCATCATATGCCTCCTTGTCACCTGACAGGTCCGGTTACTGAACCACTGTTCTGTTAGACATGCAGGCCGGTCAAAGTTGCCTGCCGCCGTTCTCAGGGCGGAAAGCCATCCAGGCGTTCCAGCGCACGCATCCAGTCTTCCGTCTCCGACCAGATTTCCGGGGTGTGGGTATCTTCCGGTGCGAGATCCATGGAGCCGCGCCAGTCTTCCGGGGGTTCAATGGGTACAGGGCGCATGGATTCCCAGCTTTCGGTGTCGAGTTCTTCCAGGGTGCCGTCGTAGTATTGCAGCTCCAGGGTGTCGTCATCGTCATCCTGGGCGATCACTTCAAACGCGTCGCCAACGGTGTTTTTGTACCAGTCGCCAACCTTCGGTGCATACTCAAAATTCATAACGGGTTTACCTCCTTGATCAAACTGCTGATACTTCGCAGTTGTGCAGCCCTTGTTTTGGCATACAGCAGATAACCGTTTCATTTCGACCTTGCTGAATTTATAGGCGCATAAATCGGCTATTGCAAGCAAACAATTTTGATGAGATTTGAGGGGCAGGGTATGACGATGAATGTTGCTGTCATCGATGGTATGAAGTTACCTGTAGGCGTCGAATTTCCGCCGCTGAAAACCGCAAAATACAGCTGGGAACAGTACCCGCAACTGGGCGCAGACGAGCTTGCGCTGCGCTGCTGGAGGAGTGACATCCTGGTGGTGTTGTCCAGCGCTATCACGCGGGAACAACTGGAAAAAATGCCGCGCCTGAAGTTGATTATCGCGGCGGGTGAAGCCTGCGCACAGCTGGACCAGGACGCCGCCCGGGCGCAGGGCGTCGAATTATTGGCTTTTCCCGATGCGGCCGGCAGCGACCCCGCGCAGGCGCAGGATCTCTGTGCCCGCATCAGCGACGCCATCGATCATTACATTAGCATGTTAGAAGATAACGGAGCGGTGTCTTGAGCTGGTGGGGCAAGGTACTGGGTGGCGCCTTCGGATACCTGCTGGCCGGGCCTCTGGGTGCGTTGATTGGCGCTGCGCTGGGGCATAACTTTGACCGGGGGCTGGGCAGTAACCTGGGAGCGCAGTTTAAACCCGGCGCACAGGAGCGCGTGCAGACCGCGTTTTTTACCGCGCTGTTTTCGGTAATGGGACACCTGGCCAAGGCGGACGGACGGGTTTCTCCGGACGAGATCGAAGTGGCGCGCGACGTCATGCACCGTATGAACCTGAATGAACCGATGCGTAAAGCGGCCATCGGCCTGTTCAACCAGGGCAAGCAACCCGGTTTCCCGCTGCAGGATGTGTTACGCCAGTTCCGCCAGGAGTGCCACCGGCGCCGCAATCTGATGCAGATGTTTGTTGAGATCCTGATGCATGCAGCGCACGCGGATGGCACGCTGGACAGCGCGGAACGCGGGGTGCTGGAACAGGTCCGTCAGGCACTGGGGTTCTCCACCCTGGAGTTCCGGCACATCGAGGCGCTGGTACGCAACGCCCGTCACTTCGGTGGGAGTGGCTTCGGCGGGGATGCGACTGCATCGCCCGGCGCTTCGTTGCAGGAAGCATATGAAATCCTGGGCGTGGAGCGGTCTGCCAGCGACGCGGAAGTGAAAAAGGCCTACCGGCGCCTGATGAACCAGCACCACCCGGACAAGCTGGTGGCCAAGGGCCTGCCCGAGGAAATGATCCGGCTGGCCACGGAAAAAACCCAGGAGATCAAAAAAGCGTACGATCTGGTGAAGGCGTCACGCGGCTAGCCCGCATTTCTCACCGATAGAATTGAATAAGGCTGTTTTTCATGGCATAACACTTGTGCGAACAAGGAGTTATAGCCAGGAGGAAAAACAGCCT